>Ga0310342_100000183_pt1 | contig 31962 bp, 34 predicted proteins | sample S15DNA20500_MG_FD_206155 | JGI IMG/M metagenome (GOLD analysis project Ga0310342, IMG submission 206155) | Marine microbial communities from station ALOHA, North Pacific Subtropical Gyre - S1503-DNA-20-500_MG | ecosystem: Environmental > Aquatic > Marine > Oceanic | place: Pacific Ocean: North... | reverse complement strand
GAGAACCCTACCAATGAAATTGGTTTGGATTTTAGCTGGCATTACACTGACCGTTATCTGTTGGGGCATGTACGGACCCATTTTACACAAAGGTCAAATTGGATTGGACGGAAGTAAGCTCCGTGCATTTTTGTGTGTGGGGCTGGCCTATTTCATCGTGGCCATCATTGTTCCCGCGATCATTTTGTGGACTCAGGGTGAACTCCATTTTGATTGGCAGGAAAAAACAGGAGTCACCTGGAGCCTGATTGCTGGAACGGCAGGCGCCCTGGGAGCGTTGGGGATCATCGTTGCGCTCAGCTCCGGTGGCAAACCGGTGTACGTGATGCCATTGGTTTTTGGTTGTGCCCCGGTCGTCAACGTGTTCGTTGCGATGCGGTTGATGAAGGAAACGGAAACACCCAGTGCGTTATTTTACGCCGGCGTGATACTCGTTGTAGTGGGTGCGGCAACCGTTCTGATCTTTCAGCCCAAGGCGGTCAGTGCAAAACATGCTGTCGACACCATCAATCATGAAAACCTTCCTGCGATCGATAACGCCGAGCCACCTCCGGACGCAGGCTAGACAGACCTTGCTGCCACTTGAAACCAGCGAAAGTGAGCAACTTCGCTGGGAAACAACCCTCGCTGGCAAAGCCATGCCTACGGAAAAGTGAGGGTGGGCTAAAAATAAGAAATAATCAAGTAAGCGCCCAGCAGGACCGCGGCACAAAGCACCATGGTTCCGGTCGACCAATTGCCGCCAAAGCGACCTTGAATACCGCATTGCCTCTTGATCCAGGTCGAGATCTGCATCAGCCCGGCCAATACCAGGCGATTTGCCGCGTCACCCAAGGCGACACCCATACGGTGCAACCCGGCAAACAAGGCGGGGAGCGGCTTTCGATAAATCCAATCGACATCCAGATTAATCGACACCTGTTCGGGTGGATAAATGGCTGTCAACTTTAACACGGTAAATGCTAAAGCCGAGAAGAAGAGCAGCTGCAACTGTGTAATCACATGCGAGGTGGAGTAAGCGTCATACCCTGCTGGATCGTACGGCAAAATGCCGTACAGTAATCCAGGACAAACACCAATCAGAATGCATAACATCGCACAGATTCCCATGGCAAGCAGCATGTTGAGTGGTGCTTCTTTGACGCGTTTGCCAGAATCATGAGCAAAGAATGTGAAAAACGGGATCTTGATTCCCGAATGTTCCATCACACCGGCTGAAGCAAAAAGCAGCACAAGCCAGATCACCATGTATCCCCTTTCGGCAGTCGCTGTCAGAATCATCGATTTAGTGACAAACCCACTGAAGAGCGGAAAAGCCGAAATCGAAGCTGCACCAATAATACAAAACGCCGTGGTCCAGGGCATCGACTTGTAGAGTCCTCCCAGCTCTGACGCGTTGATCGTCCCCGTGCGGTACAACACCGCACCCATCGACATGAACAGCAAGGCTTTGTAGATGATGTGAGCAAAAGCGTGGGCAGCCGTACCGTTGAGCGCCATTTCTGCGGTCTCCGGATGGTCCACGAAGTTTGCCAGGCCAATGCCTACCACCATGAAGCCCAACTGGTTGTTGAGACTGTAGGATAGCACCCGACGCAAATTATTTTCGATCACAGCAAAGAAAATCGGAAAGGCAGTCATGATAGCGCCGATCCAGATCAATATCTCTGTTCCTGGAAAACCACGGGCCAACACGTAAATGGCCAGCTTGGTGGTAAAGGCACTCAAGAATACCGTGCCCGTAACAGTAGCTTCTGGATAGGTATCTTTTAACCAGCAATGTAGCAGGGGAAAAGCAGCCTTGATACCGAATGCGAGAAAGATCAACATCGTACCGGGAGAATTCAGTCCGAGGATAAATCCGTCGGTCGTTGGCAGGAGTTTGTAAAAAGCATCGTTGAACGCCACCGAGCCCGTGTCGCGCAAGTGCAACAAAATTCCCGCCAGCAGAATCACTCCTGAACCAACCTGAACGATCAAGTAACGCATACCAGCGCGATAGGAACGTTCGTTGCGGCTGGCCCAAATCAAAAACACCGAAGAGACCGCAGTCAACTCCCAGTAAACAAATAACGTTATCAAATCACCGGCAAAAACCGCGCCGATCGCTGCGCCGGCATACACCAGTCCCGATACGTGCTGTACCGCATCCTTCACGTGTAACGCAAATAAGGCGCTAAGAATTGCGGCAATATGGAAAATTGCGCCCCACATCAGGCTGAGTCTGTCGATCTGAAATAGGTGGAGCTCATAACCCATCAGCTCAAAGGCAATCTCTGGGGAATGATTGTACAAACTCCAAAGGTGCCAACCGCTCAGCAACGGTAACATCAACATCCAGGCCGATTTCAATCGACCCGGCAACGAAGGAAGCATCAATGCACCAATGATCAAAATGACGCCGGGAGGCAAACTATTGGTCATAATAGTCCTCCTCCCGTTTCAACAACTTGCGCAACACCCCGGCCATTAACACCAGAGAAACAAAAGCGATAAAACCAAACCAACCATAAAAACCAAACCATTCTTCGAATTTGATGGGGAAATGCGCGTGCTTCTCGTAAAAGAAATCAGCCACCAACAACAGGGCGCATACGGCGTACAGGGCGTACACCACCTTCTTGATATTTCGCGGATCGTCGAGCCAGTACTTCTTGTCCATAGCGTCAGTTTTGGGCAATAGGAATTAATACCTGAACCATTTTGTCTGCCAGAAAAAAGAGCACCACACCGCCGATGGCGGTGATGCACAAAGCCAGCAGACAAAACAGCGGTGCCTCGTTGATCGCAGGTCGCTCCGGACCTTCGGCAGGCGGCAGAAAGAAACCGCGGGCCACGATTGGCATCAAGTAGGCAATATTCAATAGCGAACTGATCATGAGCACCGCCACAAACAGCCCGTGACCGGCCTCTGCGGCTCCTAATGCCAGATACCATTTACTCCAGAAACCGCCAAACGGTGGCAGTCCAATCACACTCAACGTACCCAGCAGAAAAGCGAATGTCGTAATCGGCATGGTGCGGCCAATGCCGCGCAGTTGACTGACCTCTGTCTTGTGCGTCGTGACGTAAATTGCTCCGGCACAAAAGAACAACGTGATTTTTCCAAAGGCGTGCATGGCGATATGCATACTGCCTCCAATGATTCCCGACGCGTTGGCCAATGCCGCACCAAGAACGATATAAGACAGCTGGCTGACGGTAGAATAGGCCAGCCGCGCCTTGAGGTTGTCTTTGGTCAGGGCGACCAAGGACGCAATCAAAATCGTCGCCGCAGCAAGGTACATAAGCGGAACACTGAGGCCCTTACTGGCCAACAAGTCAGTACCGAAAATGTATAACACCACCTTCATGACCGTGAAAACACCAACTTTCACCACGGCTACCGCATGCAATAACGCACTGACGGGTGTCGGAGCTACCATGGCAGCTGGCAACCAGCGATGAAAGGGCATCAGTGCCGCCTTGCCCGTTCCAAATGCATACAACCCTAGCAACACCAACAACACACCGTCGCTGGCTTTCCCCTGCAGTATTCCACCCGGTTTAAAATCGAGTGTCCCAGCAAGATTCCAGGTCCACACCACGGCAAACAGCAGAAAAGCAATGGATGTGAACAATAAAATCCCCAGGTACACGCGGCCTCCCTTGCGAGCCGCTTCCGTGCCATGATGCGTTACCAGGGGATAGGTCGAAAGCGTCAACACCTCGTAGAAAATGAAGAGTGTAAACATGTTCTGGGACATCGCCGCACCGATGGCAGCAAAAATCGCCACACCGAAACAGGCATAAAAACGGGCTTGATGATCTTCGTTGTGGGCGCGCATGTACCCGATGGAGTAGCAGGTCGTCACCAGCCACAAGCCCGCAGCGATCAAAGCGAACAACATGCCCAGCGGTTCGAGCTCAAATGCGATTGAAAGGCCCGGCATCACGCTGAACAACGTGACCCCAGGTCGATCTCCACTGAAGACACCGGGTGCCAGCGAGGTAACCACAACCAGCAGTGCCCCGGCCGCGATCAAGGTAAACAGCTCGCGCACATTCGGTCGCCGGGCGAACAGTCCAGCCGTTACGGCTGCCATCAGCGGTAGTGCCAGTGCCAACTTGATGGTTATTTCGTCTGTCATGACACCACCCCCAGGAGCATCTCCGCAGCCCGGCGTGCCACACCCACTGAAAACGAAGTCTGAAGACCAAAAAACAGGCTGGCTCCAATTAAGATCCAAGTCGGTACAAGCATCGCCAGGGGTGCTTCTGTAACGGGCTCAGCCGACTCTACCGGGGACTGAAAGTAGGCGATTTCGACAACTCGCCAAACATAAATCAGCGTCAACAAGGAACCGATCAAAATCAGCCCCGCAACAGGCCACCAATCTTTTTCAAGTGCCGCACTCACCAGATACCACTTGCTGATAAAACCGGCCGTTGTCGGTACGCCAATCAAACCCAGACCACCCAACAGCCATGCGAACATCGTAACGGGCATCCGACGGCCGATACCACGCAAGTCATCGATCTCCACCGACCCAAGTCGGTAGGCGATACACCCCATGGCCAGGAACAGTCCACCTTTGATCATTGCGTGGTTCAACAAGTGAACAATCGCAGCAGTCAAACCACTGACCGATGCCAGGCTGATTCCCAAGGCGATGTAGCCGATTTGGGCAACACTGGAATAGGCCAACATGCGTTTGATATTTTTCTGATAAATGGCCGCTGTCGACGCAACAAAGATACCGATCAACGAGAGCAGCATCAGCCCTTTATCCAGGGGGACCAACTGGAGGGCCAATTCGGGTCTGATCACCGTGAAGACAAGTCGCAAGAGGATGTACACCGAGACTTTGGTGGCCGTGGCCGCCAGGAAGGCGGTTACCACCGAGGGAGCGTAAGCATAGGCACCTGGCAGCCAGGCATGCAGTGGAAACAGCGCCATCTTCAAGCTGACTCCTACTGTTAGAAACGCCAGGGCCACCAGCACGACCTTGTTGAAGACCTCGCCGTTCTCGCTCAGACGAGACGACATGTCAGCCATATTCAAAGTTCCGGTCACTTGATACAGCAGTCCGATCCCAATCAGGATGAACGTAGCCCCAATCGTACCCATCACCAGATATTGAAACGCGGCGGTCAATGCCTTGCGCGATTGCCGGGCACCCAAGCTGATCAGGGCGTAAGACGACAAGGAGGAGATTTCAAGAAACACAAATAGGTTGAACAAGTCTCCGGTGACTAAAATCCCCAGCAAACCTGCCATGCAAAGCAAATAGGCCGCACAAAACAGATAGTGCTGTTCACGATGAATTTCTCGTGCACTACTTAGCGGCGCGTACGACAACACGACGGCGCCAATTCCGGAAACGATGACCAGCATGAACACGCTGAGCGAATCGATCCGGTATTCAATCCCCCACGGCGCGAGCCACCCACCCATTTGATAGGTCACCACGTTAGCAGCCGGAGTTATTAAATCACTGCCATCGCAATACACTACTCGCAGCAACAGCAGCACCGTCATGGCAAACGTGGCCCAACAAACGGTTATGGCGGTTCCAAAAACCAGAGTTCGCTGACGGATCAACACACACAAAGGCGCGGCGATCAGCGGCACAACGATAGCGAGAACGGGCAGGTGTTGCTCCATTACGACTCCAAATCCTGCTCTAAAATCTCATGTTCTTCGATCGTCCCATAGGCTTCTCGAATTCGTACGATCAACGCAAGCGCCAAAGCGGTCGTCGCCACGCCAACCACAATCGCTGTCAGGATCAAAACGCTCGGCAATGGATTGGAATAAACCTGTGAAGGCTCGCCAGCCTGCAGATCTTTTTCTAAAAGAAGGATGGGCGCCGTGCCATTTTCAATCTTGCCCATCGTGATGTAGAGCAGAAACACTGAAATCTGAAAGATGTTCAGCCCAATCACTTTCTTCACGAGATTCTGTCTGGCAATGACGATGTAGAAACCCGTCATCATCAGGAAAATGACAATCCAGTAGTTGTAAAGACTCAGCACTGTGTTCATCTTGCCCGTTCCCGACCGGCGAATGCAAAAAAGATCAAAACCATCACCGCAGCAACCGTAATTCCCACCCCCAGCTCGACGATCAGAATGCCCAAATGCTGACCGTGCGACGAGTCATGAGGGTCCAATACCGAGTAGTCAAGAAAATTCCCTCCCATCAACATGGTAACCAGCCCGGTCCCCAAAAAGATCAACACCCCTAATGCAATCAACGTTTCGACTGCCTTGGGCGGTGCAACGCAGCGCGCCGCACGCAACCCGAACACCAGCGCATACAGAATGATGCCAGCGGCGAAAATCACACCAGCCTGAAACCCTCCACCCGGTCCGTAATCACCATGAAATTGCACGTACAAGGCGAAGAGCAGAATGTACGGTATTAACAACTTTGACACGACTCGCAGGATGGAATGTAACTTCATGGGGTATCATCTCCAGCTTCACGGGATTCTGGTTTCCGCATGAGAATCAGTACTCCCACCCCGGCAGTGAAGATCACGACCGTTTCTCCCAGCGTGTCATAACCTCGGTAACTGGCCAGCACGGAAGTCACAATATTTTGAATCCCGACTTTTGTCGGCTGGCCCTCTAGATTGCGAACTGAGTCGCCAATGTATTCCGGCGCCAAATGAAGATGGACCGGGTTACCAGGATCACCGTAGGGTGGCATATCCAATGTTCCGTAGACCAATGCCCCCCCTGTAATCGTAACGATCAGCAATGGAATCCAGGAAACAGCCTGTGGGGGCTTCATTTCTGTACCGGTCAAGGCCAACGTGCCAAGCATTAAAACGGTCGCGATACCGGCGCCAACGGCCGCCTCGGTAAATGCCACGTCAGGTGCGTCAAGAATCAACATCCAACCAGCACCCAAAAAGCTGTAAATCCCTGTCAACATCACGGCAGCCCATAGACTACGCATGTGCAAAACCACCATGGCCGTACAAGCAAGCAAGGTCAACAACATGATATCCACGATCTGGGTCACGTGTTTTCCTCCTCGTCATTGATCTCGGGTTTCAGTCCATGCTGCAAAGCTGCTTTAGCCAAAGCATGGGCCGATGTCGGACTGGTAATCAGCAGGAAGAAAAGAATCATCACCAGCTTGACCGTCACCAGTGTCATTCCGCCCTGAAACATCAATCCCACCAATACCAGTCCCGCACCCATCGTATCGGTGATCCCGGCACCGTGCATTCGTGAATAGAAATCGGGCAGGCGAACGATCCCAATACCACCAATGATGGCAAACAACGAACCGACGACCAAACAGATCCAACTCAACCCGTCACACAACCGCGGCCCGTTTTCAAACAGCACGTCCATCGCTATCCCGTCACATCCGTTGTTTCAGGTTCATCAAAATGCCCATATTTCGAAAACCGTAAAATGGCTACGACCCCAATGAAATTCATCAAGGCATACAATAATGCCAGGTCTAGAAAATCCGGCCGCTCGGTGAGAAAACCGATCACCGCAATCAGCAGCACAGTTTTGGTGCCAAACATGTTCAATGCCAGGATTCGGTCAAACACCGATGGTCCAAGCGCCGCACGCGTGAGGGCCAGCGCCATGGTAATGAATACTGCGATCATCGTGACAGAAAACACTAACCTTCCCTCACAAGATGTGTCACTCGACCGTCCATCTGGCCGTTGCCAAGCGACTCTGCTGCTTCGGTGGTTAACGCATGAACTGTAATCGTGTCACCTTCCAAATCGACCGAAACCGTACCTGGCGTCAGCGTGATCGAATTGGCGTAGATCACGCGACCCAGATCTCCCTGCTGGGTGACCTTCACCTGAATCAGCGCTGGCTCAATCGGCATTTTTGGGCTTAGTATCCGCCGGGCGACGTCGACATTTGCCACAACGATCTGACCCACCAGCCACGGCGCGTATCTGACAAAAGGACGTAAACCGAGCTGGACAGGTACCGTCTCTTCATCAACGATTCCCATCCGGCGAGACAACAGAACCACCAGCAGGCAGGAAAATATGCCAAAACCGACCAGCAACGGCTCACTATGCCCTGACCAAAGTAGCCAGACAACCATCAACGTTACGGCGAGAACCAATGACCTCATCTCGGATCCGTTCGCTAACCAACTCGTGCATCCATTTCCACTCACTCCATTCCGACTGACTCACTCACTCCATTCCGACTGACGATGACCAGTGGAATCAGCGCAGTATAAGGATGATGATGTTATGGAGCAATGCATAACAGCTGATCGATTTCGCGGACGGCGGTCTGCAATGACGAGGTCGCCATTTGAAAGTTTAAATGTGCAGAAATTTCAGGTTGTATCTCAGCCAACAGTTTCGTCGCCCGTTTGAGCTTCGATAACTTCTTGCGGGCCTGGCGCAGATAGGCCTCCGCATCAGCATTATCTAATGGCCGACCCAAGGCATGCATGTAGTCGTATAGCGTGCGATGAACCTCGCAGAGCTCTTCATCTTCTTCGGCCTCTTCGCTGTGCTTGAGAAAAGTTCGCACCATCCATACGTGCGCCAAGAGCGAATCGATCCGCCGCATTTGATCTTCCGGTGTCATGATTCAAGTACCTCGTACCATTCCAAACCATTCAATTTGTCGCCGCGGACAGAACATCAAGCCGTTTTGTTGGCAATACGGTTCCAGCCAGGCGGCCGTACTTTCCAGTTCCTCCATTTGGGCACCCTGTGGCATGAGCAAAACCCGGTTACGATCAATTTCGGGAAACTGCTGCAGATAGTTTTCAACGGACTCACAATCCGCAGGTGTGTCAATGACAAACTTGATTTGGTAGGCGTATGCCCGGACGAGTTTTCGGATCACGTCGGCCGCATGACGGACTCGTTGATGTCGGTCGCTCCAATCAGGGTACGATTCAGGATCCGGGGCCGAGCTGGCAAGTTTAGGACTGATGGACATCATGTCACATGCCACGGGCAAGAACAACGTGCCGGCAGTTTCGATCGTGATATGTCGTTTCTCTGCCTGTAGACCGGCCGCCAACGGAATGAGTTCGGCAAAAAGCATGGGTTCGCCGCCCGTGAGAACCACGTGATCGCAGTCAAAATCGAGGACCCGGTTCTGAACCTCATCCACAGCAAGGTCTTCACCCTCGGGCCTCCAGGAGGTATGCGGAGTATCGCAAAACCAGCAGCGCAAGTTACAACCGCTAGTACGAACAAACACGCTTTCGGTGCCCGTCAGCAACCCTTCACCTTGAACCGACCGGTAAATTTCAGCAATTCGCACCCAACTCCCCCGAAACGACCTGTGAATACTTTACGGGCTCTTCAACATAACCTGTCATCATGTCAAAATGTCAAAAACATGTACAGGAGGAAACCCCATGACCGATTCATTTCAAAACACGCTGGAAACGTTCGAAAACGAGTTTCCGAACCGGGATTATGAGATCGAAATCGTTTGCCCCGAGTTTACCTCGGTCTGTCCCAAAACGGGCCAGCCCGATTTTGGCACTCTGACCCTCCGCTACACGCCTGGGGACCATTGTGTCGAGCTGAAAAGCCTGAAGCTTTACCTGCAACTATTTCGAAATGAGGGAATTTTTTACGAACATATCACCAACCGGATTCTGGACGACCTCGTAGCGGTCCTGCAACCACGTCACATTCAGCTGATGGCTCAATTCACACCTCGCGGTGGAATCACGACCAAAGTAACGGCCGTTTCAGGCCATCAGCGATCAGCGAGCGATGGTCAAAACGTCGAGCGCGGGGGGTAGATCCAAGATTCCACAGCTGGCCCGATCCGGTCTTGGGGCTTACGCGGTAACCGCTTTAATGCATACATTGTTCTGCATGAAGACCTTGGTCCACTTTGTTTTGTGAATCCTGATTCACATTCACTCACCCTTCCTTCCTCAACCGGTCCACTGAATTCCAATGTCCGACAATCCACAAGTTATCCTGACAGGCTTTGCCGACGAGGCTGCTAACCAGAAAACAGCAACGCAACAGTTCGCCGCCTTTGCTGCCTTGGGCCTGCAATATTACAGTATTCGATTCATCGACGTCGGCAATGGAGTCAAGAACGTCATGCAATTGACCAAGCCGGAAATCAACAAAATCCGACATTTGGAAAATGAATACGGGTTGAACGTGTCATCCATCGGGTCGCCGATCGGTAAAGTCAAATTGAGAAATGTGGAGGATGGCACCCACAACCGATTCGTACCCTTCAAACGCTATTTGGCCAAGGATGTCCGTAAAGTGTGTGAGTTGGCACATACTTTTGAGACGAAGCTGATTCGGGGCTTTTCGTTTTATCACCCGCGCGATACCAACCCTGCCGATCACATCCCCCAAGTAGTCGACCAACTGGGACAGATTGCAGAAATGTGCCACCGCAGCGATCTGACCTTTGGGTTGGAAGTGGAAGGGAATCTGGTTGGCCAAAATGGCAGGCTTTTGGCAGAAATCCACCGCAAAGTGAATCATCCGGCCCTGATGTTAATTTTCGACGCGGGAAACATCATCACCCAGGGCTATTCAGCCGCTGAGGTGTTTGACGAATATCAGGCGATGAAACCGGGCATTGGCTGGTTCCACATCAAGGATTACCGCCACCCGACCACCGCCAAACGCCAACGTCACGTCGACGAAGATGCCCTCTTGCATTTTGTCCCGGCTGACCTGGGCGACAGCGCCCACGAGTCGATTATGAAGGACTATCGCGACCAGATTCCCAAGCTGCAACGACGGCTCAAACGACGGGGAATTCCCGGGGTATTCGTCGATTTAGAACCGCACGTCAAAGGGGGGGGACAGTTCGGTGGATTCAGCGGACCCGATGGCATGGGAGTAGCTTTACGTGGTTTTTGCAGGGTCTTGGACTATACGGGCATCGATTACCACCTCCGGGATTTCGACGACGTCCTGGCAGCTCGGGGACTGTAGATCAGAACACTCTCAGTCGTCCGAGACAGGGTCTCGGTTTTCCCTCGCCTGTCGACTCGCTGAAAAAACATCCTCTGAAAAAATTATCGTTTTCCCCGGGCCGTCGGTTGACCGTTTTAGGTACTTCGATTAAATTGGCGTGCTTTACGGCCACACTGACACACCGCTACGGCCACACTGACACACCGCCTGGAGCATGGCTCTGCCCGCCTGAAATTGCTGGGAACCTTGATGTCCCAACCCGATGATCGCTCGCCGATGGCAATTGCGTACGCATGGGCGGCACGTGTGATGACCATTTCTATCGAGATGGTCACACCTGGCCTGCTTGGGTATTGGGTAGACCAGCAGTTGGGTACAGTAGTGCTGTTCCTGGTTTTGGGGCTAACGCTGGGTACAGTGGCCGGAATCTTTCACCTATTAAGTATGATTAAATCAATTCCTACTGAGTCGAGCGACAAAAAAGACTCTATTGACGGAACAGAAACTCAATGAATCGGCGTAACAGTCGTTTAATACCATTCGTCCGACGGTTGGGGGTAACTGCTAGAGGCGGTCTGCTGGTCGCGGCTGTGATGTTATCGTACCTTCTCATTGCGCCGGTGGCTTGGCTGATATCAGGGGGATTCGGTCTGCTTGCTGCTTCCGTTGCTGTTGCACTGTGTATCGTGGCCGCGCTCGCCGCACTGGTGGTGAATTTCTTTTTTCACGGTCCTGCGCTAGCATTGCAGAGTATGATGGCTGGAATGATGCTCCGGATGGGAATTCCCCTTACCGTGGGCCTGATCCTACATCGGAAAGTTGAGCTACTCGCCACACACGGTATGCTGTACTACATGATCAGCTTTTATTTTATCTCGCTAACTGTTGAAATCGGACTGACGCTGCCAACGGTTCTGCCAAATGGGTTGTGTAACAAGGAAGTTGTAACTCATGGCCGGTAACATCGAACATACGATGGCGCATGTGAAGGACTCATACTATTTCGAAGTCCCGCGCAATCTGGTGGAAGGTGGTAAGCTTTGGATTCCACAGCCCTTTGGCGAGCTAAGTCACGGATCACACCCCACACCCATCTCGGGATTCTGTATCTCAAAGTTTATGGTTCTGGAAGTAGTGGTCGCAGTGCTCTTACTTTTGGTGTTTATCCCTATTGCTCGGCGCATTGCAACCGGTGAGCGTCCCAAAGGCCGATTTTGGAATTTCTTTGAGTTGTTGCTGGTGTTCATTCGCGACGAAATCGCACGCTCGGCGATCGGAAAAAAAGACGGCGACCGGTTCGTACCGATCCTTTGGACATTGTTCTTTTTCATTCTGTTCTGCAATTTACTGGGACTCCTGCCGTGGTTAGGTACGGCCACAGGGGCCGTAGGCACTTCGGGTGCACTGGCGGCCATCGTTGTATGTGTATCCATTGGCGCGGGAAGTTCTAAAATGGGTTTAGTCGGCTTCTGGAAAGCCCAGGTACCACACATCGAGTTGCCAATTGCATTGGCAGTAATCTTGATCCCCATGCTTTTCGTGATTGAAGTTTTGGGGCTATTTATTCGGCACATCATGTTGGGAATGCGGCTCTTCGCCAACATGTTTGCCGGGCACATTGTTCTTGTCGTGCTGATGGGGTTCATTGCCTCCACCGCCGGGACTTTCGCATGGTTCGGTGTCATGCCCGCATCCGTTTTTGGTTGTACTGCAATGATGCTGTTGGAAGTATTCGTCGCATTCTTACAAGCCTATATTTTCACCTTTCTGTCAGCACTTTGGATCGGCATGGCAGTTCATCCACATTAGTTATTCGTATTCGTTGTTACACGGGGAGAGTTTTTTAGATCCAGGAGATGAATACAGTGATCAACAAGATTCGTATTGCAATGTTGTGTTTTGCCGCTGTGGCGATTTTCGCTTCGCCTGCGTTGGCAAATGATGGTACCTTGTCGTCAGCTGCTGCTGGCGCCGGCATCGTAATCCTTGGCGCCGGCTATGGCATCGGCAGAATTGGTTCTGCGGCTGTTGAAAGCCAAGCGCGTCAGCCAGAGGCGGCTAGCACAATTCAAACCGCCATGATCATTTCAGCAGCACTGATCGAAGGTGTGACCTTGTTCGCGCTGGTGATCTGTATCATGAGTGTTGGTTAATAGGCCAATTGCCCTTATTCGAGGTTCGGAGTCATGATCGCATTACGATGCGCTTTGATTGTGTGCGTTTGTCTGTCGACGTTGATATCGTCGCAACGTGTGGCCTTTACTGCGACAACTGCAGTTCAGGCTGAAGCCGATGCACACGGTCATGGCGAAGAGAGTCAGATTGAAAAACTGGCGGATACGCTAGGTTGGCGTACCGACTTGGCGATTTGGACCGCCGTGGTTTTTCTAGTCACACTGATCGTGCTATGGAAGTTCGCCTGGGGGCTAATCACTGTCGGTTTGCAAAAACGCGAAGACTCGATTGCCGAGGACATCGCCACCGCCAAAAACGCCGCAGAAGAAGCACGCAGACTGACTTCAGAATACGAGGCAAAGCTGGCCAGTGCGGCGGACGAAGTGCGTGAAATGCTTGAAGAAGCACGACGGGATGCTGATGCAACACGCCAGCGGATTGTTAACGAAGCGCAAGAAGCAGCGACGGAGGAAAAATCACGTGCCTTGCGTGAAATCGAACTGGCTAAAAATCAGGCACTCGAAAAATTATTGCAGGAAAGCGTGAATCGGGCTTTTGACCTGGCAGGGCAGATTGTGGGACGGGACCTCAAGACCGAAGATCACGCTCGTTTAATCAAAGATACCCTGGAGAATTTACCCAACCAAAACTAGATAGCTTCCTGGTATTCCAGACAGGGCCACCCCCAGTTTTTCCGGGCGGTTCTGAAAACGCAAATACCCAATCTCGTGGAAGAAATCCAGTAATACAATTTGGCTTGGCCCTGCAGGATTGCGTTAAGTGAAATTAAATGGCCGAAACTTCACAAAATAATCAACCGACCGACATCGGACAGCAGCAGTTGGGTGTCATCTATGCCAAGGCCTTGCTGGCCACAGCTGGCAGCGATGCACCGGCATTACTGGATGAGTTTGATTCGTTGATTCACGATTGTCTGAATCAAATACCTGACTTGGACCAGGTCCTGTCGTCGTTACGAGTACCTGACAACGACAAAATTCGCATTCTCGATTCCGCCTTTGCCAATCGCATGTCGGATCGCCTGCTGACGTTTCTCAAGGTGGTAGCCAGGCACGGTCGTTTGGACTGTTTACGGGCAATTCTCTCTGAGGCCCGTCACCAATACAATCGTGACTGTGGAATGGTTGAAATTCGCGTGACAACATCAACTTCAATTAACAGCGATTTACAACAGCAGATCATTTCCCAATTACGCAACCTCTTGAAATCTGAAGTAGTGGTCGATTTCACCGCCGATCAGAAGATCATCGGAGGCCTCCAGGTGCGTGTGGGCGACAAAATTTTCGACGGCAGTGTCGCAAATCGCTTGAAACAATTCCGCCAGGACACCTTTAATGTTTTGCAAGAGATGTTGAGTGGAATGGAGAACTACATCGAAAATTGACACCGGAAAGACGAGGCTTTGGTTCCGACGGCCCACGTGGTGCCGGCCAACGGGATGGACGGTCAGATTGAGATCCAAGTCCTCTTTTCCAGCCAAATTACTGAACTGTTGAACTAGGAAATCCAACGATCAAATTACGGATCATATCATCATGAAATTTAAAGCAGACGAAATTGCCTCCGTGATCCAAAAGGAAATCGAGCAATTCAAGACACAAGTCGACGTCCGCGACGTGGGAACAGTATTGGAGGTAGGTGACGGGATCGCCCGCGTCTACGGCCTGTCGGGTGTGATGGCTGGTGAAATGGTCGAATTCCCCAGCGGCGTGATCGGCCTGGCGTTCAATCTCGAAGAAAACAGCGTCGGCGTGATCATCCTCGGCGACTTCCTTACGATCAACGAGGGGGATGAAGTCCGCAGTCTTGGCAAGTTGCTTTCAGTGCCAGTGGGCGAAGCCTTGGTCGGACGCGTTGTCGACCCCTTGGGTAACCCACTGGATGGGAAAGGCCCCATCGAAACGACTGATTCCCGCTTTGTGGAAACGCTCGCTCCCGGGGTCGCGGCTCGCCAGCCGGTGTGCGAACCCTTGCAGACGGGACTCAAGACGGTCGATTCAATGACGCCCATCGGACGCGGCCAACGCGAGCTGATCATCGGTGACCGTAAAACGGGAAAAACGGCCATCGCAATCGATACAATCATCAATCAAAAGGATTCGGGCGTAAAGTGTTTTTATGTCGCGATCGGGCAAAAAGATTCATCTGTTGCCGGTGTGATTGAAGCCTTGCGAGAGCATGGGGCAATGGACTACACCACGGTCGTCATCTCCGGTGCCAGCACTCCTGCCCCGCTTCAATACATTGCACCGTATTCTGGTACGGCCATGGCTGAATACTTTATGCATAATGGCGAGCATGCTCTGATCGTTTACGATGATCTCTCAAAGCAAGCCCAGGCGTATCGCCAGCTATCGCTGTTGATGCGACGCCCGCCCGGACGCGAAGCCTATCCCGGCGACGTGTTCTACTGTCACAGCCGGTTGTTGGAGCGATCCTCAAAGCTGTCCGACGAACTCGGTGGTGGATCCATCACATCGCTGCCGATTGTCGAAACGCTCGAAGGGGAAGTTTCTGCCTATATTCCCACCAACGTGATCTCAATTACCGACGGCCAGATCTATCTGCAACCGGATCTGTTCTTTGCCGGGCAACGCCCCGCCATGAACGCCGGTATTTCAGTGTCCCGAGTGGGTGGCGCGGCACAAATCAAAGCCATGAAAAAAATAGCCGGTGGCCTGCGATTGGACCTCGCGTCTTTTCGTGAACTGGAGGCGTTCGCACAATTGGGCACCGATCTTGATGCGGCCACGCAGTCACAATTGGATCGCGGTTATCGAATGGTCGAATTGTTGAAACAAGGCCAGTATCAGCCGATGAACGTGGTGGACCAGGTCCTCTGCATTTACGCTGGAACCAAGGGACATCTCGACAGCGTTTCAATCGATCAAGTGTCACGATGGGAACGTGAATTCATCACCTTCATGCACGATCAAAAAAGTGAAGTACGTCAAATGATTCTGGATGGCGGCGACTTGACCGATGAAGTCGCAGCTGCAATCGAAACTGCCATCGCTGAATTCCAAGCCCAGTTTGCCAACAGTGATGAACCAACCGTTACGGTCTGACGGTTAACGTCTGACCAGGTAAGTTAAAAGTTATGGCCAAAGCACGAGCACTCGACAAACGCCGCAAATCCATCCGTAATATTCGAAAAATTACGCGAACGATGGAATTGATCGCTACTGCCAGGTTCAAGCGGGCCATGGATCGGGCGACAGCTGCCACATCCTATACGGAGCGAATCTCTCAATTGGTCCAAGATCTTGCTCAAAGCGGGTTGGAAGTCAGTCATCCCCTGTTGGAGCCTCGTGACGAACCGAAACGCAGTTTGCTACTGGTTTTGTCGGCAAATCGAGGGCTTTGCGGTGGCTATAACTCGGGTGTCATTCGCTTGGCGAACCGACAACTTGATCAATTACGCGACGATGTGGGCCAGGTCCGCCTGGAAGTGGCGGGTAAACGTGGCATCTCCGCTTTCAAATTTCGTAAAATCAAACTTGACGAATCATTTCTTCACTTTGAAGACCGTTCAACATTTGAGGAAGTCGACGTTTTGGCCAGTCGTTACCTCGAAAGTTTTATCGTTGGCCAGATTGATCGACTCGACGTCGTCTACACTCGATTTGCCAGTATGGCACGGCAAATCCCGACGGTGGAAACGTTGCTTCCCTTAGGTGGTTTGACTAGCGCCACCGAAGATTCCAGCCAGGCGGCAACCACCGGTGATTCGATGTACGAATTTCTTCCCTCGGCTGAGAGTATCCTTCAGGAAGTTGTGCCGACCAGCTTTAAAGTAAAATTGTTTAAATGTTTCCTTGACTCGGCGGTAAGCGAACAGGTGTCTCGAATGGTAGCCATGAAAAGCGCCACTGAAAATGCCGACGATATGATTCGCAACCTGTCGATGACTTATAACCGCGCCCGCCAATCCCAGATAACTGGTGAACTACTGGAGGTCATGGGGGGTGTCGAGGCGTTGAAAGACTAAAGACCAAAATCTACAACCTGACAACAAGGTCCTTTCATGAGTGGTACCATTTCAAATTCCGAATCACAGCAACAACGTCCTGCATCCAACTCGTCAAACGCGGGCAAGGTAACACAAGTTATCGGATCAACCTTTGACGCCGAATTCGCCGACGATAATCTTCCTGCAATCTACAACGCGGTTAAGATTCAAGGCGGAAAGGGAGATGTCAAACTCGATTTAACCGGCGAGATCCAACAGCATCTTGGTGGTGGCCGTGTCCGTTGCGTTGCCCTGGGTAGCACCGACGGCCTGGTTCGTGGTCAGGACTGTATTGATACGGGACAGCCCGTTTCTGTTCCTGTTGGAGAAGAGACTTTAGGCCGTGTGTTTAACCTGTTGGGCGAACCGGTCGATGGACGGGGTGATGTCAATTCAAAAGAGCGCTGGCCGATTCACCGTGATGCACCGAACATTAGCGACCTGTCAACCAAAACAGAGATTTTCGAAACGGGCATCAAAGTCGTCGACCTCATGACGCCGTTTGTACGTGGTGGAAAAGCAGGTCTGTTCGGTGGGGCCGGTTTGGGCAAGACCGTCATTTTGACTGAGTTGATTGCACGTATCGCCAGTTCCCACGGTGGCTATTCCGTCTTTGCCGGTGTGGGCGAACGAACCCGCGAAGGAACGGACCTCTGGTTGGAAATGCAGGAAGCAAAAATTGGAGACACTGGCAGGAGTGTGATCGAGCAGACCTGCATGGTATTCGGACAGATGAACGAACCCCCGGGTGCTCGGCTGCGGGTGGCTTTATCGGCCCTCACAATGGCGGAGTATTTTCGCGATACCACTGGAAAAGACACGCTGCTCTTCGTGGACAACATCTTTCGTTTTTCGCAAGCTGGCAGTGAGGTGTCCGCCCTGCTAGGACGCATGCCGTCGGCAGTAGGATATCAACCCACCCTGGCTACCGAGATGGGAGCCCTTCAGGAACGTATCGCGTCAACCAGTAAAGGGGCAATCACGTCCGTCCAAGCCGTGTATGTCCCTGCGGATGACCCTACGGATCCAGCCCCGGCAACGGCATTTGGCCAATTGGACGCATTCATTTACCTTGAACGTTCCATTTCGGAAAAAGGTATCTATCCCGCTATCGACCCGCTGGCCTCGAACAGCCGAATTCTCGATCCGCAGTATGTGGGCGATCGACACTATACCATCGCCCGTCGCGTGCAAACGATTCTTCAACGGTATCGTGAATTGCAGGATATCATCGCAATTCTGGGTGTTGAAGAACTCAGCGAAGACGACAAGCTGGTTGTACACCGTGCCCGACGCATCGAGCGGTTTTTGTCGCAACCGTTCCTCGTCGCGGAAGTGTTCACGGGCAAACCTGGTGAGATCACATCTCTTGATGAAACGATTCGAAGTTTTGAAGAGATCTGTGACGGCAAATGGGACCATCTTCCCGAGCAGGCATTCATGTACGTGGGAGCCGTTGAACAGGCCGAAGAACAAGCCAAGAAACTGGAGAAATAACGGGGAAGGAAGTCACTTGTGGTCGAATTGCACTGCGTCGTCGTCACACCTGAAGAAACGTTTTTGGAGACAAAAACGGATTTCGTTACGCTTCCGTTGTTCGATGGTGAAATCGGTATTTTGCCTGGTCACAGTCCCATGATTGGTCGGCTGGGATTTGGGGAAATGCGGTTGGGAACCGGTTCTCAAACAAATCGTTTCTATCTGGACGGTGGCTTCGTCCAGGTTTCTGACAATCTAGTCTCCGTGTTGACACAACGTGCCATGCCTGCCGACCAGATTGATGCGGGTGCGGCGGAAGAGCAGCTACAGTCGGCACGATCGCGATCCGCTAATTCTGCTGAAGAACTGAAAATCCGCGACCGGTTGATAGCACAAGCCCGATCACAGCTTCGCATGTCCCGCCGCGACGCGTAGACCAGTGGCTTGGGAAATTGAGCAACTCCCAGAAACCCTTGTTGATTATTTGAACCTGGGAATCGCTTTCGCTGAACATTTGGTCCCGAATCTCCAAAACAGCCGTTCATTGGAATGACAATTGAATGACCGGATTCAGGAAACCTAGACCAAACGAACACGTTCCGCCCGCGGTCCTTTCGGTCCGTGGCCTTCTTCGTATTCGACGAGTTGCCCTTCCTTAAGATTCTCGATTCTTTCCCCTTCCACGCTCGAATGGTGAAAGAAAATATCCCCTCCTTCTCCCTCGATAAACCCGAATCCTTTGTCCGACAACAGTTTTTTGATCGTACCCTGCGGCATGGCGACCACTCCAGAAAAAAACGATACAACACAAACTTTAACCAGGGGCCGAGTCGCAAGACGCCCTCCCCCAGTTAAAACAACTCAGGGGTCCAAATCAGACTGCTGCCGGAAATTGCCGCCTTCCACTGAAAGCCAAACAACCCAAACAGCAGGGTGACCAGGAAGAGAAAACATAAGCAACAAAACACGGCTAAATAGCGTTCTCACCCCATGGGAAAAAATTCTAGCATTTTCCCTTTCAGGTGACGACTCCCCACCATGCAAAACCGAATCCCCTTGAGATACACCAGTTACAACATGGCCAATCTATTAAATACTTAAATGCAAAGAGTTCTCGGTAAATGAACGTTAGTTGACATGATTTCCCCCTTTTTCCTCAGAACCTTGCATTCCACTCTAAAAATCTTAAAATTTTTCGAACCTCCTATCCGTCATCGATGGCATCAAGCAATTTAATTTTAATTTCTTCAATACGACGCTCGTCAGTGATTTTTTGTCCCGCCCGATCAGTAACATAAAACACGTCCACGACCTGATCCACATAGGTACCGATCTTCGCAATCGAAACTGAAACTTGCACTTCAAAGAGAGCCCGAGTGATTACATACAACAACCCCATACGATCATGGGTGAATACATCGAGAATCGTAAATTGCTCGGATGTGCTGTTGTCAACTCGAACACGTGTAGGAAATCGAGCTACCTTTGTTATCGACGATCCACTTTCATTCCAAGTGCTACGAAAACTGGGAGACTTCAAATGCGGATCAAGTAGCGAGTGTTCCAATTTCTGTTGGACATCAAGTAATCGTTCTTCCGGTGGCTGGCCCTTATAATCCGGGTCAAAAACAAAGAACCGGTCCAACACCAAACCTTCAGCCAAAGTGTGAATCTGGGCTGATAGAATTTTTAGTCCCTGGCTCGTTAGCGCGCCCGTTAATTTATAAAATATGCCCGGTGTCAAGTGTTCCAAGGTGCCAACCGTATACTGTGTAACGTTGGTCTCAGGAACATATTCGGCCCAAATAGCAACCTCCTTCTGTTCAATATCACGAAGTCTTTCCAATTGCTCACTAATCGTAGCAGACCGTGTCTCGTGCAAGTATGCAGTCGGAAGGACATCGATTTGCCGATGAAACCAATCTACATTTTTGTGTTGTGCAAAAATATTTCGCAGTTTGTCACGTCGTCTTTGCAAAATATAATGGTCCGTGAACGAAGGGGTTTCTCCTGCTAAATGATTCATCGTACGGTGATAGAGTTCGGTCAAGACCTCAACTTTCCAATTATTCAAGACTCCCGGTCCTACTGCTGCCAGATCGGCACAAGTTAACACGTACAACATTTTCAAAAGATCCGGTGTGCCAACATCAACAGCGAATTGAACAACGAGAGACTCATCGCTTGTATCCCGTCGAAAAGCCAGGTGAGACATCATCAGATGGTGACGCACAAGAAACTCCAGCTTCTCGGCCTCGCGGTCATGGAGCTTGAGGTGTTTGCTCACTGCCACAGCAATACGACGACCAACTTCTGAATGGTCTTCCACGTATCCCTTGCCAAGATCGTGAAGCAACAGCGCCAAATGCAACGTACGCTTTCGCTTCAAACTTCGGTAAGCTTGACCAAGTGGCCCCTGATTGTTGAGGAATTCAGTAGCTCGTTCAACCGATCTCAGACAATGTTCATCCACGGTATATCGATGATATTCGTTGAATTGTAACAACCCACGGGTTCTTGCCAGTCCAGGAATCAACTTCTCCAATACCCGCAATTCGTGAAGCCTGCGCAAAAGGTCACCAAGTCGAGCTGGTTGGGACAAGACGGACAAGAACCGGCGGCGAGAGTCGTCCGAAATCTCAAAATCGCGGGAACTCGCCATGGAATCGCGGATGGCATTCCAAGTCGGTGCATCGATCCATTTGTCATAAAGGTTCGCAAGATCCATGAGCCGAAGAACTTGAGAAGGGTCTCCACAGACTTTTTTAAGCCCTCGTTGCGTGGCAGCAATCTGGTTTGGTCCCACACGAAAATCACCTTCCACACGGTGACTGAGGAGTGGCCCGAACCAGCGGGCCATTCTTTTCGGCAGTCGTGCTGCTGCTACAAAATTAGTCACAACATCACGCACATCTACTGTATAGCGAAAGTAGTCCTGCATGAACCGTTCCACTGGCAAGACTCCCTCGTCACCTTCATAACCGAACAGCTTGCTCAGGCGCAATTGTTCGCCCTTGTCCAACACGTCGTAAGAATGGCCAGCATGAAAATGAAGTTCGTTGCGAAGCCTCAACAAAAACCCCATGGCCGATCGTAATCGATTTTGGTCATTTTTGGACAACATGCCGATCAACTGAAGCACTTCAGGTTCTCGTTCACCGTATCGAGCAAAGCCGATCCATCGCAACAATTGAATGTCTCGTAATCCACCGCGAGATCGTTTTACATTCGGTTCTAATTGGTAAACTGTTTCTCCATATTTGCGACGCTCGGAACGACGTGATTCCTCGATACTGTGAATCAAACTGCCAATCCGACGTTTCGTCTTCCAGCGAAACCGACTTTGGAACTTGTCAAATAAGTTACTGTTGCCGGCTAAAAATCTTGATTCTACCAACGAGGTAAAGACAACCGGATCCTTCATACTCAATTGACATGCCTGTGCAATGGTTCGAACGTTGAATCCTAAATCAAATCCCACATCAGAAAGATCTACCACCAATCGTCGAGACAATGCCGAAATCCGGTTGGTTGTCGCCGGTGTGTGCAAGAGCATCAGGTCGACATCGGAAAATGGCGAGGCGTCCCGTCGACCATAACCTCCAAAAGCCACCAGCACGACGGCATCATTCAGACCACGGGGTCCATCTTCATCCAAATCGGCCAACACCGATTCATAGATATCCAGCACCACCGCGTCCAACAAATCAGTAACATGGGCGCATAATTGAATTCCAGGTGCTCCACTGAGGTGCTGTCGATGAAGCTTTTCACGCCCCGTGGCAAGCCGTTCACGAGCTGCCAAAACACTGGGACGAAAGCGAAAGCCGGGAGTCATGATAAGGGTTAACCGATTACGTTGATCCCAAAGTAGCCATTACGCTTCAAGTGAAAAATAACGAGACTCTTCTACCCATGAGGCACAAATTATTTCTACAAATTCCCCGGAGAACCAACGCGCGTTATGAAACGGCCACTTTACAATGCATCCACTCCAGTTTCTCCAGTCCGAATCCGAACAATGTCCTTCAAATCAGCAACAAATATTTTTCCGTCGCCAATCTGCCCGGTCTGTGCCGTACGCATGATCGTATCGATGACCTGTTGAAGATTGTCATCGGAACAGATGACTTCGAGTTTGACCTTGGGCACAAAATCAACAGCATACTCAGTACCGCGGTACATTTCGGTGTGACCCTTTTGTCGGCCAAAACCACGTACTTCGGTAATCGTCATGCCCATGATTCCCCGTTCCGTCAGCGCATTCTTAATATCCTCTAATTTGAAATGCCGGACGATTGCTTCAACTTTATTCATCGTTTTCCTCCTACAATGTGTTGTGCAACCCACGCACTACATTAATCATATTCTAGCCGGGGCTAATTTAAAACGTAGCCTTCTTCTCCCTCCTGAATCACCCGAAACCCCATTTGCCCTCGGATCTGTTGCCAGCGTAACCCGGGAAAATCGACTACCAAAACGAATAGGAATAGAACCAATGCCATGATCGCGCTACATCGATCATAAATCCTCCTGGGTCCTGCACTCCCTTTGCGATAAAATCACTCAACGGCACACCGGCATTCCACGAAGCACGCCGATCATGTCGTCAACTGGGGATCGCATATCTTCGTCCAGCAAGGACCTTCAACCCCATCTTTCAGAACGTCCGATGGCGCAAAACGAGGGTGCCAAGGCAACTCAGCAGAACCTGCCGAATCCTAATGCCGGACGTCATCAACCTAACGATGATTGCCGATTACGTAAATCCGAGTAATCGAAAATCAATCGTTCAGCGGGGGGTTTTCGACCAGGGAACGTCGCTAACTCCAGCAGCAGCATTGGCTGACCTGGAAAAAACAAAAAGTAGATCAGCCAGACGGTTAAGATAAGCAATCACAGTACTTGAGACTTGTTCATCGGCCAGCGATTCAAGCCGAATCACTCGACGTTCGGCTCGGCGACACACCGATCGCGCCAGCTGCAAAACCGCTGCTGCCCGAGTTCCAGCCGGCAAGATAAATACCTTTAACGGTGCAAGTTCGGCCTCATGCTCATCGATCGTTTTTTCCAGATAAATCACGTGATCAGAGCCAATTGACTCACCATGGCGTGTTGTCGGGTCGGGTGTGGCTAGTTGGGCACCGACGACAAAAAGATCATTTTGCACACGCGTTAATGCCAGATTCATTGCTTCCGGGAGCGGCTCGGCACGAGCAACGCCAATCAAGCAGTTTAACTCGTCCACGCTGCCGTACGCCTCGATCCGCGGGTGGTCCTTACGTACACGTGGTCCCGCGAACAAGCCTGTCTCTCCTTGATCACCCGTCTTCGTGTAGATTTTCATAAATGTGTCTGTCCGTTGTTGGAGCCATAGCTATCTACGACTGCATTGATTTGTCCGGTACCATTATCATATAGTCATCAGAAATCAACCAGCCACAACTCGCCAGTAATGGGCAACACCCGGTGGCAAGTTTTCCTTTTAATCCATCAATAGCCATTTCCGAATTATTTCTCACAAGTAACGAAAACCAAAAACACCTGAAAGAAAATGAACGTCCCTGCCAACGCCAAAGACTTACCGCAAATCAAGTCCTGTGGTGTGCTTGTGTTTCGCGATCAGCCCGAACATTCGTTCTTACTCATGGAACACGCTGACCGGCTTGACATCCCCAAGGGGCATGTCGATCCAGGAGAAACCGATCACCAGTGTGCCTTACGTGAACTGGAAGAAGAAACGGGAATCCGTGTTGACAAGTTGGAGCTGGATCCAGATTTTCGCTTCACATTGCAATACAACGTACGTCCTCGTGAACTAAATCAATCAATGGCGCAGAAAACATTAGTCGTCTTTCTTGGACAACTGGTCGAGGAGACACCGATTCTCGTCACGGAGCATATTGGTTTCCGCTGGGTCACTTGGGATCCACCTCACCAGATTCAAACACAGACGATTGATCCGCTGCTCGCCAGCGTGGCAAACTATTGGCAAAAATAACCGCCCGGTAAGTTGCCAGTCCGCAATGAAACAAAGTAATCCGGCTACGGCATACGCTGGCACGTGGGACAGAAAAAAGTAGAACGTTGGGCCTGGACGATTCGTCGAATCTCGTCACCTTCGCAACCACAGCAGATCTGACCTGCCAAATCATAAACGCGATGGTGATTCTGATAATCCCCTGTTTGATTGAGCGCGTTCCGATAGGTTCCGTCAGAAAGTGTTGATCCTTCGTAACTTACTGCCTCGACAAGCACGCTGCTAATAGCCGTGTGGATTCGACTCCACTGACGGGCTGTCAGTAGATCACAACGACGGCGTGGATCCACTTTGGCTTCAAAAAGGATTTCTGACGCATAGAGGTTGCCTATGCCGGCAACACAACGCTGGTCCAATAAAGCAACTTTGATCGCGCGTCGACTCTTGCCAAAGGTTTCACGCAACTGACGTACAGAAATCCGTAACGCATCCGGTCCTAGTCGAGCCGGACCCAAGACCTTGACAAACTCTTCGGGTGACAAAAGTCGCAACGTACTTAACCCTCGTCGATCCCAAAACATTAAAAGAGAAACTTTTCCACCTCGCAAATGTAAGGAAAGACGGAGATGCTCATCGGTCGGTGGATTAGCAACCAGAGCCAACCCCGTCATTCTCGGTTCAAACACGATGCGCCAATCATCATCTAAAATCAAAACAATTCGCTTGCCCATCCGCTGAATCGCTGTAATTTTGCGGCCTTTGACCCGTCGGCTGAAGGCCGCTCGAATAGGCACGACCGTCGACGGTTTCAAGCGGCGATTTCGTGGCCACTCGGCTTTCGCAATACGGGTATCGATGACGCCGTCAATACCACGACACATTGTTTCAACCTCTGGCAACTCAGGCATGGCCAATTCACCGGCAAGGGATTACGGAAGGAGTGCAGCAAACAAAACATCCCGAAGCCACGCGTTCGACCGTAGAGGTTCGTCGTGAGGACATCAACGCTTCTGCAATTAGGTAAATATAGTGGAGGGGCGCCAGGTTCGAAATCGGGCCACCCATCCTTCATGGCCCATGAACTATCTCGAATCGACTCAAATTCTCCGACCCTCTGAAACCAGGGAGCTCGCGGACCACATCCCAATAGCCACAACGAACTCGTGCTGCTAGGATAAGGAAATGAATCAATCGAATGCAGTGACCAGTAACGTTCCGGATGAAAACGGCCGATTTGGCCAGTTTGGAGGCCGTTATGTTCCCGAAACGCTTACCCAGGCACTTGATGAACTGTCAGAACAATACGAACAGGTTCGTACCGATTCCCAGTTTCAGACGGAGCTTGGAGAGTTGTTAGTACAATATGTAGGTAGATCAACGCCAATTTATCACGCGCGACGTCTTTCTGAACAATGCGGTGGTGCACAAATTTGGTTGAAGCGGGAAGATCTCAACCATACTGGAGCCCACAAAATCAATAACACGTTGGGACAGGCCCTCCTCACGTTGCGAATGGGAAAGAGTCGTGTCATTGCCGAAACGGGAGCGGGACAACACGGTGTGGCAACCGCAACCGCCTGTGCGAGGTTTGGCTTACCCTGTGTCGTCTACATGGGTGCTGAAGACGTTCGTCGCCAGGCTCCCAATGTTTATAGCATGAAGCTGTTAGGGGCCGAGGTTCGCTCCGTAACGAGCGGATCACAAACATTGCGAGATGCAATCAACGAAGCCATGCGAGACTGGATGTCCAGTGTCCAAAATACTCATTACATCTTGGGTTCGGTGGTTGGACCTCATCCGTTTCCGCGAATCGTTCGTGATTTTCAGTCAGTGATTGGCAGCGAAGCTCGGCAACAATGTCAAGAACGGTTCGGCCGTTTGCCCAACCAAGTAGTGGCTTGCGTGGGTGGAGGCAGCAATGCCGCCGGAATGTTCTACCCATTTATCAAGGATCAAGATGTTGAATTAATAGGTGTCGAAGCAGGAGGCCAAAGCAGTCGTCCAGGTGAACATGCTGCCCCACTTACCTTTGGCCGCCCAGGAGTATTGCATGGCAGCTATAGTTTTGTGATGCAAGATGATGATGGCCAAACATCGGATGTCCGTTCAATTTCAGCTGGACTGGATTATCCCGGTGTAGGACCCGAACACAGTTATTGGAAAGACTGTGGACGTGTCACTTACACACAGTGTCCGGATAAAAACGCTCTTCAGGCGTTCGATGCACTGGCACGTAATGAAGGTATTCTTCCCGCATTAGAATCGTCGCATGCAGTGGCCCAGGCAATGACCTTGGCGGCCGAACAACCGGACGATCATATCGTTTTAGTCTGTTTGTCAGGACGGGGTGATAAGGATGCGGCCGAGATTGCTCGGCTTCGTGAGGAGCAAGAACAACATGCCCGTGATTGATGAACTATTCGCCAAGCTGCGAGTATCCGGACGTAAAGCATTCATGCCATTTATCACCGCTGGTGATCCTGACCTGGAATTCACCCATCAGCTGCTTCGTGAACTCGATATTCTGGGTTGTTCTTTATTGGAACTGGGAATTCCCTACAGCGATCCAATTGCTGATGGCCCCGTCATTCAGGCCAGCTATACTCGGGCGTTAAAACGCCAAATTGCATTGTCCGATATTCTTGACATGACAAGTCAAGTAACCAGCGATATCAAGGCACCGTTGGTGACGATGGTCAGCTATGCAATCGTCTATCGCTTCGGACTCGAAAGATACGTTGCCGCTGCAAAGCAAGCGGGAGTGGTTGGTGCAATCATTCCCGACCTCTTGATCGAAGAGGCTGGTCCGATGGCTGAGATCTGCCGTCGAGAAGATTTTAGCCTGATTCAATTGGTCACGCCCACCACACCTCGAGACCGTGCTGTTCGAATTGCAGAGTCGTCGTCCGGCTTCCTCTACTATGTTTCGGTAACGGGAATTACCGGTGAACGGCAACAACTTCCCTCTGGGCTGGTAGATGAAGTCAGCTGGTTACGAGAGCAAACGGATTTGCCGATTTGCATCGGGTTTGGAATTTCCCAGCCCGAACACGTGCGAATGTTGGCACCTGTGGCTGACGGTTTAATCGTTGGCTCCGCACTGGTACGTCGAGTGGCAGAAGCGCAGGAAAAGGATCGCGCTGCCGTAATGGGTAACGTTTGTGAACTGGCAAGCGAACTGCTCAATGCAATGTGACATCTTGCGATGTGACATTTTCAAATTAACAGAGGCAGTTGCCCACCACCTTCGTTACGTTCCCACTCACGACGAACCTCGGTCAAACCCTGAATACATATTTCAAACTGGTTGCTAAGACGGCCTAATACCTCACTATCAGCATCATCAGAATTATCTGACGCGATCGTGCTAGCTATGTAATAGGCCCGTTTGCCCTGCGAACAATAATCAAGAAACCGATCTTTGGATTGAGGCCCTTTAAGACAACATAATGCATCCGGGTAAACGCCGGTCCAAAATAGGATAAAGTCACCAATATGACGATGGACCTCGCGTCGTGCGGTACCAACTCGCAACTCCGCCTCGATTAACATTTCGGCTACTTCCGCAAGTTTTCTACCGTGTACATCGCGAATTCGGTAGATCGCATCACTACGGATAAACCTGACCAGCATATCCGTCAGATAGTCCGTCAACGGTGGATCGGCCAGCCCTAAACGTGCGTGAAACGCATTCTCAGTGAGCCCGGCAAAAAACCGTCGTAAAACAGCAGGTTTGGGGTGATTAACCTTCATCAACGCAGGCCTCCGACAGGAGAACTCAACCACATCCGTTTGATCGGGGAAATACCAATCGTCGCGAATTGTAAATCGACGACTGAGGAATGTCTACTATTTAAGTATACTTTCGAATTGTTTTAAGTTCGAATCACGCGGAGTGTCCAACTGACAAGCCTCCCGAAACATTCAAGATCGTCGGCCGCAACTACTTGGCACTCAATTACTTACAATCAACATTCCGTTTTCCGAAAAACCTCGCGTCTAACGTAAATTTTCTAAGTCCCCACGTAAGATCGGTACACGTTATCTCCCTGATCTGAGAAATTCATTCGCTTGACAAAGCGACAAAACAGTACACCAATTCCAAGATTGGGTACATGTGCTTTTGACAAATGGAGCTCGTCAACCTCTCGACTTTCATCCTCTGCCAAAAACGAAAAAACACAGAACTGATTTTTTAATTCGTATCGGGATTGGCACAGGAGGAGATGATTTGCAATTCAATCCTGTTCTAGGCGATAGATATTTTCACCAATACTCGACTCAACCAGATAATAAATTTCTCCTTGTTCGTCTTCGCCAAACGCAACAACAGGCAAACCGTCCTCCCAGATCTGATAATTTTTGTCGACTTTTCCAGTTGCTGAGTTGTATTGTAGCGCCCACATACGACCAGAAACAAAATCGGCATACAGGTAGTGGCCAACCAGTTCAGGCAATCTCTTTCCCCGATAAACAAATCCACCCGTGATCGATTTGCCAATCCGATGATCGTATTCCCAAACGGGAGGAATCGGCTCTTCCACTGGCCTGAAATCTTCATTACCAAATGGAAAAGATCCTTCTCGGATTTTCCAGCCATAATTTCCCCCACGACGCACCAGATTCACTTCTTCCCACAAATCTTGTCCTACATCACCGGCCCACAGCTGGCCCGTTTTCCGATCGAACCCAATCCGCCACAAGTTACGAAACCCATAGGCATAAATCTCTGGACGGGCATCTGGTCGATCAACAAAAGGATTGTCGGCGGGAATTGCATAATTCCGACTGCCCTCTTTCCGATTCACATCAATCCTCAAGATCGACCCCAACAAGGTTTTCAGATTTTGTCCGTTTCCTTCAGGATCTCGGGCACCGCCGCCATCTCCTAATCCAATATAAAGATAACCGTCCGGTCCAAAGGCGATTGAACCTCCATTGTGATTACTGAAGGGTTGCGGAATTTTCATGAGAATTTCTTCACTATTCGGATCGCCCCGATTTGGATCCTCACGCGACACACGAAATCGTGACAAAATCGACGTATGCGGCTCGGCACTGGAAGTATAGTAGAGAAAAAATTCCCTATTGTTCTTGTAATTGGGATGAAAAGCCATACCCAACAATCCCTCTTCGTTGTCCATCATTTCGCCCCGATAGTCGGTGATACGAGATCTCAAATCGATGAAAAGTTTCGTGCTCTTGATGGCGGGATTGTTTTTGATCACATGAATCGTACCTAACTGAGTAGCTACAAAAATGCGATTCGTTCCATCCCCGGCATGAGTCAGATCAATCGGACGTAACACCTGTAATTTGCCTTGTTCGTCAATTCGTTCCCACTGGTCCCAGTTGAGCTGATCAAAGGCCAAGACTCCCCTCATAGACAACTGTGGTTGTGAAATCGAGACGGCCCCCTCGGCATTCAATTCTCTTACTTTGATATTTCGAAAAGCGACCGGATTACCGTGATCTTGAAGACAGATGTGCCCTTTGGTGGCCTTACCAAACAACGGCATTTTGGCGAATTTGCTTTCAGCAACTCTCTCATTCCACTCATCACTTCCCTTTTCAAACAAAAAGTAGCTGATTCCATTGACCATCACCTCAGAATCTTTCGATGTCACACGAAGATAGACATGGTTCCATTGTCCGGCCGGACGCGTGGCATCAATAACTTCCGGACTGCTTGCACCCACCTGCTTTTCAAACCCAACTAGCCATTTAGGTTTTGCGGGTTTGAAAAGATCGTACAACCAACCCGCCAGTTGCGAGTCGTGACCATCCACGTTGTCTTGAATTTGTACTTCCGGTCCTGTTTTCCAAGGCCGGTTAGCTTCTTCAGTAACATGGAACATAATCCCGCTGTTACCACCTTTGGAGATTCGATATTCGAGGGACAATTCGAAATTTTCAAACATCTTATCGGTAATAATGTCGCCGGCGCCAGCTGTTACCCATCTCAGCTCCCCATTGACCACGGACCAACCTTCGCTCACACGCTGATCACGAAAATTTCGCCAACCTTGGGTCGTTTTTCCATCGAACAGCATTTTCCAGCCGCTATACCTCTCGGCAAAACTCAGCTGATTGACCGGTACATCAGCCAACCCCAATTGATGAATGCCCATGAACAAGCCTGCGGCCAAACACGTGAAAGCGAATCGTCGAAAAAAGTCCATGTTGTTCGTCCTCAATAGTTTCTAGTACAGCAACTTCATTCCGGCAGTTGCCAATTGGTGTCAATTACACAATTGACTTGATCTCGAATTTGTCTCCAGCTGACCTTGTCTCTAAAAATAACGGAACAATCATTCATTTCTAACAAAACAATCCGACGACCAAGAAAGTTGTCAGATCAGTATAGTCTTTTGCAAAGCAATTCAAGAATGGCGCGCTATGTAAAATGGACTACGAAATGCCAGATCGATCAACACATGAAAATCCCGGGCCACCTAACCAACCTGTTCTACTCATCCCTTAACTCTTTACCTGAAAGCAATTTTCCCCAAACTTTTTTAACCAATCGTTTGAACCATTGTGCCGTTGATCGTTGAACCTCTGTTTGTCCAACCGCTTTCCCGGAACGGGCGATCATCCCAACCTCTCCCGACATCTACCAACTGTGGATCATCGCTGTGAAAATCAATATCCCTGGTAAGAAATGTCGGCATGTGACAATGTCCGTCACACACGGAATTTTGCTAAAGCTACTGATCGGGTTTTCACATTTGAGCGTTCGTCAAAGTTGAAAGGTAAAACTTTCTTAATTGAACGATTGCCCAAAGCTGATAAATCCATTTCAACCACCTGAGCAATATCAATTGTCGCTTGTGTAACTCTCGCTCGGTGCGATAGGCTACATACATGGATAACACATCGTCCCCGCATATTGGCTATTGCACCAACGTCCATGCAGGTGCCGATCTTACAACAATGCGAGATAACCTGGAACGTTATGCTATTCCAGCTCGACAAAGTGTCAACGCTGAAAATCCAATGGGTATCGGTTTATGGCTGTCAGCCAAAGCCGCGCGTAGCTTGCAGGTTGACGACGAAACAGAAAAACTTGCCCGCTGGCTTGAATCCGCTGCGCTGATCCCTTTCACTTTAAATGGATTTCCCTACGGAGATTTTCATCAAACGGTTGTCAAACACCGTGTCTACCATCCTACCTGGTATGAAAATGACCGATTGGAATACACCCTGAATCTGATCGATATCCTCGACCAAATACTGCCGTCTGGCCTCGAAGGAAGCATCTCCACCTTGCCCATCGGATGGGGCCAACCGGAGCCTTCCGGCAAGGATTTAAAACTGGCTGCGGCACAATTTCAAAAAGTTGTCGAACATCTGCATCAGTTAGAACAGGA
>Ga0310342_100000181_pt1 | contig 32408 bp, 19 predicted proteins | sample S15DNA20500_MG_FD_206155 | JGI IMG/M metagenome (GOLD analysis project Ga0310342, IMG submission 206155) | Marine microbial communities from station ALOHA, North Pacific Subtropical Gyre - S1503-DNA-20-500_MG | ecosystem: Environmental > Aquatic > Marine > Oceanic | place: Pacific Ocean: North... | reverse complement strand
ACGACCATCTGCCCCAATAATAGCCCCATTTTCAACAATAACAGTACGCCAAAAATGACTAACTTCCCCCTTATAGATAATTGACTCATACCCATTATCTATTTCTAGCCTAGACAGTCTGGTCCGACCACTAGATACACTTTTAATACGGCCTGATTTGCCATGATATACAATCGTATGCATCAAGCTAATTATAGCTTGCATGTAATGTACATGCAAGCTGATTCTAAATTTTGTTACCGATTGCGATAAGAACTATACGTGCGGAGTAGACTACATCGTCGTCGGGGTCAGTTCTTTTATATTCTAGATATCCGCCAGTACCGACTTCTTCACCTACTGGCGAGTAGGGGAATATTTGACCGTCGTTGTCGAGTTTGAGTCTAACTGTAACTTGTCCTGGGGCTATACCAGATGCAATATTTTGATACACTCTTATATCAGTAATTATTGCTCTTGATTTAGTTGATAAAGCGAAATCAGTATCAACCCCTATTGTCTTGTCATCAGAAAAATTAGAATTATCTACAGTCGAAACATATTCAAACATTCTAATTTCTGCTTGATCAGCTCCAATATTTCCAGCAATAGCTGGTTGATATGATTGACAATGAAGTTGAGTTATTTGTATCTTTTCACGAGTTAAAATACCGTCTTGATTTGATTCTTCAGATTCACAAAAAGCATTAGGGGGATAGGGTTTTGTGCAAGATTTTGTTGTAGGATTCCACCATAAACACCTTGCTGACTCTGTTACTTTTTTAAGTCCTTGAATTTCTGCATTCATATCACGAACTTGTTGTCTTAACGTAACAAAATCATCTCTGATGAAATCTCTAGAACGTTTTCCAACTTCTAATGTGTGAGATTTGTCGGCTGGCAATTCTGGACTATACGATTCTTTAATAACTCTTAAATTTGTTCCACCCGGGCCTGTAATGTCTTCGTCTATTACTTTAATCGTATCTCCCAAAATATACTTATCATATTTATAAGCATCTGAGTCGTATTCATACAAATCAATAAAAGAGACTGTATATCTCGGTTCAATTGAACTTATTTTGTTGAGCTTTTTAACAGCATTGTCATATAACAATTTGGGATCATTAGTTGATGAATCATTATTTGATATTTCTACAATTTCATTTTTTCTGATAGAAAGTGAATCAACAAATCCTATCAACTCTACATGATCACCCGATTGAGGAATAGGATATAAACTCTCGTTTGTTACTATTGAATCAATACTATAAGATGCACTAGAAGCTGTATCTATCCCATCAGAAAAACCGAATTCAAGCATTGCATTTGAATATGTGCTACCAGACACATAGTCTTTGATATTTGTAATAATCAAATCTTTACCATCGACTCTAATAGACATACCGGCGGTCACACCAAGTTCTACAAAATTCTTACCCGTATCAATTATATTCGAATAAGTTGTGCTGGCATATGTTACATTAGTCGTTCCTGATATAGAAATAGACTTTTTAACAGTTGCTTGCTGACCTTGAACTTGATCGCCACGTCCAATATTAAAGTATAGTTTTGACGATACGTCTTTTGTTCCCACAAAAATCAAATCATTTCTGTTAAACTTACTCGCCATTCCAGGTAAAACACTCACAATATTTTCAGTAGATACTGTTGAAAATGTTCTATTAGAAGCATGTTTTCCTACAGTAAGGGGACCGCCCGATTCCTTTAATAACAAAGATATATCATCACCATATTCCGGTGAAAAAACTATTCCTTCTGCTGTATTTATACTGACATTTAATCTGTTTTCTTTGATCAATGTGACTTTTGCATCTATTGTGGCTTCATATTCTGTACCACCTATTTTCCACACATCAGCAGGCCTTACAGTAAAAACTGTTGCACCCGAATTATGACTCGTTGCTGTTGTCCCACCAGCTCCACGAACCACAACGACGTGAGTTCCATCTACTATGCTATTAACCGTCATCATTTCGTCATCAATAACTATATAAACTCCATCTTCCCCTGTTATGTCTAGCCCGGATGTAGCGCCGATAGTAATTGTAGTAGCACTAGAAGAGAAAGTGGATGATACAGTAGTAACTGATGTTTTGGGTATTGGATCACCCAAAAATACAGTTGTAGTATTATTTGCTATTATTTCATGAGACTGAAACTTGCCGCTTTCAGATATGTGTGCATATCCCCCAATCCATTGATCTGCAAACCAATTAGTTTCAAAAAGATTAAAAGAAATAGATTTATAAAAGTCTGTGGGATTAGTAGCTGCTTTACCACGACTAGAAGCAGTTGCAACGACAGGCTTATCAAATAGCATCTGAGGAAGACCTATTATTTCTACTTTGTCGTTAGGTTCTGGCTTCGGGGAAAACTTTCCGATTACTTTAATTATTGTTCTGTTGTCTGAATTTATATCGTTTGCTGCAATGGTAAAAGTTTGATTTTTACCTGTTCCTGTTTTTACTGTTAATTGTCCCCCACAATAGCTATGAATGGGAAGAATATCTTCAATGATAATAGCGTCATCAGTTGTTGATGATGCCGTATTCAAGATATTAACTTGTCGATAACCGAACCCTTTAACAAAAGTATTACCTATTTTGCCAGATACAACAGCACTTTGCCCCAACACATCAGAGGGTACGTCAAATCTTCTATTAATTGTTAATCTGTCATATGTATTAGATGTTATTCTTCTAATGGCCCCTTTAGAATTACCGGAATCAATCCTAACTAATCCACCTTTGAGTTCGTCTTTTCTCCAAGGAAAGCATTTAACATTTCTAATTTTAGGGGCTACGCTATACAAATCCCCTGCAACAGAGCTTGTTATTCGAACCCTGACAGCATAAGCAGAAACACTTCCATACTGATTGCTTGAGGCATTCATAGTTATTTTAGCCCAATCACTAGGAGGATCAAATCTGTTTATATATCCGCCAATGTCTTCTGTTGCAAAATTAACAGTATGAAGCAAACTTTTTGTTTGTTCATTGACAGTTATAGCTTCGAAATCTAAATCTGTCCAAGTGCTACCGTTAGTCCCGCTAGAGTACTCCCATTGAAGTGGGGTTGTAACTTCCGTATTGCTTCCAGATATTGTGCCTTTTGTAACTAGATCATAAGCAATATAATCGAAAACTTCTGTACATGCGAAATAGAATGAATTGCCTGATGCACTGTCTGATATGGGAAAGATTTCAACTGTAGCAGGAGTTTCAAGTAATCCCCCGACTAATAACTCTTTAGAATAATCAAGAAATGTGGCTGTAGAAGTATCATATCTGTAAGTTATCTGTTTAATCTTAGCTATTCGATATTCAGTACCTACCGTTATACTAGTAGATGTATCAGGATATATATTAAGAGTATTATTAGTACCACTTGTACTTGAAATTGTGTTTATAATATGACTGGGAGAATCTGAAACCTCATTTGCAAGAGATATCATCATACCCTTCTCTATTCCCAATGTGTCGAAATTCCTAGTTGTATCTATAACATTTTGATATGTCCCACCAGCCGCATTATCAGTCTTACCTGTAATACCTCGACGAACTTGAATTTGAGAGACTTCAGCTATTTCAATATTTTTAGAATTTTGATAAATCTGTAGCGGATCCCCAAAACGTAAAAACTTTTCATCTCCCCCTGTTATTTTAAGTTGACTTTTTCCTCTCATCGTATCATGATAGTCAATAATATATGACTCATTCGGACTTAATAACTGACTTCCACGATGATAAGTTAGCCCGGGATAGGTTACACTTCCTCCAACAGCCTGATTTACATGCGTGATAATACCAAAAGCACCACTTAAATCTTTAATAAGCATTCCTGAATGTACACCTAATGCTTTGAAATCTTTAGTACTATCTTCTATATTAAATGTATTATTATTAGGACCGGTAGCAACCCCTCCGGTAACACTTCCTGTTATGTTTGCAGCGACTAATGTTTTAAAACCGCTTTCAGAATTTGTCCAACCGCTATTTGCACCTTGAGGAATTATTCTATTACCGAATTCAGATATCTCAAAATCACGACTTACACTTCTGAGATTTCTAACTTGATTGTCTCGATATTGAACAATTAAATCAGAAGTTGGATCCCTGTCATCAGGAATAGGTTTACGAATAATGTTTACACTTCTATCTTCGCCTACAAAATAATAAATTTCTTGTTTGTCATTAGAAAATTCTTCTACTGCTTGTCTCAAGACCCCTTTTGAAGTCACCATTGATGAGACATTAAATTCTTTTTCATCAGATTTTATCGTTATTTTGCAACCAGTGATAGACGTTCCTAATGTTCTATCAATATAAACTTTATCATCAGCATAATAATCATCACTAGCTGTCGTATAATCTCCAGTAACGTAAACGACTTTATAATCTTCTGACTCTCCAGATATGTTTACAATGGCTCCGGTCTGAACATCCCCTCTTCTGACAGAAAAGCTTATTTCATCAAGATAATTACCATCAACATCTGCTGTTCCAGATCTTTCAGTTACAGTTGATTGTATTCCTTGTGAAACAATCATGTATTTAGCATCAGTAATTGCACTCGTCATTTGTGCAGTTGTTACAATTCGATCACCATCTATATAAGCTACTGTATATGGATAGACTGCCCCTTCTACATATATTTTAGAGCCAGAAGATATTTTCGCATTTGATATATCAGCAGTTGTATCACCTGTGAAAAAATAACTATTGAGAGTTCGACTTACTGTTCCTTTTGAGTATGTAAATCTTCTTAAATCCCCCTTGATAAAACTTTTGGTCGTAAGAGGCGTTCCGTTAGAATCGTTTTGTCTATAAAGAACACCATCAATAATAGAGTCCAATCCCACACGATCTTTTATTATTTGACCAGATCCTTTGCTAGAATAAGAAATATCAGTTCTAGTATCTTTGAAAAATAACGAATCCGATAAATCATTTGTAATATGTTCACATCTAATAGATGCTATTGCCGTTCCGCCTTCTCTTGATTCTTGAATATCTGCGATTCGATAACTCTCAAAATTAACCTTATTTATGATAGCACCTGTGCCTGCGTTAAAATCAGCACGAGAAAGATAAAGATAATAATCCGCACTCACAGGATCTTTCGATAATACCCTAGCAACAAACGATCTTCCGGGCTTTAATATTACTGTTCCTTTAACGTAAGTATAAGCTAAATCGGATTTGAATGTTCCTGATGTACTACTTCCTCCAGTAACAGAAGATACTTGAACAACTTCAGAGTTGGGACTTCTTACATATTCAGATGCAATAAGTTTTTCTTCATCAATAGGTTCAATTAACTTCACATAATCGTCATTACTAAGTGAACCAGATGCACCACTAAATGAAATGCTTACCCCTTCATTAGGAGTAGTTACTGGACTTGAAATAACCCCTACAAATGATTCAGGGGCATGCTCATAAACTGACACATAATCGCCTAATTCAATACCGTCGTATTGACTAGAAATTATATACGGTAATCCCGGATTGCCCGAACCAGAACTAGTAACTTTGTAAGATACATTATCAATTTGTGTGTCGTGCAATCTGATAATCTTTCTATGTTTAATAAGTGGATAATATAAGTCTCTCATTGGCATTTTAAATGAGAAACTCTTTTCACCGTTTAATTCACTAACAACTTGAGTATCAGATATTCTGTCTAGCCACACTTCTTGTAAATAGCCATGTATATCCCATAGACTCATTCTAAATCTGCTATTTTGATCAGGCATAATTAATTTTATCCATGAAAATACTCTATCTGAAATGCGGACGATAAGACACTTTAACTTCGTCAGTAACAGTGTCATCGTTACTAGTAGCAATATACATAGTTGTTCTATCGTTTTCAACTGTCAGACCTTGAAAATCTCCTTCAAAATCATCACCCGATGACGCTTTTACTAACGATGAACTTGAAAAAATCTCAGATGTTTGTTTCTTAAAATCATAAGAAACTACATCACTTGCAATTCTGTCCTTTTTGTAATTCAAAGAAGAATTTGTATTTCTAAACTTTTCGTTTTTAATAAACAATGAGCGTAAAAACTCATCGCTGACACTTCTTGAAAAAATAGATATGCTATCAAACGAAAAATCGCTATAATTTCTTGATGAAATAATATCTGATTTATAACCTTGACTGCCTAAAAACAGATGTTTCATCTTATAAATGGGCAGCATGGGAGATATATCATTTATTGATTGATCTATTACTTCTCCGTTAAACATTAACTTTGCGGTATAAACAACTTCGTCTTTTTCATCAAAAACACCGTTCTTATCCCACCATCCAGCAATATGAATAAAATCATTGGATGAAAAATAAGCATCTCCTGTTAAAGATGACAACACACCATCTTTAGATGCTTGCAATAAAACACCTAAAGAAGACTCAAAAATTAAGCGAATATAATCGTCATTGCGTATATTGCCAGAACTATCACACAACCAAGAGAAAATAACATTAGACCCTTCTGATTCATTAAAACTCCTTACTTGAACAAAATCAACATAAGCCACGCCATTCGAGGACGTCGTAAAATCTAAAATATTGTCGTCTGAATTAATTACAACTTCACTAATAGAAACCCACTGATTAGTTGTAGATACTGTTTGTGTAAACGATGGAGTTCCAGTTATGTTGTATCCGTTAGCATCTTGATCTCCTATAGACAAAGTTAAAGTTCCTGATTCTAAGAATACATTAGCTGTTAAAATATAAGTACCGCTAAGAAGTCCAATATTCGATTGTCTTAAACTAGAACTAGAAGACAGTTTTGCAGAATAAGAACCGGATTTTACAGTTGTATTATTAACAGACACTGTTCCCGTTGTATGCCATCCGGCTAACGAATTTAATTCAAAATCACCATTAACTAGAAGTGTTTGTCCAGATGTTGCAGTTGATAATCCGCCCATATCAACGGATGGTTTATTGGGCATTAAACGAACTGAAAACGCACCAGAATCATTGTTACCCACAACATCACTATAATATATTGATTGGGAAGATGAAATATCAACACCTAACCCATGAACACTTGACACAAAATTTATATCTGCAATTTCAGTTTGATTAGTTTTACTAAAACTTGTTTTTGATCTTTCTAAAACGGAGACATCAGAAATTAAAATTGTACTACTAGGAATACAATTTCTAAATATTAAGTTAGCATTACTAGATGTTGCAGTAGCTTGCCAAATGATAGAGTATCGTTGATAATATTGATTTGCTAAATTGCCGTATGATAGTCCGCTAGTTAATAGATGATGTCTAATAGTTCCATCTTCTACAAACAAAGACACATTTGTATTTGATGATGTAGATAACTCTTTCGCCCAAAAGCTAATCTCATAAAACTTTTCATTGACTATAGAAAAATCAGGCGAAATAACATCCGTAGAAAATGAAGATGAAGGTTGTGTCGTATTTTCTATTTTTAAACAACTTGAATCTGATGTTTTTGCTTCCGATGTGCTTCTTGTTGCTGTTGTATATGTACTAGACAAATCATCCCAATCATATGAACCTGAAAGTGCTTCTTGAAAGCCGCCATTTTTTATGAGATTTTTATGCAATTCCATTCCGGTGAAAAGGGTCGGATTGAGGCTTGCGCCATTACTGTCATCAAATAAAAGATTAATTAGAAATGCATTATGACTATTTGTACTGTTTCTTAAGGCAAATGAGAGTTCATGCAATTCGTAATCACTTGTCGATATTTGAGATGAAGCATTCAGCATCGTATGAGTAGTGAATAACGTTGCATTTACAGATTGAACAGTAATACTCGTAGTCGCAGACTCTCTCTTAGAATAGCATCTAAAGACATAATCGGTATCAGTATAATTAACTGTGCCGGGTACGCCGGAATTAGATGTGCTAGGATACAAAGTAATTATTTGGGATAAAGATTTACTGGGCGATTGTGCGGAAAGAGAATTTAATTTTAACGCTTTTTGATTCTTTATTTGAGATCCAGAAGCTGTATCTATACTAACTTCATGAACATTATCATATCTATTTTCTGTCGATGCAAATCTAGAACTTGTAACCCAGCCCCCAACATTATTGAGATCGGACCAACCGTCAGCAATTAAGTTATTAGATATAAAAGATTTAACACCTCTAATGTTAGATGTGGTGTAATTTGAAATGTTAACAAGAGATGCATCATTTCTAGTTGTTCCATCTGTTCTATGATCTGTTATTTCAGATGAATTGTCAGAATCATTAAATCTATACCATAAAGATTCAGAAACGAAAGCACTTCCATTATAAATATCTACAGCACTGCCACAACAACTAGAAGCTAAATATTGAACATACTTTGAGAAATTAGAAGTATCACCTATAAAATTAGTATCTCGACTGTTCCACATTCTAAAATCTTTTATAGCACCCGGGAAAGTATATCCATTATCAAGATTTCTACCAAATATCAAACTTGGATCTTCTGTAAAGCCGAGTGCTGTATCTGTAATACTTATTCCATTTGCTACTTGTAATGCACCATCAATATAAAGATAAACAGTAAAATCGACAAAGCCTATATTGTCATCATGATTTTTAGGATCATGATATTGATTAGCTCTATTGCTGACCTCATTAGGAACAAATAAAATTGAATAATGGTGCCATTGATCATCATTCATGCTTTTGCTAACAAGTGGAGTTTTTATATGTTCATACGTATCAACTTCTTCAACAACTATTCTTGTTGAAACATTTGAAGTTGTTGGATTAGCAAATTCTATTTTAATCTCGTCGTCAGCGGCTATAGCTATGGGCCTATGCGGCTCAAAAACAATATCGTCATCATTTTTCACTTCTAATATTGCTATGGGAACATTTACATTTGGGACAGGATCTGGCGTAGGGTCAGAAGCGGGTTCTGGATGAACGATAATCACTTTTATATCTTCTGGGTCTTCCGTTGCATAATCGGGTTCTGTATCAGGGCTGATTTCGATTGCTGTTAACCATCCGCCATGACTACCACTTTGAGAATGTTGACCTATAACTCCTGTGACGCTTCTCATTGCTGAAACTTGATGTTTAGTTGAACTATCGTATCTACGCATATAACTCAGCACAGGATACCAATTGTTATTAAACGCAAATCCCCATCCACGACGTTGCACGCCTAGATTATGAAAATGATGGAACAAATATGTTCTATCATCACCTGATTGTGCATAATTAGTTGTTTTGCTTGAATCGAGTTTAGCCCAAAAACTAATTGCAGAATAAGGATTATAATCGTCTTTATGCATCACAACATTACTAGCACTTATATAATCGCCATCATCTTCGCCAGAAAATTCTGCATGAACCCCAATTTCATTTAAGTCTGGATATGTAGTTCGTGGTGCTGTTGCTGGAGGAGAGTTTTGTTGATCGGATGTGAAATGATCTTTTCTTACACGTACAGTATTTCCATCAACATCATTTGTAACTTCTCCGTACGCAAACATTCCTGTTTCATCATAAACTATGACTTTATCATTTTGTTCTAAATCTTCATTTAAAGAATCAGTTCTCGTTTCATGTAAGTCAACAACATATTCTCTCGTACTTGAATTATATGTATCACTATTAACTACATTGTATCTATAATCTTTTTCTGTGTGATTAAATCCATGACCGAAAACATCAGCAGTTGACCCAGTGGGGCAATGAAAAATCAACGAATCAGTATTGACACTTTTTGAATTTGTTCCAGATCTAATCTCTGCATCATATAATGATGAATTAAAGAAATCAGGTGATATGTCCCAAACTGATATATCTTCAATTAATCCATTAAGCTGATTCGAATTGCCATTATCATCCGAAGTTTGACCTATTCCTATATTGTCATCTGGAAGTCCAACGGTTGTAAAACTTGAACTACCAGATCCTGTTGTATCAACCCACAACTCCCAAGTTTTATTAATTTTCCACTTTGCACGTATGCTATACCACTGGTCTGCTGAAATAGATAACTGTACAGTTGCAGCACTACTATTACCGAAACGTCCTGTAATTTTTTGTTCAGATACATCATAATAAATTCTTAGGCTATTACTTCCAAAATCTACAATATAAGAATCTTCTTCTGTCAAACTATCACTAGTCAAATTAATCCAGCAACTAAATACACCTTGATTGCTATTAATTATTTGATTTATATTAGATGTCGGACCAGATGCTTGAACAAAATTACCACTAGATGCTGTTGCTATCCCCTTTGCCAACCCTGTAGAACTCGCACCTGTAAATATTGACCCTTCACCAGTTTTTGAAGACGAACTTGTATAAAGAAAATTATTGAAAGTAGCAGTTGGATCGGTGGCGATATCATTAAAAAGGGTTTGAGCTTTTAGATTAGCATCAAAATTAGAAACAAAACTATAACACGAGTCTACAATTCTAGGCTTTTTGATTTCGCCATCAAATGTGAAATTCGGTTTAAGCTTACTATTTCCTAATCCTTCAAGTTCTAGGAACACCCCACCAAACTCTTCATTTGAATAATAAGCTGAATCCCCTGAAGCAATATCCTGAAATGAAACTTCAAACTCATCACCAATCCAGTAGGGATAATTTGTTTTAAATCCAATTGCTATATTTTCTGTATATGGATGATTGCTACCCAACTGGTTTTGTTTATGAAATCCATTATAAAGCGCAGAATTAGCCGCTGTGCCGTTATAATTAACAACTAGATACTTTCTTCTCTCTAGTCTATAACTTTCGCTTGTGTGCGAATCTGAGACTGCTGACGATAGAATCAGTGTGGTATCATTAGTGACTGATTCGACATAATATTCAGTTGATTGATTTTGAAACTGAAATAAAGCAGACTGGCTTGCATAACTCTTAAACTTTGTATCTGCTCCTGTTACTGTTTTTGAATTCGAAGAATTCGATACAGTACCACGAGTGTAGTATGCATTGCTATAAACTAACTCAAATAACAATCCAGATATTTCTTTATCTGTAACACCTCTAATAAAATTATTGGATTCTAGTTGAAGCCATGTATAAAAATTAAGCTTTCGTTGATGGAGTTCGAATGGGGTATTAGCACTAATCTGAAACTCAACAGAGAAATCCCAATCAGTATAGAGATCTCTAAACTTTAGGGATCCTGATCGATCAGAAATTGAATGATTCTGTTGTTTTGTTGGAGGAAGTAATAAGTCGGGAGGGGAAATCAACTCAAGACCGAATGATCTTAAATCAATTCCATTTATTCTAACTTGCGGTCTATTGCCAACAGGGTTTAGATATTGAGTTTCATCATAGACCCAATTTGCATTGTATGCCATAGTTACCTGAAATGAGGTCTATATATAACATGAAGTTTATTGACAGCCCCTGCAGAAGTCTTCACAAGCAAGCTTGCACTCTCATCAACATCATCACCTGATAGAACAGGAGAGTGACCACTGATATTTGACATAACATTTACTTTTGTCCCTGCTGATTGCTTATAAAATTCAGCATTTCCTGTCATCGAATCATAAATCAGTATATCATTACTGTCAACATCACTAGAATATGTCCAGGTCCTATTATCGTTAACTATAGCTTCTGTGGAATAATAAAACGATCTTAACTTTTCATCTGATAAAGCTTTTTTGAATAATGCCAATTCTCCAATAACAAGTGTTGTTGTTGTATTCGAATTGTTAGAAATTTCAACATCACTCACATAATTATTGTAATTATATGTACCTGCATCTGTTCTACTAGCAATAATCTCACCATTTAAAAACATCTTACCATAATATGTGATGTTATCTTTTGAATCAATTCGACCAGAAAAATTCCACCATCCTGATATTTCAGCATAGTTATTAGATGTAAATCCACTTAAATCTGAAGATATAGCAGCAAGATAATCTATCTCTGTAGTTCCATTTTTAGTTCTTATACTTATATTAGTATTTTTTACAACGAGTGATATGTAATCATCAGTTGATGTTCTTTTTCGCCAAGTAAATGCAGTCACTTCTGTAGAGGTTAAACTACTGGGATCAATTCTAATTAGAAAAGATCCTTCTAAATTTGTTCGAAATGTATCATCATATTCAGCTTGATCGCCTTGGCTTTGAATGCCAAAACCATCTCTAAAAGACTTATATACAGGGGTTGTAATTGAAGTGTCAGGATCTACAAGAGTTTTGTTATTTGCATCCCTAACTTGTTGAGTCGCATCAAATTTAGCATGAAAACAAAACTCACCTGAAGTTATTTCGGGATCATTAGCAGTTCCCTCAAAAACATATTTGGGAGAAACTGGTGCATTGCCTAATCCTTTAATATTTATTATGTTGCCCGTATTTGTATTGGGAGTAAATGATGATTCAGTATGATCGAATATATCTCCTATCCAATAGGGATAAACTGAATAAAACCCAATAGATAAGTTAAATGCAACATGCTTCTCTTGACCCGGTGCTGCTTCAGAAAGTATTCCTTGTTGAAAAACAGGGCTAATACTGCTACTGCCATTATAATTAACAACTAAATATCTTTTTCTTTCAATTCTATAAGCCAGCCCGGTACCGTTTGAACGAGTTATATTTTCTAGCAAATGCAAGGTGTCATTATCAGTTATAGATTGAACAGTATAAATAGTATCATCGCCATAAACTTCGAAAGTCGTACCTGTAGATACATAGCTTTTGAAGCTTGTTCCTGTTCCAGTCACTTCCTTACTGGAACTACTATTAACAGCTACAGTTCCCGTCGAATAATATAATGGCGCACCATTTATCTGAAAATTAAGCCCCAAAAACTCTTTATCACCAATCACAAACTTAGTCAGATTATTCTGTTCAATATCTATCCATTTCAGTAGATTGTCTTTCTTTCTCATTGCATCTTCAAGATTCAACCCAACAAGCTGACCCACAAGACTGAAGCTCCAATTTTGATACAAATCGCCCATTGGAACACTTCCCGATCGACCGTCAATAGTTACATTTCTCTGTCTTGTTGCAGGCATTGCTAAGTCTGGCATCTGTGTCAATTCAAAGCCGAAAGAACGCAAATCTATTCCATTAAGTGATACTGACGTTTTAGCACCAATAGGAACAACATATTGAGATTTAGTATATAAATCTTTAAAGCTCATTGTGTGCCGCCCCCATTTCTAGTAGCCATATTAACAGAATATGTAGCAAAAGGACTTCCGCCGCTAACAGCGCCTGCAATATTGTCGGCCATACCTGGAAGTACACTTGTATGCATTTCTATTTTTTGTAAGTGGGTAACTTGTTGAGTCATAATAAGAAGCATCTGATTGGCTTGTGGTTCTGTTACAGCTCTAAATGCCGCAGTGGGAATATTTTCTGATAACTCACCGCCCCCATCAGTACCGAATCCAAACCCAGGACCCAATTCTGACTCCAATCTTCGAGTTGAATCTTCACTGGATGTTCTTAATCTTCTTGTGGCATCTTGCAAGTCAACTTTTTTATCAAATCTTAGATCTTCAGCGAGTCTGATAAGATCATCTAGTTCATTTTTGCTAAAGTTTTTCCCACTTCCCCACCCAGACTTCTTATCTACAAAATCTAAAAGGTCTTGAGTTCTTCCATATAAAATGGGGCTATAATGCCTGAGAATTGCTTGCTTTAAGAGATCAGGGTCAATTCCCCCGCCTTTTCTGAACCCACGATTGGGAATATTCTCAAACTGAGTTTTGGCCGTTCGAAAGTTCTCATCTACGTAACTTGCCCGCAAACTAGTTCTTTGTGCTCCAGTAGCTTGATTAACCATCAATTGTTGGGATGCTAGAGTCACTCTCTCACTCTCATCATGCAAATCACCAGCAATCACATCAGTTAATCTTTTACCCAATTCTTGTTTTGCAAACGCTTCAACTATTTTTGTTACGTCTATTTCGACGCCTTCTTCAATGCCTTCTGATATCTGACCGCCAATTGATCCACCCAACTCTCTCCATCGGGAAACCTCAGAAAGATGTCTGTCAACTTCGAGATAAATCTTTTTAGCTCTTTCAACAAGTTTGGCTTCTTCCATTAATTCCGTTAGGGTTTTTATGGAGTCTATTGTGGCTGCCAGAATTACTAATGGGTTCTGACTCGCTATGGCAGTACCTAACTGAACTGACGATTTAGCTATCTTTTCAAAGGCCCCAACTGTTTCACTAGACATTCCGCCCAAATCAGCAAGTGCTACACCCAAGTCAATATACGCCATTGTATAATCTTGAAGTGTTTGAAGATCCTTTTCCTTGTCACGGGAAGTCATAATTGCTACAGGATCAAGATCTCTTATCAGTTCTAATGATCGGGCTATCTCTGTTAGCGAATTAGATAAAGTAGTAACTTCAGATTTATTGTCGGTCGCTCGTGCAATTTCTATTCTTCGTAACAACCCTTGCTGAACTATTTTTAAAGTTTCTGTCTGAATCGCAATTTCATTTCTAATTTCCAGCAATTGAACTTTTTCGAGATGTTCTTCTCTTTCTTTAAAAGACATATCCTGAAATGCTGCATCATTCTGAAGCAAATCAAGTTTTAGCTTTCTGTCCCCTTGTAGTCTTACCCGACCGATCTGATCAACAACCCTTTCACCATAAGTCACAACTAACGCATCAAGTGCACTTTTTCTTGCGCCTTTATTCTCAATAGTAGAATCATCTATAATTCTTTTTTCTTTCTCAACAAAAGCTTCAAATGCTGTTTCTTGTTTCAAAAGACTATCCACTTGCATCTCGACTTGACTTCGATGATGACCCAACATTTTTTGTTCAGTTTTTTTCAGTCTTTCACTTAAGAGAGTTGCTCCTCTTGAATCAGCTTCTGCGTCCGCTTCTTCCGTTTTTTTACGAGCTTCTTCCTCCCCTTCTTGAGTTTTATCAGTTATCTGATCGGATGCTTTCTTTTGCGCCGCCAATATGTTGTTAATTGCTCGGATGCTAGTTGCAGCTTCTATTCTTTCTATTCTTTGTTCACTAGAGGCCAAAAATGATTTTAAATCTTTCTCTGCTAACTCTTGAATTTCCTTTCTGGTTTTTGCAACAGCGTCCTGGGCTAATCCCCAATCATTCTCGAATTTTTTGATTTCATCTGCATCAAATAAACCTGAATCTTTCATGTCCTGGAGAAGTGTTCTCCACTCACCCGACAGACGAGACACGTATGTAACTCGGTGCGCTTCTATTAACGAAGCTCTTGCTTCCTGATCGCTCATCTCGCCCTCGCCACGAGCTTTCTTAGCTTCTGACAACGAGGCACTCGTCTGCTGTTTCAGCATTCTAATTCTTTCTCTTAGCAATGCTTTGTCTGTATCGAGTTTATTGTTCTTTACATTTGTTTCTGCTTTCGCAATATTTGTGGAATTAACAGCCAATCTTTTATTTAAAATATCGGGGGCGCCAGTTATCTCAGTAAAATGCAATTCACCTTCAGGGTCGCCATAAGAACCCCCACTGACAGCTCGAATTTTTTGAGTGTTTTCTTTTCTCTTTTTTTGAATTGCTTCTAATTTCTGTAAGGTTGTTAAATCACGTCGACCTTGTATGACAGAAAGTTCTGTTAAAAGTTTTTGATCAGCATCTGAGATTCTTTTTCTCAAAGCTTTCAAAGCTTCTGACTGTCGTGTTTTCTCAGTCTTATCAGCCCGACTGTCCGATTCTTTTTGTCTCGCCAAGGTAAGCTTCGCAGTTTCTATATCATATGCTATATTAAATAAAGATAAAACTTCAGGATTACCCAAACCCTTTACATTTTCAAGTCCTTTATCCCATGCTTGTTGTGCATTGTCAATAGATTTAATCTTATCAGTAAATACTGTTCTAGCTAATGCAACACTTCTCTTGGTTTCAGCTATTCGATCATCAGCAACAGAGTCAATATATGCTTTTCGGGCTTTAGTACTTGCATCCCTTGCTTTAACTAAAGTTTGAATAACTTCTTCATCTATTTCAAATAATTTAGAAAATCTATTCGTCAACGCTTTATTTGCTCTAAATTCATCCCCTACAGGTCCTGATAACTCTTCATGAACGCCCATAGAGGTTAAACGCATTAAATTTTCAACAACAGGAATAATTCTGTCAATCGCATTCTGTAGATTTGCTTTAATGACAAGATTGCCGACTCGCCCGCTACCACCAAATGATTCAGATGGTCTTTTTCCTACTATGGCATTTAGAAGATTTTCTTCAATAGCATCTGATACTCCTAAGACTTCTTTTAGTGCTGTCGGGTCGCTTGCGGCACTAGAGAGTGATTTTCCCGCCTTTGAATATATGGATGTAATCAGGTCCGTCAATTCAGATTGTGTTGTCGCAGAAGTGTCTGGTTCTACAAGCGAATTTAAGGCTTCAGTAATTAAGCCGCCGATACTGAACTGACCCTTTGACCCCTTTTCCAGATTTCGTAATGCATCTATCTCATTCGGATCAGGAAACATCTGAACAAGAGCTTCCATGGCTGGGTAAGTCCATCTATCCCCTTCTTCAGTTCGGCCCCATTCCCCTTTCCCCTTATCCATAAAACCGGCTTTTTCAAAAACAGCAGCCAAATCTTCATCAGCTTTAAAAAGCTTTTGCAATTGAGAAATATAAGCTTTTGTTTGAGTCTCCAATTGATTTGCAGCCGTTACACTCTCTTTTTGAGCTTTCTCCCAAGCATCATATTCTTTCTGACTGGTCGCTTCGAATGCCTCTATAGACATAGCATCCATAACCTGGGTGTAACCAACATCTCCACCCATAGCTACTTGAAGTTGCATTCTTTCCGCTCCGGCCTTCAGCTGCGCTTTTATAGCTTCCGGACTATCCCCACGTATACCGGACAAGCTTGCTTTACCCAGTTCTTCTGTAGCTATACGAGATCTTTCTTTAGCTTTTGTTTCTTTATCTTCTGCTTCTGCAAGATTCTCATATGCTTTGGCTAATGTTAAGGCTCTTAAATGGGGGTTGGCTTCAAATTGAACATCTTCGAAACGCTTGACAAATCCCAATCTCTCTCGAACACTATTTGAAAGATTGTCCATCGCTTCGCTGAATTCTTCTGTTGACACACCACCTAATGACATGAATTTAACAAACTCTGGGAATTGAGTTCTCATGGTCGTCATTACAGCTTTGAATTCTTCATTTAATCTATTAAATTGAAGTTTATCTGCAACACCATCAACTTTCATTTGATTAAGTGTTCCGAATAAATCTTTCATTCTTTTAACAGAGACTTCCCCGGCTTCACCAGTACCTTCAAGCATAGTCTTAAACCCGTCTAATTCTAGATTGACTGCTTTTTGTCTGGCTTCATAATCAGCTAATACTGCTGATTCATCTCTGAGGGCATTTGTTACCCCAATAATTGCATGTTCAATATCAAATAATACATCTTGCAAAAAGTCATTTGTTCTTATCCATTCGCCTGCTTCTAAGGTTAATTCACGCCAAGCTTTCGTAAACCTTATAAATGGAGCTTGTGCATCTTCAACGACACCACCAAGTATGGCTACTTTCGCATTAACCTTTTCAAGAGTCCCCTCCATAAAGGCCATGACTTTTTCGTTTGCTGTAAGGGAATCAGAAGCTTTATCTATTTGATCGGCATATCGTTTATATAAATCTTCAGCACGTACAACGATACCCAATTCATCAAGCAATCTTCTTTCTTGCTTCCCAATAGCACCTGTCAATCTCTCAAGTGCTTCTGGTGCAGTTCGCCCTGTTACAGCAGCCAATGCACGAGCCGCTGTGACTATTTCTGCAAATCTGTCAGGGGCTATACCTGCGAGTGCACCTTTAGTTGATTGCTCCATTAATGTAAATTCATCAATAGCTCCACCAGCCGCATTTTTTATATCTGCAAGAGATGTATTTACATCTATAAGATTACCGTTAACATCCTTCATTGCAGCCGCTAATCTTCTAAAGCCAGTCTCAGCATCTACTAACTGTGCAGATTTCTCAGCTAATTCAAACATGCCCCGACTAACTTCCCCGACAAATTGAGCCATCTCCCTAAATACACCGGCTATCATTCTAAGACCGCCGGCCCACAACATGACCTTAGATATTTGTTTCTCCCAGTTACTGAAGAATCGACCTTGCCTTGCACCTGCTTGTGCAATTGCTTCCATCGGGGGAAGTCCTTCAGCACCCAATTTTTTTATTTCTCTTCTAAGGGTTTTTATGCTTCCACCATTTGCTCTAGTTTGAAGTGCTGCTTTTGCAAAAGTTTCTTCGAGTTGTTCCATTTGCCTGTCAGTATAATCAGCAGCCCGCCCGGTAGCTCTTAGATCCTCCATAAAATCTGCAATTGCAGACTTTAACGGGCCTTTTGCTTGATTTGCCAATGAGGACCAAGTGTTTTCATATCCTTCAACCTTGTTAGCAGATTTGCCCAATTCTTTATTTACTATGTTAAGAGAAGTTATTAATTTTTCTTGCTCAGTAACAATCTCGCCCAAGCTCTCATCAACTGTTTTATATACTTTTTGTACCCGTTCCAGCTTGCCGCCATGTGCTACATATTTAGCAGTTAACTCATCGATTTTTTTCTGTAGTTTGTCTTTTACCTTAGTTGAAGCCTTTTCATCTCGGATAGTTTCTTGATATTCTTTTTTAACTTTATTGATTGATGGGGCTAAAGCATCAAATCTCGTTTTCGTTTGAGTGGCACCATTTTGCATCGATGTTGCCATTTTTCTATTAATTTCAATGGCATTCTCTTCTGAAATTGCCCCCTCATCAACATGTCGTTGATAGTTAGCCAGCATGTCAGCCGCGATTCTGCTTCGACGTGCTATTTCTTTATACTCTTCAACTTGCTGATGTAATTCAGAATTAACTTTTTCCAAGTCACCATCAAAGTCTTGATAGAGTTGCTGTATTCTTGTTAGTATTCGATGATAATCCTGAGTTATTTTCACTAAATCCGCTTGAACTCTAGATGATTCAGGTGGCAACGATGGAGTACCGACACCTCGGCCTAAACCGCCACCTCCGCCTCCAAGCATTCTAGTAATGCCCAAATCTATTGATGGGTCCCCACCACCGGATCCAGCAGCAGCACCCATAAGAGTTTGAAGAGAACCTCTAACTGGGCCTGTTTTCGAAATGGGCTGATGCAATCCCGGCCCCCCTAGCATCTCACTTTTGAAAATGGATTTTTGGAGGCCTGTCATACTTGCAAAATCGCCCAGTTTCTCCTGCAACATTAAATTAGCTATTCTCGCAGCATTTTCAGCCCATTTCTCACCCCATGCTGTAGAATTCTTTATAACAGTTGCTTTCTGGGCGTTTCCAAATTCCAATGAAAAATCTGATTGCTGTAATGAATCTTCGACCCCTTTTAATATTCTAGTCGCAATCTCATCCCCGTCTCCCTCAAACTCTTTTATCTTCGTCTTAATTTTTTCTCTGATAGATGCCAGGATTTGCGGTGCTGTTTTCCCGCCTGCCTTTGTTCCACTTTCAGCGGCCTTCACAGTTTCTGCTCTCAGTTCAGTAGCCCAATCTGTGATCATTTTGGATAAATCGTCATTTATCTTACTAAGATCTTTGTCCGCTTCTTTAGTATCCAGCAGGATACCCATTGCAACTTTTATAATATCGTCACGGGCCATAATATTACCTAATACTTGTCAGGATTATTTAGTATATCTTGCAAAAATTGAGGAGAAGTGAAATCTTTGACGCCAACGTTAGTGGGTTCTGAACGCATTTCTTTGGGAGGCTTAACAACTAAGTCATCTTTGTCTCGTTGTTTTAAAACCGAATTAACAATTAGCATCATAGGCGTAAAAGGGGTATTTAGAATCGTATCTAAGTCCCATTTACTCCATTCTACTACATTGCTAATAAGGTTAACAAGAAAATTGGTGGGATCTAATTGGTCTGGCGATTGGTCCTTTAAAACTTCCGAGACCGAATCGCTTTCTGAAAAAAATTTGAAGGGGTGCATTTATAATTATATGCATCTAATATTTTCTCCCCCAAACCGTCAAGTGATAAATCTATATTATCTGAAATCCAATCTAATGAGAATTCCGGATTTTCAAAGTCATTATTAATAATCTTAAAGATAACATCGACGTTAGCATTAAAATATCTTTCATGCAAACTTTCTATATTATCCCAAAAAGTTGCTATATTATCTACATCCATATTCTCTTTTTCATACTGAATTCGAAGCAAATTTAAAATGGACTTATCAATTTGAACAAGCTGTTTGGGCGATTTTGACGTTATTTCAATAGTTTTACCATCAACTTCAAATTCTGTAGCGACATTAACAAGGGCCTCATTGATTTCTTGTTGACGTTCAAGATCATCAATTCCTTCTTCTATTGTTATACCAGTATCTTGTTCTGATTCCGAAGCCGCATCTTCTAAGGGCTTTATTTCAGAAGGGTCAACAACATGATCAAACTCTTGTTGATCGACATTATTCTCATTCATTTCTTATTCTGCAACCTCATCAAATAATGATAATTCAGTCCATGCAGGATCTCCTGCCCACTTATCACAAAAATCTTGCCAGTCACTTTCATTAATATGAGCCATTGAGCCTTCAGGCTTTTCAGCATCAAACTTATGAAATGCAACAGTATCATACGTAAAATATGTATGATATCCCTTAACTCTAGATTTAGCGAGAAAATCATCTAGAAAAAATCCATAATCAGAAATAGTGTCATCAAATCCACCAACTTCATGATACAAATTCATATTCAATGTAAAAATATTATCACTGACACTAAAAACTCTAAACCATGTCCACAAAGAATCTTTTATCAATCCAATAACCCTATGAGAAGAATAATGAACTAGAATAGATGAATCTGTACCACTTATATGAATAACACGATATCCTCTAGAAACATAATCTTTATTTTTAGTATTTGATAAATTAGAAAGAGAAAAACAAGAAACGGACATCGCATCTTCTACATCGCTACAATGATAATATAAAACACTTAACACATCTTTATGAATGTAGCTATTTGTATTATTTGTTAATAATCTAACATCGCTATGCAAAACTATAGAATATTTTGTAGAAACCTGATTAAGTCCCGCTACAAGTGCTTTTTTGACACCAGATTGTGGAATTTCTATTAATGAAATTTCTGGTAACAAATCAATATTATATCGTTCTGGTATATCCGAGACATTATCAGTTGCACCATCACTAACCACAATAATCTTTTGAGGTTTAAATCTTTGATTTGTTTGTGCAATATCTTGCAAAAGCAAACATAAATTATTGTAGTCATTATAGTAAGGTATAACGATACTGTAATCAGATGCATTATTCATATCTAGAATTTTTTCTCCTAACTTCTATTTTACTCAAAACAGTTCCTCCTTTTGACAATTCATTGTTCATGGCCTCAGACAAAATTGAATCTACAAACATAGCCTTACTGATTTTTAACTCAGACGACTTATTGTGAATCCAATTATAAACATCAGATGATAATCCTACGTATAAGTTCTTTCTATCACTGGCTTTTAACTGTCTTACTACTTTACTCATCATATCATGATATGCAGATAGGGTAAAAAAAAGTGCGCCCGAAGACGCACAATTTAAAAGTTAATTAACCGTAAGATCTAGTCCCAAGACTAACTCCGGACATAATTGCACCAGATGCATCAGCATCAGTACCTAGACAATGTGCTGTAATGGGAATATTAACAGCCGCTGTTCTATCAAAATCAAATGAGCCCGTAGCTTGAAATCTGACTTTGAAGAAAACTAGTGCTTGATAACCAGTAGCTGCTGAATCAGTGGCAGCTTGTGTAATAATTCGCAGAGATCTGTATGCAGCACCTTGACCAGCTTTAAGAATTAATTTTCCGTTGCTAATATCACCGCTAGATGCATACGAATCATCTTGCACCGCACTGCCTGAAAATCCCAAAGCTAGTGCATAATTATGTAAGTCTACTTCTTGCAAAATAAAAGACACTTGAAAATCATACGCTGTATCAATAACAGCATAAGGATTTTGCAATGCACTAGATTGCAGTTTTAGAACTTCATGATTCGGCGTTACACTAACAGTACCGTCTAACGCACCAACTTTATACCAGGCCAGAGATCCGCCGAGAACAGCTGCTTCTGTTCCAGATGTCGGCGATATTTCAATAGTCGATCTTCCAGCAACTGATCTATATTCATTTAAATCGGTTGAAGATGCAATAGAGATACTATTGCCATTTATATAACCCATTTCTCATACCCTCGCTTTTTAATATGTCTTGATTTTGTTCGTTAGGAAGTCCAACCGATTACAGTCACTTCAGCTGTTACAATTCCACCACCACCAGCTGTAAATGTTATTTGCGAGTTCCCAGCACCTGTCGCAATCGTAATTCCATTAGTGGTCGCTGAACCTGTATCTTCTAAAAAATTAGCGTCAAACCCAAAAGCACAACCGCCTTTTAAAAGAATTGAATCACCGATAGTAGGAAAGATGTCAGGGATTGCATCTGCTGCATCTACTGTCAGTGTAACTGCATCATCAGCAGTACTCTTTATAACAATTCCTTTCAGCACAGTAAAAGAACTGATTGTTTGGCCCAGTGGCCCTTTTAGAGCGTTCTCGCCAGAAGCACTTGCCGCTAACGCACCGCCGCCAGTTTGAACAGTACACCCGGCTTCGGTTGTAAATGCCCAAAGATTCAGATTCAGAGTTATTTTAGCTCCATCAGCAATCGTTAACTTAGCTGTGTCTATAAAATTTGCTACGTTTAAATCATTATCTGCTACTGCTAAAGTAGTGGCCGGACCACGAAAACTTGACAGCTTCGCAGTGGAAAAAACATCTGTTTTTTCTGCTGCATACCCTTGTGTTGCGTCAGAATTTTCTCTAACCATACTGCCTTCTAAACTTATGTTCATTCGGGCAGAATCGACTTTTGCATCATATGCCATTATGCAACCTCGCTTTTATTCGCTTTAGTTTTTGACTTTTGGGATCGTGTCGAAGGTTTTGTTCTAATAGATTCTTTTTCAGTTTTACTATTAGACTTTTCGCTTTCTTCCCAAACACTTAAAGATTCATTATTAGAATCAACATCTGATGTTGTTTCAGATACGATTTCAGATAATATATCAGACTTCTCGACAATAATATCACCAGTCTTATTATCGATTTCAAGTCCTATCAAATCAATATGTCGATTTTCTGCTTCTTCATAACGTTGTTCAATCATAGCTTTTGACGACATATATGCAACTTTAATTGCTTTTGTTTTCGTTATTGATTCAGACGGTACGCTAGTAATAAAATCAAAATTTACTCCATCAACAGAAGAAATATCAAATGTAACAATCCACTCCCCTGAAATCTTTACAATATTATCAACTTTTACAATCATGGATTAACCCCCTGACATTAATCTTGGATGATAGGAGTACGAAACAACAAAACTCAACAGTGATTCACGAACCCTATACTGTTCATCACCCGAACTTAGCATCTCATCCTGTTCTTCAGTGTCAAAAATTTGAATAGACGCTATGTAGGAGTCTAACACATTATAACTGGTATGTGCAAGACCTTCCAAAGAAGAATTTTTCGCCAGTGAAGCCTCGATGTCATCCATGAAATTCATAAACATTGCCGAGGTGCAATTATCCATAGCGGCATAAATTGTATATGTAGTAGTAGCTTGTAAGGTTGCTGTTCCGGTAGGCACACTATCTTGACTACTAAATACAGCCGCACAATATCCAGCTCTCCACAAAGGGGGAACATTAGATATATAAACAACTTTACCTTTAATAACTTGTTGAATTTCTGTGTAATAAGAATTCGCAGTTGTTATGGTTAGTAATGTTGTAACAATATGATCAAGAATTTCTTGTTTTGCTGATGCCATTACTATTTAAAAAGAAGAATATTTTCCAAAGCGACCTTCAAACTCACTTTTAACAATGAAGGACAATTGCTTTCTTGTGCTATTCATAGCTTTTTGAAAAGGGCCTACACTTCCTGTGTACTTCGTCATTGATTTAACGGGCAAGCTAGGAAGCCCGACAAAAAGAACTCGCCCTTGTCGCTGTTTACCAGTTTGAGCAAATACGCCTTTTTTCCCTTCAAAAGAAACCATTTTTTCAACCTGTTTCCCACTTGTAATTTGTGGACGACTTAGTTTTTTCCAATTTCTAGCAGTTTCTTGATGCTGTTGATGAATTCCAGTTCTGGGACCTCTTTTAAGTTCTGGCTTTTGTAGTCTTGTTTGAGTTTTTCTTTCTTTAGGGGGAGTGTCAATAAAAATTGAAAAAGGTTGTGAGAAAACATCAACCCACTGCCCCTCATAATTTCTAGGGGATGCGCCATCAGGTAATCCGCTACTTCTATGGGGAAATGCCAATAGAGTTCCTTTTGGGTATATAGTGGTTTTACCGCTACGAGTTCTATTGTATTCATGAATATGCCACAAGCCATGAAAGTCATTAACTGACATATTCTTAGATCTTGTTCCTGCTTCGGCTTTTTTTCGTTTGAGTCTAGGTCTAACATAAAAGAAATCATCTTCTTTTATTTTTGAAGTCCCAACAGGTTTTACACCTGTTGAGCCACTTCTCAGCAATTTTACGTCATCTTTATATCCAATTAACTGACGAAAAGAACTTTTCAGAGAAGGTTTCATATGAGTTCGTTTAGATAGTTCAACCGCATACTCACTATCCATAACTTTAGCAATCTCGTTCTTTGCTTTTGTTGCAACTTTTCTAACGTCTTCGTCAAATTGTTTACCAACGACACTATTTTTAATTGCGCTAAGATTAATTCTAATCTTAGCTTTTCCAAATTTCATCATTGCTAGATTTTTCTTATTTGATAAGGCGCAAACATCTGAATAATATAATTTGGAATATTGCTAAAATCAAAAGATGTTGATTGGGTATCTGTACTTAAAGAGGTTCGACCAATTCGTCGTTCTCTAACTTCTTCATATCTCCAACGAACAAGACTATTTGTTGCTTCTATTAAATCTTCAGGAACTCCTAATTCAGAATAATTTGCGACGTAACTAACTGCACCAGAACTATCACTTGTCGTATCAAATCCCAACAATTGCCCCAAATTAGAACTTGTTGTCCATTTAATAGTTAATTCAGATGCTGTAGTAGCAATTATAAACCTTCGCATTGTTTCGGAATAGGTTACGGTATACGTGCCTGTTGTGGAATTATTTGATGTTAACTGGCTTTGTAATTCAGTCGCTAATGAAGAAGATGTGTAATTCCCCGCAGAGATAGAAACGGAGATGTCACTACCGCCTTCATTGACGACAATCGAATTATTATGACTGGTTATTATTTCAAATTCAGAATATCCTGACACATACGCAATCTTAACATTTGATTTTCCGTCATAAAATCTACTATCTAAAAGTCTAACAATACCTGAAGAAGAATCCTGAATTTCATAAGTGTCAGATTCAAGAAGTGTTCCCCCCGTAAAGTCACGAGAAGGATCATCATGCAAACTAGTTATTGAAATCAACGGAAAAGAATCAGTTAGAATATGTGATGATCTTTTCCCATCATGACGTTCATCAGAAACAGTTCGATACTTAAAACTGTTTCTATTACAAAAAGTCATAATAAACTGAGAAGAACTGTTGATGAGCTGACTAAACATATTAGCATCTAAAGCTGGAAAAGTAGCTTGAGGTGATAATAAAGATTTTAATCTATTCAAATCAGTTAATGCTTCAGGTATTAATACAGACATTTTATTCTACACTAATAGAGGGCTTTGTTTTAGAAGGAATTTCAGGGTTTATAGATTCAACAGAACCGGAACCGTTATTAGACGAAATGTTTTCTGCTGGTTCCAATGTGTAATCATCTATATTTAACTGATAATTTTTTGAAGGATCCTCGTTTCTTTCAACAACTACACCATTCAAATAACCCATTAAGGTCTCTTGCGATTTGATTAATGCAAATTTCATTTTCTCAAAATCAGATTGATATTGATTGATAACTTCTATATGAAATTTGACTTTATCAATTTCAGGCTCATGTAATTTAATCATATTGTTTGTTCCCCCACTTTATGTTGCAGATAAATCGTCAGCATAATACTGCGATTCTATTGACTTCAGTACATCTTTGATTTCAAATATCATATCCGTATCGTAAGGATACTGATCTTTGGGACTATTTATATCAAATTCTGAGTATAAATCAGTAGTAGGTGATTTGTACTTTGCTTCTACAACCGGGGTGATATTATCATGAATAGTATATCCCCAAACATCTGGTTCATTACCTATCCATAATACTGTGCTCTCAATATTCATTGCAGCAGCACCATGTTGCAAACATGAATCAATTAACAATCTCTTAGAAGTACATTTAAGCAGTAACATGATTTCAATTTCATTTAATCCTTCAACCACTTCTGCACCTTCAATAATTTGAGATCGATGATTACAAACTTGCAATATATGATATCTACTACTGAATTCCTCATACAACTTCTTACAAAATCTTTTGGGTAAATCACGACACCAAGAATAATGACTTGTGACCTCATTGTTAGGGATAGGACCGCCATTTGTATGCATTATCAATATCGGCTTGTCACGAGTATATCTTTCTTTGATATCATCTTCTAAAACAGGATTGAAAAAGAGTTCTGACATTTCACCGTCATACTCCATTCCATACATTTCAATCCAACTTTGTCGTAACGGTTTTTTCTCTATAATATGTTCTCTGGATAAATATACTTCTTGAGAAAATAGTATTGGCTGTTTATTCTGAATATTTTCTTCATAAAAATATCGAGTTTCTCCAAATCGATAAACTTTGTCCACATTGGGATTTCTTTTAAATATCTCAGGCCACCCAGTAACAACAATGATGTTATGTTCAGGATATGTTTTTTTGATAGCCTGTAACACCGCAGTCGCTACAATACATTTACCTATACCGCCACCTACCTGAAAAATTATACTTTCCATCAAATATCCTCACAAAATGTAACAAATTTCTTTGAATAAACACCATCACTCACCTCAATAAGATTAAATGTCAGTTATTGTACCAGTAAAAGTATTAGTCATAGTCTTTAACTTGTCATAAGCTGTCGTCTTCAAATCAGTTGATACAGAAGAAACATTGTTATCAGTTATCCACTCACTTGCAATAGATTCAGCATTAGCTTCATAAGCTGCTTGTGTTACAAACACACGATACTGAATACCAAGTTCATTAGACTCTGTTCCACCAGCACCAGCACCGGGGCCGCCTGAACCTTGCAATTCAAACTTTAATTCTGCTCTATCGACAACAACTAAAGCCGCTTCAAATGTCATACCAAACCTGTCATAACCACATGTAAACATTACTTTCCCTCCAAATAGTTTCTAAATCTTAACAAAATTATTATATGTCAAGTAAGCCCTTTAATGCAAACACAAAACAATATTCCATCCCAAGACATTCGTTATTATTAAAACACTAAAAAAAAATCAGGATATACATCCTTTACTCCACGTAAAATACTTTCTTCACTATATTGTTCATCCCCAAATAAAAGTGAAATATATACATCATTACCTAACTTCACATCATTGACAAGAAGTCTGATTAATTTACCACCACCTTCATTTTCATAAAAATATAAAGAAACGTCTGTAAATTCTATTCCAAAATAAGATTCTGGGATATTCACCTTAGTAGAAAGAATTTTCATTACATATCCCCTTGCCATTTATTGTGTAAGTGAGTCAAGACAGAACAATATTCTGTATCTGTTAAAGAACAATTATATACCAGAAATTCTCCCACTTGAAAACAATCTACTACGTCGGTTCCAGTATGCCAAGAAGCAGACGCAAAACTGCAAGGGGCATTCCAAAAATCAAAACCCCCACACGGAATCTGAGTAAATACCTTATTCCAATAACCCCTATTACCATAGCTATCAGTACACCAGCCAGGTGTAGCATCTATAATCGGTGTACAATCTTTTTGCATCCATCCAATAGTAAACCTTGAAGATCCAGGCCATGCCATTACAGGACTTGAAGTGGGATTAACTCTCATTGACATTATCACTGGGCCGTTAGTTGAAGCTCTTGACAATAAAGCACAGTCATGAGTAGGTAACGCACACCATTGAATCATTGCTGGAGGATTATCACAATTCTGCCCTAGTGTATAATGACCTGCAATATGACAACACTCAACAGATGCACAAAATTGTTGTCTTATCCACCATACTGCTGGTTGCCACGCACCACAGGATGCTAAACACTCATTTCTACCAGTAGCACTAGTATCACACAAGGCCCACATGCCAGCACCATGTATTGGATACATACCCAACATACCATTATGGGCCCAAGGAGTGTGATAGTTATTTATAGCATGTTGCCCCCCGTAAACCATAAATCTAGTATGGGCTGCACATTCAGCGGGTATCCAAGCCGTAGACGTACCATAACATGCACCCAACCAATTTGCACGACCGGTATGAGTTGCGGCAAAAGGTCTAACAGTACCATATCCAGATGAAAACGGAGTAAATCCCAAAAACGAATTTCCATTCCAACAACTAGAACTGTTACAAATACAACTTCCATTGGTGTCAATCGTAGCAACTGGACAAATTATTTGATTACTGCCAGATAGCAAACGCCACCAATATGCCCTCATACACTGACATTCGGTAGAATGCCCTGTGGTTCCCCACTTATCTATTGTCCCTGTACTACATTCTGAAAAATCATAGTGTGTCCATAGACAATCAGTAACAGGAGGGCCGGCTGAAGTTCCATGAAAATCGGAAAAATCTATAGTGCCAGATGCTGGAACTCCACTAGCTACACCATAATACTCCGATAATGAATGCGGGGTTGTACCGCCAAATTCCCCAGAAATACTTCTATCTGTACCAGCAGTTGTACCAAGACTCAACGCACCTGATGTCGCCAATGCATTTAAATGAGATATGTCGTTATAATCGAGACAAGTACAACTATATAATCCGGGGGGAATATTAGAAATTATTTCTGGTCTAATTATACGAACTTCAGGCGTGTATATTCTCTTAGTTTCTGATTTGGGTTCAGAAGTTTCTGGATTGTCTTTAGTAATCCACAATCTTGGCATTTAAGCACACCTCGCCAACAATTCAGTAACTTGACATTTTAGTTCATCTATAGTCTCTTGTTGTTCTTTGACAGCTTCGACTAATATAGGAATTACTTTGTCAGACTTTACTGTTTTATATTTTTCTTCCCAAGAAACATTTCGATTCAAAACATCTTCAAGCGGAGCTTTACGTACTGCTGTTGGCACTGAACACTCTAATTCCTGAGCAATAAAGCCATATGTCTTTTCATCTTCTGAAGGTATGAAATCAAGATTATTGTCAGAAATATAATTATTATCCCATTCAAACTCTACGCCACGAATTGTTTTAATCTTATCAATAGCGCAATTAATAGTTAAAACATTGCACTTTAAGCGACAATCAGATGCATATGCCGTGACATCACCAGTGGCTTCAATTGCACCAGAGACATCCAATGCAACTGAAGGGGCGGAAATTCCGATTCCCACGTTACCACTATATTCACTAAGAATCACATTACCACTAGCTAAAGCTTCAATTACTGGTAATCCACTTGTATCATTAGCTGAGAACAGAACACCTGACAAATCATCAGCTACGCTTAACAGCTCCCCAGCCGAACCATGTACTTCAAATATGTCTGTAGGAGATGTGGTTCCGATTCCAACTTCACCGCCACTATGAATTCTCATTCTCTCTGTACCGTCTTGAGAGAATGTAATTGGGCCAGAATTTGTACCCATCTGATTATCTAGATTTGTTACATTTGTTGTGCCATCAGCACATATACTGAAATAAGAAGCTCCTGTATTCCCATGCATAGCTAACTTGGGCTTGGAGTTAACATCAGTAATCGAAACATTTCCAGCTCCGACAAAAGACCCACTTGTAGAATTGCCCAAAACACTATCACCGAGAACATGAAGTCTTACTCCCAAGTTAGTATTAGTTCCCAGTGCTGTATTGCCTATTGCAATTAAGTCATTTGTTCTTGTGCAAGTTGTAGCACAAACTATTGGTGAACAAAAACAAGTATGATTAACTAACATTCCAGTTGATGTCATACACATACATGCATTACACATATAACCACCAACTTTATTAGTCCAGAAATGTAATTCACCAGCATTCCAATTAGAATCTTGTGCCTGACCAGTTTTCTTACCACCAATAGCGGCATATGTTGAATTGTAATTGGACGAATTAGATTTACTAGTAAATGCTATGAGAGGGCTGTAATGATTATCCGAATTAGTATCATGATGCAATGCCAAACCAATAGAACCACCAATATCTGGACACCCACCGTATGAGAATACGGCAATAGGATCACTCCCATCACAGTTGACCCAACCAGCACCATTAGAATGGAGAATTCTATTACCACGATGATTAAATGCTATAGAACCAGAATTCGGATTCGATAACTGTAAAGTGGGGCAATTATCTAAACCCGTAGACTTAAAGGCAGATGTAGCACAAACTACTGGTGAACAAACATGACAACAAACAGTTAATCCACCTGTACTACTAATGCTCATCCTAGTATTGTTCGCAGAAGTTGTCCTTGCATTCCATTGAAAACCACCATATGTTGATGCATCTGCTCCAACACTATAAAACCTTGCAGTTCCACTCGCATTATCAATCAATGTTTGATTAGCAACATAAACGCCAGGAATTGTTCCTGTGACGGAAATGCCACCTGTCGCATTACCACCAACTACTTGTAATCTTGATGATGTCGGTGAAGCAGTTCCGATACCTACGTAACCACTATGAGCTATTCTCACTCTCTCACATGGAACATTCCCTCCACCATGACATGTAGTATGAAAAGATAAAGCTGAACTAACAGTATGATAAGCATTAGAATGATACCTAATAATAGCTGCATTATGATCTACATTAGCCAGATTAGAATTAAATCTAATATCACGGAATAAACCACTTGTATAACTAGTACAAATATTACCAGCAACATTACTGTGCATAGAACCATCAATAAGAAGTGCAGTTATCTTTGTTCCAGCTGCACAGCTAGATGGAAAACTACATTTAATCTCTAACTTTGCTTCTGGTGCAGCAGTTCCGATTCCTACGTTGCCACAAGTCGCAATAACCATTGCTGTTTTATCATCGACAGCACTTACATCAGAACCTAAAGATACGTTTGCAGTCCCAGCGGCTTGTGGTAAATCAACAATAAATCTTATTGCAGCACATGTTGCTACAGTTGAACCATCAAATTTTATCCCTGCCATATTGCCCCAATTATAACTGCTATGATCTGAACCCTTTATGAAATTAGTTCCATCATGGTATAAGTTTGTTCCTATCCAACTAAACCAAGGGCTACACTTCATCGCAAACATACTCAAACCTCTACTTACTTCACAACCAGAAACAGTATCTACTTGTCCACCTACTGTCAATCTTTCACCCATTGGATATACAGATAATTTTGATTTTGGCGTTGCAGTTCCGATTCCTACGTTGCCAGCAAGATGTAGTAATCCACTACCTCTCATATTAAACAATGTAGTTCCAGAACTATTTTCCAATCTAAGAACACTATCATTAGCAGAATCACTGGTTGACCTAAATCTTACCAAATCATTTGTACCACATACATCTAATTTATATGCTGGTGCAGTACATCCGATTCCCACCTCACCTTGTGGTTTAATAACAAATTGTTGTCCTGTTGACAAATTCCCATTTACATTTCTGGCAATAACAAACTGATTTGTACTATTATCCCAACCCATACCTACAGGTATTGCCGTAGCAGGGCTACCCATTTTTATAATATGATCTTCCGAATTATTAGCATTACTACAAATTTCAATTGAAGGAGTAACCCCATTAGTTTCACTATACTCAATGGTCAATTTTGAATCTGGTGCATTAGTTCCGATACCCACGTTACCACTATACTGACTCATGATAACATTACCACTAGCTTCAGCTTTAATTACAGGTAGACCAGTAATATCATTAGCAGAAAACAGTACGTCACTTAAGTCATCAGACACGCTTAACAATTCACCTGATGTTCCGTGTACTTCTAATTCACTTGTTGGGGACGTAGTTCCGATGCCTACACGACGAATAGTTGTTGTTACATCTGTAGCTGTAGTCCATCCTCCAGCCGCAACATTTGTTATACCTGTAATGTTGCTTCCATCACCTTGAAATGCTGTGGCTTTGACAGTTCCATTAACATCTAGTTTTGTTGCTGGTACAGTACATCCGATTCCTACGTT
>Ga0310342_100000180_pt1 | contig 32487 bp, 27 predicted proteins | sample S15DNA20500_MG_FD_206155 | JGI IMG/M metagenome (GOLD analysis project Ga0310342, IMG submission 206155) | Marine microbial communities from station ALOHA, North Pacific Subtropical Gyre - S1503-DNA-20-500_MG | ecosystem: Environmental > Aquatic > Marine > Oceanic | place: Pacific Ocean: North... | reverse complement strand
GTAGTGAAAATAATTATTTTGATTATGATTCTTCTGGTTCAGAAATTGGAAAAAGTTTAAGAACAGAAAATTCAAATAGAATCTATGAAAGCTATAATTATAATTTCTCATATAATAAAAATTTCAATAACCCTAGACATAATTTAAAATTAAACTTTTCTTGGAGTAATAGTCCAAATGAAAATACAAATAATTATAATGAGCCATCTGAAAATCTTAAACAAAGAACTAATCAAAATAGTGAAAGATATGATCAAAGCATTAGAGTAGATTATACTTATCCATTCAATGAAAATAAAGGCAAGTTAGAAATAGGATATAAAAGAGATTATGATAAAATGAAGAGTAATTATCTTGCTGAACAGTTCGGTGATGGAAGATGGAAGAGAATTCCTCCTTCTAATAAATATGATTATTTTCAAGATGTAAATTCCTTATATACCCAATTGGCAAATCAAAACGGGAAAATATCTTATCAATTTGGCCTAAGATTTGAGGATACAAATTTTTTTGCTGATTTGATTGAAACAAATGAGACAACTAAATTAAAGTATTCTAATCTATTTCCTTCTGCATTTTTAACGTATGAGTTTAGTGATAAAGAGTCTATTCAAATTAGTTATAGCAAAAGACTAAGAAGACCTAGATTTTGGGATCTTAATCCTTTTTATGGATTAGGCGATACCAGGTCAACTTATACTGGGAATCCATTTCTAAAGCCTGAACTAACTGACTCATATGAAATTGGATTTTTAAAGGAATTTAAATTAGGAAATTTTTATGTAGGATCATATTATAGAAATACAACTGATGTGATAGAAAGAATACTTGATGTAAATGATAAAGGTTATTCTGTTTACAAACCAATTAATTTAGGATTTACAAATGCTTACGGTATAGAATTGAATGGCAATATTGAATTTACTAATTGGTTAAATACTACTGGTTCTTTTAACTTTTTTCAATCTGAAACCAAGGGTGAATACAATGATAAAAACTTTTATGCAAAATCATATAGTTGGAGAACAAGATTAAATAATACTATTAAAATGTTTAGTAATAAACTAGAAGGTCAAATTACATTTGATTATAGAGGACCATCTGAGGATCCACAAGGTAAAAATTTATCATCTTATGCTATTGATTTAGGCTTATCAAAGGATATTTTTAAAAATAAAAAAGGCACAATCAGTTTTACAGTAAGAGATTTAATGAAAACTAGATTACGAAGATACGAGAGAAGTGGTGAGAACTTCTTCACTGTAGGTGAATACTCATGGAGAAGAACTCAAGATTTTAGACTCTCACTACAATACAGGATTAATCAAAATAAAAGAAAATCATCTCAAAGTAGAGGTTCATCACAAGATTACCAAGAAGGATCAGATGCTATTTTTTAAAATCAATAATATTATCTTTTAAAATTTATATGTATATTTATACGATAGCATTATCAATATAAATGTATCTTTCCGCACTTCAAAAACACATTTTAAAAACATCATATACTAATATGAAAAATGAGAATTTAGATCTTAATTCAGAGGCATTTGAAAGTAATATAACTTCCTATTCTAACTTAACGAAAGCAGAATCAATTAGAAAAAAAATGAAAAACGGATCGATTCAAGAATATGTAAAATTAAAAACTAAGCTAGAAAGTTTGATTGAAAAATTTCCTTGTACCCAAATTTCATACATAGAACCAAATTCAAATGGGTCTGCACATATATATTTTTATGAACCCATCACTAAATTTTTTAATCTAAAATTGAAAAATAATCTCAAAAAAATAGATACTGTTGAGATATATAAATCAGATACAAGAAAATTTTTCGAAGTATGTAAAAGAAAATTTGTGAGACCAGAAGGAAGCCATAAAAAAGGAATAATTAGAGGAGAATGGAAAAAACTTAAAGCCGCTAAAGCTTCTATAAGTAGAACTTTTAAAACTTTAGTTAAAAAAAAGTATCTGAGAAAAATTGATATTTTAGATTATGAAAGCTTTAAAATTGGGATAGGATTTAATCTCACAAGAAAAGGATATAAGACTGCAAAACCTATATAAGCTTTATCAGCTTGTTTATACTATTCAAATGATTATTGTAGTGAAAATTAAAAAATTCTAAGGTCATTTTAAGATTTATTCTACCTATCATTCTATGATTAAATATTCCCTTTTCAATCAAATTATCATTTATTTCATCGATAAGTAACATAAAAGAGTTTCTGGATTTTGACCAATTCTTATTTAATTCTCTTATATCTATTTTATCTGGAAATATAGAAAGAGATTTTGGTGCTTTAAATTTAAAATTAATACTAATAATTTTTGCAAAAAATATATGAAAAACTTTTGTCTTTAAATTTACTTTCTCAATTGTTTCAGGATAAAATGTTTTTTTTTTAATATATTTTTCAGTACCTAATTCAGCAAGCCACAAATGATATAAATGCTTATTTATTGACCATTTATTTTTGATATATTCTTCATTGAGTTCAGTATTTGAAAACCTAAACAGATCTTGAAAAAGAGTTTCTCTTTTAGACTCTAACAAAATAAGATTGTTTTTCAAATTTTCTTTTTTATGCATTCTTAGAATATTTTTACAAAACATGCTAATTTTCAGCTAAAAAAGATAAAATTAAAATCCATGCTTTTCAAGAATTTATCATTTTTATTGTTCATTTTTATTTTTTCTTGTTCAAACTATAGGAGCAATAACCAAGAACAAAGCCCAAGAATAAAATCATTAACTAAATTAATTATTCCCAAAAAAAATGAAAAACTAAATCTCAATGATTCTATTAGTATTAAAATTAATCCAAAATATGATTCGATAATTATAAATGAGATATCTATTATTTATAATAAAGATACAATCGCAAAATCAAACACAAATGACATAACATTAAAACTCAATATATTTAAGAGTGTAGGGAAACATAGGATTACAGTAGTTTCGTTTTTAGATAATGATAAAAAAGAAGTTCACTATTCTTCTCTAATGATATACCCCACAGAAGTTCCACAAAAACTTAAGTACATGATAAAAAACATCTATCCTCATGATCCAGATGCCTATACTCAAGGATTAACTTTTGACGGTAAAAGATTTTTTGAAAGTACTGGAAGAAGAGGATTTTCTACTCTTAGGGAAGTTGAAATAAAATCTGGAAAAATTATTAATCAAGTGAATTTAGATAAGAAATATTTTGGAGAAGGTATAACCGTTTACAAAGAAAAAATATATCAATTAACATGGGAATCAAATTTATGTTTTATTTACGATAAAAATACAATGGAAAAAATTGATGAATTTTCTTATGCTCATGAAGGATGGGGAATAACAACTTTTAATGATGAATTAGTGATAAGTGATGGTTCAGAAAATATTTATTTTATAAATGCCAATAATTATAAGTTCAGCAGACAAATTCAGGTTTATGATAATAGTGGGCTAATTAAAAACATTAATGAATTAGAAAATGTTAATGGGAAAATATTTGCAAATATTTATGGGAAAGAAGAAATAATTATATTTAGTCCAATTACTGGTATTGTTGAATCAACTATAAATTTAAAAGGGATATTTAACAAAAAAAATTATAATAAAAAACTTGATGTTTTGAATGGAGTCGCCTATAATAGTGTGGAAAAAAAATTGTTCGTAACAGGAAAATGGTGGCCAAGCCTATTTGAAATTGAAATAATAAATTAATTAATATGAACATAAATGAAATAACTGAAAAAATTAAAACTTTATCACTTGAAAATTCAGGATCGATAGAGGCAAAAATAAAATTTGTTTTGTCGGATGGATCTGTTTTGATAAATGACACTGTTTCTCCTCCTATAATAACAAATGATGAAGAAGAAGGAGATTGTACAATAACTATTTCAAATGAAGATTTTCAAAAAATTCTTAACAAAGAAATGAGTTCGATGAATGCATTCATGACTGGGAAAATGAAAATACATGGTGAGATGCAATTGGCTATGAAATTGTCTTCAATTTTTGGATAATTAATCTAGTGCGCATGAGAAGAGTCGAACTTCCACGACTAATAATAGTCACTAGGCCCTCAACCTAGCGCGTCTACCAATTCCGCCACATGCGCTTTATAAGATGATTACTGTTGTCTTTGTGTCCAAATTTCATATTTTGGATCACCTTTTGAACTAAACCCTTTATGATGCCAATCTCCTTCTTTTATTTCAAAATCAAATTCAAGAGAATGACCTACTCTTGTGGAATCCCTGGAAAAAAACTCAATATTTTCAATATATTTTCCATTTTCTGATGTAAAAGTACCTCCTCCAGTTCCATTAAAACTTTTTTTTGAAGTATCGTAAGCAATCCACTGAAATCTTCCATTGGCAAGCATTTTCATAGTTTTTCTTGATCTATTTACATCTCTCATTCTCATCTCACCTCTTCTTTCAATTCCACTCATCAGCCATGATCCTCTTAAAGTCGAATTATAGTTTTTAAATTTCTCATATACAATCCCATCCAAATACATTGAACCATAGTCGTTATTTACATTAAGATTTATACTTGAAATATAAATTGTATCTCCAACTAAAGATGAGTCACTTGAGTTAAACTCAATTACTTCATAGTACTCTTCCTCACCTAACACATAGGTGCCTCCATAAGTACTTATAAATTTCTTATTATCCTTATCATATTTAGTTGAAGAAAAAAAATTATCAGAATAAATTCTTACTTCGCTAACATTTTTATCAATAAAAATCCAAGAAGTATTTTCCAAATACTTAGATTGACTATTAAATAATAGTATTAAAACTAAAAATTTAAACATAATCATTTAACATTACAGGCATTACAAGCATTGTTATATCTTCGGTATCCTCTATTTTATTCGGAAGAATAAGGCCCGCTTTATTAGGTTCTGATAATTTTAGAATTATTTTTTTTGAAGAAATATTAGATAATATTTCAATTAAAAATTTAGCATTAAAGCCAATTTCAATTTCATCCCCATCATGATCACATGAAAGCCTCTCATTAGCTTCATTAGAAAAATCTAAATCTTCCGCAGAAATTAAAAGCTCACTCCCACTTAATTTAAATCGAACCTGATTAGTAGTTTTATTAGCATATATTGAAATCCTTTTAAGTGAACTTAATAAATCCAAACGATCAATCTTAACTATATTATTATTATCAAGAGGAATGACATTTTCATAATCAGGATACTTTTCATCAATAAGTCTACAGGTCATTTTTATATTATCTACACTGAAAAAAGCATTTGAAGCATTAAACTCTAAATTTACTTTGAAAGACTTTTCATTTAATAAAGATGTTTTAAATAAATTAAGTGACTTTTTAGGTAAAATCATCGTATGATTAATCTCATCCCCCTTAATATCTGATCTATTATATTTTACTAGCCGATGTCCGTCAGTAGAAACAAAAGTACAAGAATCGGAGGATAAACTTAAATAAATACCTGTCATTGCAGGTCTCAACTCATCAGTACTAGCTGCAAAAATCGTATAGTTTATAGCATTTATCAAAGCATTTGAATCTATCTTAACTGAATATCCATCAGACACTTTTGGAATTTTTGGAAAATCAGTAGCATTTTCTCCTACTAATTTATACCTTCCATTATCAGAATTTATTTCTATATTATATGATTCTTTATCAATAGAAAACGTAACTGGCTGTTCAGGAAGATTTTTTAAAGTATCAATTAAAGTTTTTGCTGGAATAGCTATACTTCCATCTTCCTTAGATTCTACCTGAACCTCAACCATAATAGAAGTCTGCAAGTCTGAAGCTGTAATTAATAAATTTCCACTATTTACTTCAAAAAGTATATTTTCTAATATTGGGACAACTGGATTTGTCGTAATAATTCCACTGACAACAGATAAGTGTTTTAAAAGATAAGTAGATGAAACAATAAATTTCATTATATGTGGTTATATTATATTAGTGGACCAGTAAATTTAAAAATAAATTTTACAATTTGTAAGTAATAATCTAATCTAGTTTTTTAAATTATATTTCTTTTCTCTATAAAGATATCTTAAAATAAAAATAATAAAAAAAAATGCAATAGGAAGTAATAAATTCGTCCACTGATAAAATACTTTGGATGTGTTTATTTTTGACTTATCTAACTGATAATAATTTAAATTTTTTAACCTAGTATTAATCAATTCCTCATCTTCCAATAAATAAAAAAGTATGTTTCTCACTAAATCCTTATTAGCATATTTTTTTTTTTGATAATAATCATTTCCTAAATCCATTGGTTTATTGTTAACAATATCATTTCTTATTATATCACCGTCCGATATTATTATAATTTTACTATTCTTGCCATCTTGTATAAAATTCTTGTTTCCAATTTTAAAATCAATAATTCTATTTTTAAAAAATGAAGTAAATTTTCCTTCAAGTAAAATGCCAATTATTTTTGATCCACTATTATAATCAGATTCTGAGGAAATTTTTCCTAAATCATTTAATCTAATTAATACTGGGAAATTATCTATTAAAGAATATTTTGAAGTCCAAATAAGTGGGGTTTTTTTGATATTTTTTAAATTATTTACTGTATCAATACTGGACACAAATTTTGTAAGTACACTACCTAAATTTCTTACGATAGAATGATCACCATAATTTGAGATTTCTGGGAAATATGGAAAAGGAAGTGAAACTATATTAGGTGCATTAGCAAAATCACCCACTACAACTGGAAATAAACCTGAATTAAAATCCTTTACGTAATCTTTATTTATTCTTACTCCATATTTATACAAAATATCATCTAAATCATGGTTATATTCATATGCCAAAGTACCATCCCCTGATGATTTCTCTAAATCAACACCTAGAGCGTCTATTAAAAAAAGAATTTTACCACCTTTCATTAAAAATTGATCAATAAAAAATTTTTCTTTGTAACTAAAAGGAGATTTTGGCTTAGCTATAATTAGTAATTCAAATTCATCTATACTATTGAATGATTCATTTATATTTAAACGTTTGAGAAAATACTTTTTTTCAATTACAAATTTAAAACTTTGTATATCTAATGAATCAAGTTCGTCATGACCAATAACTAAACCAATTTTTTTATTTTTTTCTTGATTAAGAAAAAATAAATTAGAAATAATTTCATATTCTAAATTTTCTACTGATTGACTTAATAGTTCAGAAGCGTTGTAATTATTATCTCCTTTTAACAAAAGAATTGATTTTGTATTATTACCAATTGTAATTAACATACCAGGAAAAATACGCTTAAATATTCTTCCCTTATTTGAATTATAAACCAAATCTGTAGGATTTATCCCATATGATAATAATCTGTTTACTGTGACTTCTTTCTTATCATTATCAAATTCATCTATATCAACAAATTCATATTTTATATTCTGTTTATTATAATATTTAATATCCATCATCATTCGATTAATTGAGGATTTTAAATGCATTATACCGGAAGGAAGCTCCCCAGAAATAAATATTTCAAATTTTACAGGATTATCCAAATTTCTTATAATATCAATGCTAGAGTTAGAAAGTGAATATCTTTTATCGCTTGTTAAATCAAATCTTATCTGATTAATATTTGATAAAACATAGAATAAGAAAAGAAATAATATGACAATTAAATAAAAATAATTCTTCATTTTATTTCTCTTTTTAAATTAAATAATGTCATAGTAAAAAAGAGAACTATAATAATCAAGAAAAAAATCAGACTATTTAATTGTAATATCCCTCTTGTAAAATTCAAGTAATGATGTGAAAATGAAAAATGATTAATAAATGAGTCACTATAATTAATTGAATCATAATAATTAATCATATCAATACCTTCATATAGGAAATAACAAAAAAAAGCAGAAAGAATAAATGAAAGTATTTGATTTTGAGATAAAGAAGAAAAGAATATACCAATAGAATTCATCGAACCGACCAATAGTATCAATCCTAAATAAGAATTAATTATAATTAAACTATCTATATTTCCGATAGGGTTTGATAAATTATATATAGAAATCCAATAAGGAAAAGTGAAAAATACTAGAAGAAATGAAATAAACCAGCTTGATAATAGTTTTCCAAAAACTATATTTTGTAAAGAAATTGGTTGAGATAATAAAATTTCAAATGTTCCAAGATTTTTTTCTTCAGAAATACTTTTCATTGTAAGAGCAGGAACTATAAACATAAATATATAAGGTACTATCTCAAAAAAAACATCTAAAGATCCAAATCCATACTGAAAAACATTTGTAGAAGGAAAAAACCATACTATTAGACTATTAATTAGAAAAAATATAACCACCATTACAAAACCATATAATGAATCAAAATAATTTTTTATCTCCTTATTAAATATTATAAACATTTTAGTTATTAATTATCGTATCAAAAATTTTTTCTAAGGAAGAATCTTTATATTTTTTTTTCAAATCTTTAAGACTTGAATCAAGAATAATAATTCCATCATCCAAAAAAATCACCCTATTACATATCTCATTTACTTCACTTAATAAATGAGAAGAAAATATTACAATTTTATTGTGACTTAACTTTTTAATTAATTCTCTAATTTCTACTATTTGAATTGGATCTAAACCTGTTGTAGGTTCATCAAGTATCAAAATTTCTGGATCATGAATAAATGCACATGCAACTCCTAATCTTTGTTTATAACCTTTACTTAAATGTTTGATCTTTTTACTTTCAAAACCAGTTAATCCACATAATTTAATTACTAACTGTTTTCTCTTATATAATTCTTTGTCTACTAAACCATTCAAATTACCTATTAAATCTAAATACTCATGTAAATAAAGATCTGTATATAAAGGATTATTTTCAGAAAGATAACCTATTTTTTTCTTAATGCTAATATCAGAGTTTTTTAAGCTCATTCCTGAAATTAATACATCACCTTCAAAATCTAGAAGTGAACTTAATATTTTCAATGTAGTAGATTTTCCAGCGCCATTTTTCCCAACCAAACCAAGAATTTCACCTTCATTAATATTAAAAGAAATCTTATTTAATGCTTTTTTTCTACCATATAGTTTCGATAATAAATTTACTTTTAAGTTCTTCTTCATAAATTGGTTTTGAATTAGTTAGATGGAGACATAAGAAAAAGGTTACACTTTAATAATTAATCTTCTTTGTTATAATTATCTGATTCATCTTCTATATCTAATATTCTAGTTTCATTAGAAATATTATCATTATTATCTTCAAGAAGTTTTATTTTTTTTCTCTTAAATGCAGGAATTAATTTATTCTCATCATTAGAAATTTCTGCATGAACTTTATCAGATTGATCATATTCTTTAACTCTCTCTTCTCTATCCTTTTTGTATTTTTCATATTTATTATCTGCAAAATCATCATCAATAGTTTCTTCCCTATAATCTTCACTTTGATCATTCGTTTTATTAACTTCTATTTTTTCATATTCATCAATTTCATTATAATCATCTTCTATTCCAAAAATGATTTTTTCTTCTTTATTTTCTAAAGTTTCTTTTTCTCTTTTTTCAAACTTATAAGCACTTAAGTTAGCATTGATGTTTTCAAAAAGATTAATTTGTGAATTATCATCTTTTGTATCCACAATATTTTTTGAACTTTTCTTATTATCATTTACATTTTTAAATCCCGAAGCAATAACAGTAACTTTAATACTTCTTCCCAACGATTGATCAATACTAGTTCCAAAAATAATTTTAGTATCACTTCCTACAGAATTTTCTATATATTCAGTAATATTTTTTAATTCATCCATATTAATTTCTTCATCTTCTCCAGACACTATGTTTAAAAGGATTTTTTTTGCCCCATAAATTTCTTTATCATTAAGCAGAGGTGAATTAATGGCCATTTCTGCAGCACGATTTGCTCTATTTTCACCAGAAGCTATCGCCGAACCAATTACTGCCGAACCTGCATCTTTCATAACAGTATTTACATCTTCAAAATCAACATTTATATTACCTGTTGAAGTAATTATTTCAGCTATACTTCTTGCAGCAGTACACAATACATCATCTGCTTTTGCGAATGCTTCTCTTTGAGTTAAGTTTCCATAAATTTCTGACAACTTTTCATTTACAATTACAATTACACTATCACAGTCTTCATTTAAAAATTTTATGCCATCATTTGCAATCTCCATTTTTTCTTTACCTTCAAATTTAAAAGGTATGGTAACAATTCCAATTGTTAAAATATCTAATTCTTTGGCTAATTTAGCTATAATTGGAGCTGCTCCTGTTCCAGTGCCACCACCCATTCCAGCAGTTATAAATAACATTTTTGTGTCTGATTTTAATATTTCTCTTATCTCATGACTACTTTCTTTAGCTGCATTCTTTCCTTTTTCTGGATCTGCTCCTGCTCCTAATCCTTCAGTTAGATTTATTCCGATTTGTAATTTATTATTTACAGTACTAGAGTGTAAAGCTTGAATATCTGTATTACAAACAATAAATTCAACATCCTTTATTCCTAAAGAATGCATATAATTTACTGCATTGCTTCCTCCACCCCCTACCCCAATAACTTTTATTATTGATCTATGGTGAGAAGGTAAATCAAAACTATACATATCTTAAATAATTAACTTTTAAATTCATCCAAATCACTATCGGTAAAAAAAGATTTGAATTTATCACTAAACTCTTTTATTACATCCCTAGAACTAGATAAATTATTTTTTTTACTTTTATTAATTCTATTTTTCTTATATCCTGAAATTAATAAACCTACAAGAGTTGAATATTTTGGTGATTTCAAATCAAATTCTGAGGTTGACAGTTGTGAATCAGGAAAGCCTATTCTTGGTATCATTCCTGTCATATACTTAACCAATTGTTTTAAACTTAATAATTGAGACCCTCCACCAGTAAGAACTATGCCCCCTGATAGTTTACCATTATAACCACTCAAGATAATCTCTTTATGTATATCCTGAATTATTTCTTCCATTCTAGCTTCAATTATTTTGCAAAGATTATAAGTTGAAACTAATCTCTCTTCTCTTTGTCCAATTCCAGGTATTTTAACGTGTTCATTTTTTATAGCATGACTTGCTATAGCTCTCCCAAATTTAATTTTTAAAACTTCAGCTTGTTTTGTTAATACTTGTAAACCATCTTTTATATCCTGTGTAATAATTTCTCCTCCATAAGGAATAATAGCTGTGTGTCTCATTACATTATCATGAAATATAGCAATATCAGTAGTGCCTCCCCCAATATCCACTAAGCAAACTCCGGATTCTAATTCCCCTTTAGTTAAAATAGCTAAAGAAGAAGCCTGAGGTTCCAAAACTAGAAGTTCTCTAAAAACATTAGCCTTTTCAACACAAGAAATAATATTTTTTATATCAGTTTTTCTTGCGGTAACAATATGAAAATCAGCTTCTAATTTTTTTCCAGGAGTACCAACAGGTTCCATAGTTCTAATTTCTTCATCTACCAAATAATTCTGAGCTGTAACTGCAATTATTTCATCTCCTGGTGGAATGATAGTATTTTTGGCCTCATATAGTAACTTTATTAAGTGATCAGAATTAATTTCATTGTTGTTTTTATTTTCTATAGAAATTGAATTATGTCTAGTAAAACTCTTAATATGCTTACCTGCTATCCCAACATTAGCTCTTTTAATTTCTATTCCTGAAGCATCTGAAGCTTCTTTAATAACTTCACGTATTTGTTCAGTTGCTTTTTGAATATTTTGAACCATTCCTACTGCAACTCCTATTGATTTAGTCTCAGCAAAAGAAATAATTTTAAGTTTGTCATACTCATCTTTCTTACCTAGAGCAACACAAATTTTTGTCGTTCCAATATCAAGACCAATTATAAATTCATTTTTCATACATTATTTTTTTTATCACAAACAATTTGATTCTTATATTTTAAGTTGACAGATTCATAATAATTCCACCCCTTAGTTGGTAATATAACTTTATAAAATAAAAGTAATTTTTTAAATTTTAAATCAATTTCCTGAGTATCACCAAAATATATTTTTTGTTTAGTAATTTGAGGAATCATAATTATATCACCATCTTTTAAAATATTAATTTGTGTTATTTGCTTTCTCCAAAAATCATCATTATTTATATATTTTATAAGTTTAAAAATTTTATCTCCCTTTTGAAAAAATTTAATGTTTTTTTCTTTGGTTATTTTAGTATCATAAAAATTTACTAATAAAACTCTTTCAGAGTAAATAGTAGAAGTGGGAAAAATTTCACCATTAAAATCAATATAATAATCCCTACCTTTTTGATTAATCAATCTTGCAAAGGGTTTATATTGATCAACATTAATTAGTATTTTGTTATTTAAATTTGCGAATACTTCTGTTTTTTTTATGTAAGAATTTCCATTTATTTTTTTTTCAATATTAAATAACCCCTTACTTGAAGAATCCTTTAATGTGCCTTTAATTAAATAATTAATATCTTCATCAATAAGAAAGCTCTCTCTGTTATTTATATCAATAATAAACTCTTTATAATCTTTTTTCAAAAATGAAAGAGATAACAGGACAATCATTGAAAAAAGAATGAATAAATAATTTTTTACGTTTATTAAATTTTTCACTGTTCCTTTAAACTAATTAGTTTGTTAACAATCTTTTTTGTTGCATTAGGTTTTGCAAGAGAAGAAATATTTTTTTCTAATAAATACATTTTTTTTTTATCATGCAAAATATTAAAGGCTGTTTTAATTAGATCTTTTTTTGCACTGATATCTTTAACTATTTCACAAGCATTAATTGATTTTAAAGAAAGAGCATTTTTAGTTTGGTGATCTTCAACTACATTAGGTGAGGGAACAAAAATTACAGCTTTTCCCACAACACATAATTCTGAAATCGCCAATGCTCCTGCCCTTGAAATTACAATATCAGAACAAGCATATGCATATTTCATTTCATTTATATACGGAATAGTTTGAATATTATTTGAAAAAGAGTTTTTTACTAACATTATTTCTTCATAATAATTTTGACCAGTTTGCCATAATATTTGAAAAGAACTATTTTTAATTAGTGATAAATTTAATAAAACACTATCATTAATTGTTTTAGCACCAAGACTTCCTCCAATAATAAGTATAGTTTTTTTCTCACTATCTAAACCAAAAAAATTATAAGCATCTTTTTTTAGATGAGTAATATTTAATAAATCACTCCTAACAGGATTTCCATAACAAAACATGTTATTATGGAAATACTTACGCATATTATTAAATGCTACAAAAACTAAATTGACTCTGTTACCTAAATATCTATTTGTTATTCCAGGAAAAGAATTTTGTTCTTGTATTGCAGACGGAACTTTATTTAATAAGGCTGCAATGAGAATTGGACCACTAACATAACCACCAAAGCCTAGAACTAAATCAGGTTTAAAAGAATTGATAATAACTAAAGATCTAATTATACTAGAAATAAGTTTAATTGGAAATAAAAAATTTTTTAACAAAAATGACATTCCCAAAAACAAAAAATTACTCAAAAAAGAAGTTCTCTTAATACCACTTATCCATAAGCCCTTAATATTAAAGTTATGTTTAGGGACAATATTCATTTCCATTCTTCCAATTGAACCCAAGAACAAGATATTAGAATCCTTATTCCTTTTTTTGATTTCTTTCGCAACTGCAATTGCTGGATAAATATGACCCCCTGTGCCTCCACCAGCTATTATAACATTTATTTTTTCGTTAAATAATTTTTTCATATACTAATTCATTATTATTTTCATCATCATTATACCTACTCACACTCAAAATAATACCTAGAGTTATGCCAGTAAAAAGTTGTGATGTTCCTCCCATACTTATTAAAGGGAGTGTTAAGCCTGTTACAGGCAAAAGACCTACTACTACAGACATATTAATTATAGCTTGAATAACTAAGGCAAAAATTAATCCTGCACTCAATAAACCACCAAATGCCCTTTCACTATTTATTAGAGTAACAAGTCCTCTATATAAAAGAATGAGGTAAAGTATTATAACCAAAATACCAGTAATTAGTCCATATTCTTCTATTATTATCGCATATATAAAATCTGAATAAGATTGAGGAAGAAAGTTTTTTTGATTACTCTGACCAGGTCCTTTTCCAAAAATACCACCCGTTGAAACAGCTATGTAAGCTTGCTCTAATTGAAAAGGAATATCTTTGTTATCGATAAAATTCTCAAATCTGCTTAACACTGTGTTACCTCTTTGTCCAATAAACATGGCTATTGAACCAGCAAAAATGCTACAAATAATTAACATCATTACATATTTTATTGGAACCCTAGAAATAAATAGTAATATTAAACAAGTTATTAGAAGTAAGATTGCGCTAGAAAAATTAGTTAACGCAATTAATAAACAAATTACTAATACCCATATTAAAGGAAAAACTAGTGATTCTTTTATATTTTCTATATTCACCTGATGTTTGGATAGATAACTTGATAAATAAACTATCAAAGAGACCTTTGCTAAATCTGATGGCTGAAAGGCTTGGTTCAAAATAGGAATATTAATCCAGCGTGATGCGTCATTTATATTCATCCCAAATTTCCAAGTGAATAATAATAAAGGTATGCACACATAAAGAGCCATTATAGATATTTTTGAAAAGTATTTATAATCAATTCTATGAGTGAACCACATAGCAAAAAAACTTAATAGGATTAGAAAAAAATGTTTAAATAAATAATATTCGGTATTACCTTGCATTTTTTGATATGCTAAAGATCCAGTTGCACTATATACTACAAGGAGACTCAACACAGAAAGAATCATAGCTATAATCCAAATCCATTTGTCACCTTTGATATTATTTAAAATCCAATTATATATCATTTACCTTAGTTTTAAAGTTGCTAAAGTTATAATTGCAAGTAGAATTCCTATCATCCAAAATCTTGCTACAATTTTAGTTTCATGAATACCTCTTAACTGATAATGATGATGAAGAGGTGCCATCAAAAAAATTCTTTTACCTCTTCCGTATTTCTTTTTTGTATATTTATAATAAGTTACCTGAATTATTACAGAAATACTTTCTATAAAAAAAACACCACATAATACTGGAATAAGCAGTTCTTTTTTTATTATTATAGCTAAAACTGCTATTATAGCCCCAATTGATAAGCTTCCAGTATCACCCATAAATACCTGAGCAGGATACGAATTATACCATATAAATCCAATACACGCACCAACAAAAGCAAAACAAAAAATAACAATTTCTCCAATATTAGGTATATATATAATATTCAAATAATTTGAAAAAATTATATTACCAGATAAATATGAAAATATGGCAAGAGTTATACCAATAATTGCAGCATTTCCAGCAGCCAATCCATCAAGTCCATCAGTTATATTGGCTCCATTGGATACCGAAGTAATGATAAAAATTACAATAAGGATATATAATATCCAAGTATAATCATGCCAGAACAAAGGCAAAAGCCATTTATAATGAAATTCATTATTTTTAATAAATGGAATTGTAGTAATAAGTTCTTTTGAATCAAAATATTTTAATTCACTAATTAAATTTTCTTGACTGACTGTGTTTTCAAATTCTCTTACAACAACTTGATCATTAAATACCAAAATAGCACCTACAATTATTCCTAGTGAAATTTGTCCAAAAATCTTAAATTTTGGTTTTAATCCTTCTTTATTTTGTTGAGATATTTTCAAGTAATCATCCATAAAACCAATTAAACCCATCCAAATAGTCACAATCAACATTATTATAATATAAATATTATCAAGTTTTGCAAATAATATTGTTGGTATTATAATTGAAATTATTATAATAATGCCACCCATTGTAGGAGTTCCTATTTTATCATTTTCACCATGAATTCCTAAACTTCTAATTGATTCTGAGAACTGATTTCTATTTAAAAAATTAATTAGTGTTTTTCCAAAAACCATACTTATTAAAAGTGAAAGAAATGAAGCCATCCCTGCCCTAAAAGAAATGTATTGAAATACTCCCGCCCCTATAAAGTCAAAAGTACGATCTAAATAATCAAATAAATGATACAACATAACTAATACTATTACAAATTCAATATTTTATTTACAACTAATTTATCATCAAATGAATGTTTTTTTCCTTTTATTTCTTGATAATTTTCATGTCCTTTTCCTGCTATCAAAATAATATCTCCTGATCTGGCTTTAGAAAATGCTTCTTGGATGGCTCTTTCTCTACTAGAATTTTGAATTAATTTTTTAACTTTTATAATTCCTTTTTTTATATCATCAATAATTTTTTGAGGATTTTCATGGCGTGGATTATCTGAAGTAAGAACTATTAAATCACTATATTTTTCTGCAATTGCACCCATTAATGGTCTTTTTGTTTTGTCCCGATCACCTCCTGCACCAAATACTGTTATTATTTGATTATTTGAACTGAATTTATTTATTGTCTTTAAAACATTTTCTAAGGCATCTGGTGTATGAGCATAATCAATTATAGCCATAACTCCATTCTTTGATTTCAATAATTCAAACCTTCCTTTTGGACTTTCGAGGTTAGATACATTAATTAATAAATCATTTTTATTAATACCAAGCAAATTAGATCCTGCATAAATACATAAAATGTTATATGCATTAAATTCACCAAATAATTTAAGAAAGATTCTACTGTCTTCAATGTTTATTTTTAATCCTTCGATACTATTAGATATAATTTTAGCTTTGAAATCAGATGCTTTTTTTATTCCATAAGTATATTTTTTTGCATTACAATTTTGTAACATATATTCTCCTCTTTTATCATCCTTATTTACCAAAGCAAAAGAAGATGATTCTAGCATATCAAAAAGTTTTTTCTTAGTTTCTATGTAATCCTTAAAAGAGGAATGATAATCTATATGATCATGGCTAATATTAGTTAAAATTGCACCTTTAATTTTTAACCCATAAATTCTATTTTGATCAATCGCATGAGAGCTAGCTTCCATAAAACAATATTTGCAATTTTTTTCAACCATTTTATCTAAAAAATAGTTAATTTCTATAGAGTCTGGTGTTGTCAATCTGGATTCAAAAGATTGTTCATCAATCTTATTTTCAATTGTAGTTAACATACCAACTTTATAATTTAAATGCTTAAATAAATTATAAAATAATGTTACTACTGTAGTTTTACCATTTGTACCAGTAATCATTATTAAATTTATTTTCTTTGAAGGATTATTATAAAAATTAGAAGAAATTATTCCTTGAGCTAAACGAGTGTTTTTAACCAGAACATAAGTAATATTTTTTTTTAAAGTTTTTGGGATTTTTGAACATAGTATAAGACATGCTCCATTTTCTATTGCATCATCAATATAAGCATGTCCGTCTAATTTATTTCCAACAATTGCTATATAAATAAAATTATTTTTGGCTCTTCTAGAATCATTAGTTATTCCTGATACAGATAATTTTTGATTCCCATAAATTGAGATAAACTTTAACCCAGAAATAATAGCACTAAATTTTTTTTTCATTTTAAGTTTAAATAAATAGTTGAATAATTATTAGCAATCTTTCCTGGTAAAACAGATTGAGAGACAACTCTTCCATATCCTGAAAAATTAACTTTTAAACCTCTGTCTTCTAAAACAAACAAAGCATCCTTATATGTCATACCTTTTACATTTGGAATTAAATTCTTATTTGATTGATTACTTTCCCAGTAAATAGAATTATCAATAACTTTTGTTTTCACCCATTCATCATCAGTATTTTCATGATTTGAAATACCAAAGTAATTTGATATATCAATTAAATCATTTTTATAACCTGACTTTATTAATGGAAAATTATTTTCTTCTCTTGAAGATTTTGCAAAGTTCTTAAAAACTTTATGATCAGTCAATAAGATTTTATCTGAAATTTCTTTAAAAACTGGCGCAGCTACATCACTACCATAAATTCTGTAATTTTTTGGTTCATCTATAACTACAATACAACTATATTTAGGATGATCAGAGGGAAAAAATCCGACAAATGAAGTATAGTATTTGTCAACATATTTTCCATCTAACACTTTTTTTGCGGTTCCTGTTTTTCCAGCAATTTTATAATAACTATTATTTATGTTTTTAGCAGTTCCTTTTTCAACTACTCCTTCTAATAGTTTCGTGGCTATTTCTATCGTTTTATTGGATACAATCTGTTTTTCTAAAATTTCAGTCGGATATTCTTTGACTACTTTATTAGCCTTTAATATTTTTCTTACTATTATAGGTTTTACAAATTTTCCACTATTTGCTACTGCATTATAAAAACTTAAAGTTTGTAAAGGAGTAAGTTTGAGTTCATAACCGTGAGCCATCCAAGGTAACGATACTTTACTCCAAGAAGAGTCATTAGCTTCCTTTATATAAGGTTTTCCATAACCAATCATTTGAAAATTTAAATCTCTGCTTAATCCAAATTTTTTAATATAATTCAAATATTTTTTAGGTGATTTATTAAAATGAGCATCTACAAGTTTTGCAACTCCTATATTTGAACTCATTTCGAAAACTTCCCTAACTGTTACTTTACCATACCCACCCTTTTTATGATCCTTCATTGTTTCAGTATAAAATTTATATTCTCCACTACCAGTATCAACAGAATCATCTAAGTTTAGGCTGGAATCTTCAAATAAGGCCATCATACTCGCTAATTTAAAAGTTGATCCTGGCTCTCGAGAACCTTGAGAACCAACTGCATAATTATAAAGCTCTAAATAATCTCCTTTAGAATTTTTGCTTAAATTTGACATTGCTTTAATATCTCCGCTTTGAACATCCATTACAATTACACACCCATAATCCGCATTATTTTTTTCTAAACCTCTTAACAAAGCAGTTTCAGCAATATCTTGAATATTTATATTTAAAGTAGTTAAAATATCATAACCGTTAATTGGATTTTTTTCATTACCATCATATATTGGTTTCCAATTATTCCCTGCTATTTTTTGATATAATGCCTCACCATCCTTTCCCATTAAATAATTATTAAAACTGTATTCCAATCCAACTTTTCCATTGTAATCATCATCTACCGAACCAATAGTTCTATAACCTAAACGTGAAAATGGTCTGTATCTTTCACCTGTTTTTTCAAAAATGACCCCACCCTTAAGACGTCCTTGTCTAAATATAGGCCAACTGGAAAGTATCTTTTTCTGTTCATAATTTATTTTCTTCTTATTTATTAATAAATATTTTTTATCTGAATATTTGGCTTTTTTTATTGTCGATTTATAATGGTTTTGATTCTTATCTTTAAAAAAAGAAGAGAGTAAAACACTTAAAGAATCAATTTTTTCTTCAAATACTGATTCTTCAATTATTGAAGGATCAAAGGCAACTTTGTAAAAAGGCAATGATGTGGCAAGAATGCTCCCATCATCTGATAAGATACTTCCTCTGTTTGCTTTTATTTTTAGATATGAGAGATTTATATTTTGTGATACTTTTTTCCAATGGTTACCTTGTTGAAATTGCAAGACAAAAATTTTGTAAATAATCAAAAATGAAAAAAATAGAATAACTATAAAAGTAATTTTAGCATTAAATATTATTGATTTTTTAATACTCATTTTTCCAAATTAATTTTTTCTGGTGGAACATCAGATGCTTCTAATTGAATTTTTCTAACTCTTTTTAAAACCTCAGACTCTTTCTTAGAAAATATATAGTTATTTTTTGTCGTCACGTAATAAGTTTTTAATTCCTCAACTTTTTTCTCCATAGTATTAATTTGTCTGATTCTTTTTTCAACAAAATGTTGATTTCCTATATATAGGATAACAAAAAATAATACATAAATAATTTTAGATAAGTAATTAGCTGAAATAGATTCAATAAAATTTTCAGAAATTAAATTACTGAGATTAATATTTGTTTTTTTTCTAAATAAATTCATATTAATTTACCTATTCTCATTTTTGCACTTCTTGCTCTAGGATTATTTTTTATTTCAGTAAACTTTGGGGTTATAGGTTTTTTGTTAATTGGTTTAAAAAATAATTTTTCATTTCCATAAAGGTCTTTTTTAGATTCTCCAATAAAATTTCCTTTATTTATAAAGTTTTTAACTAATCTATCTTCTAAAGAATGATATGATATTATTACTAATCTTCCCTTATCATTCAAAGTTTGTGGTGTTTGAATCAAAAAATCTTTTAACGCATTAATTTCATCATTAACTTCAATTCTTAAAGCTTGAAAAACCTTAGCATAATATTTGTTTTCTCTATTTTTTATAGCAAAGGGTTTAATTATATCTATTAAATCTAGATTGGTTTTGATCTTTTTTAAACTTCTCTTTTTTACTATAAAATTTGCTAATTGAATAGAATTTCTTATCTCACCATATTCACTAAAAATTCGAATCAACTTTTCAAGTTTATAAGTATTTAATAAATCACTTGCAGATATTTGTAAAGCTGCATTCATTCTCATGTCTAAATTATTAATCCCCCTAATTGAAAATCCTCTTTCTTCAGTATCAATTTGATGTGAAGAAATACCTAAATCTGCAATTATACCATCAACTTTTTTCTTTCCTTTTAGTTTCAAAAAGTTTCCAAAAAATCTGAAATTACCTTCTATAAAATTGAATGAATTATTTTTTATAATATCAACATTAATTAGAGCATCAGCATCAACATCAAAAGAATATAGGGATCCTTTTTCAGAAAGATTACTTAAAATTGAATTTGAATGACCTCCTCCCCCAAAAGTTAAATCAACATAAGTTCCATCTGGCTTTATATTTAATCCATTAAGACTTTCCTCAAGCATTACTGGAGTATGATAGTTCATATCTAATTAATCATCAAGATATTTTTGAGCTAATTCAGCATAACTTTCCAAATCACTTATTAAATAATTTTTATATATCTTTTTATTCCATATTTCAATGATGTTACCCATTCCACATAAAATTATTTCTTTTTCTAACTGCGCATGTAATAACATATTTTTAGGAATCAAGAATCTACCATTATTATCTAATTCAACCTGAATAATGCTACTAAAAAAATTTCTTTTAAGCTTCCTTTGTTCAGAATTAAATTCATTTAAAGAAGATATCTTAGTATGAATTTTCTTATATTCATTAAGGGGATAAATAATAAGATTGGGTTCAAACCCTTTTCTAATAACTAGATGCCTGATAGAAGCTTCAGGCAGAATTGATTTTAATTTAGAAGGTAAAACCAATCTACCCTTAGCATCTAACTTGCACTCAAATTCACTTGTAAAAAAAGCCATAACTAGAGTGTCAAAATATAAACCACTTAATGACAAATTTAATAAATGTTTTACATTTTACACCACTTTCTACCACTTTCTACCACTTTCTTTATCTATTAAAATTTTTAAAGCTAGATTGTAATAATTGTAAAAAAATAAAGTTTTTATTTTTTTCTATTAACTATGAATTCTAATAATTTTATCAGAGATAATTTATACTCAGATGAAGGAAACTTATTTATTATATTTTCAGCATTTTTTATGTATTGATTCATTTTACTATTACAATATTCTACACCTCCTTTTCGTTTAACAAAATCTATTACTAAATCCAAATTCGTTTTATCTTTTATTAAATCTAGTATCTTTTTTTTCTCAGATTTATTTGATTTTTTTAATGAATAAATTAATGGTAATGTTATTTTTTTTTCTAAAATATCATTAAGAAATGGCTTTCCTGAATTTGAATCCACATATCCAAAAAGATCATCTCTTATTTGAAAGGCCAATCCTAGATTTAATCCAAAATTCCTCATTATTTTAATTGTCTTCAGTTCTGAAGAGGTAGATAAAGCAGCCATCTCACAACAAGACGCAAACAAACTAGCAGTTTTTTTTCGAATTATTTCAAAATAGGTTATTTCATCAATATCTAATGTTTTAGTTTTTTTCATTTGAGTAATTTCCCCTTCACTAATCTGTTTTACTGACTCAGACAAAATTTTTAAAAAATTAAAATCATCATTCTTTAAAGAATAAATAAGGCCACTTGATAAAAGATAGTCCCCTACTAAAACAGAATATTTATTTTTCCAAATAGCATTAATGGAAAAATAACCTCTTCTAAAATTTGATTCATCTACGACATCATCATGAACTAATGTTGCAGTATGTAATATTTCAATAAGAACTGCTGCCCTATATGTTGAGAGAGTTATCTTCCCACAAAGACCCGCACTCAAAAAAACAATAGTTGGTCTAATTTGTTTACCTTTTCTCCTTAAAATGTAATTGATAATTTCATCTATAATTATATTATTAGTTGAAATGCTTTTTTTAAGTAATCGTTTAAATTCATACATTTCTTTATTAATAGGTCTTTGTATATTAGTGAGTTTCATATTAATAATTCTGAGCTATCTCAATATTAATAGACATTATTTCTATTTTTACAGTATAATAAAATTAATCTTTTAAAGGTTATAAAATACTAAAAAGATGAAAAAGGGACATTATAAACAAATTTTAGATAAACCAAAAAATTGGCCCATTGTACAACTATCCAAAAATAAAAAAGAATTTATAGAAATAGTTTCAACAAATTCAATAAAAAATATATTAGAAAAGCTAAATAATAAATTATTAAGACAAGAACTCGAAACAACTATCTACAGAGAAAAATTAAGAATCAAAAGAAATCCATGGAGAGCAGATCCTCCTGACGAAGAAGATTTCTGGAAAAAAATTCAATCTAATTTAATAGCTCTACAACAAGAAGATACTTTATCATCTAAAAAGAGAGAAAATGAAATTTTAAGAACTATTGTTTTTAGATATTCAAATGAGATATCTAGTAACTTTAAAAGAAATCACTACAAATTTGCAAGAAGATTAATTACTACATTCTTTGCTCGACTATTAAACACAGCTAGATTGAGAAACCCTTTTGGTAATTTGGACCTAGACAATAAAATAAATATTCTAGGAAAAAAGAATCAACTTAGAAAATTGGCAACAATAGGAACAATTGTAATGGTCCCTACGCATTTTACTCACCTTGATTCTGCACTAATTGGATGGGCTATATCACATCTTGGGCTTCCTCCTTTCATGTATGGTGCAGGAATGGTTTTGTTCAACATGAGTATTTTTTCATATTTTATGAATAGTCTTGGAGCATATAAAGTTGACAGAAGAAAAAAACATTTAATATATCTTGAAACTTTAAAAACATATTCAAGAGAAAGTCTTATTAGAGGATGTCATTCTCTTTTTTATCCTGGAGGAACCAGATCTAGATCTGGATCAATAAATGATAATTTAAAACTTGGATTATTATCTAGTTCATTTGAAGCTCAAACCATTTTAAAAGAAAGGCAAAAGTCAAACAAAAAAATTTTTGTAATTCCAGTGACTTTCAATTATCAATTTGTTTTAGAAGCTCCTGCACTTATAAATCAATATCTAATTTCTAAAGGTCAAGAAAAATTTTATTTAGAAAACTTGGGATATTCCAATTCATATAAAATTTTAACTTTTTTGATTAAATTTTTTACTAAAGGAACTAACATATCTCTAAGTATTGGAAATCCTATTGATGTATTTGGTAATTATGTTGATGGAAATGGTAATAGTTTAGATAACAGCAATAATATTATTCATCATAAAAAATTATTTAAAAAAAATAAAAATGATAGTTTAAAAGATCTTTCAATAAAAATAATTAATGAATTCCATTTAGGAACTCAAGTTTTTCCAAGTCATATTGTTGCGTTTACTGTATTTGAGCTTTTATGCAAAAAATTTAACAAACTTGATTTATATACGTTATTAAGATTATCCGAAGAAGATCTTTTTTTAGAAATGAAATTTTTTAAATCGTACTATTCAAATATTCTAAAAACAATACTTAATTTGAATAAAAATAAAAAAATCAGAATTTCAAAAGATTTACTCGAGGGTATCGATAATCAGATAATAAATGGAGTCGATAATTTAGGAATGTACCATGCCAAAAGACCTGTGACTATAAAAAATGAAAAATTACAAGTAAATAATATGAAAATTCTTTATTACTACCGCAATAGATTAAAAGGATTTGATTTAAAAAATGAAATAATTTAATTATTATTTTTCATAGCTTGTATCCTCTGATATAATGTAGGATGTGAATAATTGACAAAAACATAAGTAGGATTTGGAGTAAGATTAATTAAATTATCTTTTGATAATTTTCTAAGTGCATTAATTAATGGAATCTTTTTAAATGTTTTTACCGCATAATTATCTGCTTCATATTCATTTTTTCTACTTTTTATATTCATAATAATATTAAGAAGAGAACTAATAGGTGTATATAAAATAGAAAATGCAAAAATTTCAAAATGTCTAAAAGAAGTATTTCCTCCTAAAGCAAAAGTAACTTCACTATTAAATAATATTAATGAAAATAGATATAACATAAAACCAGTAATAAATACTGATAAAATTATATTTGAAATAACATGATTCATTTTGTAATGTCCAACTTCATGTGCCAAAACTGAAAGAAGTTCATCATCTGTATGGTTTTTTATTAAAGTATCATATAAAACTATTTTCTTTTTTTTTCCAAATCCTGAAAAAAAAGCATTGGCCTTAGAAGATCTCTTAGAACCATCAATAATAAAAATATTTGTTAAGGGAAATTCAACACTTTTAGCATATTTTTTTATTTTATCTTTTAATAATCCCTCCCCTAAAGGTTTAAGATTATTGAATAAAGGAAGCACTAAAGAAGTATAAAACAAATTAATAAATAGCATAAATATTGTGATAACAATCCAGAAATAAATCCAAAAATATTTTGGGAAAATTAAAATTAGAATGAGAAGAGAAGTCATCAAAACACCACCTATAATAACAGTAAGAATAATTGTTTTTAATTTGTCTATGAAGAAAGTTTTTAAAGTCATTTTATTAAATCCATATTTTTCTTCAATAATAAAATTACGATATAATTGAAATGGAATAGTAATGATGTCATAAATTATAAATAATGAGCCAAAAAACAAAAGAGACAAACTAATCTCATTTTCAAAGGAGTAATTCCTCAAGAATAAGTCTAGATCTCCTAATAGGCCAAAATAAAAAACTAAAAACAATAATAGAAAAGAAAAAGTTGAATAAAAGAATCCAAAATAATAATTTGTCTTATTATATTCTTGAGATTTTTTATAGTCGGAAATTTCATAAATATCATTTAATTCTTCCGGAATTGGTTCATCTAAAGATTTGAAATTTAAATAAGATAATATGACTCCTGAAAAATAATCAAAAGAAATTATTAGTATTATTATTAAAAGTATTAATTCAGAATGCATCTATTCTTTAAAATTAATAATTATATCAAAAATTGGGTATAGGACACGATAAAATTCGAATTTCTTTAGATGGCAACTTTTTTCCCAAAAAATTAAACTTATATATTAATGATATTTCATGAGAACCACCAGAAAAACCAACCAATTGAGATATAGTGTAATCATAAGTATATGAAATATTGAATACATGATATTGAAGTCCTAATAATACGATTAATGATTCATGAGAAACAATATTATTATATTTTACTAGTGGAATTCCTCTATAATAAAGACCAAATAAAATTGGATTTAAATAAACAGTAGAACCTATATCAAGTTGATTAAATTTTTTTAAATGTCTATAATTTACTGATGGAGTAATCAAAATATTTTCTGAAGTGACTTTAGAACCATTCAAAGTAAAACTGTAACCACCATGGATTGAAAATAATCTTGGCAGATTTTCAACACCTCCAATAAAAGATACGTTAGGTTCTAGTATATTAAAAATTGAACCACCAATCCAAAATTTATTTGAATAAGTTATTAAACCAATACCTAAATCTAAATAACTTATTCTATCATTAAAACTTAAGGATTCTAAAGATAAATTATTTGAAATACCAAAAGAGCTTAATTGGTCTCCAAATACAAGATCATTAAATGCAATATTTCTATTAGTATAACTTAGTTGCAATCCTCCCCTAATAACTAAGTTGTAATTTAAAAAAATCTCATTTGCAAAATTTACACCAATCATATTAGAATTCAAGCCGGCATAACCTTCTTTTTGTCTAGAAAAAATTAATCCTAAATTATTATTGTTTTTTTCAAAATTATAATCAACCCATGAAGAAAAAGTCTGATATCCATTCGAAATTAAAGGCCATTGATTTCTATAAATAACCCCTAACCTTCCATATTCACCTACCCCTGTTAATCCTGGATTTAAACTCAGAGGAGATGAATAATACTGAGAATAATCCAAATATTGTGAAAACATATAGTTATTTGAAAAAATAATTAAACAAATTATGCTGAAAGTATATTTTCTAAACATATAAAAAATTATAAACGATAATATATCAATAATATTACAATATCTCCACCCTTATAAAAGAAGTTTATCTGATAATTTTAATATTTTAGCAAGCTTATAGCTTTTTTTAAAAATTAATTTTTCGGCATTCAAAATGGAATATTTCTTGTCTTCTTTTTCAAAAGTTATAATTAGATCAAATACTTTATTTAAATCTGAATAAACGTTTTCATCTACTGAAGCAACTATAGCTATCGTCATTATATTATTGAGTTTTGCTTTTTTAGCTACCACAAAGGGAGCTTTTCCATATAATGTTTGACTATCCAATTTTCCTTCTCCCGTAATTAAAAATTTAGCGTTTTTAATTTTTTTTTCAAATTGCATAATATCTAAAAAATAATCAGTTCCTTTATAAATTTTAGCATTTAAATAAATTTTTAAAAAAGCTGCTATTCCACCAGCAGCTCCTCCCCCTTGAACATATTCTGGATTTTTATCTATAATTTTTCTACTAATAATTGAAAAATTATTTAATCCCCTCTCTAATTTTTTTATTTGATTTTTAGTAGCCCCTTTTTGTGAACCAAAAACAAAAGAAGCTCCATCTTTCCCCAATAGTTTATTGTCCACATCTGCAAGAAGAATAAATTCTATATCGGAATAATCCATTTTATCTGTTTCAATTTTATCTATATTATTTAAGAAGTTACCTTGTTTCAGAGAATTGTATTTTGCATCATAAAATTTAGTACCTAAAGCCAATAAAATTCCTATTCCTCCATCCACTGTTGCTGATCCCCCCAAAGCAATTATTATTTTCTTAGCACCTCTTCCAATAGCAGAAAGGATTAATTCACCAGTACCATATGAATTGTATAAAAGGGGATTTCTTTTACTTTTTTTAATCAATTTTAAGCCTGATGAATTTGCTAATTCTATAAATGCACTCTTTCCTTTATCAAAGAGAAAGTATTGAGATGTGATTTTATTTCCCAAAGGATCAAAAATAGTTTTATTAATTTTTTTTCCATCTACATATCTCATAAATACATCTAGTGATCCGTCACCACCATCAGCAATAGGTAAAGATAATAACTCAAAATTGTAGGAATTCTTTTTTAATCCCTTGACAATTGAATCAGCTGCTTCGATTGAAGATATACTTTCCTTAAAAGAATTTGGAGAAATAATGATTTTCATCTAATTTTTTTCAATACTATGTATTGAAATTCAATAAATTATTAATTAAATACAATTTCTTCTTGTTATAATTATTTTTTTTTAATCATATTTGGCATCCAAAATAGAAAAATTTGTAATGATGTTCGAGAATCTTGTAATAGTAGAATCACCTGCAAAATCTAAAACAATTGAAAAATATCTTGGAAAAAGTTATAAAGTTACTTCTTGCTATGGACATATAAGAGACCTTCCTAAGGGAGATGAGGCAATTGATAAAAAAAATGGATTTATACCCTCATACATAGTCTCCCCTGATAAAAAGAAGGTTATTTCCAAATTAAAAAAACTTAAAAAGAATTCAAAAAAAGTTTTATTAGCAACTGATAATGATAGAGAAGGTGAAGCAATTGCATGGCACTTGAAAGAAGTTCTTAATTTAAAAGAAGGTGAATTTGAGAGAATTGTATTTAGAGAAATTACAAAAAACGCTATACATGATTCTGTTCAAAACCCAACAAGTATTAATATGGATTTGGTAAATGCACAGCAAGCGAGAAGAGTGTTGGATCGCCTTGTAGGTTTTGAAATATCTCCAATTTTATGGAAAAAAATTAAGAGAGGTTTATCTGCTGGACGAGTGCAGTCAGTAGCTGTTAAATTTGTTGTAGAAAGAGAAAATGAAATAAATAATTTTAAATCAACTTCTTCCCAAAGAATTAGAGCAGTATTCAATTTGAAAAGTGAAAAATTAGAAGCTGAACTAGAAGAAAAGCTAGAATCTAAAGATGAAGCTAGAAAGTTTTTAGATTTATGTAAAGAATCTGAATTTAAAGTAGATTCATTAGAAATAAAACCATCAAGGAGAACCCCTTCTCCTCCATTTACAACTTCAACTTTACAACAAGAATCAAGTAGAAAAATAGGTTTTTCTCCTTCTAAAACGATGTCAATAGCTCAGAAGCTTTATGAGGATGGACATATTACATACATGAGAACAGATTCAACTAACCTATCAAATGAAGCATTAAATAATGCTGAAAATAAAATTAAAGTGAAATTCGGAGATTTATATTGCAATAAAAAAAATTATAGAACAAAAAATATTTCTGCACAAGAGGCACATGAAGCAATAAGACCTACGAATTTTGAAGCTGACTTTGCAGGAAATAGTTCATATGAAAAAAAATTATATAAACTAATTTGGGATAGAACCATTGCATCCCAAATGAGCGATGCAAAAATTGAAAGATCAATTGTAAAAATTGATCTTTCAAAATCAGATAAAAAATTTAAAACTTCTGGTGAAATTATATTATTTGATGGTTTCTTAAAAGTATATTATGAATCGAATGAAAAAGAAAAAATTTTACCTAGATTGACTATAAATGAACTTCTAAACTTAGATTCTATAAAATCGAAGGAAATCTTCACAAAACATCCTCCTAGGTACACTGAGGCTAGTTTAATAAAAAAAATGGAGGATTCTGGAATTGGAAGGCCTTCAACATATGCTGAAACCATAAGAAAAATTAAAGAAAGGAAGTACGTAGTTAAAGAAAGTAGAGACGGTAATAAAATTAAATCAACAGAAATAAATTTAGCCAGTGGTATTATAAAAGAAGAAATAGTTGAGGAAAATAGTGGGTTTGAAAAAAATAAATTATTCCCGACTGATATGGGAATGTTCGTAACTGAATTTTTAGAAAATAATTTTAGATTAAGCTTTATGGATTATTTATTCACAGCTAAAACAGAAAAGGAATTAGATCAAATAGCATATGAAAAAAAGAGTTGGAATGAGATGATAAATAGTTTCTATTCTTCATTTTCAAAACTAACTAAAAACATACCCGAATCAAGACATTCAGTTCAGCGACATCTAGGTGAACATAATGGAAAAAATATTTATGCAAGAATGGCCAGATATGGAGCAGTAATCCAGCATGGAGATAAGGAAGATCCTGATGATAATTTTCCTAAATATAAAAAGATATTAGACGATAAATTGATCGTTCATATTTCTTTAGAGGAAGCCATAAAAATTGTTGAAAAAGAAGATGAATATGATATAGAATTTCCTGCATCTGATGAAATCAATGAACAAAAATTAATATTGAAAAAAGGAAAATTTGGATATTATTTTAAAGTAAATGAAGAAGAAAATATATCTCTTAATAAAGTGCCAATTGAAATAATATTCGGTACTAAAATTGAAACTAAAGATTTAAATAAAGAAAAATTAAATAAAATTTTAAAATGGATTCAATCTAATCCCATAGGACCAAAAAAATGCAATGATGGTATTGAAATTAGAGAAGGAAAATATGGGAAACCTCCTTATATAATGATTAGCAGAGAAAGTAAGCTTAGAAAAGATTTTAAAAAACCTTTTATATCTATCCCAAAAGACATATTGGAAAAACATGGCTACTTTAGAGAAATTCCCTGTGAAATAGCAGAAAAAATTATAAAAGGGTATTTGAAAAATAGTTAATTATTTTTTTTCTAAATTATTAAATACATTATTTTCTCTGTCAATATCAGCCATAGAAAGAGATGGGTCTATAATAATTGATTGAATTTCTGACAACTTTGTGTCGATTTGAAAATTATAATTAGAATTTACCCAAGGCCAATCTTCTAAAACAAAAATTTCATATTTATAATTTTTAAAAGATTTTTCAGCACGCATAATTGTAATTGGTATATAATATACTTTAGTGGAACCGTTATTTAAAGTAATTTGTATTTCTAAAGGCATGGGCATTTTTCCAATCTTTTCCAATTTAATAACGGTTTGGTTACCATCAGAAACTAAATCCTTTATCGAATAATCAATCGTATGAGTAGATTTTATCCAATAATCTAAATACCAGTCTAATTCTATTTCAGAAATGTTTTCCATTACCCTTATAAAATCATATAAATCTGGATGTTTAAATCTCCATTTATAATAATATTTTTTTAATCCTTTTTCTAATTTTTTTTGTCCAATTATATAACCAAGTTGATGTAAAAAAACAGCACCTTTTGAATAAGAAGCCATACCATAAGCTGCATTTGTTGAAAAATGATCTGAATGTGTAGTTAAGGATTCTTCCAAACCTTTTTTATTAATAGTAAAATACCTATTATAAGAACCAATAAAAGGATTAATTTCGTTTAAATTATATATATCATTAAATAAATTATATTGAGTTAATGCAGATGCATAAGAGGCAAATCCTTCATCCATCCAAGCATAATAGCTTTCATTTGTTGCAAGTAGCATTTGAAACCATGTATGCATTATTTCATGAATAGTAACTGATAATAAGCTAGGAAAATTTCTTTCTCCAGTGATAAGCGTAGCCATAGGATATTCCATACCTCCATCACCTCCTTGTATTACAGAATAAGTAGAATATGGATATTTGCCAAATCTTTCATTAAAAAACTGAAAAGCCTTTATAATATTCTGTTGTAATTTTTTCCAATTATTAAGAATAGTATTTGTTTTTGATTGATAAAAAAAATGAATTGCAGGTCCTCCAGGCACATAAGTTATATCATGAACATAATCAGGATCCGCAGCCCAAACAAAATCATGAACGTTCTTAGCTATAAAATGCCATTGAATTTTGTTTTTCTTATTATGGAATATTTTTTTTGAAGAATATCCATAACCAATACTTTCAGGATTTTGTAATTCACCAGTAGCAGCAACAATATATTTATTATCAATTAATATTTTCACATCATAATCACCCCATGGAGAATAGAATTCTCTAGCTATATAAGGATTAGCATGCCATCCTTGTCTATCAAATGCAGCAATTTTCGGAAACCATTGAGACATAGAATACCTGATTCCTTCTTTATTATCTCTTCCCGTTCTTCTTATTTGAACAGGGATTTGACTATCGAATTCTAAAAAAAAATTTGAAGAATCACCCGGAAATATAGGATAATTTAACTTTACTTCTAAAATGGTACCCTCTATATGATAAAATAAATTTTCACCATTTTGTTTCAAATATAAAATCTTATGATATCCAATTTGATCATCTTTTAAATTAGAAATTTTATCCATTACTCGTCTATCTGGATCTGGTAAATTTCTACTTCTTACATCCATCATACTTCCTGGTTGAAAAGCATTATAATACAAATGAAAAAAAACATTTTTAAGAGTATCTGTGGAATTATTATAATAAATTAAGTCTTCTTTACCATGAAATTTATTGTTTCTAATATCAATATCAACTTCTATAAAATATTTAACCTTTTGCTGCCAATATGAATTTGGAAAAGATTGGAAACTTATAAGTAATAAAAATAATAAAGCAAAATTTAAAGACTTCATAAAATTTATGCGTCAACATTGGCATTAAGAGCATTTCTCTCTATAAAATCTCTTCTAGGAGCTACATCATCACCCATCAATTGAGAAAAAATCCTATCTGCTTCAGCTGCAGATTCTATAGTCACCAAGTTCAATGATCTATTTTCTGGATCCATTGTTGTTATCCATAACTGTTCAGCATTCATCTCTCCTAAACCCTTATACCTTTGAATTGATACCGATTGTTCCTTACCATCACCAGACATTTCTTTTATCGTTCTATCTTTATCTGATTCATTCCAAACATATCTTTTATCCTTGCCTTTGGATAATAAATACAAAGGAGGTAATGCAATATACAAATAACCATTTTCAATCAAAGGTCTCATATATCTAAAGAAAAATGTGAGAATCAAGGTTCTTATATGGCTGCCATCAATATCTGCATCGGTCATGATAATAACTTTATGATATCTTAACTTTTCAAGATTCAATTCCTTTTCTTCTTCCTCAGTACAAAAATATAA
>Ga0310342_100000179_pt1 | contig 32556 bp, 40 predicted proteins | sample S15DNA20500_MG_FD_206155 | JGI IMG/M metagenome (GOLD analysis project Ga0310342, IMG submission 206155) | Marine microbial communities from station ALOHA, North Pacific Subtropical Gyre - S1503-DNA-20-500_MG | ecosystem: Environmental > Aquatic > Marine > Oceanic | place: Pacific Ocean: North... | reverse complement strand
TCGTATAAAGGTAATGCAGGAGGAGGCGAATATAATTTCCGCCCCTGCATATTTTTACAGGAAGGGGTGCATTCACCACGAATGGAAATGTAATTGCAGGACGCGATATGCCAGTAAAAAAAGTTAGTAAGGATGGTGAGCAGGTACCCGCGCACTGGTGCACGGGTTCGTAGTAGGCTCCTACTTCTTAGAAAGTTCTTCGCAGGAATGATTGAAATTAAGGCGAAATTTAACCTTGACGAACCCTGCGGAACCTTACTCTGAGAAAGTCAACAAACATGCGGGTTTCAAGGGGGACTTATTCTCCATGCCGGTAAAAAAAGTTAGCAAAGGTTACAAATGGGGGTCCAGAGGGAAGACCTACCCATCAAAGAAAGGGGCCGCAAAGCAAGCAAAGGCCGCTTATGCCAGTGGATATAAGAAAAAGGCGAAGAAGAGTTCCTATTGACCTATAACGTCATCAAGGATACTCCGCACGGATATATCCTTTACAACCAATTCGACGAGTATGTGGGTAAATCCATTGAAAAGTACGCGGATTACCAAGTAGAAGAAACTAAATTCTTCGAACATTTCGTCTCTGAGGGCGATACTGTCCTCGATATAGGGGCAAACATCGGTACTCACACCCTGTGGTTCGCTAATAAGGTGGGTAAGAAGGGTAAAGTGCTCGCTTTTGAGCCTCAAAGGCTCGTTTTCCAGACTTTATGCGCGAATATGGCCCTTAATTCAGTCCAAAACGTGGATTGTAAGAACCTTGGCATAGGTGCCAGCCAAGCATTGATTGACGTACCCGTGCTTGATCCGGAAGTACCAACAAATTTTGGCGGACTATCCATTAGCGGTCATCTACAGGGCGAGAAAGTCGCTGTATGCAGGATTGATGATATTGGCCTGACCCAGTGTGACTTCATAAAGATCGATGTTGAGGGCATGGAGCCAGAGGTATTGATGGGCGGCATAGATACCATCGGCACATTGCGCCCGTTTATTTATATCGAGATAGACAGGAAAGAAAATAACCCAGCAGTTTTCGAGATTTTCAAAAAATTGGAATACAGCATTACTCCACATAACCCACCTCTGTACTCGGAAGATTACGAAGGGGATAACATATTTGGAAATATAGTTTCCATCAATGCTATGTGCGTTCCGTCAGAAATGATGGGCAACAAGGAAATACTTAATGGCGGGTCTGATCCGGGCAAGAACGTCCAGTGAATATAAAACAGGCGGTGGTACACCACGCAATTACAAGCGGGAATACAAAAAATTCCACTCTTCTCCCAAAGCAGTTGCGGAGAGGAGTTCAAGGAACAAGGCGCGACGGAAACTTACAAAACTTGGTCGCGTTCGGAAAGGTGATGGGAAGGATATTCATCATGCTAATAAAAACCCCAAGGACAATCGAGCAAAGAATCTCAGGGTTATGTCGAAGTCAATAAATAGGTCGATGAAATAATGGCTATAAATTTAGCTCCAACCGGCAAGAATATAGGGTACAAGGGAAAGAAGAGGACTCAAGACCTTGGTCCGGGTTTGGTTACGGGTGAGGATGTTGGTGAAACTTCAGCCGCTACTGGCCAAACCGGCGCTACTGGGGCTGGTCAAGTCGGCGCTACTGGGGCTGGTCAAACTGGCTCACTTATTGGCGGGCGTCCTCCCGCTCCGGGGAACGTGGGCGAAGCGGAATTTGATCCCGCCACCCAAGCCCTGCTTGGTGTTCTCAGGGTTGGCTCTAAGATGGAAGACTCTACAGAGAAGGCGATAAACAACATACAGGAAAGTTGGGATGAAACACTGGCCAAAGCAGATGCGGGGCCGAACCAATGATTTCCGTAGATTTTCTTAACCGAATCGCGAAGATGCGCGAAGAGTCTAGGAATCGTCGCCTTGCCGCGACTGCATCAGGACTGACGACTTCAAGCCCCATCATAAAGAAGACGATTGGAACCAGACCGGGCGCGTATGCCCGATCCACCCCTACTGATATCAATGTTGTTGTGTATGACCCCAACACTGGCAAAGCCTATCCCAACCCAGCCGCAGCACGCACAGCAGGTGTGATGAGATTTACTTTCAATATGCCGCCGGGAATGAAAATAGATTGGTCATATTGGGATAGATTCAAACAGCCAGAACCAGAGCCGGTCAAGACAGATGACATCACGCCAAGCGATGTGACGTTGCCGTTTGAGCCGACTAAGGTCGATCCACTGAGGTATCCGGACGGCACAGGCGGTCCGGCAGCACCAGCACCAGACGATGACGATGGCGGTCCCAAGGCTATCGACTACACCAATACAGACCCAGCTTACTGGAAAGATATTGCGGCTAACCGCGCTGACGAGGTATGGATTCCAAATCTTGAAAAGACAGGCCACGCCCAGACTGTGGGCGCAGTTGCCAAGCAGTACATACGGGCGGTGGAGGGAAGTAACTATGCGTCCAATGATCCAGAAAAAACCCGCAAAGAGGTGGTGGTGGCGAGAAGGGACCGCATGGGCGTGTTGCCGGGTAAGCCGGGTTATGACCCCAACACTTTTGAAAGTGACAGATAATGGCTTTTTCAGACAAATTCAAAAAACAATACTCTTCCTTATCTAAGAGGGGGACTTCCTCACTTAAAGTGACCCCTACGAGTCAGGTTTCGAAGGAGCCGACCCAAAATAAATCTGGAACCAGATACTCAAGTAAATTCTCTCCCGCCGATTACCAAACATGGAATAGAAAGGGGAAAAGGAAAGTTGCCGGGAAAGGCTAAATTAAGCCGTGATCAATTCATTGATCGTTCTAAGGAGTACCTCCCAAAAGCAACACTTGAGCAGGCTGGTACGTTCTACAAGAACCTTCTTGAGAAGAATTACGATACAGAACTGATAAGGGAACTGGCTAAATGCGATAGATGGTTTCTTCTGGTCGTACTCCTCAATAGAAAGGATGCTGTCCATCCTTGGCTTTATGACCGTTGCAGAGAGGTTGAGAATGCACCCGACGGGGTTCTCGATCTGTGGGCTAGGGGTCATTACAAGTCCACTTTGATTACTTACGCTGGGACTATTCAGGAAATACTTCGCAACCCCAACATGACAATAGGGATTTTTTCCCATACCCGTCCTATTGCAAAGGGGTTCCTGAAGCAGATCAAACGTGAGTTTGAAATAAACGAATTTCTCAGAGAGTTGTTTCCAGATGTCTGTTACAAAAACCCACGGCAGGATTCACCGCAGTGGAGTGAAGACTCTGGAATCATAGTCAAGCGTGATTCAAACCCCAAGGAAGCGACTGTAGAAGCATGGGGGCTTGTGGACGGGCAACCTATTTCCCGCCACTATGATTTAAGAATTTACGATGACGTTGTCACAAGAGACTCCGTCAACACACCTGACCAGATTGCAAAGACGACAGAAGCATTAGACCTGTCGCAAAACCTTTCCGGTGGGCAGAACAGGGAGTGGTACATAGGTACGCGGTACCACTACGCGGACACCTACCGCGAACTAATAGAGAGGGGTACTGAGATTCGCATTTATCCTGCGACAGACTCAGGTACCCCCGATGGAAAACCCGTTCTTCTCTCAGAAGCGGAATGGGACAAGAAAAAATCCTCGATGGGGCAGTATGTGTTGGCCTGTCAAATGTTACAGAACCCCATAGCGGGTTCCGAGCAAGTTTTCGATCCTGAATGGATTAGACGCATAGAACTAAGACCGAGAATACTGAATATATACATATTGTGTGATCCGGCGCATTCTAAAAAACAGTCTTCAGATAGAACGGCTATAGCCGTTATCGGCGTTGACCACTCTTTTAACAAATATCTTCTGGATGGACTTTGCCATCGAATGAATTTGAAAGAGCGGTGGAGCGCTCTAAGGAAGATAAGGGATAGATGGGTGCGCCAACCGGGTGTGCAAGTTGTAAAGGTCGGCTATGAGCGTTACGGAAAAGATTCGGATATAGAGCATTTCAAGGAAATGATGCGTATTGAGAGTAATTATTTCCCCATCGAGGAACTAGCATGGCCAAGAGAAGGGCCGGGTTCTAAACGGGATCGAGTACAACGACTACAGCCTGACTTTGAGAACTGGCGCTTCTTCTTGGCCCCTTCTACAGATCAACTTACAAAACGACAGAGAAAGGCGTTCGAAATTGGTGAGGCAACTCTTATTTCAAGACCAATAAAACAAAAAGATGAGAACGGACGAATTTACGATGTAACGCAAAGGATGATCGACAATGAGTACAACCTTTTCCCCGCTGTTCATGTTGACATGATGGATGCAATGTCCCGCATTTACGACATTAAAGCGGCCCCCCCGCAAACAATATTTGGTGACGATCTTGAGCCGGAAGCAATGCCGTCTTATTGAGATGGAGGACTTGAACATGAACAACAGCCCGGAGCATGTGGCGCTTATGTTTTTGTCTAATTTTACAAACGTCCCTAAAGATGAATTGGCGGAACTGGATATCACGCACGCTCTAACGGATTTATTGTGTCGGGTTGTTCAGGAGACCGTTGATGCAATGCACTACAAGCAAGAAGAGAGGGTAATTCACTAAATGAAAGTTAAGGAACGAAAGTATTCTTGGAAAGAAATGGTTGACAAGCAGGCTGGTGTAGAACAACCCATCCTAGTCTACAACTTCAAGAAAAGAAAACTTTATGAGAACCCCAACAGGCCGTATGGCCCCAAGAGGTAATTATGGATCGCATCGTTGAGTGGGTGAAGAAGAATTGGATTCTTAGCGGGATGGTGGCACTGATACTTGTTGTCGCACTCTACCAGCATCTTGCATGAAAGTTATTATTGATACCCATAAACGGGGAATGCTCAAGGAAGCGTCGGTAACTTCGCTCGTAAAGAATGTTGCCGACGTTCTATACAAACATTACCCCGGACATCTGTGGGCGGTTGGCCCAAGCAATGATTACTCTATGCTTGCGATATGGAATGAAGGTCTCTCCTCTAAGTACGGTATGTGGATTAGGGTCACTGACATTGACCCTGAATACAAAAACATTATGCGTTGGGCTGGCGAATTGCTTGAGCGAGCTAAAGTTACAAGAGGCAGGGCGAATGAGCAAGAACTCCTATCTCTTAAAAGAGACTCAATGGATGAAGTAAAATTCGATGAATGAAGAAGCCCCTCTTAATAAAGATTCAGAAAGATCGCCTTGGTTGAAATTAGCGAGTGATGCTTATAGGTCATCTACGTCTTATCTGGATTCTAATTACAGGAAGCAGTGGGAGAGAAATATCTCCCTGTTTCAGTCAGATCATCCTTCGGGATCAAAGTACCACACGCAACAGTACACACATCGGTCGAGATTGTTTCGTCCGAAAACAAAGTCTGCCATACGAACCAATGAGGCCGCAGTAGCCTCCGCGTTTTTTGCTACCGAAGACGTTGTCTCTGTTTACCCTGTAAACGATTCCGACCCAAGCCAAAGAGCGTCCGCGAACATACTGAAGCATCTTATTCAGTATCGACTAACGAAGACAATACCGTGGTTCCAGACACTGGTTGCCGCTTATCAGGAAGCATTGGTTTTCGGTACTGTGGTGTCCCATCAGAACTGGGAATACAAAGAAGAAAAGACGAAGATCAAGGAGCCTTTATTCGACGACAATGGGAACGTTGTCCTGAATGAGGACGGCAGTGAGGCGCAATCTTCCCGTGATGAGAACACGATTGTTAAAGACAAGCCGGATATACGCTTAGTCGCGTCTGAGAACTTCCGCATAGATGCCGCCGCAGATTGGAGCGACCCTATTGGCTCGTCACCGTTTGTTATCGAAATAATACCGATGTACATCCACGATGTACTGGAACGGATGACTGACATTGATCCAAAGACGGAAGAGCCTAAATGGAAAAGTCTAAAGATCGGTGAACTTTTAGAGGCTTCGAAGAAGAGTGAGTTTGACTCAACACGTCAAACACGTCAGGGCAAAAGGCAAGACCCGTTGGCGGACAGGGTAAACGATATTTCTGAGTACACCACCGTCTTCATACATAAAAATATCATTCGAAAGAATGGAAAGGATTGGTTGTTTTATACGGCAGGCACGTTGCATATGCTAACTGATCCAAAGCCATTGCAGGAGGTATACCCACATCTGAGGAACGGGGAGCGTCCTTATGTAATGGGTACTACGAATATAGAGGCGCATAAGTGCTATCCGTCTTCTCTTGTTGAGATGACGCAGGACTTACAGACAGCCGCTAACGATATCGCAAACCAGCGGTCTGATAACGTTCAATTAGTCCTTAACAAGCGCTACCACATCCGAAGAAGTTCAAACATCGACATCAATGCACTGAAGCGAAGCGTCCCCGGTGGCTCAGTGATGATGGATGACCCAATGACAGATGTGCATATCGTCAACACACCTGACGTTACCGCAAGTTCCTACGAAGAGCAGGACAGGTTGAACGTTGATTTTGATGACATTGCTGGCAACTTCTCTCAAGGAACTGTCCAAACCAACCGCATGATGAATGAAACGGTTGGCGGCATGGAGATGTTGTCTGGTCAGGCTAACGCCCAGATGGAGTACATGGTCAGAGTATTTGCAGAGACTTGGATAGAGCCTGTATTGATGCAGTTGGTCAGGTTGGAACAGTACTACGAAACGGATGATACTATTTTAACTGTTGCGACCAATAAGGCAGAACAGGATTCGAATCAGCAGAGCGGGGCGTTCCAGAGGTTCGGTGCGGAGGAGATGGATGAGTTGCTTCGCCATGAAATGACGGTCGGCGTCAACGTTGGTATCGGGGCTACCGACCCAATAAGGAAAATAGAAAGATTGCTTCTTGGCATTAGGACGATGGGCGAGATCAATCCGGACATAATCAGCTTGATAAATCAGGAAGAAGTCACTAAGGAAGTGTTCGGCGCTCTTGGATACAAGGACTCCAAACGATTCATAGCGTCACAACCGCAAGCTAGTCTGGCAGAGATGTCCGCTCAACTAGAAGAATTGGGCGGTGCAGTGCAGCAACTCATGGAGCAGGGTTCCAATAAGGAACTCGATGTTCAGGGCAAGATTGTTTCCGCCCAGATAAAGGGTCAGTCTGATGTTGCCGCCGCCGAAGCGAAGGCGCTTGGTGAAATGAGAACTGCCCAGTTGCAGGTGCAGGCAATGAATGAGCGAGATGCGGTTAAGGCTCAACTACATATGATTGATTCCAGAATAAAGGCTGAGAAGAATGACATCGCTAGAGGTGAACTGCTACTTCAGAAAGAAGCGTTAGTTCACAAGATGCTGATGGATCAGCCTGATATTGGAATTGATCCAGAAGGCAAGAAGATGAGCGAAGTTTTAATGAATGATGAATACGGAAGCGTACAGGGAGCAGAAGGATGAATCATCTGAAAGATAGCGGTATTGGTTATTTCTGCCATTGGGCTATGTCTATGAAATATAGCGGAAAATTCTTCACCCTGTGGATAACTTCTTGTATTCATGCCTTTCTCCCGAACATCTTTGAGAGAACCGCTACAAAAGCAATTATCACAATGCACGGAGAAATACCTCCGGTTGATGACAGCCTTTATAACAATTAGACAAGAGTGGAAGAAAAAGAGTTACTGATTGCGGAGGCCAGACTTGGCCTCCAGACACGGGAATTTCTGAATTCAGAAGTGGGCCGGTATTTAATTGGAAGGGCCAATAAAGCCAAAGAAGAATCTTTTGAGGCTTGGTCGGTTATTGATCCAAATGATGCCGAAACAATTCGCGAACTTCAGTTCCGGGCTAGGTTGCCCTCTTTAATCATTACATGGTTGGAAGAGGCGATTAACCAAGCGAAACACGCAGAGAGTTCTCTGCAAGAAATAATAGGGAATTAATTATGGCCGAAGACGCTATCCAAGAGGACGTATCCGAAACCAAAGAAGTCGTTCTTACCACTCATCAATCTGAATTGGAAAGAATTGCCGCCAAGGTGGAAGCTGACGAAGAACACCTTATGGGGGACGAAGAAGTAGTAGTAGAGGAAGTGTTAGATATTGAAACCCGATCTCCGCTTCAACGCAAGGGTGACGAGTGGTACGCCACCGCTAAAGTTGACGGTGAAAAGGTTGATGTATCTTACGATGATCTGTTGGCTCAGTATCAAAAAAATTCCTCTGCCGACAGACGCCTTCAGGATGCCGCAGACCGACAACGAGAGTTGCAGGATTACGAGCGGAAACTGAATGCTTACCGGGACTCACTAGAGACCCAAGCAAATCAGCCATCTCCGGACGCTGGTGAAAGTGTATCGCCATCCACTACGGACGCGACTACGGATGCCCTTTATGGGCAGTACCACGATGCCCTCTTTCAGGGCGATGAAGTCAGGGCAAATGAATTGCTTAGACAGATTCGCACCGCAGATCGACCTACGGAGCAATCGATTGATGTTAAGTCAATTATCGAGCGCACCAAGGCTGAAATGCGTGAAGAGGAGAAAGCGGCCCGCGAAAGGGGCTATGAGGAGCGACGACAAGAGGCCGTCAAGTTGTTTCACGACGAGTACCCCGAAGTCGTTGGAGACCCTTCATTGCTCGCTGTTGCTGACCGCCGTTCTGCCGAACTTTATCAAGAAGACCCTACCCGTGATCCTTGGGACATTATGAAGGAATGCGGCGACTACGCCAAAGACTGGTTGTTTAAATATGTCGAGGAACTGGGCGGGAAATCTGGAGAAAGTAGACAAAAAAGAAAGCAGAACATGGATGACGTTGCTCCTGTAAATGCTCGCGCTCATATAGGCGAGGATGAAAGTGAGCCAAGTTATTCAGACATCATAAATGAGATGAAGCAGGAACGAGGTCAGTTCGCTTAGTCTCTAATTTTCATTTTCTGATTAAAGGAAACAATACTCATGGCTGGACAAGTATGGGGAACAAGTAACCTTGGTGGTTTCATGTATTCCCTAAATTTAAGCAAGGAGTTGCGTCTTTCCCTGCGTCCGATTGTGAAGTTCCGTCAGTTTGCCGATGTAAAGGATGCGGCCCATCAAGGGCTTAATCGCGGCGATACATTCCACTGGAATGTTTATTCGACTGTTGCCACTAAAGGCGCGGCGCTTACTGAAAATACGGCTATCGCCGAAACGAACTTTACAATCACTCAGGGGACTATGACAATTACCGAACACGGTAACTCAATTCCCTTCTCCTCTAAACTGGATGATTTGTCTGAGCATCCCGTTAAAGAGATCATTCACAAAGTCTTAAAACTCGATGCGGCACAAGTGCTTGACGGTTTGGTTGCTGACCAGATTGACACATGCAAGTTGCGTGTTGTGGCAGAAACGGCTACCGATGCGGTAACCTTGACTGTTGATGGCGCGGCAACGCTAACCAATACGGTAGCGCTAGGCAAAGATCATATCAAAGCCATCGTGGACGTAATGAAAGAGCGTAACATACCCGCATACGAGGGTGATGACTACTTTTGTATTGCGTGGCCGACAACGTTCCGTACCCTGAAGAACAACTTGGAATCGATTTCTCAGTATGTCGAAACCGGGTTCCAGATGATCCGTAATGGTGAAACTGGTCGTTACGAAGGCGTGCGTTTCGTTGAGCAGACTTATCGAGCGAAAGGTGGTTCTGCCACCGGTCTAGGTACCCCAGCGGGTGCTTGGGCAGGGGCGAAGTCTGATTGGGCAGTATTCATGGGCGCCGATACCGTTGCTGAAGCAGTTGCGATCCCCGAAGAAATTCGCGGGAAAATCCCAACTGATTTCGGACGGGCTAGGGGCATTGCATGGTACTACCTTGGTGGTGCAGGTCTCGTTCATTCAACCGCAGCAGAGTCCCGCGTTGTTATGTGGGATTCAAAAGCCTAGAGGAGATAGTCATGGCACAATCAACTCAAGGCGTTGGAGTTAAAAGCGGTCTTTCTGATCAACAGAAGATTAGCGACTCCAAAGAGTCTCTGGGCCTCGGCTCTAAGGGTAAAGACCAGAAGCCGCAAGGCGTTGGTCCTGCCCAGAGCGTAGCAGGCGGATACAAAATCCGTTAGGTCCATCAACCTAGGTTGGGGAGGGCGAAAGCCCTCCCCTTTCTTATATGAACATGTGGAAAGAATTTTTTCGTGCCGCTGGAGTTGGCTCAATGAAAGAAAACAAATATTGGAAGAAAGAGAAGGACATGGATAAGTCATCCATTGTGTGCCGTGATCCAGAGATGGGTCCGCACATGGTTGATGATTTTGAGAAAGGTGAAGTCTATCGTGAAGAGATGTATCCCATTCCGAAGATTTGGTCTTTTTCTTTTCCTCCGTTCCGTAGACACCGACCGCTGAATAAATAGTCATGGCATCAGTAGATGGTGTAGAAGGTAATATAGACGGGGACACTACCGGAACCACTGGCGGAGGAATGGGGCCGGATGACGATCCGTCGATAGACCAATCTTCAAGCGCGGATACTGGTTCATCCTCTACGGGCGGCGCTCCGGGTGGCCCGGACGATGCTCCAGCGGCTGGGCAACATGACCCAACACCGGAGGATGCCGGTCAAGACGACACTGATGATGAGGAGTCCGCTAATCCATACGACGCCTATGAGACAGAAGACCTCGAAGCCATGCAGGAGGACTTCGACAAGAGGCAGGCCGCCCTACCTACCCGCCACAAGGCTAATGCCATTGCCATAAGAAATGAGTTGGCGAAAGTTACAGATAAAGTAAATTCCAAAAAACAGGCTAACATTTTAGGCATCACCTATCAGAAAGATCGCTACACCGAAAAAGAAAAGCAGGACATGGTGCAGGCGTTCAAAGATAAGCATGAAGATACGATTACCGCCCTGTCTAAAGCCCACAGCAAGGAGATGGATGCGCAAAGGGGCAAGAAAGGCGCTTTGAAGGGCGCTTTTGATGCTACCAGAAGTCCGGCGGGTATGCTTATGGGTCTCGTAGGCGGCCCAGTAGGGACGTTAGGGATGGCGATTACAGGGTTGCTGACTGAGATGGGGTTGAATTATACCGCCATCGATATAGAGACAGACCTAGATTCGTTGATGCAGGAAGTTGGCCTTAAAGAGAAAGATGCGCAGTCCAATGTAAGTGATCCAGACGTTGTGTTTCTAAAGGCAGAATGCGAGGAAAGAGATGGATACAGGTGGGACGATGCAATGGCATCCTGCGTAATTGACACAACTAAGAAGGCAGATTCAGCAACCCCGATTGACGTGGTCAACCCGTATTAAAGCTAAGTGAAGGTTTTTAATCTACCGACCTCTTCTGAAGTTGGTACGAACAGATGGCAAGACCTCTCCGAAGAAGAACTTGGTGGGAAGCGGGAGAATACGGTATGTGTTGTTCGCTACGGCGGCTACGGGGATCAGTTGCAGATAAGTTCTGTATTTCCGTTGCTGAAAAAGCAGGGTTATAAAGTCTGCGTAAATGTTACGGAGATCGGGGAACAGATTTTAAGGAACGATCCCCACATAGATGAATTGTTTGTTCAGAAAACAGATCAGGTTCCCAACAAAGAACTGGGTCCATACTGGGACCGTATAAAACCGTTATTTTCCAAGTTTGCAAATCTTGGGCTGGTAATAGAACACAACTTACTGTGCGTCCCAAAGCAGGAGATGTATTACTGGGACACTGACAAGCGCCACGAAAAACTTAATAAAAACTATGGCGAGGCGCTACATGATGCGGCTGGTGTCGAGTATACCTTCAATAACAGATTTTTCCAGACGCATTCAGAAAGAAAGTGGGTTGCAAAGCAGCGGCGAGCGATGCGTATTGGTTCGCACCATTACGTCATTATGGTTGCCCTTTCTGGGTCTTCAGTACACAAAGCGTACCCGCACTTGGATTCCGTAATGGCTAGGGCGCTTATGGAGTGGCCTAATGTTCGTTTCGTTATGGTCGGTGACGCTATTTGTAAGATTCTGGAACAAGGCTGGGGGAAAGAAGATAGGGTTTTTTGCAAAAGTGCGGTGTGGGAGATAAGAAAAACTTTAGCGTTTGCACAGCAATGCGATTTAATTCTTGGCCCGGAGACGGGCATTCTCAATGGTGTTAGCGCTGACGATATAGCAAAAGTTTGTTTATTAAGCCATTCGTCAGAAGAGAATCTAACTAAGCACTGGGTGAATACAACGGCAATATCATCAGAGGATGTTCATTGTTACCCATGCCACATGATGCACTGGGGATTTAACTATTGCAACAGGGACATGGAGACAGGTGGCGCAATGTGCGCTGCGAAGATAGAACCGAAAACAGTTTTTAATGCTATTGAATATCACAGAAATTTGAAATATGACGTTCTTAGAACTTTGTCAAACAGTTAGGCTGGAAGTTGGTGTATCAGGCACAGGCCCAAGCACAGTTGTGGGCCAAGAAGGCCAATTAAAATCAATAATTGATTATGTGGCCGAAGCCGATCATCAGGTTCAAGGATTGTGGAAGGATTGGAATTTTCTCTGGACGCAGTACTCCTCTACTCTATCAACCGGCACATCCGCACCCGCATTAACCAAACCCACTGATCTTGGAACTTGGGACATGCGCTCATTTTTCCTTGACTACACCTCTGACGACCACACAAACCTGACACCGCTTGCTTATACGGATTACAGGTCTTCGCAGAGACAGGGAACCCAAACGAATTCGACTCCGTCGAATGTGATTGTTCAGCCGGATGAATCCATTATCGTATATCCAAACCCGGATAAATCTTACACGATTACGGCTGATTACTGGAAAACTCCAACGAGGATGTCTGCCAATACAGATTCGTCCTCAATACCTTCCCAGTACCATCGAATTATTGTTTCGCGTGCGAAAACAATGTGGGCTGAGAGGGAAGAGGCACCGGAAATTCTTTTGGCTTCATCCGCAGAGTATTCAGATATTCTTGATAAGTTGGAGGCGCAGTCTCTCCCAGATCAGAGACTGAGAAGACTCAGCAGTATCGATACGAACGAAGTTATTCAGGTAATGTAATGCCAAATATTTATTCTGATACTATTAGTCGGAGTAATTTTCCAGCGTCGTCCATGCGGGCGAAATACTTTGCTTTTGAGGGTGGGGAAATTCTTACCGACCCCGCTTTGTCAGCACCTCCCGGCAGTCTTTTGTACGGGAAGAACTATGAGGTTTACCCGGAGGGCGGTTATCGTCGTATAGATGGATTTGAGCGATACGATGGGCGGACAAAGCCATCCGAAAGCATCTACTGGATACTTGAGTTTCAGACCGGAACTACTGCGACAGTAGATACAAATATAATTACCGGCTCTATATCCGGCGCCACCGCTGAACTTGTTTCTACTTCAGTCGTAGAAAGTGGTTCTTACGCTGGCAATGATGCAGTTGGATATATGGTGATTGCTCTACTCACGGATAGTTTTCAGGTGGGAGAGAATATTCAAGTCAGTGCCTCGACGGTTGCGGTAGTAAAGACGGTCGAAAAGTCTCTTGGAGCATCAACAGATGCCCTCGATGCTACATATTCTCAGGCTTCTATAGAAAGGGCGAGATCAAAGATTGGGACTGTAACCGGATCAGGAGCGATCCGTGGAGTCTGGGTATATAACGGAGTCACTTACGCATTTAGGAATAATGCTGGCGGTACGGCGTGCATTATGCACAAGGCTTCCGCTGCCGGATGGTCTGAGGTTGATCTTGGTTCATATATAAAGTTTGACCGAGGCAGTGAAGCCTTTTCAGAAGGCGACACGATAAAACAGAACGGGACAAACACTACAGCCATTGTCAGGCGCATAGTCGTAAGGGCGGGAACTTACGCTATTGTTGATGCCGAAGGGTTGTTTGTTCTTTCTGACGTAAAGCATGGCACGGCCTCCGCAACAGTAACCGCAGGCGGCTCCGGTTATTCAACCGCCCCGACAGTGACCTTTACCGCCGCACCAGTTGGCGGCACTACTACCGCAGGCACGGCCACGGTATCTGCCGGTGCTGTTACCGCGATTAATATTACAACGAAAGGTTCTGGGTATCTAACCGCCCCAACCATTAGCTTTGGTGGCCCCGGAACAAGCGCTGCTGCAACAGCAGTACTAGATGCGTTTGCCGATAATCAAACGCTCTATAAATATGACACTACCTTGTCTAGCGGGATTAACGCTTCAGTTACGGTTATTCCTGTAACGGATGTAACAGATTTTCCTGACGCCGGGACTATCGCCATAGGGGCGGAACTAATAACCTACACCGGGAAAACCGGTTCAACGAGTCTAACTGGTTGCGTTCGTGGGTCTCACGGCACTACAGCGGCATCACATTTGTCCGCTGCGGTTGTTTTCGCCCACAGGGCTTTATCGAACGAGGCGCGGGTAATTGTTACGTTGGTCCCTAGCGGTCGATATAAGTTTGTCAACTACAACTTTGGAGGAAGCGCCACAACCAACAGGATGTATGGGTGTGACGGATTCAATACAGCATTTGAGTATGACGGAACATACTGGGTTCCAATCTTTACTGGAATGTCGGTCGATACTCCGGTGCATATTGCTTCGCATAAGAAGCAACTGTTTCTGGCCTTTCATAAAGGCTCTTTGCAGCACTCCGGTATAGGTGAGCCATATTCTTGGACGGTTATAAGTGGTGCGGCAGAACTTGGGACTGGTGATGAAATTACCGGGTTACAGGTTATGCGTGGTGATGCGATGGCTATATTTAACCGCAATCGCACTTACATACTTTATGGAACCAGTAGCCTCGATTGGAATCTAAAAACATTCTCCAATCAGTCTGGAGCGGTTGAACACACTATACAAGACCTGACTGAGATCATTTATCTGGACGACAGAGGTGTAACAAACCTGTCTGCTGTAAATGCTTTCGGCGATTTTGCAATATCGTCTTTGAGTAAGAAGATAAAGCCTGTTATTGACTCAAAGATTGGCACGTCTATTGCATCTGTAAGGGTTAGGTCAAAAGGGCAGTATCGGTTGTTTTTTACTGACGGCTCTGCCATCTACGGAACGTTTGCCGGGAACAAACTTGCTGGCTTTATAAGGGTTGATCTTGGGAAAGTGGTTTATACCGTTTGTTCGGCAGAGGACTCAGATGGTAACGAGATTTTATTTTTTGGATCGGACGATGGATACGTTTATCAGATGGACAAGGGTACATCGTTTGATGGCTCAAAAGTGGAAGCGATGTTGCGGTTATCTTACTACCACTACGATACGCCAACCAGAAATAAAAGATTTAGGAAGATTCATTTTGAAATGTCGGCAGATACAGATGTTACTCTGAAATTTGTTCCGGCATATTCATACGACGATCCGCTTGTTCCCGCCGCTAGGGAGCAGTCAGTATCTATTAGCGGCGGCGGCGGTTATTGGAACATTCATAACTGGAACACATTCAACTGGAGTTCCGCTGTCATTTCCACAGCAGAGAATAATATAGAAGGCGTGGGAACGAACATGGGGTTACTCATTCTTTCTGAGGCTACATATGAACAGCCGCATACATTGCAGGGAGTAACTGTGCATTATTCGCCACGGAGGATTAGGCGCTAAATGGCTAACGATTATTATACAAGACAAGGTTCCTATACGCAGGGAACCCTAGCGAGAGGCGACGTTGTTAAGTCGGATTTTGATGCGCTGGTTACTGCTTGGGATACTGGACAAACCAATCTCAAGCGGGCGCTCAAACTTCCAGATGAAGGCTCTCCCCAAACGGACTTTGCAATAACCGCAAACGCCGCAACTAGGGCGACTAAAGCATTGGGGTTTGATTCCGCTGGCGCTCTGGAGTTGCAGGCCGGTGTGGGCAGTTGGGAAGGAACTTGGGCAACATCAACAGCATATACCTTGAGGGATGTGGTTGTTGATGGCGCGGCAGGTGCCAACACAGACAACCTGTATATATGTATTGTCGCCCACACTTCAGGCACATGGGCAACAGACTTATCCGCCGCAAAGTGGGAATTGATGATCAATGTTTCTGAGGCACGCGAGTGGGCGCGTAAGACTACCGGAATCGTCGATTCTACCGATTACAGTTCCAAGGCTTGGGCTATAGGGGGAACGGATGTAACGGACACAGCAAGTCGTGGCGCATCCAAAGAGTGGGCCATCGAGACTTCTGGAACTGTTGATACATCCTCTTACTCAAGCAAAGAATATGCACAAGGAACTCAGGCATCTACGGGCGGTTCATCGAAGGACTATGCGCAGAAAACAAATGGAGGAGTTAGTGGGGCAACATCAGATCACTCTTCCAAGGCATGGGCCGTGGGTGGTACGGGCGTCACCACAACAGCCTCTAAGGGTGCTGCTAAAGAATGGGCGACGGGTGTCTTAGTTGATACCGCTGAATATTCCGCAAAAGAATATGCCATAGGTACTACTGTAGCGGCTGGTTCGGCTAAAGATTGGGCTATGCAAGCGAGTGGGACAGTCGATGGGTCTTCCTACTCCGCAAAATATAATGCCGATGCCGCCGCGACATCAGCTTCGGCTAGTTCGACATCAGCTTCGGCTAGTTCGACATCAGCTTCTGCCAGTTCGACGAGCGCGACTGCCGCTGCAAGTTCAGAAACTGCCGCTGCAAGTTCAGCAACTGGTGCCGCAAGTTCAGCCACTGCCGCCGCCGCTAGTTATGACTCATTCGATGATCGGTACTTAGGAGTCAAAAGCGCGGACGTAGCCGTTGATAACGACGGCAACGCTTTGGTTGATGGGGCTTTATATTTTAATACGACCAACAATGTAATGATGGTCTACGACTTGGGTGGTACGACTTGGAATAGAACCACACCAACCACATCTGACCAGACTAAGATCAATACGGTCAGCGGGATTGCAGCTAATGTAACGACAGTTGCTGGAATCTCGGCTAATGTAACGACAGTTGCGGGTATCTCAGCTAACGTAACGTCGGTTGCAGGCGATGCGACGGATATTGGTGTGGTTGCCGGTGCAATCTCTCCAACTGACAATGTTGGAACGGTTGCCACGAATGTCGCTAATGTTAATTTAACGGGCGGCTCCATAGCGAACGTCAACCTAACAGGCGGATCAATAGCCAACGTTAATACAGTAGCCGGGTCAATCGCTGATGTTAATCGTTATGCTAACGAATACACGATTAGCGCATCAACACCGGTTGGCCCATCTACGGGTGACTTGTGGTACGACTCTACGGCTAATGTTCTCAAATATTACAACGGGACATCGTGGGCGGCACTTGCTGGTGACACTGATGTTCTTGTTGGGGTGTCCGCAAACGACAGTACAGCGGGATACTTAAATGGGAAACTTGTTGGTGGGACTGGTGTGACACTAACAGAAAACAACGATGGGTCTAATGAGTCATTGACCATCACATTTGCGGACAATTCAATACCGATGGCAATAGCGCTTGGATAAAATTATGGAACACACACATGAGTTACAAACTTACACTGCGGAGTTGACGTATGGCTAATGACTTTATTAACGCAGGGAAGAATCTTACAAATAGTACCCGGACGGATGTGTATCAAATAACCGGCTCTGGTAATACTGCGGTAGTGCATTCAGTCACTGTGGCCAACACTCATGGCACAAGTTCTGTCGATGTAACGCTAGAAGTATACGATAACAGCACTACAACGTATTTCCCGGTTACCTCAACTGTCCCGGTTCCGGCGGATTCTACCCTTGTACTGGAAAACGTGAAATTGAATTTAGAACAGGATGACAAGATATGTGCAACATCCTCTAACGGTAGTGGGAACTTAACAGTTTTCGCATCAATACTGAAGATATCATAATGTCATATTTAGGCGCGACGCAACTTAAAGCAAGTGATATTAGGAATGCTGGCCCGACGACTGCCAGCGGCGGGGAAACTTATGTAGATGCCGCTTGGAACGCTCCGAATATTCAATCTCTATTGCTTATTATAAATGGCATTAAGCAGGCAACGGATGCGTATACGATAGGCGGGACTCCTACAAGATTAACGTTTGTTGGTTTTACGCTCACCGCTGGTGACGTTTGGGAAATTATAGGCATCAATGATGTTGGCCAAACGGTAACCCCTGCTGATGGAACGGTCAATCTTGCAAAGATGGATGCAGGGACTGTTACTTCTGGATACTTCCTAAAGACTGACGGAAGTTCTCTTTCTTGGTCTGAAGTTAGTAGCCCAACCGTAGGCGACATCACCACAGCGAATAACTTTTTCCAGAACTGGAATACAATCGATACAAACACAACTAGCACGTTCGCTACAACTATTAACGCCGCAATCATTGGACCAATAAGTGTTACAGGTTCTTATGTTTGGACTGTGAACGGCACTTTGAACATCCTTTAGGAGTTAAACATGGCAAGTAAAATTTTAGTAGACGAACTGGCACCGCAATCACACGCGACAGACGTTACGATTACGACAGGTAAAAAGATTGCTGGGGCTAACACTCAGTTCAAGATGACAGGGGGTGTTGCATCTAACATCATTGAGACAGATGGAGCAGGTAATTTATCATTTGTTGCCCCAACCGTCGGCTTGTCTAACGCTTGTCAGTTTAGATTGATTGCAGATTTCACAGGTGCCGCCAATCCAATTACTAATTGGGAGTTGATGGATAACCCGCTAGGACAGGGACTTTTAGGCACAGCGGTTGCGGAGAGTTCTGGGACATTCACTTATCCAGCGGGCGGAACAGGGTATTGGCTAATTATATTCAAATCCCAAGCAGAGGGTTCTGCCCATTGTCACGTTATTATTGATATATCGACAACTACAAATAACTCGACATATGCAAAAGCGGCAGAGGGTCGGGCGGGAACATATTATGGACACTGTAACCCAACGGCATATTATATACAGAAAGTGACTGATCTTACTTTGGATAAGGTGAGACTTAATACGAATTTCAGCACTGCCACAGTAACGACACATGGTGATACAGACTTCAATGAAACGACTGTCTCATTTATCAAGTGCGGCGTATTATAAAGGAGACATATGATGGCGCGACCACAACATATTGAAGATGTATTGGTAACATTGCGCGATGGACAATGGTTTAGTTGGAGCGGTTCTAAGGTTTATGAAAACCTAGTTATGCTAACAGATGAAGAAACGCCAACCAACAGCGAATTGGAAACGAAACTCTCTACTATGCAATCAGAATGGGATGCGGAGCAAGCGGCTCATTCTGAAGATACGTCGAGTGCTAAAGTTAAGTTGGCTGCGCTAGGACTCTCTGAAAACGAAATCTCGGCTGCGTTTGGAATCTAAATGGCTACGACTAAAATCAGATCATCGTCTATCTTAGACGGGCAAGTTTCTATTGCTGACATTGTTGGTGGTGGTGCAGCTTCTGCCGGGACGTTTCTAAAACAAGACGGAACTTGGGCGGCGGCTGGAGCAAAAGACGATATATTCTGGGAAAACAATACTACTGTATCGGATGATTACACATTGACGGGTAAAAATGCTGTGAGCGCTGGCCCTATTACGGTAGCCGATACTAAAACTGTAACTGTAGCCGATGGCTATGTTTGGGTGATCGTATGAGTAAGTTATATGTAGATACAGTAGAGCCGGAAGGTGCAACCACGACATTAACCCTTGGCGCGAGTGGGGACACTGTATCAATCCCGGTTGGCGCAATTATTGCGAATAGCGGTTCAGCAACAGGTTTCGCAACAACCGTTAAACGTGCGGTGATTTGTGAACAGCAAGCATCTGGAGTTTCTGGCGGCGGGGCTACTAGCGGCTCTTGGGAGATCAGAGTATTAAATACAGAGATATACGATGATATTGGCCTTTCAATAGCAACAAATGTTTTCACTCTTCCTGCTGGAACTTATTACATCAAGTGGAATGCTCCTGCCCGTGGAGTGCATTCCCATATAAGCAGGCTTTACGATGTAACAAATACTGCTGTAGTCGAGTACGGCACAACTGCCTACGATGCGGCTGCGCCTTATGACAACCACGGCAGTAGTGTTGGTCATGCAAAGGTCACGCCCAGCGGTGCAACTGGATATCGTATTGAGCATCAGGTGTATCAAACGGTCGCTAGTTATGGTTATGGCTACCCCGCCAGTTATTCGGTAGAAAAATACACGATGGTTGAGATAGAGCAGCATTCCTAAGATCATGGGACACATAATATGAGCAGTGAAATAAAAGCAAATAAATTAAGTCCGGGTTCTGGGAATGATGTCACTATGGGTGATTCTGGTGATAAGTTTACATTCGCTTCAGGATCAGAAGTAGATTTGACCGGCGTGACCAAGACTGGGTTTCCAGCAACCGCAACAAATGCTCCTGCGTGGCATGTTGGTATAAACAGCGCGACCCAAAACATCCCCGATGCTTCTCAGACTATAGTGGAATTGGATGATGTAAAGTTTAATTCTGGATTTACTTGGGACACAGCAAATTACAAAGGTATTCCGGGGACAGCAGGAAAGTATGTAATTGGTGTTTATGCTGATTTTGATCCTACCTCTCAGGGCGCAATGTGGGTTTATTTATATAAAAATACAACATCTATTGCTTTTTTTGGATCAGAGGATACTGATGGGGTGCAGCATTTAAATAGCTTCGGTGGAACTACTATTGTTGATTTGAATGATACAGATTATGTGCAAATGAAAGTTTACATAGACTTTCCTTCTGGGACGGCCACAATAAGGCAATATGACGCTACACAATGCGTAACATATATGTTGGGTTTTAAGTTGATGGGGATTTAGTATGAGCAAAGTAAAAACAGATGCTATAGAAACCCGCGCAGGTGGAACGTCTGTACTGACTATTGGTACGGCTACGCAGACTATTAAGCTACCGGGCGGAACTCCGGGTGCTGGCAAATTCTTGCAATCAGACGCAGATGGTGACGCTAGTTGGGCTGCCGGTGGTGCAGATACAAGCCTAAGTAATTTAGTTGCCGCTGGAGCAGATAAAATAGTGAAGGCATGGGTTTGTTTTGATGGTGATCCCATGGCGATAAGGGATAGTTTTAACGTATCAAGTCTAACCGATATTGGTGTTGGTGTTTGGGATGTATTTTGGGATACAGATTTTGCTAATGCTAGTTATGCTGTGGTTGCGGGCGGGTCTGCTTCTTCTGGCGGTGGAGATTATATGCAAACCCAAAATACACTAATCACGGTTGCTAAAACACGGATATATGCATATACAAGCGGAGGTGGGTCGACTTGGGATCCAAACTACGTTTCAATAGTTGCCATTGGAGATCAATAATGAGAATAGTTTATCCAAATGACGATGGTGGTGTTTCTATTGTTGTTCCATCCCCGCATTGGATGGGAACAATGGAGGAACTTGCTGCCAAGGTTATTCCTGACGGCAAGGCATATAAAATTGTTGAAGATTCTGTTGTTTCAACAGACAGAACATTTAGAGATGCTTGGGAGAACTATGAGGATATTACTGTAAGTTTCCCAAAGGCAAAAGAAATAACTAAAAAGCGTTTGCGTCGGGAACGTAAACCTCTGCTGGAAGAGCAGGATATTCTTTTCATGAGGGCAGTAGAAACCAGCCAAGACAAAAGTGAGATTGTTACAGAAAAACAAAGACTGCGGGACATTACTGCATTAGTTGATGATGCTACCACTCTCGATGAATTGAAGGGTTTGGAAGTATCCTAAGTGAGTTTTATAGTAGGCATAGCAAGGATAGCGCATTGGTTTTTAATACCGTTTCTGGTGGTATGGATGACAGTAGCACCGAATGACATGCTGCCAAGATGTCTCGCGGATGCGAAGGCACATGTAGCAGAACAATATAGAGGAAGTTATTTTGGCACTAACTAAAGTTACAAAAGGCATAAGAACGCTAGGAGCAGGCGAGGTTCTAAGTGCTAATATAGGAACAGGTGAGGTTTCTACGGCTAATATGGCTGTTGATCCCACTAACGCATCCAATCTAAGCAGTGGTTCTGTGCCACTGGCTCAGTTGGGTAATGCTCCGTCTACTGATGTAACAGGATTGCGAAATGACATCGCCACACTAGCATTACATTCTGCAATAGCCGATAACAAGGCTGCTTACAATCTTCCTAATTCCTTCATAGACCAGTTTGAAGATGACACAGGAATTGGAACGGAAACGGATGGCGATAGAAATTCTGGTGAATTTTGGAGTACAGGAGGTAGTGGTAATTGTTGGGCTACTGATGGTAATACAAAATTTTTATTGCAGTCCAACACAACCAATGGCTCAACAACCTTCACAGATGAAAGTGCTACAGGTTTAACAATCACTGTCGCTGGTGATACTCAACATAAAACTGACCAATTCAAACATGGCACTTCATCAATTTATTTTGATGGTAGTGGCGACCAGTTATATACAAGTGATGGTGGTGCAACAATTTCTGGGTTAAATGGTGGCGACTTTTGTGTCGAAATGTGGTTAAGAAAAGATAGTACATTTACTTACAGCAACCAGAATACTTTTTACATGGGTGGTTCTGACAATCAATGGGAATGGACAGGTGGACTTTTAGGGTCTTATAACTATGTCGCGTTTGGGGGCTGGACACATATCAATGAAAGTACTGCGGCAAGTTCAGATGCTTGGCATCATTATGCGCAAGTAAGAGATGGTAATACTCATAGATTTTATGTTGATGGAACGCAAGTAGATGCAGGAACTGGAACTGGAACTGGTAATTTTTCAAATGGCATAATTAAATTAGGTCACCACTCTTCTACTGCAAGCAGATATACCAAAGGTTGGATAGACAGCGTTAGAGTTTCAAATGTTGCGAGATACCCAAGCGGAACGACCTTTAGTCCTCCATCATCACTGCCTGAACCGACTGGAACATTAATCTCAACAGCACAAACAGCCAGTGCAGCCCAAACAAAAGTAAGTGGAGTTATCATTTATAAGAATAATGCAGGAACAGCCACATTAGGAACAGATTTAAAAATTTATTTCACCTGCAATGGTGGAACAAATTGGACAGAGAGTACCCCAGTTGCGGCTGGAACATTTAGTACGGGAATCTTAATGGCTAAATGTCCAGAGGTAACGTGCACAAGTGGAACTGATGTTAGATACAAGGCTGTGTGGGCGAATCAATCAAGTGGTTCTAAAGAAACACAGCTTCACGGCATTGGAATGAATTATTAGGATGGAGTTAACATGGCATACTTAGGAAACCCACCGGAATTTGCAAACTTTCCATCAAAGTTCTTTTCTGGGGACTCATCAGAAACTGATTTCACTTTAAATAACGCCCCCCCTAATGACGCTTCTTTATTGGTTTTTATAGATGGGGTGAGGCAAGACACTAGCGCTTATAGTGTAAGCGGGACAACTCTTGCTTTTACCGCTGCTCCTCCTACTGCAACTAATAATATACAGGTCGTTCAACTTGGTTTGCTTCGAGATGTTGCAACTCCGGGTGACGATACCGTTAAAGTGGCTCAATTAGGAACGGATAGTGCGGGAACAACTGGTCAATTCTTAAAGAAGTCTAGTGCTACTAATCTTGATTGGGATGCTGTAACAGTAGGGGCAATCACGACTGAAGGCGATTACTTCTACAACTACAACACGATATCATCTAACTTAACAACCACAGTAGCAACGACTAAAGCCGCATTTGTTGCTGGCCCTATTACCATCGCTGATACGTACACATGGACAATCAGCGGCGAACTAACAATGATCTAAGGACAACACTATGGCAGCAACACTTTCATTAGACACTATCACCAGTTCTGGTAGCACGATTACTGTGCCTACTGGCAAGACGCTTGCTATTACGGACACGTCTGCTTTAACTGTTGGTGGAAGCGCGATCTCAACAGGATCATCTAATATCCAACGCAAGACCGCCGACTACACCATCCTTGAGGCAGATGTTTCTGGCAAGTCTGAATTAGTTATTGCGACTAACGCGGCTGCGGCTACCAGAACGATTACGCTACCAGCGGTTGCTACTACTGGTATGGCAACTTGCATCATAACCATCGTTGCAGATGCTGATGCAACATCAACATATAAACTAATGGTTCAAGATAGCGCATCAGCGGAAGTCTGGACGGGTTATCAAAAGGGAGACTTTGTTCGACTAATTGTTAGTAACTCAGTGTGGGTGGTGGTTGATCACAAAGAAACTTATTACTCCTATAGATGGTTGACTTCGGATCTCGCTCAAGCTACGAGTGCTAATACTAAATTAACTGGATGGACAAACGTGACGGAGATTGGTAATGCTTGGGATAATTCTAATAACCAACTTGTTACGCCTACTGGAATGAATGGGTATTGGACTATTTATTTTCTTATGACCAACAGTAATAACGATAACGGAAATACACCAAGATTATATCTCAATGGTTCGCCAATTTCTCAAGCCTCCACTGCCGCTGACACCAGTGCTGGCGGCATGGGTGGTCATGGTATATCGGGAATGTACTATGCAACGAGCACACAAGTAATAGAATTTTATGGGTGGAACTTACGTACCAACGTGGGCCATACGATTGCTGGTGGCAACATTGAAGATACTCATTTTGTTGCAAAATTTGACAGGGTTTACTAATGACAAAGTATGATAAGCCAGAATCAGTTGGTTCTGATGACTTTGGTCATTCCTTGCATATTATTAACTCAGATGCAGTAGTGGAGATTATGCAGTATGGCACCTACGGTACGCCAAGTTTAAGGTTGGTTTGTGAGTGGGATGATGACAAAGGCGCGTTTCCAACTGCTGATGAAATGAATGCCGTTGTAGTTATAGCAAATTGGGATCGCGCTCGTAAAGAGAGAAACAAACTTCTCGCTGCAACAGACTTCTATGCTCTGTCTGACGTAACTATGTCTGATGCTATGACAACCTATCGTCAAGCATTGCGTGATGTTCCAGCAAGTGTGGAGAACTCTGAAGACGTAGTGTGGCCGGAGAAACCCGCGTGAAACTAATAAAATATATTATCACAGGGGCCGCATTAGCGGCCTTTTTTAGTTTTAATGCCCAAGCAATAAACCCCGATGTATTTCAGAGTGTTGTATCGCTTAAAGTTCTATGCAGTAAAGGCGGTCCTGAGTTACTTATGAAGGAATTGCTTGATGGCTATAACGAGAAGCCTGTCCACGCTATGGATATCAGTACAACCTCTGGACTAAGTATACAGATGTATATAACAGAGAATAGAAACAACCCTACAAGTACCATACTACTGCACAATCAGAGCGTAGACAAAACCTGTATTTTCTGGTCCGCTAGGGATTATTTGAGAACCTTGGAAGTAGAGAGTTTGCCAGCTAAAAAACCAGAGGGGAAAACCGGTGTCTGAATATACTGGACCAGATCGACGTGGTAATGGTGGTTGGCAGCTATCCAAGAGTATGTCTGTGTCGCATATTATTGGGACACTGATGATTGCAGTAGGTTTTTTCGCTTACATCACTGATATTGAAAAAGAGACCGTGGTAAATAAGATGGACATACGAGGTTTGGCTGCTCGTATGGATAGAACTGACGCTAGACACAACGAACAGTTCGGGGAAATAAAAGATATGCTTTCATCAATATCTGACCGGTTGACTGAACTGGCAGACAGAAGACGTAATTAGGATACGGGAAACGATATGGCACTTTATGACTTTACCGCCTATGTAGATAAGTATTCCGATCTATCCAGCGTGTGGAGTAAGATCAAAGACGATACATCATCTGCTGAGTATAAGAAATGGCACCCGCTGGGGGCCACCACCAAAGAAGCATTTGGAAAATTACACTACGATAAACACGGTAGGGGCGCTGGGAGAAAACTCCCAGACCCGTCAGCGTATCCCTCAGAAACTCCAGCATCTCCGACGTATAAAACGCCGATCCCCGGCAGTCCAATAGATGAAATAGAGTATGCAAGGGACGCGGTCTCTGGATCGCCGCGACTTGGTGTTGCTCCCGACATTGCGTCTCCGGCGCAGAGAACTCCGGGTGTAGAGGAGTTGGTCGAGTGGCGGATGTCTCAGATGATGCGACAAGAAAATCCATATACACAGCAGGCTGTAAAGAATACCAAGCAATACTACAACCAGCGTGGTGTATTGAACACGTCTATGGCCGCTTCCGCCGGTGTAGATGCCGCCGTTAAAAGTATGCTTCCCATTGCCCAGCAGGATGCGGGGATGATTCATAGTCAGGCTATTGAGAATCAGAGAACAGTCAATGAGTTCTTGATGGAAGACTATAAAACAAAGATGACTTTCCGTCTGACTGAGTATGGTCACATGATGAACACATATAACTCAGGCTTGCAGAGATCGCACGAAAAGAATGAGAACTCCATAGAGAGAGCGTGGAAGGCGGAACAGAATATGTGGGACCGCGAACTGTCTATATGGAAGGATAAATACAAGACGGAAGTTGAGAAGATCGCCGCAATGTCGGCTTGCCACGCAAACGCCATGTCGAGATGGAGTACCAATGTGGCCGCAATAGAATCTACAAAAGAGAAAATCAGTACCGAGTACTACAATCAGTCTATCCAAAATGCGGCAAAAACTAGGGACGCAGAATTGCGTGCTTGCACTAGAAGATGATTAGAGATGCTTCGCTTACCGACATTCCAGAGTTAATAAATTTCTTGGAGCCATTCCATGATGACGGCGGCTACAAGGACATCTCCGTAGATAAGAAAACAGCCTCATCTAATTTACGTTCCATGTTGTCTTCCCCCATGCACCGGATATGGGTGGTTGAAAGGGACGGGAAAATATGCGCCGCCCTTGGCGTAGTCAGTACCGAACTATGGTTCACCAAGCGTCATTACGCAACGAACCTGTTTTTGTGCGCTAACGATAAGGGACGGGGGTCGGCTGGATTTCTCTTGAGGAAGTTTAAGACATGGGTCGATTCTCGCCCAATTATAAAAGATGTAACCCTTGGTATTACAAGTGAGATAGGTGACTGTGATCGTGTTGAAAAATTATATCAAACAGTTGGATTCAAACGCCTTGGCGGGCTTTTTAGGTTAATAGCATGAGCGGAATTTTTAAATCAGTAAAAAAGGTTCTAAAGAAGGTCGGTAAGATCGTAAAAAAGATAGCACCGTACCTTATATTGGCTGCTGGTGTTTACTTCGGCGGCTCTTACCTTATGTCTGTGGCTGGAGGAGCAACTGCGGGGGCGGCTGGATCGGCGGCAACGTCATTTACTAAGTCTGCTGGTGTGTGGAAGTCTTTCATGGGTGGATTGGCGGAAGGTAATGCGGCTAGTTCAGCCGCGACTTATGCCGAAGCATCCTATGGGGTAATGAAGGCTGGTGGATCATTGGCACAGCAGACTGCCGCCGCCACTAAGGCGGTCAACCTCTACCCCACAATGGGCGTCCAGAACGCTGTGAAGTCTGTTACGACTAACGATGCTTGGAAGGCGTTTGTTCCAAACCAAGCAGACCCAAGCGCCTTTCAGGCTTATATGAATGCCGAAACTTCTGGCGGTCCCGTGGCGGCTTCCACTACCCCAGCAGGTTCTTCAATAGGGCAATATGGGATCAACGAACAAACTGGAGCGTTAGTTCAACCCACCGGGGAATATGGGCTTAATTTCCAGCAACGGCAACATGCAAATGAGTTTGCGGGGATGATTACCCAACCAGCGGCGGCACCCCCAGCGGCTGGTCAACTGTCGGGCGCACAGGCAGCGGGTGTTGCTCCGCAGACAACAACACCAACATCCCCCCAAGTCGTCGCAGGTGGTCAAGCGGGTGGTTCAGCCGCTGCTGGAGCAAAAATAGAAGGCGAAATGTCCGTTAGTGAGAGACTTTGGCAAGACTCGCTTGATTATAGAAAAGAGGCAGGATTGCAGAGTCAGCGGAACTTCGATCAACAAATGGCGATGACCCAACAGGCTCATACGAGGGGAATGTATGGGTTGCTTCTCCAAGGCGGTGGTGCACTGTTGCAGGCATGGGGAGCGAGTGAAACAGCAAAGGATGAGAAAGAGTGGAGAGAGAAAGGTCTTAAATGGAAAGCCCCCAAAGACCCAATCGATGTTGTTAATCCAAACATTGCAACTAACAAGGTGGAGGTCGCTTAATGGCTACTCAACAGTTACCGCCTGACATTCCACCAGAAGTTCTGGCGCAAATGCAACAACAGCAGGCGCCAGTTGAAGGTCCACCCGTTGAAGGCCCGCCGATGGCAGAACAACCGCCAATGGAAGAGATGCCGCCAGAAGCAATGATGTCTGGTCAAGAGGAGCCGGGTCTGATTCAGGCGGAAAGTCAGGCGTTGGAAATGGATGACGAATCCGCAAACCGCATAGCGGTGGAAATAATATCTTCTGCGAAAGAGGATATGTACGGAGATAAATTCGACACTTACATGGAAGTACTTCAAGGGAGCGAGAATATAGTCGAAGACTTGGCCATGATATCCATTGACTTGCTGATGCCTGAAATAAATGCGGCGGAGACAACGACCGGAATTCCCTATTCGTATGGGATGGATATTGCCGCAGAAGTTGTTTCTGAGGCATACGACATGGCGGTTCAAACCGGAGTTTACGCTCCCAACAACGAAGAAGAATTAGAACGCAACCAGAACATCACGTTGACGATGGTCGCTGGCGAATTAGGTAAAGAATTTGGGGCTTCAGGAAATCTTGATGAAAGCAAAGTATCAGGGTTTGTTGATAACGTCCTTGATGGCCAGTTTGACGACTACGCCGATCCAAATGAAATGACCGAGGATATGCCAACAATGGCTGAAGCGCCGCCGATGCCCCCAGAGCAGATGGCGCCAATGCCGCAAGAAGGAATGCCGCCAGAGCAGGCGGTTCCTATGCAACAGCAAGGACAGATTGCTCCTGAAGAGGAGCAAGGTCTTATTCGGGGAGGTATGCCGGTATGAGTGGCGCAGGTCTCGAAAAGTTAGGCGAAGGCTTAATGCAGATAGGTGGTAACTATATCAACCTCACCCAAAAAGACTTAGAAAACAAAGTCGAAGTCATTAAACAGAAAACCTTGTCGGACATGCACTCGCAAGAGCAATACATGAAGGGGACTATTGCCTTTGCTGGCCTAGAATCTGAAGCGGAAGGCAGAAGAATTCAGCAAGAGCAATTTAAGACAACTTCAGACACTCAAAAAGCGCAATTCAAAATAACTACTAGTATGGAGCAAAAGAGGCTAGATCAGAAGGAACTAGAACTCAATCAGAAAGACAAGCACTTCAAAGCTAAACATGATTTGGATACTACGGTTGCTCATGCGAAAATTGACGACGCGGCGGCAAGATTAGCCTTCCAGTACTATGAATCACACGTTGTTAATGGAAGGCTCACCACTCAAGGTGAACAACGACTTGAATTGGATTACGAAAAACTAGCAGAACTCAAACGGTCGCATAAAGTCGCTGAAGGATACAAAAAGCAGACAATCGAGTTGCAGATAAGGACAGCAGAGGCCAATATGAAAGCGGTCATCGACCGTCTTGCTCTCGACAGATTAAAGCACTTAAATACTTTGTCCATATCGGAAAGAACTCTTGAGCATCAAAAGACCATTGACCATATTAGAGTGGGAATAGAGCAGGGAAGATTAGACCTCTCTGAGAACCAACTTAGGGTCGAACAAGCCAGATTTCTAAAAGAGTTCGGTCTTACATCTGACAAGTTCGAGTATGACAAGTCCCACACAAACAGGTCATTCCTTGAACAACGTCGCCAATTCAATCAGGGCTATAGTCTGAAGCAGACTGAACTTAAAGTTGTTCAGGCGAGGCTCGCATTAGACGTAAGAGATTCAGACGTGAGAAACGAGTTAAACACAAGACAGGCGGATTTGAACGACGAAATCCAAGCCCTTAACGTCCAGAAACACGAACTTGATAAAACTAACTCCGTTCAAGAGCGTGCGTATAAGGAAATAATGGGTCAGGTGGCTAAGAGGGGGGTAAGAATTGAGGAACAAAAGTTCACCCTAGACGAAAAAGCGCACAAGAGGGGACAGTGGAAGGTAACAACTAGGGATATATTTAAAGAGACTGTAACCTTCGATGAAATTGAGGGCAAGAATGTAATTACATATGAGAAAATTGGTGAGGAAATCGTTTACGTTAATCTCGACGACGAAGGGCTTCACGATGTGCGCATATTGCAGAATGACGGAACTTGGATGTTCGGTTCTCCGGAGGGGGCGAATGCAGGCCATCAAGCAATAGTAAAGGTTATTGCGTCAGTGATGAAGAGAGATGGTATTTCCTTTATGGAGGCTAGAGATAAAGTACAGGCTTATTGGCAGAGCGGACAGTTATTCAAAGACGACCCATACAACCAAAAGAATTGGGATAGGTTTATGGGCGCTCTGCTCGTTGTTCCGTGGGATCGTGGGGGAGCCACAACCGGGGATGGTAAGACGATAACGGAGGATGCGCCAGCGGCGGCAAATGCAGATGGATCAGTCTCGGTAAAGGGTGACGGGAAGGAAACACCTAAAAGCACCGTGCAAGTTGATACATCCAAAAAAATAGTACAGGGGGTTCCGGGGCCGAATGAGGTGCACACTGACAGTGCCGAAGCCGACGCGATCAGGAAAGCATTAGGCACTGACAAGCCTGCGAAAGAGGCCACAGCAACCAAGCCCGCCTCTGGGAAAAAATCACATAACGTAGGCGACAAGACCAGTGAAGGATGGGTTATTTCAAAGCACTGGGGGCGAGGCGGGTGGACGTACCGTTATTCTCAGGAAGACCCCAATAAGTAGTAGATAGTTCCAAATAAATAACTTTCAGGACAAGAATGGCAAGATTCGGACAAAACTGGGAGCAAGAGTTACGCGGGATATACGGTATAAAGGACGACGATGATGAGGAAGATAAACGTCGCCAATCCGTAATACAGCCTCGCCTAGACCTTGACGAAGAAGATGTTACTGACACGTCTCAACGGGTTATTGCGCCAAATAGAAGGTCATCCCTAAATTATGAGACTGCGCTCAAAGAACTTGACGACATTTACGCAACCGCGAAACCATCGGAATCTTTATCCCGTGGATGGTGGGGCGATATGGGTCACGCCGCCAGCCAAGGACTGCATGGCGCCAACACTAGATTGCTCGCCACCGCTTATCTTGCTGGGGCTGGAGACCACGCAGACAGAATTGCAGAGCATTACAGACTTTCATCAAGACCCGAATATGTAAGAGAGTTTTTAGCAGAACTACAAGCAAACGAGGGGAAGTTTGATCGCACTGAAGGTTTCTGGCCTTCTGTAGGTGCCTTTGGTGAGATGGCAAGCGATATAGCCACTGATCCCAAGGGGTTGTCGTATGTCATTATGGAGAACCTTGCAAACTGGTACCCGTCACTTGGGTTGGGCGTTGTTGGCGCTGGTACAGCGGCGGTCGCCACTGCATACACTGGACCCGGTGTAGCCGTTACCGCGACAACTGGGTTTATTGTCGGCATGAGTTTAGGGACGATTGCGACTGAAACTGGCGGCAAGGTGATGGAGTTGTTGCAAGAGCATGGCGCCAACATGAAAGATGCCAATAGCATTCGTACTGTAATGAATTCCGAAGGCTTCAGGGGTGAGGCGGCAAGAAAGGGTCTTATAAAAGGCACAACGATAGCCGCTATTGACGCTATTACTTTCAAGTTAGGCGGGAAGATTGTTACAGCACCAGCAAGGCAACTAGATAAATCCATTACTAAAGTTTTCGCTGATGAGGGTATTGATGCCGCAACCGCAACCGCCAAGACTATTGGCGCCGCATTAAAGAGTCCAAAGCTACAGACTAAGTTAGCCCCGGCTATTGAAAAGTACTTGTTAGCTGCTGGGGTCTCTAAAGAGGGTGTCAAGCGAGTAACCCTAGCGGGAGAAAGATACGCCGCCAGAAGCACTCGCGGCAAGAAAATAGCTAGAGGAGCCGCTTTCTTCGGGATGGAAGTTGTCGGAGAAGGTGTTGGAGAGTATTCCGGCGAGCATCTAGCGGAAGGCAAGGGTAAGGCTGGTGAAGCGCTTCTTGAGTCCTTCGCAGCAGTTGGCCAGAGTGGCGTACAAATAGCAATCGCACAATCTCTTGTTGGTACTTACAAGGGAAGTAAAGCGGCGTTACAACGCATTAGCCGTGAGCAGACACGCAAGGTATCTGAAGGCGAGGACAGCGGCATTGACCCCTCTGACCTAAATGAGGCGCGGGCTGAGTTAAATGTAGAGAGCGTTGAAAAGATAAATGTTGTTGATGCGCGCGTTGCTCCAACCGTTACCTCAGACATAGGTGAGTACGAGGGAATACTTGCCGACTCAGAAAGTCGTGACCACTTAGATGCGGTTATCGGCGGTCTTGAAGAGTCAGAAGAGTACGCCGCTTATCAGGCAGAACTTCATGCCGCTTTGCGGGATGGGCATGGCGATACCGTAACAATATATGTACCCGTCACGCCAGAAGACCAAGCATCCCTTGATGCAGGCCCGCCAACTGCTACAGAGGCCGCGCCCGCCATTGCAATACCGCCACGCGAAACAACCACTCCCCCCTTTGAGGCTGTAGATGAAGCAGGTGTAGATGGGTCGGCTGGGGTTGTTTATCGGGCTAGGC
>Ga0310342_100000178_pt1 | contig 32599 bp, 43 predicted proteins | sample S15DNA20500_MG_FD_206155 | JGI IMG/M metagenome (GOLD analysis project Ga0310342, IMG submission 206155) | Marine microbial communities from station ALOHA, North Pacific Subtropical Gyre - S1503-DNA-20-500_MG | ecosystem: Environmental > Aquatic > Marine > Oceanic | place: Pacific Ocean: North... | reverse complement strand
ATTCCATCGCGAACCTTTGTTGCATATCCGTGCTTCTCATTGCATACAGAGCCCTCGCGCTCGAAGTCGCTAGTCGTCAGGTACACAATCATCGGCTGCCGGCGGTTCGCCGTTGACGTTTCCATAACGTCAACAAGTTCACCATCAGGTTGCGCATGCAGTTCGTCGATGACCGCCAGGTGCGTATTGTAGCCATGTTTGCTATAAGCTTCCGAAGATACCACGCGATAGGATGACAGCGTCTCTTCAACCGTGATCGCCTTCGCCTGACCGTTGTAAACCTGGCATCTGTTCGACAGAGTTTCTTCTTGCTTAATCATTCCGCGCGCATGTTCAAAAACAAGGCACCCTTGCTTGTATTCAGACGCGGCGCCGTAGATTTCCGCGCCCGCTTCGTTATCGCAGAACAACGTATACAAGATAAGGCCGGCAGCGAAGCACGTCTTGCCGTTCTTCCTAGCTATGAAGATGAAGACTTCGCGGTAACGCCGCGTACCGTCTGCGCGCTTCCAACCAAAAAGACAACCGACGACCGCCTGCTGCCACGGCTGAAGGTCGAACGGCTTCCCGTACATTTCGCCCTTGACGTGTTTCAAGATGAACGGGAAAAACTTCGCGGCGTGGTCCGCTTTCGTCACGTCGAACCAATGGCCCGGCGCAGCAGTGGCGACCGGATCATAGCCGGGCAACGATTCGAACACTTCAAGCCAGCGCTTCGGTATGGGCTTCTTGTTTTGTTTCGCCATTTCGTTCAAAGTCCAGAACGCTTTGCGTTAACCGGTTTGCCGCTATTTCGCAATACTGTTCGTTGATCTCGATACCAATAGATTTGGCGCCCCATAACTTCGACGCTGTTAACACGGGGCCGCAACCCATCAACGGGTCAAGAATCAAGTCGCCCTTTCTGACCATAACAGACATCAGCGCCAGCATCAGCTGCTCCGGCTTCGGTGACGGGTGTGCAGCATTGGACTCACGACCGCACTGGATAACGTTAGTCTGGTAAATGTCGCGGTTCATGTCTGCAACACCCTTAGAAGCGTGGACGATCAATTCGTGCTGACCGCGGTACCCATTACCAAGTCCACCCGTTGCCTTGTCCCAAACGATCATATTGTTTACGCGCAGGTTTACCGACTCCAAAGCGCCTAGCATGTTCGGCCAGTTCCGCCAATCAATGAAAGACAAGAACGATGCCCCGTCGGGCATCATGTTCTTACACGAAAACGCGATTTGTCTAGTAAACCACACAAACCCCGCGGTCGTCATCTGGTCGTTCTCGATCGGCTTGTCTGCCCAATTCCCCCCCCGCAACATGCTTCCAGACGACTTCTTCCCCATTTCCGTCCGCGCCCCGGAAGCGTATGGCGGATCGGTGATTACTCCATCAATGCGCGCCCCTGATGATTCCAGTTTGCCAAGAACATCAAGGCAGTCACCGTGGTAGATCGTCGCGGACTCGTCTTGATAGTACGGGACAAGATTATCCGGTCTGCATGAAGTCGTTCTTGGATTCTTTTTCATCATTGACCCTGGCGCCTTTCCCTAATCCGACACGCGAAGACGGCGACAGCCCGAAATAAGATATCGTTTTCGACATCCGTGAAAACGCTGCGGTCTTTATCGCCACGGCCGCGTGGGGAATCGTCCCGAATTTGCCCTGAACCGTAAGCCCTTCTCGCTGAATCGTGCGGCAGGCTGCGGCGTAATCGTCCACCGCGTCGCAGTGAACCGCGAGCGCGTCCCGGTCATGTTGGGACAAGATGCCAAGCGGCACCGTCCGCTTCACCATGTCAACCCAAATGAGCTTTGCGTTTTTCGACAACCAAGCCGGACATTCTGGCGCGCCAGGCTTTGCCGGCAGGTCGGCGGAAACGCGGGCGCGCGTTCCGTCCTTCCCGCGTAGCCGCAGAACGGCTAAGGGTTTCGGCTTAGTGCCGCGCTTTTCCATTAAAACACCATCCAAGACTTTTTGTCATACGTTAACTTTGCAGAAAATCTGCTCAAACAGCATAGACGGTCCCGCGAACCCTCGTTCTAGTGATTTAAATGGGGGTACCCTGCCGCCCGAAACCTGCGTTTTTAGCCTAATAATGGGGGTGCGGGATGATCGGCGACCGCTGTTTTCTGCGTTTAAACGGCTATGGGTAGATTCGCCCATCATGTTGTCACCCTGTACGGCTCAGCTTTTCGCGCGCGGTCTTCCTGTTGTGGCATCTGATGCAAAGCGCTTGCCAGTTGTTGACATCCCAGAACCGTTCTGAGTTTCCCGCGTGCGGCTGGATGTGATCAACCACGCGCGCGGGCTCGATTATGTTTTTTCGAAAACAACCCACGCATATCGGATTCCGTTTTAAGTGTCGGCGGGCAGCCCGTCGCCAGACCACGCCGTACCCACGGCTGGACGCTGATCCGCGGTGACGGTCTGATGGCCGATTCGTCCGCTTAGGGTTATGACGATCCGTCTTGACTGCGTTCGGCATCGGCGAGTCTCTATTTCAATACGTTGACAACCCAGCGTCCGATGTCTTGGCAAAGGTTCCCGGCGGCAGCGGCCACGGCCACGCCCAGCACGGCACCGATCAAGACCAGCCCGAACCGATAGGCCCAGGTCTTCCGGCGTGCCAACGATTCTAAGTACATATCGCGTTTAGCGTTGCTCATACAATTCGAATTCCTTCAAGGCATCGACTGCAATGCAGACCGCACACTCCTTGTAGCAAACGCCTTCAGTGTTCCAATAATGAAAGCTGTTGTCCCGGATCTTCCGCATCGCTTTCACCATCTCGTCGCGTTCACGCCTTACTCGGGCCATCTCTTTTCGAAGCACGGCCAGCGAGTCACCAAGGATTTCCGTCTCCATAGTCAACCCCTTCCTGATCAGTGGGCAGCGACTGGATGATCCACATGCACCACTTCTTCCTCTGGCTTTTTGACTTACGCATTGAACTCAATTCAGAATCACACCAGCAAGCCCAACAGACAGGGACGTACATGTATGAATCGTTCTGTCCGCTTCTGATCTTTTCCATCATAGCGAACGCCAAGACTTCGCGATGGTTTACGCAATAATGCTTCACAGTTTCCTGCTGCTCTGGCATATCTATTCAGGGTCGAGCGCTTGGACTCTGCTCCTGATTTCTTCGGCTGCGTACCCAATTGCAATGGCAACATTATTAACAGAAACCTGTTGAACTTCTCCGGGCTCAATTCTTCCATTCCAGTCAAGTAGCTTGGCGATTTCAATTGACAGCTCTTCATTGTAGGTTCTGTCACTCACATTGATATCCATCAATTCAATCGGGACCATGACGGGCGCCAGGTTGGTAGCGCCCTTAAAATAGAAAAACACGAAATCGGCACCGGTTGCCAGCCCGGCATCTGGCGGATCGAACCGGTAAAGTCCCGGCTGATTCGTTGCGTCCACTTCCACGAATCCACCTGAAGACCACGAACCCGTCACGGTTTGGGTTACGAGCGTAACGGCTGTCGCGGACCCTTGGGTCCGTGTGAAATAGCACGTCAGGCCGGACGAATTAAACGCCAGACCGGTCAGACCACCCCCGGTTGCAGATGAAGTATCTTGTGCGAAGAAATAAAGGATCTTCCCCGTTGAAGCCTTGTCTAATTGCCGCATAGGTTACCCTCTGAGCCCGGCCAGCGTTCCCGAGTGAACCAGCATCGGGCGCCGCGTTTGAATCGCACCCTTGGACCCCCACGAATCAGCGACGAACGGCGACCCCATTTGCAGATTAGATGCTGGGCTGCCTGGAGTCAGGCGGAAATCGTCGCCGGCGTAGTCCATGAACAGCGGGTCGCCTGTTGTCTGCCCCCCATTCGGCACAGTTCCCTCGAGATTCCCGCTTGTGTTATTATGGAAATGATTGTCCAGGCTCATAACAATAGACGACGAGGAATCGGTCCTGATTCCATAAGCGCTGTTGTTTGTTATTATGCTTCGAACCACGACCAGAGAATCACTACCAGCATCCTGAAACACACCGCTGCCCCCGTTTCCGTCCACCGTGCAATTGAGCACGTGGGCCTGATATCCATTGAACTCGATCCCGTGCGATCCGTTGTTGTGCGAAATGGAGTTGACGACCCAGTTTTCCGTCGACGTGATGTTGAAACCTTCGAGCCCGTTACCGGTCGCCGTGCAGGAATACGCGCAGCAGCCAGTATTATAGCCGAACCCGCGCCAATTCGCACCGTCTGACCGACAATGCGTATAGGTGTTGCGAATGCTGCCCACGAGATTAGTTTGGTTCGAGCCGTGCAGGTAACAATTGTGCATCCTGTTATAGTCGTCGTGTTGGAAACAGCTAGATCCTGCAGGATTGGCAAACTCAAAATTTTCAATCCACCAGTAATCAACCGACGAATTCCCAACCAGATAGGCCCCGCCTGACTGATCAAATTTTGGCTGACCACCGTTGCTGTTCGATCCGTGCGGATTGTCGATTCCTGCCCAGACGATATAATTGGCTGTGGTGCCTGAGTTGGACGGAGATAACGCCGCGCTGAGCGTATAATCTCCGTCATCCATGAAGAAAACCACTTGGCCCACGCTCGCCTGCGCTGCCGCTTCAACCGCTGTCCAGGCTCGATTTCCGTCACCGCCTGTAACCGAGTTTGTCGTCCCGTTTCCCCCGGCAGCAACGACCGCAGAAGCATATCGAACAGTGTACCCAAACGCTGTCCCGGTCCCGCCGCCGAAAATGTCTGAAGGATCAGCCAACGATAGAACCTGCGGGTTGTTCGCCTGCCGCGGTCAGAAGTCGCGCGTATTCCGCGCTAGTCATGACAACATGATCACGAAGGTCTTCGATTTCTATTGGGGCACCCCCGACGACGCTAAACAGCGGGTCAACCCGTTCACTACCCTGAACGATTCTCAAGCCTTTGATTCTGGTTGTCATGTGGAAATGCGGCGACAATTCCCCGTCGAACATGGGATGAGAAATTTTCGTTTCGGTATCCCACGGTTCGGTCGGAACCGGCAGCGCTCTGGACGTGCTCGCCATGTTACAATTGTATGACACGAACGGAAGAACGACAAATGACCGGCCCGCGTTGTACGTTTAATCGTCGAGCAATCGAGCAATCAGGCGTTCGCGTTCGTCATCGTCACAAACCGCGTGGCGCAGCGCTTCGCGTACCACATCCGCTTCGCGCAGTCCGACAGATTCGGCGATGACGATCACGGCGCGCTTGAGTTCAACCGGTAACCGTAGATCCATCCTGGCGGTATGGATTCTGCCGGCAGGTCTACCGCGCGGAGCTACGGCTGGCGTCGGTGGCTCTGTCGCTGTCGCTGTTGCTTCTGTCTTCATGGCTGCATTATACGAAGCAGCATGGACCGAATCAACCGCGGCCGGATCGTTCACGGTCGAACCTGGGCCGCATAGCTCGCGTCTGGGTGCCGTTCTATTCCAGGTTGGCCGGATAGACGGGGCCGATGCGCCAAGGGGCAGGAATCGCCCCACCCCATTCCAGTGCAACTTTAGATTGTATTTATTACGAATCTGGTCAGATTCTACTTGACAAACGATCTTAAATGTTGTATAATATGTATAGTGAAGTTGGGAAAGAAACAAAAACCAAAACGGTCTTTTAAAACTGAATAACACGGACGACGCGGACAACAACGCGACGAAGCGCGTGGGCGGCTGAATGAAGCCGGTCAAGCCAAGGGGCCCGAAGAACTCTGTGCGGGTCAGGAAATAAACCAAAGACAACGTCCCGGCGGGGCGGGTCGCCCAAGGCGGCCGCTACCGCTGGTCAGTCGGTCCTAGAATTCGCGGAAACGGTTGGGCTCAACTGATCCGAATCAAACGGAAGGCTCACACCACGCGGATAAGCCGCCCTATCGAACCCGCTCCGCCGGGGCGTTGTCGACTCGCACAAAGTTCTTCGGGCCGTGCGGATATACGGCGCCAGAAAGCGTCACTTTATATTCTACATCGTGTTAAAAATATCGTGATTCCAACCAGATTCTACTTGACAAACGATCTTAAATGTTGTATAATATGTATAGTGAGGTTGGGAAAGAAACAAAACCCAAACGGTCTTTTAAAACTGAATAACACGGACGACGCGGACAACAACGCGACGAAGCGCGTGGGCGGCTGAATGAAGCCGGTCAAGCCAAGGGGCCCGAAGAACTTTGTGCGGGTCAGGAAATAAAAAACTTGAGCGTCGAAAGGCACCGGCTTTTGTCGGAGCTAAGACGATCTGATTTGAATCTAAAACTTGACAGGTTCCTCCGATTTCCCAGTCATAGGACAACGGCGAAAGCCGGCGACCTGTGATAGCTACCTGTCGCTGGGGCGTCGCAGACTAACGGCTGCACGAAAGGCGAAACTTCGACCGCTTTTCGTTATCGGGACAAATCAGACCTGGAACGTATAGCCGGTGGCTTTCGGCGCTCAAGACAATGTGGTGCCGAATCGCGGGCCGCTTCGGAGCCGTTTACTACGGTGATGATACGAGCGGACGATGATCGGCGCAGCACCTATCGACGTTAAAACAACCCCTAGCAAGTGGGCGGTTTACTGATCGGCTGGCTTAGTAAGCCCCGATTCGTAGACCGGTCAGCCATGCCTTCCCGGCGACGGGATAAAGGGCAGGGTAGACGGGCAACGCAAAGACCGGGTAGCCAGCAGGTCTACAAAGTACCGGCCAGCAATGGCCGACAACTGTAGCCAGGTCCGTGACGTGACGCAGCGGGCTAGGGTAGTCGAGTTAGTACGGCCTTCGGGCCTGAAGGTGAAGAGCTACCAGAGTCGTAAGCTCGGAAAGCGGCTTGCGATTCGGCACCACATAAAAACGACAGCGTCTGATAGGGGCGGCCCGGACAAGGCACCGCTCGCAATGGCAAGTCGGTCCTAGAATTCGCGGAAACGGTTGGACCCATCTGAAGATAGATGCAACATATCACTGATCCGAATCGAACGGAAGGCTTACCGGAAGCTGCAAGTGGCCCTTCGACCCGCCCCTATCGGGCGCTGTCTCGACCCGCCCGCGGAATTGGCCGCGGGCATATAGAAAGGAAGACCATGAAGCTAACGAAAGCAGAAGAAAGCTATTTTGTTGGGCTCCGCGACTGCGCGGCGCTGATCGACGAAATCCGGTATCAGATTCTAAACCGAACGACCATTGATCGCAGCGAACACGAGCCGATCCTATTGTCGGACGTTGGTTCGATTTCGATTGTTCGCTCACATCTGAAGAACGCGCTTTCAGTTTACGTCGGATCGGACGGCGTGCGGAGCGTATTAGATCGCGCGGAAGATCGCGACAGCGTTTGAGTTTGTTGCGTTCGCTTTTTCTGCGGGCGCATAAATGTTTCGGAGCTTTTAACGAAAGGGCAAAATCATGGCAGCCAATTTGAATCAGTTTGCTGATGGACGTTATAGGATGGCCGCTTGGGGCCGGGTGCCTGTCTGGCACGGAACCGGGCAACGCTCCGATGAGTTGATGGACATCGAATCGGCGAAGGCCTTGGCCGGCCTGGATTTCCGCGCGGAACAGTTCCCGAGCGGGTTCATCGTCACGGATGACGACGGAAACGAAACCGTACACGCTGGCAGGGGCGTCCAAATTGTTCGAACGGATACCCTGCAACCGCTGGGCTCTGCGTCTGAACGTTATGAAATTATTCAAAACGAACAGATGCTTGAACTTCTGCGGCCGTTCATCGATTCCGGTGACATCGCCGGAATCATAACGGCCGGCGTTCTGGGTAACGGTGAAAAAAGCTGGGTTCAGGGCATCATCGGTGAATTCAGCGTTGACCAGCATGACCGCGGATTGAATACGTTGCTGCTGACGAATTCGTTCGATACCACCGCCGCCTTTCAGGGCGGGTTCAGCAGTGTTTACGTCGTCTGCGGCAACACGTACGCGCTGGCCCGTCGCGGTTTCGATGCCGATGTTGACGATCAGGTGTCGTTCAGCATCAATCACAAGGGCAACACGAAGTCGCAACTCGGCCAGATTTCTGCCGCGTTGGATGTTGCCGACCGTGCGATCCGGTCGCACGAACAGGTCGCGCGGGACTTGGCGAAAGTGAAGGTTTCCCGCGCTGATGTCTGGCGTCTGGCCGTGGCAGCGATGCCACCAAGTCGCGCCACGCTGGACAAGTGGAAAGCGACCGGGCAGCCTACCGGCTATTGGATCAACCAGTGGAACGGAGTCCTTGATGAATCGCGGAACGGCCCAGGCCATGACCTGCCCACGCGGCAGGGGACGGCCTTCGGTGCCTGGAACGCGGTCACCGGCTACGTTGATTATGCACGCCAGCCGAGTTCTACCGACAGCGCCCGAACTAATCAGGCGCTGTTCGGAACGGGCGCTGACATCAAGACCCGCGCGTTCGAAGTCGCCGTCGACAAGTTCGCCGGCGGCGGTGAATGGTCGGACACCGTTCACGAGGTGGAGTCTATTTGTTCTGCTGCGGTCAACTAGCCGTGGCGTTTCACCTATATAAAGATTGCCGGCCCTTCGGGGTCGGCGTCTTTTTTTATGAAAGGACGAACATGGAAACATTAAAACCGAGCGAATTGTACAAAACCGGACAGCGTCGATGGCTGCAAGGATTGTTCGCGGCTGACGCAGACGGCAACCCGTGCAAAATCTTTTCGCCGAATTGCCGCAGCGTTTGCGTAGCCGGTGCGATTCAGTTTTGCGCGAATCAACGGGCCGACCTTGTGAAGCTGTGGCGCGACAGGTTACGCCGTCGCTTGGGCAGCAAATCGTTGATGTTCACTTGCTCAGGTGAATCAATCGAATGCTGGAACGATAACGGCGACACGGACGTGGCCGATGTTATCACCACGCTCGAATCCTGCGGCCTGTAATTCGGATGGTTACACTAAAAGATCGCCGGCCCTTCGGGGTCGGCGTCTTTTTTTATGCGCTCACAAAAACGGACGCGCGACCTACCAGAGCCGCGCGCCCATCGGTACCCAGGCGGCCGGCTGAACCCGAGCAAGTAAAGCAGCCGCCAAGCATTCGCCGGCAACACGCCGGCGCCCATTCGAATCAGCGGTGAAATTCTATCGCTTGCAACGGATCCTGATTAGCAAGCGCCGCCACGATCTGACCCAACATCGACGCGGACCTTTTGGTGATGTCGTCAACCGTGTACCGCAGAAGAACCCAGCCACCAACCGCGGCAGCGTTGTACTTTTCAACGTCCGCGATAAACCCCGACGGCCGCAGGTGTCGGCCGGCAGACCACACGCCGCCCTCCATCTCCACGATCACCATCTGATCTGCCCAGACGAAATCGTAACGCCATCGGCGCGGCTTGAACAGCATGACTTCGCGTTCAGGGTCAGGCCAGACTGATTGGAGCGATTTCCATTTCGACAAGAACCGTTCTTCTAGCGATGACATCGTCCGAACCTTAACCGACCCGACGCCGCTTCGTTTTGTTTTGGTTCGCTTTGTTGCCACGGTTCACCCTTCGCTTGATCACGCGCAGCCATTCATTTCTGCACAACCGCCGCACTTCGTTCAGGTCAGGCGGCCCGCGGTCGTCGCGGGCAAAATACTTTCTCCACGCGACTTCCACGCAGTCGGCCGGGTAATGATCCAGAACACTGCGCCGAACGTCAGGCATTCGTCGCCAGCTCCGGTCCGTCGGCGCCGCCTGCCTTCCAGCGTGGCGCATGAATGGCCCTGTCTACAAACCGAAATGCCCGCTTCTGGCACCGGCCACACAAGTCCGCTTCCCATGTATCCAAGTTCACCCCGTCTGCCGTCATCACGATCTTGCAAGGGTCAACCACTGTCACCGCACGGCCGCACACGTCGCACACTCGGACCTTCTTTTCTGCCATTATCTGCCTTTCTAGAATCCTGAATCCAAAGTTACGCCGCCCTTGGATACGTGATAGGACGGCGCATTCCGGTACAACTTTCCGACGCTCGCTTTGATATCATAAGTTTCGCCGCTGTTCAGCCCATCGGGCAGAACGTCGGCCCAGTAGTTCAACGTCCGCTCGACCGCGCCCTTATAGAACGTCATCCTCCAGACGGGGCCGGCTTTCGTGCTGGACAATTCGCCGGCCGACTTGAATTCTGCGCGCGTTGTGAAGCGGTGCCCTTCGGTCTTCATCGCATGATGAATATCTTCAAACGCTACGAATCCAGGCGGTTCAGCCGTAGCGGTTGCCGTTGCCGTTTCCGTTGCCGTGGCGGGTTCGGTTACCGCGGCCACCTGTTGCGCCTTCCGCTGCGCTGCGTCTGCCACCCGCTGCGCTTCGGCTTTCATCTGTCGCGCCCGTTTCTGAATTCCTTCGGCACGTTCCTTGAACGCGCCGCCATCGTCAACCGGCTTCGATTCCGCTTCAATCATTTCAAGTTCAAATTCTTGCCGGATGCCTGCGTCGCGCTTGTCTTCGTTACCGATCACCGTTGCGAGTTCGGTTTCCATCGGAAGCATCCACGCCAACCGACGGACGGCAGTTTTCAAATACATCGACAGCTTAAACAGCGGATCGTTCCACGGGCTGAACTTCGACCCCCCGGATTGAGACTTGCCCTTGTACTGCATCACTTCCTCTTCGCTTAAGCATACGAACGTTTCTGTCTTGTCGGCAAAGAACGCGACAGCATAGACGCCGACGATTGGCCCGCGGTCCTGGCCCAGCGCGGGCGGAACGTGGTCAAGCGTTTCTTCCGTGCCGTAAACGATCTTGAACTGATCGTTTTTATATACGATGCGCGCGGTAATACGCGACAGCTTGTCCGAACGCAGCGCCAGGTTCATCAGACCCTTATAGCCGATCTGCATTTGGGCCACGGTCTGCCCGCTTTTCTTGTCGTGGTATGGTATCAGCCAGGCGTGACCCATCGGGGTATTAGGTTCAAGGCCCAGGACGGAACATTCTACGAAAGCTGAAATCAGTGACATCTCTGTACATTCGGTCAGTTCTGGAGTTGTGTACATCATGGCATTCAGAAGTCTCGCCATTCGTTCGCCGGTCATGTGCTTCGGCAATAGGCCACCGAGTCGCGGCGCGAGCTTTTTAATCAGCGCCTGGACTTCCTTAGTTTTCTCGTTCACGGGAACAATTGCTGTCACGGGTTACCATCCTTTCAGGATAAAAGCCTTGAACGGTTTCGATTCTTTCTTCCGTGTTTTGTATTTCTCCATCTCTGGATTCTCTGCGACACACCGTTTAGCATCAAATGACAACGCGCCTGCATGGGCCTTGTGGTGAACGCGCAACAGCCCCACGCCGTTGTCCCTGATTTCGAACAGGCCGTGACCGCCAGCGGCTTCGATCAACTTTTCCTTTGCATTGTATTTCAGGTCGGAAACCTCTTTCGTAAGCTGTTCTGCTTCAATCCACGACCGCGCCGCGTTCACGTCCGCTTCGGAATCCATAACATGAAGATCTCCGCCCATCTCGGGCAGGTCCATTGGCTCCGCGGCATCTTGTTCGAATTCCCAACCCGAATAGATTCGACCATGAAAGCGCTTTTCAGATTCCATCAGCCGCGACTGAATCTTCGCGTCCGGCCTGATTGGAACGAATATCGTTCGCATTGTAACGCAACAACAGACCGCAAAATGCAACACTGGCGCTTCGGTAACCGCCAGCGTGTGGTACGCTTGCAGCTTGTACGCTTGAGTCAGACCATCCATTAAAATCTGATTGAACTTCATCGGGCGCGGCCATTTGATTTCGACAGGTTCCCGGCCGGGCAGCCATCCATCCGGCAGTACATGCGCGAACGGGTGCGCTGTGTTATAAACGAATTCGTCTTGTGCGTGTTCCGTGCATTCGTTGCCCGTCAATTCCTCGATCAGCTGCCGGCCGATAGGTTCAAGGAAGACGCCGCGCCGAATGTCCGGCTTGGTGGACAGGTCATCGCGCGCGTCAGGGTGCCGGCATTCTAGGGCAAATTGCGCTTGCGTTTTGAACGGATCGACGCCCATCGACACCGCGGCAGCTGACCCGCCGATGGTTTTGTAGTATTCGTCACGCCATTCTGACGACTGCTTGACGTTCGTCATCTCGTCACCGCGGGTTCGCGGACTTCCGGGTCGTGATCCGGCGGCGTTCTGCCGGTTTTCTTTTCTGTTCTGCGACATTATGTCCAATCCCATTGTCTAGCAGTTCCCTAAGCCCCTGTGAAATCCTGTGCAATAGCACAATCAAAATCAGCATCCCGCCGATCCACAGCGGTAGCCCAATCCAAAGGAAAAACAAATCCAACTTATCCATGCGCGCCCTCTTTCATGGCAATCACCATCAGGAACCACCCCCCCACGTAGTACATCATCACGGCGGGGTCGAGGCAGGTCAGAAGCAACCCGCACCCCATCGCGGTATTGGTTATCTTTAACAACATTGATTCCCTTGCAAAAACAGCGCGGCCCGTCCAGGTGAGCATCCTAATTAAGTCAAGGCTGTTTCCGGTCAGTCTTGACGGCGGGCCGCGCCGCCTAACGGCTATATTCTTCACGGATCGCGTGCGGTGTTTTAGCGCCCGCTTCGATCATTGATCTGGTTACAAGCGCGCGAATTGAATCAGGCGGCAGATTTTTACCAGTGGCATCAAAACAACAGACAGACGGATTCGGTGCTGACTGGCCGCGGCTGGCCCAGAAATCAATATGGTGCGCAAGGGCCGATTCGTCTGCCGGCGTCCACGCAGATTCTCGTTCGTCTGGCGTTCCGCCCGCCCCCTTGACGTGCGACAAGATGGCCTGCATATCCGGCCGGAAAGTTCGTTTAGAATCGCAGCGGTCATAATATTCTCGAACCGCAGCCAGAACGGATTTCAGACCATGCCGAGAAAACATGCGCTTGATCTGCCGCACTGTTTCGCTGTTCGCTTCGGTTTGGCCTCCGTGCTTGATTCGATACCATCGCGGCCACAGCCGTTCGAACGTTTCGCATAAGTCAACCATTTCTCGCGCGTGCATTACTCTTGATTCCTTTCTTTGTTCGCCTTTGTTTTCCCCGCCCTGCAACGAATACGCGGGGAAAGTGGGTGGACAAACTGGGATACGTTCCCCGCCTTTCGTTGGATGCTGTCATTCATCAAAACCTTGAACTGCTTAAAGCAGCCAACGCAGCGACGCTGCTGTTGTAATGGTGCCCGCGTGATTCGGGTCAACTTCGTGCCGCAATCAATGCACAGGTTTGTCATCAGTCATCCCCTGTGATTCGGTTCAATTCGTCAACGGTTAAACGAGGCGGCGAATCGTCGCTCCGCCCCGCGTCTGGCATGAACAACCCTTGCCAACCGTTGGAGATGCTGTTTCCTATGGATTCAATGGCGCGGTCATGCCCGAATCGCTCCAGCATTTTTGTTGTACGCTTAATAGATGTTGGCGTCAAGGGCTTTTTTATTTCGCGCCGGTGGTCGACCCACTCCATCCAGATAGTTTTGAAGGCGTCGGTGTTTAGGGCAGGGCCTGACATGGCGGAACAACAGATATCCCATTCGGACAACTTTGAGGCCCGTAGTTTCCGCCTTGGCTTCGATCCGTTCCCCCGGTGATACGGTTCGGCGGCCGCCCACGGCGGCGCCGGTTCTTGTTCTCGTTCTTGTTCTTGTTCTTTTATAGTTCGGGGGTCAGGTTGACAGGGTTGCGCGCCAGGTTGACAGGGTTGCGCGCCAGGTTGACAGGGTTGAACCTGTTCAGGTTGACAGGGTTGGATCGCGTATCGGTTCGAATTCCGTCCCGCTGATTGGTGCTTAATCACGATCCCGGTTTTCACAAGTTCACGAATTCCGCGACGGATGGAACTGCCCGAAGTCCCTGCATCTGCGGAAATGGTCGGAATGCTGGGCCATGCAATAAGTTTGGACCCGGCACGGTAAGCCAGGACACCGTAAACCATTTTCGCGTTTGAGCTTATGTCAGTTCTTGCCATGATGTCCAGAGGAATCATGACAAAAGGCCGACGATCTGACATAGCGCCATCCCTGGCGGACTCCATTGTCCGACAATAAAACACCCCGACCCGGCTATGACAACCCATAGAAGGGACCGGGCCAGGGCATTATTCAACATCGTTATCGTTTAGGGTTGTCATACGGGAAACCAATACCAGAACTGAACAGGTCTGTCAACCGCCTTTCCTGCGTCGTCCAGTTCTATTAGTGAAAACGTTTCCGCCCTGGGATAGGGTGCCACGGCGGCGACAATTCGTCCGGCTCAGGTGCCTGCCGGCGTTCTACGTGCGCGAATGACAATCGGTCGTAATTTATGGTGTGCAATTCGTGAAGGTCGGACTGTGTCACGAAATAAGTGCCGTGAGAATATACGGCAAGCCTAACCGCGCGCTGGTGGTTTTCATTCGTTCGCCCTTCCTTGGCTGTTATCCAGCCAACTAATCGAACGATTGCCGAGGTTCTGTCGTCATCAATATGGACGACAGCAAGAACACATTTTCGGCTTTCCGATTCGGTGTCGTGAATAATCAAACACCCGCTTTTATGAGTGGTTGACCGTATTTCGTAGGGACCACAATCGTAACAGCCGCTGCGCCCGATGTTGGCAATAGGGTATTCATTGAAATGCTTGCACGCTGCCAACTGGCCCAGGAACCCGACGAGCTGAAGCGCTGACGATTCCTCTTTCGTTGCGTTCTTAATCGCACCGCCCCGGTGGCTTTGCCCTAGGTGGCCGGCGATTTTCTGGGTATAATCCCGAACCGCTTCAGCCGTTTCAATTTCAAAGCGATCCATCGCGACTTCGATCTGATCCTGAAGCTTTGGAATATTCCAACCCTTAAAATAACGGGGCGACTTCCGGCAACATAAGAAACCGGAGGCGGAACCGTCAAGCCCCGCCCCCGGCGAAAGGAAGGTTGCCACCGCCCCGAAGGGCGACGGCTTCCATGACCGGATCGTTAGCCGAGCCGGCGACGAATGCCCCAGCCCATAACCGCAAGGGCCAGATAATTCAGCCCGCCTATTAGGTCTTCCGTGGCACCCGGCATATTCTGCTCAGCCCAGCCCTTCCCGATGCCCGTGACGATCAGGGCCAGCCCTGACCAGAACGTTGACATCTTGTGGAACGGCTTGCCGGCTGGGCTACTTGAAAGCCGGCCGGCCTTATTCGGTTCTGTCGTCAGCATCAATTCCGCCTTTCCTGCCCATCAATTCATCTATGGTCGGTTCGTCGCGATCTTCCTGAACGCTCGCAGTAGGCCCATAAATGACCTTCACGAACACGAACTCGCGACAGCCTACCAGAATGCCCCCCGTCGTCAGGGCGGCCAGTGTAGTACATTGTAATACAGTCCGTCTTCTATTCTTCATCGGTGCCCGTCCCGGTTTCCGGTTCGCCACCCGTAGTATCAGCTTCGCGGCCCCGCAGCAATTCAAGGACGGCGTCAAGCTTCGCGCTGAACTCCGCGGCTGACGTGGTTGACGCTGTTGACCCTTCGGTGGCTTGGCCCTGCGTGGACGATTGTTGCGCCTGAAGCGCGGCCTGAAGCTGGACGGCGGCTTCGATGGCGGCCCGAATGTCCTGAACCGCTTCGGTTCTCTGGTTCGCGTCCGCTTGCTGCGTTCCGCGGCTGTCGGCCTGCGCACCGCTTGACGCCGAATCACCCCATAACTGGAACGTGAAGCTAATGTTCTGTGTATGGGTGCCGGGGCCTGACTGGCTCAACGTGACCACTTCGTTTTCTAGTGTCTGCGTTGCGGCCGCCAATTCATTTTCGCTGAGTCGGCCAGAGGTCAATCCGTCGATCAGCTTGGACGGCGCGTGGCCGTTCAGGAAGTAAAGTTGTAGGCCATGAACCGACAGGTCTTGTGGAGTCTGCTGGCCCGTCTTGGTTTCTATCTGCTGCGTCGGCGCCGATGTCTGTATCGGTTCAACGTTTTGAGCGCAGCCCACAAAAGCAACAAGCGGAAAGATCGTTATCATCTTCATAGCGCGTCCCGTTCTATTTAGAAAACACCAACCACGCGGAGAACACTACGACGCCGAAAACGGCGAAGATCAGCCACAACGGAACCACGGGGTCCGGAGGTCTTCGGCCAATCTTATCTCCGGCCACCACTGATCACCCCTTCCCTTGTCGTTCGCTGAACGCTATTCGTGACACACGTTTCTCTTCATTGTATTCCTTTATGATGTCGGTGGCAACGGCCAAGACCTTCGCGTTTTCTGTCATTGAATGAAGGGTTTCGCGCTGGACCTTGTGGCATTCGTCGCCTATACTCCTCAAAAGCTGATCCCTTTTTTCGAATGCGGAAATCCCTTTGGTGACCAGAAAGATAAGCGCGGCCAGGTTCGGAATCTGTTTTCCAATTTCAATTAAAAGGTCGTCCAGTGTTTCGCCCTTTATGTGGTATAGGGGACAGATGTCACATTACCGACCCTAGTGGGCACCCCGCCGATATTATACTGCCCCTGCCATATGCTATCACGATGCTTCACACCGCGCTCTGGGCTTTTTTTGTTCGGGAAGAATGCGGTCGTGTTGCTGTGAATTGCATTCGGGTGGTCTCCGACTATAGCCCCTGGCGTTAGATTAAACCGATTCGTTGCGATCACGCCCCCAAGTGCCTGCGGATCTATTTCGCACATATATTGAACGGCTCCGGTATAGCCTTCGGGCGGAAAGATGCTTTCTGGCGATCCGTCTCCAGCGTCGAACCAAACGGAATAGGTAGAAAAGGAACCCGAACGATATTCCATTATGTTTGGCTGGTTAGACCGCCCGTGGATTGTGTTATCGACCCCGCCAATCAGTAGACCGCCGCCGGTCGCGAGCATGCCATACGGGTAGAAAAGTATAGGAGGGTAAGGTTGGCGTTGGGCTGGGTGCCGCCCCCCGTAATACTTGTTGTAAATACATAAGACATGATTTCGGGCTTCCCATACATACAAGAGATTTCCAGAAACCTGGACGAAGTGGCCCCTCTGCGATCCACTCGAAACAGGGCCATCAGAATCGTCGTATTCCATGCGGCCCGTTTTGTGACCGTCAACCAAAGAAAGCGAGTAGGCTATGTACTGGGGGTTACCGTCCCCCGGCCGGCTGGGGCTTTTATAGCCTGACGTGCAAATATAGACTCGATCTTCATCAACTTGCAGTGGGCCATAGCCGCCTTGTATGCGGACATTCGAAGACTTGTCCAACCCTTCTGCCCTTGTCAGCCAAACCAGATCACCGTCCCACGTGTGTTTCGCAACGTAGTCTCTAGAGTATGTCGAATATACGAACCCATCCGGCTGCGCGCAAACACTTTCCGGCAGACTGGGAAAGCCGAAACTGCCCCAATCGTCTAAGTCAAGGCCGTCAAAATAAGGGTGATGCAGAATGCCGAATTCGTGGGTCATTGTTTCAAGATCAGAACTCCATCGCTGGATTCCAGTAGTTGAGGCTACGAACAAGAACCCTTGATCAGTTGACGAAACGTCGTAATAGTAGTGACCGCTTGGACTTGTCCTAATGCGCTTCACTTTTCCGGTTAGCGCGTTCGCCCAAATCAAATTCCTTTTCTTGCTGTCCATCAGAAAGGCTGACAGCATGTACGCGTCACCCTTGATCACTGTACTATCCAATAGGCGCGAATCACCCATCCGGCTTTCGACGAAAGCGGAGTTGGTAGTGTTCGATGCTGGTGACTTGTACTTAACGCTCAAGGGGCAATCGTAAACTCCGCCGTAAGTTGCGCCCATGCGCGGCCCTGATTTATCTCCTGCCACACTACCGGCTCGTCGTCGTCTCCATAAACAATCCCCGTCCCCTTCATCTTGACCGCCAGGATGGCGGACCCGAGATAGCCATTGTCTTCGTCACCCGGCACGTACGCCGGGACGACGATCTGGATTTCTTCTTCAGTTTCAGGATCAGCCGGAATGGTCGCCGTTCTTTGTCCAGCTTGGCTACGCTCGTACCGGATTCCGTTTATCGTCTTTCCTTCGTATTCCGACGGGCGCAGTTCTGACGGCTTGGCAATGCGAACAATCTTGCGGGTTTCCTCCGGTGCCAGTTTGCCGAAGTCGTTTGGGTCGATAGATTGACAGGTCGTAAAATCTGAGGAATAACCTGAATCGCCGGATGTTTCTGTGATCAGCCGGAACCAAACGGCCTTGGTAATTCCACCACCAGACGGACGAACCGAACGTCGGGCCGGCATATTGCCAGTCAACCGCTTGCCCGTATATAAAGCAAGAACGGCCATTAACGCACGGCGTTCTTCGTCGTCGAATCTGACAAGCCCTGAACCCATCGTTAGATTTCCAACCCGGTTAACGTCATCGCTTCCTGGATCACGCCGTTCGTTAGAGTAAACCGTCCAGAAGATTCAGACCAGTTTACCGACCCGCCGCGGTAGAAGTTCATCGCCGTCACCGTCCGCGTTGCGTCCGTCTGCGTGAAGTCAGTCATTCCGCCGTGAGCGTTGCACGCGGTCAACGTGGTGAAGGCGTTCGGATAACAGACGCCGCCGCGGACGGTTAAATTCGTTACTGCGCCTATAGTGTCGAGGGTCAGCTCGCCACCGTGGCAGCGCCCCGTTGCCAGAGACGGGCCGTTGTAACTACACTTCCCAGAATTCACGACCAGCGTGGCCGGTGTCATCCCGCCGCCTACGATAACATCAGGCCCCGCGGAATTATCGCCCACAAATCCGACGTGAATTCTGCTGCAAGACTCACTTGTCTCAAGCGGGCCAAGCGCGAAACCAACGCTGCCCGATCGAATTTCAAATACGTGCGCAGCATGGTCACCGATCAGACAAATGGGCGGGCAGTTCGACATTGCCGACACCGAAGAAGATGAATAGATAATCGTATCGCAGCCGGCAACGGCACCGAAGTCAAGCTTGATCTGCGTAGAGCCTGTCGGTTCACCTGTTCCATCTGATCGACCTATCCAACAGGTATTCGGATCGACTTGCAGGTAGGCCGTCATCGTCCCGATCTTTCCGCGATATGTTGCATCGATCTTCAGAGATGCCAACGTCACCAGCGATTGATCTAGACCGGTATCTATGTCTACATCGTTATCAATCAGAACAACATCATCCCCGCCAACAGGGACAACGGCCGGGTTCCAGTTCGCCGCATCCGCCCAGTTTGAATCCTTCGCGCCCGTCCAAACTTTCGTCGCCACACGTCACCGCCTTTCAACCTGAAGTGAACCGCGTTCCTGTCGGTGCCAGCATGCTTGTCACCGTAACATTCTCATTGTAAACAATCGTCCCGGCGCCGCCGTTCCACCTCAGCGCGCTAATGGTCCGCGCCGATGGTATCTTTGAGAAATCGACATGCGAAACCCCCATTGCGAACGTGAACGTTGAGATTGTCCCGGTCGAATTGCTGACAAGGCTGCCGCCGTTCATGTTTGCCGATGAAATCGTAAACGTTCCGAACGTTGACAACTCGCCCCCGAATGATTCTAGCGTCGTCATCGCGGAAGACCCGAACACTTGATGGGCTCCGCCGTAATATTCGTGGGTCGTTCCAGCTGCGCGGACAGATGTCCTTCCTCCTGCTGCACGGAGCTTTGTCAGCGTGACACCGGCGCCAGTGCTCAGCAAGATTGACCGACTGTCTGCAACGTCTATCGTTGCAAATTGCGCCGACTCCGTGGGCCACTCCTGCGCGATGGAAACCTTGCCAGAAAACACCTCAAGCGTGCTTGCACTGTTGGTTCCCAGTAGCCTGATAGGCATCTTACTAGAATCGTTTGATTGATCTGCTGAATCGTATATCCTAACAACCTGCGCATTCGACCCCAGGTCAAGCAGCAACATCTGCGACCCAGACGGCCGAACGTCGCCGTCGTGACCACCGATGACCAGCGTGCCGGCATCAACTTGAAGATATGTGGGTGCGGCCGTGGCTGTCGGCGCAACGCCTATCGTTCCCGTGTAGGACTGTTTTATCGTTAACGATGCCAGCGCAATGGCTGATTGATTCAATGTTGCCGCCACGCTCTGGCTATTGTTTTCGAAGACAACGTCGTTCGTAGCAACCGGTACGGCGCCTAAAGACCAGTTTCCCGTGACGTTCCAATCATTCGTCGTTCCGATCCACCTGTTCGTCGCCATGTCTAAATCCTTAAATCCCTAAAGCTTTATGTTCAGCTTCGAAAACGATGCTTGTTCGTAAATGTCGAACTCCAGCCAGTACGGCCGGCGGCCTTCCGTCAAAACTAAGCTCGCGCGGTCAAGCATTACCGGAAGGGTGATTTTGTTGTCGTCTTCGTCCAGAATTTCTTTGAACTTTGGAATGCCGTCTTTGTCCACTCCTGTGAACTCGCGGTACCCTTGGTTCAGGACTCGCGCCTGATGCTTTAGCTTTGAGTCAATCAAGAATTCGTAACTGACAACCCAAAACGTATATGCGTCCTGTTGGACAAGTTCCCCGCTAATGCCTTCACACTTGACGACCTTCGGCGGGAAGCCGTTCCATATTTCTCGATTGACGACGTTTGTGTAGGCCATCACATCGGAAGCAACGAACCGCTCTTCGTTGCGCTCGAACGTCAATCCGACCAGATGTCGGTCCGCCTGGATTGGTGGATCGAATGGCTCGTTTGACGTGTTCACTATGGGCTGCGGTTCTGCGTCCGTGGTCCGATCAATTGGTTCACGAAGCTTGACCGGGGCCCATCTAACCCTCGGCAGCTCTGTGAACGGCGTTCCGGTTTCGCCGGTTGCAAGGGGGTTTAGAAATATCGGGAACGATGCCGCATAACTCACTTCGACTTCGTGAACCCGATCACTGCTTCTTACTATTCTCCGATTGAAGCAGCGCAGGTTGCTTGATCCTGCATCGAACGAATCGCCGATCCGCGGAAGGCCGGCCTGTTCTGACGTGACTGAAATGATTTCCGATTCGATGTCCGCGGTTGATGCCATCAAAACGACGTAAGTCTCTGAACCTTGCTGCCCTGCGCTGCCGTGCGAATAGCTGCGCGAATCGCGTTTCTTGTTTACAGATTCAACGGCCATCAGTTCAAACCCTTGATTTTATCGGTAAGAATGCTTGCGTCCCGAAGAACGGCCAACATCTCGCGCATCAACTTTTCGGAAACATCTTCCTTGACGATAAGTTCCTTAAGTCGTTCGGCTGTAAGCCGTGTATGATCCGCAACCTTGTCTCGCCCTAACCCAGTCGATCCGACAAGCTCGCGGCTTTGCATCAATGAAACCGAACTCGGCGCCGTTCTTTGGTTTTTTCGTAATCCGCCGGCAAGACTCCGAACACGGGAAAGCGCTTGCTGGCGAAGCGCTATTGCGTTCTGCTCCGCTTGGTCTTCCTCCATGCGAAGACGCTTTGTTGTTTCTATGGTATTCTGCATTGAAACAGCGAAACGCCTTGTCGCTTTGTCTGCGCCAAGCATAGCGAGTTTGTGGTCCAGAAGTTCGGTCGTCGATTTCCCGATGGCGAACCGTTCCTCCTTCAGCTTGTCCACGATATCAGAAACTTTTACAGCGGACGCTTCCGCTACTTTGTTGGCTTCTAACTCGGCCTCCGTTAGCTCCTTAATCTTCGGGACTACATACTCAATGCCGCTGGCCGCTGCCGCTGCTGCTGCGTTCATGCCTTCCATTCGCCGCCTAAATGTTCTCGAAGACTCGGCCGCCTGGCTCGTCGACTGCGCGTATCTCTTCATTCGCGTGTCAAGCATTTCGCCCGACCTTCTTGGATCTTTAAACGAAAGCCAGAACGCGCTGAACTCTTCCTTGATCTTCCCTATAATGACTATGGTTCTCGTGAAACCCGCCTTGAGGATTTCCATAACCATCTGCCATGCCTTGGCGAAATCTTCCGCCCGCTTCAGGTCTTCCGCTGAAAACAGGATTCCCATCTTTTCGGCTTCGGCGTGAAACGCTTTAATCCCCGCGCTTCCGTCTCGAAGCATGTTCACCAGCGCCACGCCTTCAGAGTCGAAAAGCTTCATCGCGAGTCGGACCTGATCCGATTCTCGACTCAGGTCTGCCATGCTGTCCGCAATATGTCCCAGCGCTACATCAAGCGGAAGCTTTACCAATTCTTCAGCGTCCACGTTCAACTCTATTAGTGCGGCCTTGGCTTCTCCTGTTCCGTTGGCCGCTTCAGACAGTCGTCGAGTAAACCGCTGGAGGGCCATGTTTAACGTGCTGACCGCTACGCCGCTTGCTTCCGCGCCGAACTGTAGCGCCTTCAGCGCCTCCGGCGCGATGCCTAGTTTTCTGGAGCTTTTCGCCAGTTCGTCCATCGAATTAACGGCGGCGCCTAGAGATGCCACAATCCCTGCAAATGATGCCCCAGCTGACAACGGGGCGAAAAGCTTCGAGATGCCCTTTCTGGCTTTGCCCGCGACATTTGAAAACTTCTTAACCTTTTTGCCGGCCTTGTCCATGCCTTTATCGAAGCGCCCCGTATTCGCCGTAACCAAGACACCAAGTGAACCGGCAATTGCCATCAGGCGCCACCCTTCCGGCTTTTCAGGAAAGCGTTATGCGCTGCCGCAAAGCTTGTAAAAATGGAAATCATTTCTTCCGGGGGTTGCCGGCGATCCGCAACGGTGTCAGCCTTGCCTTCAAAGTCGAACATGAAATCCTTCACCTTGTAACTTTTACACTTTTTCGATCTGTTGATGTTTGCAATCAAAGCGCATAGCTGCGCAATGCGCAAGTCGGCCCGTTCTTCTCCGAATGGTTCGATGCGATCATAGGCCATCCACCACCCGAATTCGTCGGAGTTAATCCGGCGCTGCGCTTCCTTAACAGTCATCCCGAGATGACCGGCCAGCTTGAACCAGAATCGCCGCTCTAGGCGGCTTCTGAGTTTCCCGCCAGTTGTCCGACGTCCTGTTCCCCGATGCGATTCAGGCGCATCGCAAGTTCGAAGATTCTATCCAGCGCCGCGGCTGACTTTCTTCCTAGCGCGTGGACATCGCCATTGCTATCGAACAGGCGGGCGCCCTGGCTGTCGCATAGGGTCAAGCAAGCCACGCGCGCACGAATGTTTTCAGGCGTAGAGCCGCGGCCTTTTTCCTTGGCGTCTGAGTAGTACCGTTCCAGCTCGTCACGTTCTTCTCCGGACATAACGCGAAGATATACCGACCCATTCCATTCTGGGACATCCAGGGCGGTCACGTTCTGGTCGTCGATGACCAGAATCGAGTCCTTGGTTTCAAGCGGCATCAAGTCCCTTTCGTGTTGATGACTTAGCCAACAGTGATTTCATCCGTGAATTTGATTGTAGCATTCGCGGTCATCTTGTCCTCCAGCGGAACGGACCAGTCCAGAGACGTTATAAATCCGTTAGCTGACCACGTATTCGTCGCCGCGCCGTTCTTTACCGTAACAACAACGGCATTCGGCGCAGCATCGACTTCGAAGATTGATCCTTGCGCGAAGTTCAGTTCGACCGCGAGTTCGCCAGGATCATAAAGGTCTGACGGAATGAACGTTTTTCCGCCAGCCGTGCCCATGTGCGAAATCTCTATTGATTCGCGCGCTATCCCTGACCAGTCCATCGACAGGATTTCAGCGAATAACGTTGAGTCAATCCCTGCGCCTGTCAGCGTTGCGCCTGTCCCTAAGTCGGTAGCCATTTCGTTTTTCCCTTATGCTGTCGGCGCCGCTTCCGTGCGCCACAAAAAATAGTCCTGCCGGGTACTGTACACAAGTTCGTCGCTTCCATCGGTTGGCGGAGTTGAATCGTCAGATTCATCTTCGAGCGTGCAATTCCGCACGGTAGAAGTCCCCATCGTTCCGCGGTAGGTATCCATCGCATTCCTCAGCGCTTCGCATACGTTGTTTAGAGAAATCGCTGTGGATGCAAAAGCGTTTAGCTGAATCCGGTCACGAACTAATCCGGTTGCGTCTGTCGTGTGGTGATAATGGTTAGAGCTGACCCGCGTTACGGTTACGAATGGGAACGTAGCCGAGTTCGGCGCGCCCATCGGGTAAACCCGAGCCCCGGTTAGATCGGTGACCGAAGACAATGTTTGAAGGTACGTGCGGACATCTGACCGGATGGATGCCATTAAACCGTCTTCCCGATTGCCCGACGCAGCCGTGCTGTTGACTTCCGGCTCAACCGTTTCGCAACCTTGTTAAGATTGTTATGTATTGTCTTCCGGAGTATTCCTTTCGACCTTTCCCGATTTTCGTCAAGGGCTGGCCGCAGGAACGGCTGCGGCTTGACCCATATCCTTGTCTCGCCAAAGCTTGAGGCAGCCCGGCCTTTCCTTTGATTGCGCCTTGAAATCCTTGTCCGCCTGCCAGCAAAGTGGCCGAACTCAACCGGGCCACCGTAGAACGCTTCGCCGACAAAGAACGAAACGACCTTGACACCAATCCGCTTCCGCGTTCTTCTGATTGATCGCACCCTCAAAGATCGCCGAAGCTTTCCAGTCTTGACAGGTACCCTGGCCTTCGCTGAAACCAATATAGGCCTCGCGGCCGCCCTTAATGCTGGGCGGAATACTTTTTTTTGCGCAACAAGCGGAAGTTTTTTTAAGGCCGCTTCAAGTTCAAGGTCGCCGACCACCTTAAAGTCGACAAACCCTTCTCGTGACAAACGCGCCATCTAGGCCCCCTTGACTTCCGTACACATCAATTCAATTTCTCTATTGTTTTCCATGATGTCAGAAACAGAATTGATTTGAAGCGTTCTTGTTCCTTCGATCAAGACCAGGTAATAATCAACCGAATTCAAGCTCGAATCATAATAGCGCATCCGAACCCGGTGAGTGTGCCTGGCTTCCATTTGCCCAGCTGCGAAGAATTCACGGCCCGTCAGGGGCTCCACCTGCGCCCATCGCGTACCGTCTAGCGCGGGCGTGTAGGTGGTTTGTCCTTCGGCGTCCTGCGTTTCGGCGTTCTTCCAGACCTGAACTTGGTGTCTAAGTGTTCCCGACCGCATACCACAACCACCCTACTTTGTACGGGGAAACAAGCGCATTATAGGAAAGCTCAATTTCTTTAGATATTGTCCCAACAAGCACGGCTTCACGGTTTTCATACCAGTGTCCGATTAAAAGCAGCATCGCCTGCTTCAACCCTTCCGGCACTGATGCCCCGCTCAGCCCGTATCCGCATCGGTAAACTATAGAAACCGCGTTGTAATCGTCGCGCGTTCCCGGCCACGTTTGCCCGTGCGCTTCGCGCATCCGGCCAGGTTCAGACAAGGCGTCTACCTGATAAACGGATGCCGCCAGCGACTGCGAATCGCCGGCCGTGTCGATATAGGTAGGCGTGATAACGGCTTGCAGCTTCGGATAAGGAAACAATATCTCTTTAGGGAACGATTGCAAACCCAGCGTCCAGTCAGCTGTGATCAACTGCCGGCCGGTGTCCGATTCGACCTTGTCCCGTGCCGCTTCGATCAACCGCGTGAAAATGGCGTCATCCGCGGCCGAATCCTGCTTGACGTGAAGCTTCGCTTCCGCGGCGGTCACCGGTTCAGCTGCCGGCGCCGTTGTCTGATTCAGTGCATATATCGACATGGTATATTAGCCTAACTCTTTGTCGTGCGCTTGCGTGCCCGTCTGGGCTTTGGTTCCATCGCATCGCGTGCCGCGTCGAATACTGCGGCCATTGGTTCCGGTGCTTCTCGTTGTGCCTGGCGACGCTCCGGCGCGCTGTCAGCTGCGACCGCGAACCCTTTACGGATCAACGCATCTGCGACCCCGTTGTGGTGTGGATCGAATACGTGGCCCGCCTTGAACCGCCGCCAAGGTTTCAACAGCTTCAGCATCATCTAAACGTCCCCCCTTCGGTTCGTGCCTGGCCGGTGCTTGTCTTGCCATTCGTCCATCGTGATAAAAGTTTTTTCAAGTTTGTCATCATATACAGAGACGACGCATTCAAGGTGTCCGATCTGGACATCGGTTGCAACAAAAACACTTTTTCCGGCTGCGGCCCATCGCTTCCAGAACCAGATATCGTCGTCGATGCGGCGCTTGTCACTCCAGGTTCCGTCAGGGGCCGGCCGTCCGTGGAACCACGGTTTCGGGACATCCGCAAGCGCGTCCATTCTGATAAGCGTCATCCCGAAATGCGCTGTATCTGCTTGGATCGGCTTGCTGCTAACTGAAAGCCGGTCCTTCCCTTTGATGGTCAACAGCGGCGCTTCGCGGTTGCGCCCAATCTGCAACGGTGCCAGGGCGTCGATTTGAGGGTTTCGGCCGAAGTGGCCCATCAGGTTGTCAAGGTGCTTTTTCGAAAAGATAGAATCGTAATCAAGGCATAGCACCCAATCCATGCCATCATTCAAGCTTTCCTCCAGGCCCAATTGAATACCGTGCCCCCAGAATGCAGTCGTGTACCTCATGATCGGAATGCCGAACGGGGCCAGCGAATCGACAATGCACCCCCAGTGATCATTAAACCCGATTCGCGGAATAGAAAGCAGCGCCCGAATCTTCAAGTCCTGCGCCTTCGGAGTAACAACGACACTTCGACGCTTGACGCCTTCCAGGTTCAGCGACACCGGCAGCGATGAACAGTCCTTGTGGTCGGATTCCCATTCGTTAATCTCTTCGAGCCCTGACCGCTTCATGATGTCGGAAAGCCTGGCCTTGTTGAACGTGGACTTGTGAACGTCCAGCGTGTCAGCGTGGCCGCCCATCAGGAACGCTTCGGCGCCAGGGTCGTCGGGGTGCGCATCAATCCAATCTCGGTCAGGAACGGCGAGCCTGATCTTGCCGCCCATCTTCAGCACGCGCAGCCACTCGCCCAGAACGGACGAAACTTCACGATAGCTGAAATGCTCAAGAATATGCGAAGCGCGGATTTCATCGACGGATTCATCTTCGTATTCAAGGTGGCGCACGTCGTGCCCCATCTTCGCATCTAATGGGTGAAACCCTTCGATATCGGTACTTCCTGCGCCCAGATTCAGCTTGACGGCCATCCTTTTCCTTTCGTGAAAAGATGGGCTGCCGCTGCCGCAACTACGCGACAACGGCAGCCCGATGAGAACCTACAGTATGACGACCGTGTCGTATGTCGTGGACTGCATATCGGTTGTATTCGCTGGCGCTTCGTCCAGTCGCGACAGTGTACCGATTGCCCCACAGGTTATATCAGCGTCGGGCGTGGCCGCCGTGATGGCAAGCCGTAAATAGCGCCGGCGCCCGCGCAGGTCCACTTCATAGCGAACCATGCCCGTCGTCTCAAGGTTCTTCGTAATGTTCGCGGTGACCGTTGTGAAATTGGTGACCACGGTGTCGTCCGACTCCAGAAGACTGATAGTCGGATCGCCCGACGTGGCAGCCTGTTCAGCTGCAAAGTTTATTCGGATGGTTGCATAATCGCCATCACGGCAATCCATGTTTGCCGTAGCAGTCGCGGCATCGGTCACCAGCTGCGGCGTCAGCAGCACCTGGTCGCGCCCTTTTTGTGCTTGAATCATTTTGATTCACTCCAATCGAAAAGGTTTAAACTAATCAAACAGACGGCCGCGCGTTAGCTGGCCGGAGTTTCAATTCCGACAATCGGCCCGGCGTTTGTATTGTCGCCGAGCCCGTGAACGGCAATGTCCCAGGCCGTCGTCGCCATCAAACCAGTCTGAAGGAACTCAGCGTAACGCTCTTGAAGAACCTGTAGGCTGAACCCTTCGCGGTCGCCCAACGTCGCACCCTGGCGCAGATTGCCAAGAACAACAAGAACCGTGTTAGCCGAGTCGCCGGTTGCGGCGGTCATTACCTGCGTAATGACAACCGGGAATCCCAAGAAGCTGGGGCCAAGCCCTGCGCCGACATCGCTGAACGTCATTCCGCCCACGGTATCCGCGAGCCGTTGCATAGCGCGAGCGAAGCCGAACTGCGAAACGAACCAAGCCGCACCGTTCGCAGCGTACCGCGGAAGCGTACCGATTGCGGTTTCGAAATGGGCAAAGGTCAGATCTGAGAAAGCAAGCTCGCCGGCTGACGTTGTAATCAGCCCAGCATTATGGTTTCCGTCCATAAGCTTCTGCGTGATCCCGAAGATTCCGTGATGCGTTGACGTTCCGTCACCGTTGAATAGCGCTTCATCTTCGCGGTCTGCGAACGCATAGCTGAATTCATCAGCGCACCAGCTCGCGACATTTATAACAGCTGCGGACATCAACGAATTGGAAACCTGAGTCAATGCTGCCCAGACCCGCGCATTCAATTCGATCTGGTCAACTGTTGGATCGGAAGCCGTGACGCCTGTTGATGGATTGTCGCCCATCGCGTAAGCCGTCACGCCACCCGTTCGGCGAGGAATCAAAACGGTCTCGGTTCCCATTGGAAGAACATTCGCGAACCGGCGCGCAATGCCGCGCTCTTCGCGTAGGTTGATCAACGCGCTTGAAAGTTCTTCGGGGACCAGGTAGCCGGCGGTTGTGTTATTGGTTAAACCGAGCGCGCGGCTTTGCATATCCATACCGTTATCGCGGCACCAACTGCGGGCGCGTTCGTCACCCGTGACGACAGCCCGAAGCCATTGTCCGCCGGCGTAGGCTTGCCGTTTGTTCGCGAACCCTTTGATCCGGCCGCCATAGTCCGGCATTGACCGATCCCGTACGGAAATGTTGCCGCGTGATTCGATCACATTGGGTTCGTCATCAACGCGGACGCTTCCATCGTGAGCCCTGCGCGTTGAATCGTCAACATGATCATTCAGTGAAGCGGCACGGGCGCGGATGTCGATTTCCGACTGACGCTGTCCGACCTCAGACTTAACTACATCGGCCTGCTTCAAAAGGTCGTCAGCCCCATTTCGTTCGTCTTCCGTTAGCGCACGGCTTTCAGTGTCGGCCGCTTGCAGGATTTCGTTCGCCCTGTCCGTCAGCGACTGAAGCTCCTCGCGAAGCTCTTGTATCGTTTTCATTGTTTCAAGTCCTTGAAAGGGTTGCACGCGCATAGAATAAGGGCGCGAACGCAACCGGTGTCTCTTAAAGGAACAACCAACAGCGACCGCGCCCTTTGGGTACGATGGGCCGTCTTCAGGTGGCCGGTCTAAACAATTTGTCTATACGGGGCCGACCTGGAGTTTATTATGTGTACGATGGACCGTCTTCAGGTGGCCGGTCTAAACAATTTGTCTATACGGGGCCGACCTGGAGTTTCATTATTGCCCGCAATATCTTAGTAGCTTAGGCCGAACGTTGTCAAGCCCGAAATCCGTAATTCTCGCCGCAGCACTTCAGGATCATAGAAGGCCGCTTTGTTGTTGGACAAGAATTCGGCGCAGCGCTTGGCTTCCGCTATTTCAACATCTGTCGAGTCATAGGCTGGGAACGTCACCGGCCCCACGTCGAACAGGTCCACGTCCCGAATTTCGAACACGTGGGCCCCGTCTTCCTGCTTCATGTCCTCAGATCGGATAGTGAACTTGAAAGACGACCCGGACACGTCGCCGCGTTCGATCAGGGTAACAACGTCTCGGGCTGACTGGGTGTCTGGCGGGTTAATGTTGTACAGTAGGCCCGTTGGATTCACGGTTAACGTCATCGTCCCAGAAGCCGTCCGGCCAAGAATCAAATTCTTGTCATGGTTGAAGACGCCGCGCACGTCGTGCCCTTCCTCAATTGCCCTATCAAACGCGCCGGGCATAACCCGTTCAACCATATCATCCCCGATGCGGTATTCTGTCCGCTGGGTTCCATCATAGAAAACAGCAGCATGGCCCGCTATTCGAACGTCTGGCGCTTCTTCTGTCGGCCCGTCGCGGCTGTCGTCTCGAATAACAGCCGGCCCGCTGGTCGTTGCTGTTACGGTCGTCATGGCCCGCGGTGTAATCTGATGGCGAACCATCTGTCGGCGCGGCCCGTCCAGGACAGCAAGGTAATCTGCGGCGCTTCTCGCAAAGCCGACGCGGCCTTCAATCCTCCTGTATATCGTCTCGTCTATCATCCAAAAGCCCTTCCGTGAATTGTTGAAGTTCGTCCATTTCATCGCCAACCATCGACCACAGTTCGTCACTTGTCGGCTTAGTTCCGCGAGAAACATACCCTTCGATCCAGACGCCGAACCGTTCGGCCATAGTCCCGCTCATAGTTCTCACCAATTCCCTGGGACAGTCCGTTAAGGGCTGATCAGAATCCAGGCGCCACGCTGATAAAACGAACGCATCAACGAAGGGCGACAGGTGAATCAGCGCCGACTGCATGGCAGTTGAGGCCAACCCAGACGCCCATTCATCGAACCGCGAACGCTTCCTTGCTGTGTTGCATTTCAGGATCATATTGTTTGAAAGGCGTAGCAATATAGAGCCGAAGCTCGGCCGCTGGCCGGCGGCAAGCCGGCGGACGATGTTGACGCGGAAGTCGCCCGATTCCCCGCCAATCGGACGAGCCCGGCTTCCGTTGCCGGGTGCCGGCGTCTGTCCTGGCGGCAACAAATTCGTAAGAACGAAATAGGTGTCGCCCTCCGGTCCAATCGGGTTCTCGTTTTCAAGCTCGCGGATTTCGTTCTGGCTCATGGTCCCGATCATGAACCGTTCGCGGTAGTAGGCCGCCCGGCTGACCGAATCACCACGAAGCAACCCGGTTACTAAGAACTCTGCAAAAAGGTTTTTGTTAGCGCTAATGAACAGGGACCGCGCGAACTCCTGTTCGAACCTGGATAGCCAAGGCATGAGGGTATCTGTAACGTATTCGATAGACTGTTGCTCAATGTTGCTGTATGTCGCGGCGTCCATCATCTGTATTTTGTGCGGCGGCATTCTGAAAAGCCTGGCGATGTCTTCTACCTTGAATTTCTGGACCTCGATCAACTGCGCCTTATCCGGTTCGACTCCGATGGAACCCTTCCATTCTACGCCGTCTTCGAGGATTCCAAGCCGATGAGACTTTCCGGCGCCCTGATGGCGCTCCTCGAATGAATGAACAAGGTTGTTCCGGGCCTTCGGTGATAGCTCATGGGGTACAGAAATCATCCCGCCCATCCATGCCCCGTTTCCGAAGAACGTCGAAGCGAACTTGTTCACAGCCAACGCAGAACCGATAACCTCGCGGGCAACGTCAACCAACGCAACGCCAGACGTTCCCGAATCGCCGAGCCCGTGAACGTGGAGAATGTCCACCGGGTCGAACCCCTGCATCTCATTATTCGCCCGATGGTATACATAGATCAGCCGGCCGCCTTCGTCTCGAACCTTTTTCATGCGTGACGAATCAAGCGGCCAAATGGCGATAATCTTTCCGCCCTTGCTGCGCTGTATCTCCGCATATGCGTCACCGTAGGCAAGCGCGTATTGCGCCATCGTTTCGCGGAAGCTAAAAGATGTCATTTCAGGATTCGGCGCAGCATGAAGCAACCTGTAAAGATCGTTGTTGGTGGCCTTCGTCTTCGCACGACCCTTGCGCTTGTATACGTGCAACGGAAGTTTGGCGATGTCTTCCGATATGTTGCTTATACAGGCAAAGTACGCCGACAGCGCCCACGCGGCGGACTGCGTGACCCGTTCCCCGCTTGACGTTCGCTGACCGCCTGCGGCGTTCAAGAACCATTCGGCAGGGTCTTTCACGTTCGACCGTTCTTCGTAAGGCTTACCATATGCGTCAACGATGATTGATTTCTCTTGTGGCATTTCGAACCGTGCCCCTTATATCCAGATCATGCCGCGCGTTTCATACACGCTGGCCGTTTCTTTCTTGATGCCGGCAGCTGCCCGACCTATTGCCATGATCGTCGAAACAACTCCGTCGATCTTGTCGCCGCTTCTCTTTTTGTCGGGCTTGATGTTTCCGGCTTCGTCACGCTTCACGCAGATATTCGACACCATCCAACGCAGAACCGGGTCGCCGTTGTGCCGAAGCTTTTCACGTCGAACCAATCCCTCGAACTCCAGCGAAGGCGCGCCCATCGACGCGAAACCTTGACCGAACGCCACGACTTCAAAGCCGTCTTGTTCCTGTAATTCGTTCGACAGCTGCGCGCCCTGGAAGAACCTATCGACCGCAATTTCCCGGATCCGATACTGCTTACCCAGTTCGTTAATATGCTTCCGGACGAAAGCGTAGTCCGTCATATCGCCAGGCGTTGAACGCATATGCCCGGCCTCTTTCCAAGTTGCGTAGAACGGATGGTTGCGCGTCGTTCGTTTCACGATGGCCGCTTCAGGGACCCAGTAAAAACCCAAGGTTCTAAATTCGCCGTCACCCATCGGGAACAACAGAACCAGCGCGGTGATATCGCTAGTTGATGCCAGGTCAAGACCCGCGAAGCATTCCTTGCCCTCCAGGTCTGCCGCATCGTATTCAGATTTGCAGGCATCCCATTTGTCTAGCGGTATCCAGAGTTCTGACTGTTCCGTCCGAAGGTTCAGGTGAAGGCGCTTGAATTCATTTGTGAACCGCGGAAGCTCTTTCGCCTTCGCGCAAGCCTTTTCGAGATAGTCTTCTGACACCGATATTCCGAGATTCGGGTTTGCTTTCTTCCAGACTTTAGGGTCGGCCCAGTCATCGTCAAGCTTGGCTTCGAAGATGCAAGGCAAGAATTCGGGAACTTCAATAATTCCATCGCGAACCTTTGTTGCATATCCGTGTTTCTCATTGCATACAGAGCCCTCGCGCTCGAAGTCGCTAGTCGTCAGGTACACAATCATCGGCTGCCGGCGGTTCGCCGTTGACGTTTCCATAACGTCAACAAGTTCACCATCAGGTTGCGCATGC
>Ga0310342_100000177_pt1 | contig 32704 bp, 45 predicted proteins | sample S15DNA20500_MG_FD_206155 | JGI IMG/M metagenome (GOLD analysis project Ga0310342, IMG submission 206155) | Marine microbial communities from station ALOHA, North Pacific Subtropical Gyre - S1503-DNA-20-500_MG | ecosystem: Environmental > Aquatic > Marine > Oceanic | place: Pacific Ocean: North... | reverse complement strand
TGTTCGCAATAGTTCAACATCTACAGTTTACCTAGATGGTGTTTCTGTCTGGACAGCCTCTGATTCAAATGATTATACATGGAGTCATTTAGTTGTAGGCGGTTATTATAGTTCTAGTTTTTTGTTAGATGGATATATTAGTGACTTTAGAATTGTAAAAGGAACCGCTGTTTATACAAGTGCCTTTACACCACCAACAGCACCACTAACTGCTATTAGTGGAACTGAGCTTTTATTGAGCTTTACCAATGGGGCCATTTTTGATAACTCAATGAAAGGGAATGCTGCGGTTTATGGTAATGCGGCTCTAAGCACAGCACAGAAAAAGTTTGGTACAGCCTCTTTGCTTTTAGATGAAACAGGCGATTATCTTACGATACCTGCAAATTCGTTTATTACTTTAGGGACAGGTAATTTTACTATTGAGTGTTTTGTTTATTTTTCTGCAGCTACTAGCGGAAATGGACAAGGATTGTTTCAACTTTCTAACGGTACTTTAAATAGTGCAGTAAGAGGGCCAGCAGTAGGCGCAGATAATGGTACAGGTAGATGGGCCATATACTATGGTACGAATCAGGCAACTCATGGCTCTTTAGCCCCAAGCACTAGCACATGGTATCATGTGGCTTTTGTAAGAAATTCCAGTACATCTAAACTATATATTGATGGAACTGAAATATTGTCAGCAAGTGATAGCACTAATTATACAGACACTTCCTTCACCATTGGCGGTTGGTATTCAACAAGCTACTTGTTAAATGGATATATAGATGAATTCAGAATAACTCATAAAGCACGTTATACATCTGATTTTGTCCCTGCTGCTAAATCCTTCCCTAATGCTGGAAAACCACTAGCTAGTGGAACTATAGCCGTAACCTACGTCATCATTTCAGGCGGTGGGGGAGGTGGAAAGCAGGGCGGTGCATTAGGACAGTCGGGAGGCGGCGGCGGCGGTGCTGGCGGTGTAGTCACAGGTACAGCTAATATATCATCGGGTACGGCAGTTACTGTTACGGTAGGGGCAGGAGGTGCTGGAATTACGGGCAACGTCAGTACGCAAGGTAATGATGGAACAGCATCATCTATTGCGACCATTAGCACAACTTCAGTCGCGGGAGGCGGTGGCGCGAGAGGTGTTTGGCCTACAGATATTGATGGTAATGATGGGGGTAGTGGTGGAGGTGCTTGTAACGGCGGTACGCCCGGATCAGGTACATCAGGCCAAGGCAATGATGGCGGCAATGGTACGTCTTCCTCTGAATATGGCGGCGGTGGTGGTGGCGGAGCTGGAAGTGTGGGCGGAAATGCTGGCAGTACACGGGCTGGAGCGGGTGGATCAGGAACAAGTGCATATTCAGCATGGGCAACTGCCACCTCTACGGGCGATGGAGGACTTTATGCTGGCGGTGGAGGCGGCTCAGGTTACCAAAATGCTGGGACACAAGGTTTAGCAGGATCAGGTGGGGGCGGTCAGGGTGGATCTGATGCTGATGTAGCCGCTGCTGGCGATGCAAATACTGGCGGAGGCGGTGGAGCTGGTGGAGGTCGTGCGGGGACATATCCGTCAGCAGCAGGGGGTTCAGGCATTGTCATGATACGGTACGCAGGAAGTCAGGCCGCTACTGGTGGGTCAGTAGTTACGACTGGCGGTTTTACATATCATACGTTTATTACAAGCGGAACTTTTACTAATAACTAGATTATGAGTCATTTTGCGAAAGTTGAGGATGGGATTGTTACTGCGGTTATTGTTGCAGAACAAGACTTTATTGATAAACATTGTGAAGGTATGTGGGTTCAAACCTCGTATAATACGCGAGGCGGTATCCATTACGGGCAAGATGGCAAACCTGACGGTGGTACGGCATTAAGAAAAAACTATGCTGGAGTAGGTTACATTTATGACGATTCAAAAGACGTTTTTTATGATCAGAAACCATACCCTAGCTGGATTTTGAATGAGGATACTTGTATTTGGGAACCACCAAAAGCAATGCCTGACGACGATAAGTTATATGAGTGGGATGAGGATACAACTTCTTGGGTTGTCTGGGAAAGAACAGGATAAAAGCAACAGGAAAAGATTATGCAAGTAGCGAAGATTAGTTCAGATAATAAAATAGATCAAATTGGTGAACTGAAAGTTTTGTTCCCCAATACTAGTTTTCCAGCAAACGGGCCAAACTCAGACTGGTATACCGAAAACAATGTCATGTCTGTCACTGTTGGATTGTCTTTTGATCCTTCTAAACAAAAACAAGAACAGGTAGACCCTTACATAAGTGATGGTGTGGTGTACACAGTTAAGTTAGTTGACTTAACAAACGATGAAAAAACTGCTTATACCAACGCTCAGAATGCGACTATCGCTGCGAGACAACGGGCTAGTAGAGATGCTTTGTTAGCTGAAACAGATTGGATGGCAATTAAGGCAACAGAAACAGGCGTGGCTTTGGCTAATGATTGGAAGACTTATCGCCAGGCGTTAAGAGATTTGCCTAGTCACTCTAACTGGCCTAACCTTAAATCTCCGGGGCCAGATGGTAGTGGCGATAACGATTGGCCTACACCACCAAGTTAATTTAGGAGTAAATAGATGGCAACGTATGTAAATAACCTTCGCCTTAAAGAAATAACAACTGGTCAGGAATCAGGCACCTGGGGCACAAGCACCAATACGAATCTTAGTTTAATTGGCGAAGCGTTAGGGTATGGAACTCTAGCTTGTTTTCCTTCAGATGCTAACGATACTGCTACAGCAACTGTTGCAGATGGAGCTGCTGATCCTGCCAGATCTATGTATTTTAAAGTAACTAGCAGCGTAACATTAACCGCTACAAGGACTTTAACTATAGCTCCAGAGACTATATCTAGAGTTATGTGGATTGAAAATGCTACCACGGGATCTCAAACCATTACGATTAAACAAGGTTCTGGAGCAACGGTTGACATAAACACTGGCAAAACAAAGATTGTTTATCTAGATGGTGCAGGCGGTAGCGCAGCAGTGGTTGATGCACTGAGTCTTGTCGATACATCAGGTTCAATTGGATTAGATTCAACTGTTAGAACATCTCCTTTTACGGCGGTTAAAAACAACAGTTACATGATTGACACAAGTTCTGGCACTTTTGATATTACATTGCCAGCTTCTCCCGCTGTAGGAGATAAAGTCGGCTTTATGGATGTGGAAAGTAACTTTGACGTTAACGCAGCAACTTTGTTGAGGAATAGCTCTAAATTATTTAACGCAGCATCAGATGGTACGATTGACATTAAAGGCTATGCAGGTGTCCTAGTGTATACAGGATCAACGTATGGCTGGATGCCAATGTTCTAAGGAGAAATAATTATGGCAGCACTTTCAAGTTTAGTGGCAGGAGCACCAGCAGTGCAGGTTGGCCATTTCACCACAAACACCTCAACAGGAACTCAGGCGATTACAGGCATTGGATTTAAACCAAACTGGATAATGGTTGTAAATGCTCAAGATACTGGAGCTGCTGATGCATTAGAGTGCATTTGTGGGTATTACGATGGCACAACTTATTTTACTTTCGGCCATACAATAAATGAAATACCAGAAATTTATAAAAGCTCAAATGCCGCTGCTCTTTATCAAGTTTATGATGTTTCTGGAAATAATAATGTTGGAACAGTATCTTCTTTTGATGCAGATGGTTTTACGATTAATAAAACCTTGGCTAACGATGAATTAAAAGTTTTTTACATAGTAGGTCGATAAGATTGGATAAGCTCGAGTCTCATGAAAAAGAGTGCGCGTTACGTTTCAAGGCGATAGAAGAACGCCTAGAGCGTGGCTCTGCGCGTATGGATCGTATGGAGGCTCGAATGAATAGTTTGTTTATGGTGACGGTTGGAGTTTACCCGTTTATTTTAGCGTCAGTTTTCTTAGCGCGGTATCTGTGAACTCAGATGATAGGCGAAGTCGCAGCCGTTCTCTCCGCTTTAAAGGCGTTGAATGAAGGATTAGCTACCCTTAAAGAATCAGCAGGGCATGGTAAAAGTCTTCAGTCTTTAGTTGGTAAATGGGGCGAAGCAAGCGAAAAATATAACGATGTCGAGCGAGCCAAAGCTGGCAAGATGTCATACAGAGAGGCTTTGGCTATGGAAAGTGCCAAACGCCAATTAGAGAATTTTGACAGGCAATTCAAGGACATATGCCTGATACAAGGTCAAGGAGATCTTTACAATAGCGTTAAAGCTAGGATGCAAGAATCTCGCATAGCCCATGAGAAAGAAGTCGCAAGGATTAAGAAAAGACGAAAAGAAATCAGGGAGTACATACAACTTGGTGGCACAATCGCATTTGCTTGGGTGTTTTTTATGTGTTGTGTTTGGGCAGTAGTTTGGGTATTGGAGAACACGCCCGTTGAATGATTATTGCGTTTCTATTAGTAGTGGTTGTCAGTGGAGAAACTGTCTCTGATAATAGAATGTTGTTTGAAAGCATTTACAGATGTAATGAGTTTGCCATTGCTATTGAAGAAGGGCGGGGTAGTTCAGAAAATATAAAGAGATATCGAATGCAAAAGAATGTAAGTGCCTACTGTATCCCAAAGATGGTGCCAAAAGGAACGGAGTTATTTGAATGAAAGTAATAGTTTTTATAGCGTTTTTATTTGTATCCAGTTGTTCTTCGATACCGACCTGTGGAACTAAATCTGTCAAAATACAAATACCTTCTACAGTTCCTTTTTTTGCAGAGCCTTTTGTCATTGAACGATCTAATGATCATGTTGACTGTGCGTTAGATCCCGATGAAAGGAATACAAATGATTAGCCATCAAGACCTCAGCCACTACTGCGCTGAAAGTTATCGCGAGTCGGACTTTGAAGAAGCCAATATTGAAGTCATTGTTAGGAAGAATGTATTCGCTTTTCGCGGAACAGATGAACCCAAAGACGCGCTTCGCGATTTAAGGATCCTGCCATTATGGACCCGCGAATTGGGGTGGTGTCCGGCAGGCTTTCTTAAAGCAAGTCGGCGGCTGGTCAACAAGGTCACCAGTGTTTGTTTAGAACGAGACATAGACCATAAAAAAATTGAGTTGACAGGGCATTCCTTGGGTGGGGCAGTTGCTCTAATCGTTGGTGCTCTAATGACCAGGGATGAGATACCACCGTTACAGATCGTAACATTTGGCGCACCCAGATGTGGACGATTAAAGATATTAGACGGGGTTCCAGTGACGCAATATAGACACGGCAAGGATATTGTGCCGTTGGTTCCTCCTCTAATGCGAAGACACACTAAGCTGTTAGAGTTTGGCAAGCCCGGTAAAAGCCTGATCAAAGATCACTATATGCTTAACTATGTAAAGATGAATAAATCTCCAGATCATTACTAATGAACCCTAAAAAACTAGAACCAGAAAGCAGCTACGCTAGATATGACACTGACGGTGACGGTGTGGTGACTGATGATGAGTTGGAGATAAGCGCAAGACTTCAGGAGCTTGAGATGCTCCATGAAAAGAGCACGGCTCAAAGAAATATGGTTTGGTTCGCCTTATTTGGAATGCTCCTGTACCCGTCTGGCGTAGCTATCTGCTCTTTTTTAAACATGGACGATGCCGCCGTTCTGCTGAGTGATATGGCAAATATGTACTTTCTTGCTACGGGAGGCGTAGTCAGCGTGTTCTTTGGAAGTCAGGTATTTGCAGGTAAGAACAAATGATGGATCTGGCAGTAGGAATGCTACTAGGTTTTTGTATTGGTTACATAGTTGCGAGGTATAGATGAGCGTTGATGTAACACAAGTATATGAAGAGATAGCTGCTGACGAAGGAAAGGTATTACATAAGTATCTTTGCTCAGAGTCGCATCCAACCATAGGGATTGGCCATAAGGTTTTAAACACTGACGCAGAGGCTAATCTGCCAATCCATGGTGTTTACGATGATGTGCCTGAAGAAGAATGTATTACGGAAGAACGATGTTATGAGCTCTTTCAAAATGACATACAATTAGCGATCGATGGATGTAAAGGCTTGTACCATAACTGGGAAGAAATCCCACAAGAGATGCGTCACATCTTGGTTAATATGTGTTTTCAATTAGGCCGGACTGGACTTAGCCGGTTTAAGAATATGAATGCAGGTGTTGCTCAGGAAGCCTGGGGTGTAGTTTCTTTAGAGATGATGGACTCTCGATGGGCGCAACAAACACCGGAAAGAGCTACACGTTTACGAAATCGTGTTTTAGTAATGATGGATGACTTAGAAGGTTAATATGCCATTACAACCTTTAGATTTTAGACCAGGGATTAACAAAGAAAGCACAAGCTATACTGCTGAAGGCGGTTGGTTTGATGGCAATCTTGTTCGATTTCGCAAAGGGTTTGCTGAAAAGATAGGCGGTTGGCAAAAATATGTGTCACCTTCATACGAAGGAACTGGCAGAAAATTACATAATTGGGTCAATCTTGCTGGTACAAAATTGCTTGGATTAGGAACTAGGCTAAAGTTATATATTCAAGAGGGCAATAGTTACAGTGACATTACGCCAATCAGATTAACTACTGGTGCAGGTGACGTTACGTTTGCTGCTACTAATGGGTCTTCAACAATCACAGTAACTGATGCTTCACATGGAGCAGTCGCAGATGATTTTGTTACATTTTCTGGGGCTGCTGCTTTAGGAGGTAGCGGTAATATTACTGCTGCAGTATTAAACCAGGAATATCAAATCGCATCAGTTCCAACTACTAATACTTATACTATTACCGCTAAAGACGCTACTTCTGGTTCTACAGTTACCGCAAATGCCAATGATTCAGGCAATGGGGGCGGATCCACAGTAGGTGCTTATCAGATCAATGTTGGTCTTGATGTCTTCGTTGATGGTACAGGTTGGGGTGTAAACGCTTGGGGTGACAGCACTTGGGGATCAACTAGTTCCTTGATTGCCACCAATCAATTACGTTTGTGGTCCATGGATAACTTTGGTGAAGATTTGATTGCCAATCCTCGAGCAGGCAGTATTTATTATTGGGATAACAGCACAGGCATTTCAACTAGAGCAATACCATTAACATCTTTATCAGGCGCAAACATGGCCCCTACTAAAGGGCTTCAGGTTATTGTATCTGACATAGATCGTCACATCTTAGTATTAGGTGCAGATCCTATTGAAAATGGTGCAAGGAGTGGCAGCATTGATCCTCTGCTTATCGCTTTCTCTGACCAAGAGAACGCAGCAGAATGGGAACCTCGATCAACAAACACGGCTGGATCATTACGATGTTCTGCTGGTTCAGAAATCATAGGTGGCATCAGGGCTAGACAGGAGACATTAATCTGGACTGATGTCGCGCTGTACAGCCTACAGTTTATCGGAGCACCTTTAACTTTTGGCCTCAACCTTGTGAACGAAGGTGTCACCCTTATCGGGCCAAACTGTGCGGTCAATACACCGGCTGGCATATTCTGGATGGATCGCAAAGGTTTCTATCGTTATGCGGGTACAGTGCAAAGTGTCCCATGCACAGTACAGTCTTATGTTTACGATGATTTTAATCAATCACAGTCTTATCAGTTCTTTGGGTATGTTAATAAAGAGTTTGATGAGGTTGGCTGGTTTTATTGCTCTTCCAGTTCAGACTCTATTGATCGTTATGTATCTTATAACTATGAAGAAAATAGCTGGGCAATCGGACAGTTATCCAGAACTGCCTGGGTCGATGAAGGTATTTTCGCAAACCCAATAGCAGCGGGTAAGAGTAGCAGCACACCATACTTGTATAGCCATGAAATCGGTAACGATAATGATGGATCACCCATGACATCTGTGTATATCCAATCAGGCGATTTTGATCTAGGTGATGGCGAAGATTTTCAGTTTATTAAACGCATGATTCCGGACGTTAAATTTACTGGATCAGGTGGTAGCGGTCAGGCCATGAACGCAGTCTTAAAAGTTAGAAACTATCCTGGTGATTCATTTACTACAGATCAGACCACATCGTTTACAGGTAGCACAACAAAGATAGATATGAGGGCCAGAGGCAGGCAGGCCGCTTTGCGGTTTGAGTCTGACAATGCTGGCGTTGGCTTTAGATTAGGTCGAAACAGGCTAGATATGCAGCCTAATGGTAAGCGTTAATGGCCAAGATTCTTCAAACTAATTTACCAATTGCTCAAGAACAACAGGTAAGTTCCGACACATTTAATCGTGCGATCAGGGTTTTAGAACTTAATCTAAATGCCGTCGATGTTGACAATACCCCGCAGTACAATCAGACAACCATTGATACATCAAGCTTTGTTAAGGGTGATGTGATCTGGAATACGAGCTTGGAAAAGCTACAGGTGTACAATGGAGACTCTTTTAAAACAATTACATATGGAGATAATACGCTAGGAATGACTGCCAGTTTGACTAGTGTTCAAGTAGTTACTAACGGTTCAATTGTAGTAGAGGTAGGATAATGACCAAGTTATGCCCTCGCGGTAAAAATGCTGCCAAAAAAAAGTTTGATGTTTACCCGTCAGCTTATGCAAATGCTTATGCCAGCAAGATTTGTGCAGGCAAAATCAAAGACCCTTCGGGCACCAAGCGTAAGGACTGGGGGCCAAAGGAGATGAATAGCGGTGGATTTGTGGCCAAAAGATACCGGATGATTGATCCGAAAGGATTTAATAGAATGAAGCCTGATAAGAGGCCAAGGACCAGGATAAGCTAATGAGCTTAAAAAAGTGGTTTGGTAAAGGCTCAAAAGGAAATTGGGTTGATATCGGTGCGCCTAAGATAGATGGCAAGTTTCAGCCGTGTGGGCGTAAATCAACCAAGGATTCCAGTCGGGCATATCCTAAGTGTGTACCTGCTGCAAAGGCTGCTAAAATGACTCCCAGTGAGCGTAAAAGCGCAGTAGCAAGGAAGAGGGCCAAGCCTCAAGGGGTAGGCGGCAAGCCTACCAATGTTAAAACATTCGCCTCTACAGGCGGTTTTATCATGAAGTATAATAAAGGATGCGGTGCAATCATGCCGGATCGTAGAAAGAAGACAAGGTATAGCTAATGTTTAGGCGTTATGCTCAAGAGTTTAATAGTGGTGGCGAGGTTATGCCAAAGCGGAATAAGAAAAACTTCCGTCCTACTAGTGAAGGCGCAGGTATGACCCCAGCGGGTGTTGCTGCTTATCGTCGAGCCAACCCTGGTAGCAAGTTGAAGACTGCTGTTACTGGTGAAGTAAAGCCTGGTAGTAAAGATGCAAAGCGGCGTAAGTCTTTCTGTGCTCGATCGGCGGGTCAGATGAAGCAATTTCCGAAAGCCGCAAAAGATCCCAATTCCAGATTACGTCAAGCGCGTAAGCGGTGGAGGTGTTAAATGTCTTTAAATGAAGACAAAGATAGAACGCAACTTATTTTTGATCCCGGTAATTTCGGCGGGGGAGAAACTAATTGGGATAAGTTAGATCCGGAAGTGCAAGCAATACTAGCAAAAGTAGCTACTCCGGGTCAGATTCCTGGAGGAAGAGCAGGTCCGTTTACAGGCACTGATTTTACTACAGGCGCGCAAACAGTTAGATCTAGACATGGCATGGAAGACCATGGTCCAGGCAGCACCTTAACTCGAACCGCTGGCGGACGCTACGTCCCCGGAGGTCCAGGGAGTTCTGTTTACGATGCCAGAAATACTAATCCTTACATGTCTGCTCATGGTAGTCCTGACCCAGGCATTGCTCTTGGTAAATTGACTAATGCTGCTATAGAAAACCAAGATTTTACAAATGTCTTTGTTGCTTTAGAAGGGAGAATGGGATTTCCTAAAAGCAAAATAGATTCAATGTCTGATGAGCAGGTTGGAAAATTAATAGTAGGTTTAGGAGTGCCTGTATCATCAGTATATGAGTTTAGGCAACTGTACGATCAATATGACAAATACGGAGAAGCTAAAAGAACCGTTACTATTGGCCCAGCCGATGACGTTGGAAAGCAACCAACCCGGCTTCAAGACAATTTGCCACCTTCTGGACAACAAGATCCTTCTGGTCAAGAAACTGATGAGACAAAAAAAGGAGGTATAGACAAATTACCCGGAAGTGATGCACCGCCTCCAAAACAAGATGGAAGTGAAACTGATTCAGTTGCTATTGAAGAAAATCCTCAAGGAGAAGCAGGCTCTCAAAAAGAAACAGTTACTGAAGAAGAATTAAAAGAAGCGGTCGAAAAATCCGATAAAACCGAAGAAGAAAAGAAAACTCTTTTAAAAAGAATTTCAGATTTTTTTGCAGGTCTTAACTTGCCAACAGGGACAGGTATTCTTGTAGGTGGACTGGGCGCATTGGGCTTAGGAAATATTTTTAAGAAAAAGCGTCCCTCTAAAAAAGATGTAAGAACTGTAGAGGATATTATTGAAGGTGGCGGCACACCTACTCCAGGTGAAAATCCCCATGCAGATCTTTCTAAAGATGCTACAGGGAAAGAAGTATTTGATTCAACGCTGGAGCATGGAACTGTTGATGGATTAACTGAAACACAACGAGCAACACTCGATGAGTACATTAGGAATTTACCACCAGGCAGTGTTCCAGCATGGCTATTAGCAGCTCTTGGCCTAGCAGCAGCAACTTCGAAAACGGATGGACCTCAACCTAGCTCATTACAGGAAGCGGCTGCACTAAGATCAATGGAAGTGTATGGCAATAAAGATCTGTTCGATCCGTTTGGTCCTTCTATTTTACAAACAATAGATCCGCGATTAAGAAACTCTCGCACATTTATGCCGACAGGCGAGGTGCCAAATTTTAATCTAGGTTATCGTGGCGTACCTGGGCAAATGTACGCAAACTACCAAGGCTCTGGGTTCGGTGGAACTGCTGGACCCATGGGTGGTATCGCATCAATGCAACCGCTCGTAAGAGATGGTGCGTTTCCACCAATACCGGCACAACCAAACTATGTGCCAGTAGGGCCACCTGGGGGTATGCCTCCGGGCGGTATGCCACCTGGAGCAATTCCTCCTGGGTTTATGCCATTCAATCAGTATAACCAGATTGCGACAGTCGCAGGCGGCGGGTTCCCTAGAAAGAATGGCCAGATAGCGGGTCCAGGAACAGAGACTTCAGACGATATACCCGCTATGCTATCTGATGGTGAGTTTGTCGTTAATGCAAAAGCCGTCAGAGGTATAGGTAATTTATTAGGCAGAAAGAAGCCTAAGAGCAAACGAGAAGAGCGAATGGAGGGAGCAAGGATGATGTATGCCCTTCAGAGAGCAGGCGAACAAGCAGCGAGGATGTCGTAATGGGTTTTTTTGACGATTTATTTGAATCAGATACAGAGCTTGTTGATCAAAGTCAGCCTTATGTTATACCTGAAGCTGGTAGAACATATGCCGATCCGGCAATGGAGTATGCAGCAAGACAACTATTAGCCTCTTATTTTGGTGGTCCCGGTCAGCCGGGTATGTTGAGTCAACCAATACCTGTTCCAATTCAACAAACTGCTGGTTTATCACCGCTTGAAATACAAGCAAGGAATCTTGCTGGTGGTTTAGGCGGGTTCGCTCCTCAACTTAATCAGGCTGCGCAGTATTATCAGCAAAGTGCTATGGGTTATAACCCAATGGCTGCTCAGTCATTTATGAACCCTTACATGCAAAATGTTTATCAGCCTCAGATGCAGGAAATTAGCAGACTAGGCGAACAACAAAAGAGAGATGCAAGGTCAAGACAAGCACAAACTGGTGCGTTTGGCGGATCTCGAGGCGCGATTCAAGAAGCAGAGATAGATAGAAACACCATGCAACAGCAGGCTCAAGCCAGTGGCGACCTGCTTTATCGAGGCTATGGTGATTCAATGGATCGTTCAATGGGCGCATTTCAAGACATGCAAGGTAGAAGGGCAGGTGCGGCAGCAGGTATGGCTGGTCTGGGCCAACAAGGTTATGACATGCTGAGTGGTCAGATTGGTATGCTGGGTGGCTTGGGTCAGATGGGCAGAGGAATACAGGATGCTGCATTTGCTAATCAATATACCGCAGCAACTCAAATGGCTGATGAGCCATATATGCGTATGCAAAGAGCAATGGCTCTTATGCAGGGACTATCTCCGTTCTTCCCAGCTTATACCTCTGGTTTTGGTGGTGGCATGGGCCAGATGGGGGCGTATCAAGACCCAAGTTCTTTCTCGAAAGGGTTGGGAGCTTTAATTGGCTTAACAAGCTTGTTCGGTTAGGAGCAAAAAATGATCGCTGATATATACAATCGACCAATGTTTCAGAACCCGCAACAACGAGCAGGCGGGGGAATCATGGCTGGTGTTGCCCCGATCAACCAGTTTATGGGGCCGATGAGGTTAGAAGATGGCGGTGATCCTGGGGTCATGGATATGCTGCGAGAGGTGCCTGGTTCTGTTTATGATGCAGTCAGTGAAATAAATTTAGCTGATGACTTTTTTAATCTTCAACAAACTGAAGAAGGATCGGGGATTAACGCTAGAGATTTAACCGATTTTTTTATAATCGATCCCGACGATCCAGTTGACGTAGCAATTGCAAGTATCAGCGCAGGGTTAATTGGATTTCCGCCAGCCGCCATCGCTGCGCAGTTAGCGAGATTAGGATACAAAGGCACTAAAGTTAAGAAAGTTCTCGATAAAGTTGAAAGTGTTCAAAACACATTAGGTGCCAGCTCAGACGCTGGAAGATTAGAAAAATTTGCTCGTAATAGAATTGCTCCAGGAGAGGGAGCAGGTATGGGCAGTAGATTGGCTCAAATAGGAACTAATCGTGCGTTAGGTATTTTGGCTCCTGAAACAGCGATGGCTGAAGAAGAGATAGAAATACCATTAGAGGATGGTGGTATCGCTAAGATCGCGACTAGCATCGGTGAAGCGCGAGACATGAAGGTGCCGACCTTTATGCGAGATAACAAAGAGCTTGCTGCAGTTACTGCAGAAGATGTAGAAAAGTCAGGACTTGGTTCATTAAGAGCTTATTTAAATGCAATGGACTTTGATGAAGACCTAGGCGAGTACATCAAGAAAGTTGAAGACAAAGCTGCTGGCGGCATCATGAAGCTTAATACAGGTAAAGCAATTGATTTAGGTGCAGAATTTTTGGGCAAGGTTTTTAATAGAATTCAAGAAGCAGTTAAGAAAGGAGATTTAAAAGCTCTTGATAACTTAAGAGAAGAAACTGAATTTGTGGATTTAGACCCAAAACTTTCTGGTGAAGTGGTCAAAAGAATTGATGATGCAGCAGAAGAAATTGTTAAGAAAGGCGATAAGCCTGAAGGGCCTGGACCTCTTGGCAACCTTGGAGATGAGGCGGCAGATGAAATAGTCGAATCTGGCACTGAAACATCTGCAGGTCTTGGAAGCAGGCTTCTTAAAAGGGGCCTCAAGACGACTGCATACGCAGGTATTCCCGGCGCAGCCGTCTTCTATGGCTTGAGTGAATCCTCTCAAAAGCAGCAGCTTGAAGAAAAGATTAAAGAGTTAGAAGAAAAACTATCAACTAATATTAGCCCAAGTGAAATAAATCAAGTAGCAGAGCAATTGGCTAGATTAAGAGCTGAAAATGAAAGATTAAACGCACTAATAAAAGAAGGAAATAATACTGAATCTGACGCAAATAAAAGAGGCGGCAATATACTCGAAAGACTAACAAGCAAATTAAGAAATATTGATCCTCAGAAAGGCTTGTATATTGCCAGTCAAATGATGAAGCCCACAGAGGGCATTGTTCCAGTTAACGCATTTACTCAAGCAGTAGAAGCTGGCATGGCTTATGATAAAATTCAATCTGATCAAGCCAAGGACGCTGCAGCTATTGATCAATCAATGCTTGATGTAGAAAGAGAGTTTAATCTTAGAAAAAGGTTTATAGAAAGACAAACAGGTACAGCCTTAAATCCTGCTGAAGAAAATGAATTGTTGCAAAGTATATTTCAAGATTCTAAAGACAACGCTACTCTCGTTAAAATGTTAGCAACTGCGCCGGATATAATAGATGAAAACACTCAAAGCCTTTTCAGAACTGATAATGCTGACTCAGCGACTCAAAAAATATTAATGAGATATCAAAGTAATCCGTAAGCATGAAGTATCAAGTCTTAGATGACGGTTCTTATTTTAGTTGGTCGGATGATGATGATCCTAACGAAGTAAGACGGCAAATAAAAGAAAGAAATTTAGCTATTAGCCAAGAAAAAGAGCGAGTTAAGTTTGCTAATTCTGTTGAAAATAATCCTGCGACTGAACTACTCCAAGAAGACATAGGCGCATTTGGAGCAGCGGGAAGAGGAGCTTTAAATGGACTTGTTTCTATAGGCACAGAAACAGCATCAACCATAGGTTATGGCTTACAACTCGCAGGCCAAGAAGAAACTGGAAAAGATTTGGTTGCTAGAGCACAAGCCATTCAAGAAGTTTATGCCCCCGATATTCGAGGACTTGGTTTAGCTGCAGAAATACCAAAAGCTTTGGTTCAATTCGGAGCACCTGGTGGCGCGGTTCTTAAAGCGACTAAAGGTTTTAGAAAAGGAGCAGCTTTAGTTCCGCTTGCCGCTGCTGAATTTACTGTAGCTTCTCCTGATATGGAGACTTTCGGTGATTCTTTTATTGGGGCCGGTCCCACCAAAACAAGAGACTTAGAATATTTAGATGGCCAAGAAAAAGCCTTTGCTGCTTTAGAGAACAAAGGCAAGATAGCTCTTGAAGGTGCTGCTGTTTCAATAGGTGCGCCTTTTTTGTTTGCAAAAGCAGCCCAAGTTGGTCTTCCTCTAGCAGCAAAAACCGCAGCATTGCCTGTTGTAGGTGATGCATTACAAGTAAGCTTTAAAGCTGCAAAAGATGCAGGAGAACTAATTGGTCAAGGCGTTGATAAAGTTCTAAAAGAATCACCGACTCTAGATAAACTAGCAGGGCAGTTTCGCTATCGAGGTATGCTACCTACAAAAGAGCTTGCAGAAATAAGGGATGCAAGATCCCTTGAGTTTGCTTCGCTATTGCAAGCTAACAAAATCGCGCTTGATGACGCACAACAAAGCCTAGACTTGATATTTAAAAGAGGTGATGTCAACGGTATAACCGCAAAAGACATCATGGATGCTTGGGATAAAGCGGTCTTTCCTGCTGATGAAATTTTTCAGGCAGGAGAAGACTCTGCAAAAGCAGCAAAAGCTAGAGCTTCTCTTGAAGCGGAGCAAATAAAAGCATTTGAAGTTCTTGTCGAAGCAGATAAAGCTTATGGTTTAACTGGAAAAAATCTTAATATTAATTCCAATGTTGACAATATTCGTTCTGATTACAGTTTGTTTCGATCTGCTAAAAGAGCTAGACAATCAATTGATGCTTACAGCGATGCAATACAAAAAAACCCTGAGTTATTGCCTGAAGGTGTAGCAGATACCATTGGTGGCCAACTCGGGTTATACGGCACAAGGCAATATCGCGCTTTTTTAGACGATAACTACCAACCTTCTCAAGCACTTCAAGATAAAGCTGTTGCCTCAATAATAAAAGCTAATCAAAAAAATGGAGACATTATTACTGAGGCAGAAGCTAGAGGTCAGTTAAGCGAACTAATTCAAAAACCTGGTTTTGTAAATTCAAAATTAAGCCCAAAAAATCTAACAGAAGATTCTGTGTTAGCCAAGATGAATGATGGTGTTTTAAAGGGCAGAACTTTAAACAGTAAAGCAATTAGAGAATATCTAGGTGAGTACACGGGAAGAAGTAAGCCAGGCGTAAGTCTTGAATCTAGAAGATCAGATCTCTCTGTGAAGTTAAATGAAACTCTTAAAAGACAATCAGGGATTATCAGCAAAGGCAATTATCTTAAATACCTTAAGGAGTACAATGACACTTTGCCTGCTGGCAATAAAGTCTTTTTAGATGAGTTGCCTCCTGGGTTGATCGACATACAAGGCGATAAGAGTTACGTTAAGTTAAGCGATAGCTTTAAGTACGGAGAGCTTAAAGGAAAGTACGTTAGACAAGATTATCTTAATGCATTAGAGCAAGACTCTTGGAAGCTTTCTTCTGTTCTTGGTCCTGGTTATGCTTTTTTTCTTGGGTTAAAAGGTCTGAGCCAATTAGGTAAAACAGCTTACAATCCAGTCGGACAAATTAGAAATGTTACCAGCGCAATGGGCTTTGCCATAGCAAACGGTAATGTCCCTAACGGCCAGACCATGGCTGAAGCTTTTTCGTTTGTTTCTAAGTCAATAAAAAATGAATTTGGCAAAGATGCATCTGGCAAAGCGATGGCTGAGAAATACAGCAGACTTGGGATTATAGGTCAACAAGCTCAGTTAGGAGAATTAAACAATTTAATTGATGAAGCGGCAGAAGCATCCCAGCTTAATGCAAAAATATTTGGATCAAAAGGAATTCAAGCTTATCAGAACAGCATTATGACCAAGCTCTACCAGGGAGGTGATGATGTCTGGCGTATATTTAACTTCAAAACTGAAAGTGAAAAGCTAAGGTCTATGATTGCTGCTTCTGAAGTGAAAGGATCTCCTTTCATAATGAAAGCAACAACACCACAACAAACAAGAATTGTTACCGACGCTGGTCTTGATCCAAAAAGCTTTGATGTTACAAAGCTTTCTAAAAAAAGCTTTGATGATTTTATCGATGAAGAAGCAGCATCAATTACAAGAGATGTAGTTCCTAACTACGAAAGAGTCCCGGAGATTGTTCAAAAAATAAGACAACTGCCGATTGGTAATTTCATTGCTTATCCTGCTGAAATTATAAGAACAAGCACAAATATATTAGGCAGAGCGATTACTGAACTTTCAAGTGAAAATCCATTAATGAGAGCTAGGGGTATGGAAAGAATCCTTGGCTACTCTTCTATAGCAGTTGGTATACCTTCCGGCATAACATCTATGAGCTTAATGGCCACAGGCTCAACAGAAGAACAGTTAGATTCATATAGAAGGTCTGGTGCGGCAAGCTGGGACAGGAATGCTAGTTTAGCGGTAGTTAAGTCAGATAGTAACGGTAACCCAGAAGAAGTTATTAACCTTTCTTACACGATGCCATATGAGTACATGATTACTCCGTTCTTAGCGGTTCAAAACGCATGGGACAACGGCGTTAGGAATGAAAAAGATATATTGAGCATAGCTAGTGATGCTATGGGTCAAGTATATAGCGAATTTTTTAGACCATTTATGGGCCAATCAATGTTGACCCAAAGAACTTTTGAAGCAATGAATGGCAGAACTGCTACGGGTGCGCTCATTGGCCCTGGAGAAGATGCACCTGTAGCTGACAGGATGTATTCAGGATTTATGCATGTTTTAAACGGATTAGTTCCTACGATATCGCCCGCTGAATTTAATGTAGATGTGCGGCCTTGGGAAGTTGGGAAAATATCTCCTGATGAAGAACCTGTGGGCGCAAAAAATTTTTATGGGCTTTCTAGGGTGTTAAATATAAAAGACGCACCTGTTTCCGCTCTTGTTGGCAGCGGGTTGGTTGATCCTCGATACAGGGTTTCAAAAAACAAACAACTTGATTTTTATGGTGAGATGTTTGAAGCCATGACAGGCGTTAAAACAATTAAGTTAGATATGGAAAGGTCGTTAGAGTACAAGGCTGTTGATTTAGGAAATAGAATTAGTAACGCTGGAATAGATTTAAGAAGGTTGGCCAAAACAAAAGAGTATAGAAGCCCTGAAGAGTTTGCTTATAACTATGAAAAGTTAGTCGAGACACAAAGAAGGTTGGCTTCTGAATTAAAAGTTGCAATGGATGACGCAAAATATCTAGGTGTCAGCAATGAAAAGATTAACGCTATTTTGAGCGATGCAAATGTTCCTAGATGGAGAAGCATTGTGCGGGGTAAATTCTTACCATCAATGCCAAACCCTGATCTTTATATAGAACAAAAAGAATTAAGCGAAGATCAAAACAAAATTAGAAACATTGTGCCTTTAGCCGATATGAGAAGGACATTTGGAGAAGCAAGAACCAGCGAACTACCTGCTGCTCCAGTTTTGCCTGCACCTACGCCAACACCTGATTATAGTTTACTGCCTAGCAGGTCTGCAGGAAGTAGCCCATCATTACCAAATAATCGCGAATCTTCTCAAGCATTACGCAGACAAGAGATGAATAAACTGCTAGGCATTGACTAATTGATCCCGCAGCGCAAACGAAAGAGCAAGTACTACGCAAAGAAGGTTGAGTACGATGGTATCGTGTTCGACTCCAAGCTCGAGGGTGCCCGTTACAAAATACTGAAGGAGATGCAGGACCGGGGAGAGATATGCGAACTCGAGGTTCAGGTGCCATACGAATGTGTGGTAGAAGGTAAGAAGATCTGCAAATACATTGCTGACTTCAGGTACAGATGCGGTGATGATGTCATGGTAGAAGATACCAAAGGTGTGATTACCCAGGTGTTTTCTCTAAAGAAGAAGCTGGTTGAAGCCCTGTATCCAGGGCTTGTTATCCAGATCATCAAAGACCCAAGGGAGTTACCTAGAACGGCGTTCTATCCTCGTTCATTACCTGTATCTTCTTGAAGTCTTCGAGGGTGCCGTCAAAAAAGTTACGCAACTTCTCGAGGTCAGCCGTATCACCAAATCGATATTCAATCTTGGATAGCTCACGCATCTCAGGACTGCTGAAGTGCTTGTCACCCAGCTTATCAGCCGTGACATTGTGAAACGTAAAGATGCCAACCCTGTAGGTCATGACATCATCATTGCTCTCTTCAGGTACAAAGTCAGCTTTGACCAGGCTAGGCATCCATCGATGGTCCCTGCAGCCAGCACGTTGTTCTTCGATCGTTAACTCTTTGTTGAACCTAGCACAACGCCATGCTGCATCAGTGCCGTCCATTACAGGTGACGATGAGTGACAGTTCCTGCAGTTGACTGAGCCTGGTAATCGTTTGCCTAGATAGATCTCACGATACCGTGAAGTGTTCCACTGCTTTAACTCCCAGTCATTCTCGCTCTTACCAGGTGGTGGTGCGTCAGAAGTAATGATGCGCTGCGCTTTCTCCTGAGCCTGCTCCCAGATCGAAGGTTCAAAGTCTACGATTTCAGAATAGATGCTACTGTCATTCTTGTTGACCACAACAGCCATGGATTTCGTTAGACCAAAACAGCCCATGTAACAGTGGAGCTGCCACTTGTAGGATCTAGACCAGCCCTGATAATCACCAGACTTGTTGAGCTCTTTCCAACGCTTGTCGTTAGCTGACTTGCTCTCAAATACTAGAATCTGTTCGGGATCCTCCGGTACAACACGTTTCGCAAAGCCGTCACAACTACCGCCGAAGTGTCCGCCAAGGAACGATGCTCTGTACTGATTGCCCTCCGCATCAACTGCAGAGAGATCAAAGACCTCGCTCTCTTTAACGAAGTGAACCAGTTGGTCTTCGATCCGATTGCCCAGGTCAAACAACCTGAGCATCCGGCCTTTGAAGTCAGATGGTAAGCACCAGTGGTACTGTAGCCACAACTTGCGTTCATCTTCATCACCGATCTGGCTCATCCCTAGATGGCCTCGCTGACCCTCATTGTTATCTTCGATCCATTGATCGATTTGTTCAAAAAGTAACGCCGATGACATTCCAATACCTACCCTCTTTTCTTACATTAACTTTCCTGACCTTATCGAAAGCACCGTCATTCACCATATCAACGGCCGTGTCGATGCTGTAAGGCAAACGCATTCCTTTTGACATAATGCCCCACTTCTTTTCAGCAACCTGTCTAGCCTTACCGTGCATCTCCACCATCAAGGCAGTGGAGTAAGGCCAGTACTGATCTTCAGACTTGAAATTAATCTTCAAGTAATCATTGCCATTCTTACTGGTCGCACGTTCAGCGCGTATCCATTTGACATTTTCCTGTCTTTCGGTCGCTGCCTGCTCACCCAGTTCATCTGATAACACATTCCCTTCAACAGCCTGAGTTGTTTCAGCAGCGTCCTTTTCTTCCGCAAGCCCCATGACAAGACCAAGGGGTTCTTTAGGTTTGGGCTTGGGCTTAGGCTCTCCGCATTCAATACAATGACTGTAGTCAGAATCATTCACTGCAAGACATGGGTTGCCATTGTCTTTCTCTGCCTCACAGATCCAGATCTTAATCTCTACATCGTTGAGCTCTTCATCCCGCTTGTTGCGTTCCGGTCTGGCCGTATCGATGCAGCCATGGCGTGCCATGTTGCCGCCATAGTCCAAGAGCAAACAATCCTGCTTGTCACCCCAAGGGCGCATACCCCGTCCGCATATCTGAACGTACAGCCCTAGCGATTTGGTTGGTCGCAGTAACGCTATGCAATCTGTGCGTGGTGCATCCCAACCCTCAGTCAGTACAGCGACATTGCATAGTGCGTTGATCCTGCCTTTCTCAAAGTCTGTGAGGATCCTCTCACGCTCATCTGCCGGTGTCTCAGCCGTCACTGACTCTGCAACAATGCCATGGTTTCGTAGGAACATAGCCATCTTCTGAGCGTGCAGAACGCTGACGCAGAAGAAAACGGTGCTGGTTCGACCTTTAGTGTATGCCTTATCGATCCAGTCATTGATGATGGCGTACATCGTCTGATCAACGATCGCTAACGACTCGAGATCAGACTCACGGTAGTCACCACCCTTGAACTTAAGTCGCGCCTTACTTGCATCAATGACTGCGTTATCTGCAACCTTGAACGCTGACAGTCGAGACAGGTATCCCTCTTTAATCAGTTGAGGAATCTTTGCCTGGTAAGCAACACCGCTGAAGAAATGGTCCTGCATACCATAGATGTAGCCTTGACCCATGCGGTATGGCGTAGCCGTCACACCCAGTATCTGTGGACATCCTATATCTTCGAAGTGATCAATGATCTTTCTATACCGACTCCTCATCTCAGGACCAACGTGATGAGCTTCATCAATGATGATGTAGTTAAAAGGGTAGGACTTTTCAAGTCGCTTCTTTGAAGCCAACGTGTCTCTGCTGGCGACTACAATAGATGCGGTATGGTCATACTGTTTGAGACTAGCGGCAAGAATACCGACTGGTGCCTCTGGCCATACCGTTTTAATTTTATCGACCGCCTGGGAAATCAACTCCTGGCGGTGCGCTAAGATCAAGAATCGCTTCGTTGGATCCTGTTCGTATAACTGCTTGATCAAAGTCGCGAACACTACTGTCTTACCAGCACCCGTAGGTAGCACGATAAGTGGGTAGCCTGTCTCTTCTTCAAACCAGCAGAGAGCTTTTTGCAAAGCTTTTTTCTGATAGTTTCTTAGTTCCATACTAGTGTATTAACTCCTCTTCACTGAAAATTTCTTCACGCTCTTTGAGCGCAACCTGTTTCATTTTCCTAACAAACCAGTCAACCTCATCAGGATCTGTGCAGTTCATGTAGGAGTACCAAGTACAATACCCCAGACACTCTTGAATAAGATCGCCATACCTAATCTCTTCATTAACCATTTTCGTTAAGAATTCACTGAACACTTCATTAAAGTCCTGAAAGACTTCTTCTTTCTTTTCGTTATCCATACGGATCTCCAGTTAAGTAATTTCAAACATCTTTTATCCTCGCCTGCCAAGCCATAACGGGCCAAACGTAGCCAAACCCGATCCTCGCCTGCCTCGCCTCGCCACGCCAGGGCTTGTCTTAACGCACCCAGCCTAGCCTGACCTGCCATGCCTTGCCTTAACGCACCGCACCCAACCTCGCCTAACCTGAACATGCCTGCCTTGCCAGACCGTACCTAGCCTGACCTCAACGAGCCTGACCGTGGCCCACCTCGCCTGCCTTGCCTTGTCACACCTTGCCCAGCCGGAACCGTCCCAACCATACCGGACCTGGACATGCCTCGCCTGCCTTGCCTTGTCATACCTAGCCAGACCTCACCCCGCCTAACCTGATCCCACCCCGCCAAGCCTGACCTGCCATACCTCGCCTAACCGTACCGGGACTCAACACAACCCGCCACGCCTCGCCTGCCTCACCTTGCCTGACCTTGTCTCACCGTGCCTCACCTTGCCATACCGGGACTTGTCTGACCCCGCGTTGTCTTATTTAATCTCCAAGTCCAGGTCAGCAATAGTGGTATTAATTGCCTCGCTGATCTGAGAGATCTCGCTTAAAAGATGGTATTTCTTTCTGTATGCAATCGCTTCGTTGATTGCTCTTTTCAAAAGATCATCTCGAGCAATAGGATCATTCATGATGTCGTCCAACGACATGTAGACTTTTGATTGCTTGGAATCTTCAGAGACATTTGAATACACCACGTTGTGATAAATAGGGACACCTGGTTCAACAGGTTTACCTTCTCTGATCACATGAATAGATCGGATCATGTTACGCGCTTCATTCAGTCTGTACTTATCAGCAGCAACATCGTTGTTCCATTCAAAGCCATCATGCAGAACATTGGTGTCATCTCTCGCTCGTTCAACAACAGCAGCGGGGGTTATGACACCCCCTTGATCCTGCTTGATATCTTCGAGTTCGTTGTATGCATCTTCTGCTCTAATGTTGTTAAAGCGACTGCCTGATCTCCAACGAACCTCCATTACGCCACCTCTTGAAAAGTACGACTTTCAGTCACAGGCACAGAAGTATCGACGCGAAAACGTCCCATCTCTCCTCCCTTCTCTGGTCGCCAATCACCAATCCCAGTTGAGAATCCTGCCTTGTTGGCAAGGATGACAACATCCTGAACTGATAACCTAGAAGTGTCGATGCAAAGCTTGAAAGTAGCTCTCCAGCTCTCAAAGCACAATCTATATCTAAGGTCGGTTGAACCTGCTCCGACACGCACGGTGTCAGTACGAACATATGGCTCTTTGTCAAAGGATAAAGGCACGCACATGTTTGAATCTGTGCTGGGGATGAAGACAGATTTTCTGACAAGAGTTTTTTCTATGCCTTCATCTTTATGTGCTACGTTGATAAGAGCAGCTTTGAAAGCTACTAATGGAAGGCCATAAGAGCCATCGTCAGTGTAATAAGCACACTCTTTAGCTGTAGCCTCTGGAGTGCGTTTTTCTTTCGGCAGCTTCTTCCTCTCTCCAGGAGTCAGTCCAAGCATACGCAAAGCCTTTTCAGACCAAGCGTGCATTAACAACGGACTAATGCCCTCAATGCCTATTTCAATTTGAGTGTCCTGGTGAGGATTGATCTTGCTTTCTATTGTTTGATTTAAAATACTCATGATTTTAATTTCCTATTTTTTTTGCATCCGCTAGTTGTGAGAGCAGTCAGGCGCGGATGTTCCTCCTGACAACTCTTTGTGAACTGATTGATCGTAGACATCTGGATCAGACATCAATTCATTAATCTCATGCTGCTCACGTTCTTCTTCAGACATGTTCTCGAGCATATCAATGTACAAGTTCTTCACCTGTCCCATGGTCGATTTCCTTTTTTCTTTCTTCAACAAGTTCAAAACAATAGGCTTCTGCTTCTGATCTGTCTGGCGCGTATCCAAGATACACCCGACCTTCTTTCTTCTCGATCGCGTAAAACAACTGAGCATGTTCATTAAAGTAACTAACCATTGTTCCTCCGAATTAGTGGCGGATCATCTACTGTGGTGTGGAGAGGCACCTAGGGTCCGCAGTAGATGTAAGGATGCCGCCTCACCCCGTTCACTCCCTAGGACCTTAGTTCCAGTTAACCTGCTGACCCGTCGGTTGCGCTGCCTGTTGGGCAGGTGCAGCCGCCGGAGCAGACTGTTGTTGTGCAGGCTCTGCGTTAGGCGACAAGAACGACTTGATCTTGTTCTTAGGTGGATAACCATTGCTACCAGGCTCAATGCTAACGCTGGCCTGCAGCGGCTGGTTCATAGCAGCACCCAAGGTCTGAGTGTTGAGCGGTGTCGTATCGACGTTGATACCAACCCCTTTGACGAATGCTTTGAGACGCCCGATTGCTACGTTAGGGTTAGATCCAGTCAGCACAAAAGTTTCAAAGATCCTTCTGTTCTCATGAGAAGGGCCGACGACTTTGAACTGAATGTCGATGCCTTCGTTACCAGATTTGTACTGCTTCTCCTCAAAAGAAACACCCTCAATGGTGTAAGTTCCTTCAGGCACAGGTGCGTAATCGCCCTGTTGGTTTTCATCGACGTTGTCCCAGTCGATATTTGAATCAAGAATACCCATAGCTATTTAGCTCCTTTCTTTACGGGTTGTGGTTTAGGAGGAGCAAGGGCTGCTTGATAGGCATCCATGAAACTACTCCAGTCGAAATTCAATTTGTTGGGAAGCTCAATGCGACTCTTCGCATCGTACCCCGCAGCAAACTTTGTGAAGAGAGCTCGATTGCCGTAGCTGATCGCACGGTTCTTCGAGCCATCCTTCTGCAGGTTCACTTCAAAGTTCGCAAAGAAATTGAAGTCCACCCAGTCTTTGATCAATGCATTAACCTGCTTGTGGCAACGCATCTCCCAACGATCGTAAGGCTCGTTGATTGCATCATTGAAAGGCTTGACCGCCACATGCGATAGCAAGATGACGTTCATGTTCTTGTTCTGATACAACCACTGAAAGCCATCGAGCATGTGAGTCCATAACTCCTTGACCTTTGTATGACCTTTGCCGAAGCCAGGTGTTTCGATACCCTCCCAGCCTTCTTTCTCGCAAGCATGTCGCTCTGCAAGAATCGAGGCGGCATCGGTGGTATCCAGGCACACAGTCTTGAAGGCATGGTCTTCGTTGGCCAGACCTCTGACCTGATTGAGCAGATCCTCCCATGTCTCTGCAACGGGGAAGCGTGGTGCCTCAATAAACTTGAGTCCATCTTCCGCTTGCAGAAAGATCACATCGTCAGCCTGAGATGCAAAGGTAGATTTACCAATACCATCTGTACCTTGGATGTTCATCTTCATGGGGGGATAACCGCTTGGGCCTTGAGGCAATGCACTTGTTTGCACTGTATCTAAAAGGCTCATGCTACTTCCTCCTTGAGGTTAATTGATTTAATCGACGGGTCCGTCAACTCAGTCGATAGAGCAGCACCTATCCTAGATGCTTCGCTTGGATTCGCGATCATCCATTCCTTGTACTGTTTCATATTGACTGAGTAGACGGTTTGTCGTGTTAGGAAGGAGGGAAGACTTTCATCAGGTTGTTGATACCAGAGGGTGTGCAGGTGATCCTGGTCCCAGTGATACTTACGTTTGATTTCGAATGTCACACCAGATTCGGTGCTTTGCCCACCTTGATTGGAAAGCGGTAAAAGAATCTCACGCGCTTCTTTGGTGTCGAGAATTTGACCTTGAAGTTTCTTCGCTCGTTGCTGAAGCTTCGCAATCTCTTTCTTCACAGTGTCGTACTGACGCACTAGTTGTCCGTAGTCCATAGGCTACTTCTCCTTATCACACACTTCTCTTCTCTACACTGGAGCCATTGTCCAGAATGCTTTACAGAATGTCAACACTAATTACTCATAATATTTTTTGACACAGAAAGTTCTTCCACCTAAGATGTGCGAACCGGAAATATATGAGGATGAAATGGACGTTCAGATCGAGAAGGGAATTCCTATCGGCAAAAGCTTTAGGAAGGAGCCTGACAATGAGTGGCGGGATACTCTGTTAAAAATGGACATCGGTGACTCGTTTGTGATTGATGAGGGTGACGATGAGAACCGCGCTCAATACCAGGCCATAAGCTATCACGCCAAGAAGATAGGCATAACAATAAAGGGAACCAAAGAGGATGAGCGGAACCGTAGAATCCATCGGCTCACATGAGGTCAGACTTTTCCAACCTGAGTTCTCTGGCGAATCAATTAGCTTTGAGCAAAAGGGAGAGTGGCTGAACGAGCTGCTCGAGTACGGCATACACATCATCCCCTGTGGTAGCCCACATGATACGGTCCCCCAATACTTTAGGAAAAGACATCCGTTTGATGATGAGCCTCAGTTAAAAGCGAAGTGGGCGAAGACCCCCCGCGTCAACTGGTCACACTATCAGCGCACGCAGCCAAGTGATATGGAAGTCCGGGCCTGGCATCATGAATTCCCAGCAGCGAACTGGGCGGCAATCACAGGGATAAACTTTGCCGTCGTTGATGCGGATAGTGATGAGGCCATGGCATGGATCAGTGAAGGCAACATCACACGATCGCCTCTGACCCAGCGTACTCCTCGAGGAGGAGCTCATTACTTCTATAGCATAGCTCAGGCAGAGGTCAGGACTGGGGCCGGAAAGAACAAGATCGATACCAGAGGTGTCGGTGGCTATGTGATGGTCGCACCTAGTCTGGGATACACCATGCACTGCGAACCATCGTATGGCGTAGGCAGCATGGATGACCTGCCCCCGCTGACCGACATGGATATCAGTAAGATTACGGCGTTCAATAATGGTGGCGATGCAGAACCAAACATTCGTGAAGTGTTGAATGAAGATGCTGCAGAAGAGGGTGGCCGCAACGATAAGCTGGCACGCCTGGTCGGCAAGTGGATCAAGGAAGGCTGGGGAATGAGGGAAATCCTCATCAAGGCGCAGGACTGGAACCAGACCTGTGATCCACCCCTGTCAATCGTTGAGACTGCAACAACAACACTGAGCATATGCCAAGGCCACATCAAGCGTCATCCTGAAGACATCGATGCGGGTGTGAACGAATGGGAAACCAGCCAATGGCAGACACAGATCAGTGAAGATCTCAAGCAAATACAGGATCAAGAGGATCCGGTCGAAGCTCCCGGCGAGCCAGAGATCGGGCCTCTTGGTCTTGTACCCTTCAGTGACCAGGAGTGGCAGGAAGAAACAACCTTCGGTCAGATCGAACAGTACTGGGGTGATGCCTTTGTGTTTCAGAACAGCAGGGTATTGCTGTTGGGCAAGCCCAAGATCGGTAAGTCAAACTTCCTTGGTGCCTTTGCGGCTGGTGCTTGTACAGGCACAGACTTTCTGGGGGTGCCGTTCAGCAAACCATTGAAGGTGATGTGGTTCCAGGCAGAGATCATCAAGGAGTTCATGAAGGACAGGATCGAAACGTACTTCAGGCGGTTCGCACATGATGAAGATATGATCCGCATGGGCTATCAGAATCTGATTGTGTCGGGGCGGCTACGCAAAAACCTGATGACCGATCAGGACATACAGGCATTCCATGAAGAGATCCAGTATCACAAGCCAGACATCGTGATGATCGATCCAATCATTAACTTCTTTGATGGTGAAGAGAACAGCAACACAGAGATTCGTAAGCTGCTCGATCGTATCGATCGGTTGATAGAGCTCAACAACGTAGCGGTCCTGTTGGCCCACCACACGGGTAAAGAAAGAGCCGATGACAAATCGTTCATGTCAGCGCGGGGCGGTAGTGTGTTCGCCGGATGGTTCGACAGTGGCATCAAGCTGGCAGGGGAGAAGCCCAACGTGCAGTTCTACTACGAAGCGCGTAACGCACGCGATCCTGATGAGCATCTGGCAAACTTTGACTTTGAGTTGGGTGAGTGGCAGGTGTCCGACTTGCTCAAGCGTCCGACCAAGCAGATCTCAACAGAGGATGAAGTGGAGATTGCAGACATCGTGTTCAAGGGGATGCAATTCGATAAGTATTACAAGCGTGGTGACATGGAGTTGCTGGCCAAGAAACAATTACGCAGACACAACAGGGCAAATGGGCAGAAGGCCTGCAGAAATGCCGTCAGTTATTTACAGTCACATCTGGGCCATAAGGTACTGACTTATAGTCTGCCTGGTCAAGCAATGTGGCATTATCTCGCGGAATCCACCGCACAAAAACCTTGGGAGGTTGAATGAAACTACTTACTTACTTACGCAACTGGTTCGCTGGTCTTTGGGCAGCAAAGAAGACTGAGCAGGCTAAGAAGGAGATCGCAGGAGTCGTCGAGGATGTCGTTGACATTGTCGATGAGGCCAAGAGCAAAGCGATTGAAGAGGTCAAGGAGAAAGGTGAACAGGTCACGCACTCGATTAAGAGAAGGGCGCGGGATAGGTTCGGTCGGTTCCTGCGTGACGATCCGAAGACCCCAGAGAACGAAGCCTATGTCGATGTCAAAGTAGATAAGGATGACAAGGATGAGAAATAAAAAGAACATCAAGCAGGAGTACATCTACAAGTGCAAGGTGGTACACATTGTGGATGGCGACACGATTGATGTTGATATACCGTTGGGTTTTGGTATCAACAAGATGAAACAGCGGTGCCGTACCTACAATATTGATACCCCAGAAAGCCGCACTAGAAACAAAGCGGAGAAGAAACTGGGCCTTGCCAGCAAGGCGCGGATGAAGGAGTTGTGTGGTAAAGAAGTGTATGTCGAGAGCCTAGACGGAGGTAAGCTGGACAAGTACGGCAGGCTGTTGGCTAACCTGTTTACCCTGGAGGGTATCAATATCGGGAAGCTGTTGATCGATGAAGGTCATGCGGTGAAGTATAGCGGGGGAAAGAAGAAGCATGTCTGGGCCTGATGATAAACCTGACATGGTGAACAAACCCCCTCACTACCTGATGGGTGACATCGAGTGTATCGATGCGATTGAAGCATCAATGAGCAGGGAAGCATTCAAAGGTTATTGCAAAGGCCAGGTGGAACGATATTTGTGGCGGTACGAGAAGAAGGAAGATCCTCTCCAGGATGTGGAGAAGGGACTTTTCTATCTCCAAAGGCTGAAGAAGAAGTTGATCGAGGAGCAGGGCCAGAGTGAAGATTAAGATAGAGATCGAACTTGATACAGCGAATCCCGATGACATGGATCGCCTCGATGAACTGACGGCAGGTGCATTGCGCAGCGAGTTCAGACAGGCGGCACGGGAGATCGCAGAAGAGTTAAAAGGTTCAGCCGTAAGCGAAAACATCGAGGAGGATAATGATGAGTAACAACAGTTATCATGAGTACTACACCGTGGTGTATCGAAGCGATAGCTCAGGAGAGACTCACAGAGTGGTCATACTGGACGATCATGCGAAGCCTACACCTAGACCGCCTAAAAAGAAAAAGGTTCACAGGGGCTTTCTGAGGGATTCTGAGGGGACCAATGTTATTCAGTGGCCTACGCTTGATCTGAATTCAGGCAGAAAGAATCGGTGGTTTTAAAAAATACCCTCCGGCAGTATGAGGGTGGTCAGTAGGGCCGGAGGGTATGTCGCCTAGATCGGCAGAGGAAAAAGGAATTTAAAACTCTGCTCGAGCAACTGACCCAGTATAACAGAAATTATTCGGCGTTGTAGACAATCAGATGGAAAACACTTAGGCATGAAAGTTAAAGTAGTTTCGAGGCAAAAGTATAGGGCAATCGGGGTGATTTTGAAATTGCCCCTTACTCCACTTTTTGAGAATAAAGTTCAACGATATCAATGGTTTAGGGGTAGGGGCAGTAGGGGCAGCGTTGCCCCTACCTAACGAAGGTGCCCTGCCCTCCTGCAGCCCAGTAAAAACGGGTAGGGGCATAGGGGCAGTAGGGGCACTCCCTAAAGGGAGAGACATTTAACAATGATCTCTACCTACTCCCTAGGGAGGGGCCAGGAGGAAAAAAAATTTTAGTGAGGGTATGATGAGCGAGAATCCAGAAGTTCAAAAAGAGTCTGTAGGTGCTGAGATGAGTGAGTCGAATTCGAATATGTTGTTTGATGATGATGAGTTTGCGAAGCGAGGCCTGGCGAAGAAGCAACAGTTGACGGCGAAGCAGGAGAAGTTTGCGCAGTTGTTTGTGCATCATGATCTGACGAAGAAGGAGTGCGCCCTGCGTGCTGGCTACAAGAGTCCACGCTCGACCGCATCGATCTTGTTGCATCAGCCTGAGTACAAGCATGTGCAGGACAGGATAGCAGAGCTGACTGAGGCCAAGCAGTTGAAGTACGGGATCACTTTCGAGAAGGTGTCGAGAGATTTGCAGATGATCAGGGATGCTGCATTGGAGGATGGTGCTTATGGTCCAGCAGTTCAGGCAGAGATGGGCAGGGCAAAGCTTGCAGGTTTGATGATTGAGAAGAAGGAGATTAAAACTGGGAAGATTGATCAGATGGATCGTGAGGAAGTTGAAGCAAGGCTCCGAAGTCTGTTGGATAAACATGAGTTGGCTGCGACTCAGTCAGAGCCTGAAGTGGTAGAAGGGGAAGTCGTAGAGGAATGGGATGAGGAAGAGTGGGAAGATGATGGTGATGATGAGGAAGAAGGAGAGCCTTAGACTCTCCACACCTCCGGTCTGAATGTATGTCGCTTGCGGTCTTTCTTGGTGACCCTGCGTTTGTTTTTCAGTGAGCTCTTCAGGCGAAACATGCTGATCCGGTGATCAGAGCAGCAGTACCTGTTAGTGCCTGCGCCCTCCCGCTCAAGGCGAGTTGATTGTCCGCCCGATCTGCTCGAGAAATTTTTTCCGCACCAGGCGCAAGCGTACTTGCGCGTTTGTTTTGTTTCATGAAGGGTGGCTGAGTTCCATCTCAGCCCACCCCGTGTTTCTTTTGCACTCATACTAAATTTTCACCTCCGCAAAATCGCGCTCGTATGACCTTATTATTTCCAAGTCATCAGTAATGAACAGATCCCCAGATGTAACCTCGTAACGGCGACCCCTGGTGCGATCTGTCAAGCGTCCGTCCTCATTGCCACGATGATCGTGATCTTCAAATCCTGTGATCTGTTGGTCACTGTCAAACCACCGATTCGCAGCGTCAATACAGTCGGGGATCGTGGAGCCTGTACCCCATACACAGATGCCTTCCTGCACAATTGCGTATAAAGTTTCCTTTTTGTTATCTAGCATTCAGTATCTCCTCCTATAACGCTCGCGGACTCTGTCGGATTGCAAGCTTATCGCTATCTCTGCTTTGATTTCTTTGTCCAGTCTGCGCTTCGCAGAAAATGCCCACACTCTGATGTTGCTTGCCACCTCATCAAAGCTTTCTTGGAACGGGTACTCTTCAGAGCAGTCTGCATCTTCACCGTTTCTATTTCGGATGCATTCGGTCAGAGCGTTGGCTGCGTGAGCGAAGTCATCGTAAGCTTTTATTAAGTCTAATGTGTCTCTCTTTGAGTCTGACATACTGGTTTCCTTTTTTAGTTTATGGTTAACCACAACTTGAGTTGTGATGGTTCATCTAGTTCATTCAATAGGATGTAATTAAAATGTTTCCCGATACCCTTCAGGGCTTTGCTTGAATTCGCTAGGTGAATTTCTGTCGGACGTTTGTCAATGTCGTATAACAATGACCTGTCCATGTCGATGATATGGATGCGCTGGTTTAATGCCTTGCGCATGTCTATCAGGGTTAGTTGTTCATTCAGTAGACTGCCCAGCAGTACATCAACGAAAGGGAAGTCGTCATAAATGGCCGTGACCAGTACCTGCTTGCGAACTATCTCGCTGTAGGTTTCCGGCTTTGCCTCCTCGCAGAACGAGCGTGCGAGTTCAGTGAGTGTCTGGATCTGTCCAGGTGTTGTTGCCCTGCGCATGTGGTAGTAGTTATCACCACCCCTGCCTTCGTTCTCAACACGCATGATGGTCACATCATCAAGGTCAACCTGCGCCCTGAAGTGGTGACTATCGTTTGAACTTTTCCTGTTGTGTTGGATCGACCGAAGTTCTACCCGTGGGCAGAACTCCGATGCGAGTCGCGTCTTCTTGATGAGGTTGTTGATGTCATTCATCGTAGGTATCGTCTTGCTCGATGGGTATCACGACTGTCTTCTCTCACAAAAAAGTTTCCAAGGATTTCCTCAACAGAGTCAGACGCAGCATTGAATTTGTTCTGCGCCTCTTCGGTGTAAGACAAATTGCCTTCATCATCTTCTTGCAAAGGGTTGTCGAGTGCTGAATCTTCAACAAACCATTCAGCCAAATCTAAGTAGAGTTCAACCCAAACCTCTCCCGGTATCGTTATCTTGCTCATGCGATCTCCTCATAACGGTTGTCCTTTGCTCTTTCCTTTAAACCTTCAAGTGCAGACTTGAGATTATCATTGTAGTAGTGGCCCCAACTTGTGCTGTCTAGCTTATCTGGATTGATCCACCACGTTACGAACTCTGCCCGAAACAGGCATAGAACATAGGTATCACCTAGGTCGTTGGTTTTTACTTGAAGTACAGTTGCTCCGTTGGGTAACTCTGTTCCTATCTTTACCATCGTGCTTTCCTTTTTTTAGTTGCTGTATTTATGTACAGTATCCGTGCATTGGCTTCATTGCCTTTGCGTTATAGATTATAGCAAATGATTGCTGGAAACAAAAACATTCTGATTGCGGGTGATTAGGGGGGTGGAGTCTGCCCCGCCCCCACGGGGAGGGAGAGAAGGGCTTCTTTTTCTTTTTGCTTGCGGCCTTGCGCGAACTATATGCTTGCGGCCTGATGCGTATGTATATATATGCTTGCGGGCTTGCGGGCTTGATGAACTGGTTTGGTGCTTGCGGCCTGCGGCCTTTATCTGTCGGCGGGGTTGGGGGCGTGAGCTCATGGCGTGATCGCTCCAGGGGCCACCGCTATGCGGTGGCGATTAGGTTTGGATTGATAACGAAGTCTGACTGTTGGACCATGTTCGCATCGGCTTTGGTTCGCTTGTACTTCAAACCGATAATGACGGGTCCGGCCTCGAGATTAATTAGATCGGATCGGTCGCCATCAATAACAGGTCGGCCTAGGAATCTATAGTTCGGGTCCGTTGGTATGTCGGTAAAGACTACCGATATTGGCGCGTCGGTTTTGAGTGCTCGCTTGACTTGGGGCTGGTACTTAGTCGCACCGCTATAGCTAAACATCAACCGGTAATAGT
>Ga0310342_100000176_pt1 | contig 32837 bp, 13 predicted proteins | sample S15DNA20500_MG_FD_206155 | JGI IMG/M metagenome (GOLD analysis project Ga0310342, IMG submission 206155) | Marine microbial communities from station ALOHA, North Pacific Subtropical Gyre - S1503-DNA-20-500_MG | ecosystem: Environmental > Aquatic > Marine > Oceanic | place: Pacific Ocean: North... | reverse complement strand
TACACGCAAACAAGACCAGAGAACGTGTGGTAGATGATAAGATTCTACTCAAGACACACGAAGGTGCAGCTAATACTATGTATGACATTATCAGGTCAAAACAGGTGCCGGGTCTTGACGGGTCGATTCATGTTATCCTTAACAATCGAGATCAGACAGTCTTTTGGGAGCTTCCTGATGGAACTAAGACTGATGTTATTAAGGGATTCACCTACTTGACATTGAAGCGGGAAGGAAAGCCGTTTGAGGATGAGCAAGAAGTCAATTCACAATTGATGGATTGGATTAAGGATAATATCCCTAGAACGAAAGACACAGGACACATTTGGTCGCAAGGAATATAATATGCAGAATTTTATGGGCCTGTCAGGATACGTCTGGTGGCAGGGAGTCGTTGAAGATAGACAAGATCCATTAGAACTGGGTCGAGCTCGAGTGAGGATTTTAGGATTTCATTCCGAAGATAGATCGGAGGTTCCTACAGATTCTTTGCCTTGGGCCTATCCTGCAATGCCCATTAATTCTACTCCCGGCAGTATACCTAGTGTGAAAGAAGGTACATGGGTAATGGGATTTTTTCGAGATGGTGAGAGTGCTCAAGAGCCTATCATGACTCATATGATTGATGCTGGGTATATCAACCAGAACAAACCACTGGAAGGGTTTAATGATCCAGAGACAAATACCTTTAAACCTTCTAAACCTGTGGGTGCAGAGTCGGATATTGGGGATGTAAATACTACCAAACTAGCACGAGGTGTTACTGAAGGAACTTTGCGTGATGATAGTGATATACCCAGAATCTATCCTTATAACCATGTATCAGAGTCCGAGAGTGGTCATATCTTAGAAGTTAATGATACTCCTGGCAGTGAGAGTCTTTCGGTTGCTCATAGATCGGGTAGTTACTTGGAAATTGCTCCAGATGGTGATAAGACAACGAAAATAGTAGGTAATGATTATGAGTTTATTACCAAAAATAAGAATGTGGTTGTTGATAAAAACATGAATGTATCAGTAGATGGTAGTGTTATTGAAGATGTGAGTGGTAACAAAACAGAAAACACTACTTCCCTTACTGTTAATTCCACAGACGAGGTAGTTCTTAATAGTGATTTTGTTAAACTCAATGCACCAACTGTTACTATTGAAGGAAATTTACAGGTTAATGGGGTGATTAAGGTTGGGGGCACAACGGTAAGTGGTAGGAATGTTACCGCAGATACTTTTTCTGCTACTATTGGTCAGGGGGCGGCAGTTGGATCTCCAAGTGGTGTGGTTCCAGTTGTGTTAAATGATGTAGTAACTTTGGGTATGAGTACAGGTGTTAATACTGCTATGAGTGGAGTGAATGAAAGTATCGAACAATTATCTGCTTTAATCGGAACCATAAGATCGTTTGAATCGGAAATACAGACACTTGAGGATGATTTGGAGAGATGGTCTGACTTAGAATCAGAACTGACAACTAGGCTTGAAGGGTTGAGGTCAAAATATGGCATCGAATGAAAAAATTAATAAGAAGTTACAGGATATTAATGAGGGCTTGAGAAAGACTAGTACAATTTCTTCAACAGTTTCCAGTTCTGTGATTAATTATAGCAATATTAATGATATAGTCAGTACTGAGGTTGGTGTTAAACTTAATGAGGCTGATACTAAGATTGAAGATATTTCTCTTGAGGGTGTGGGTGCCTTGGGGGAATTTATACAAACAGGTAGTATCGGGGAAGATCCGATGGAACAGAGTGGTTTAGATACTGATACAGAAAATTTATCAGAAATTTTAGATAATACTCAAAGTATTATTAATTCCACTCAGGGTATTGAGAATCAGATTTTGAAATTACAGGATGCAGCATTAGTTGGGGCCTCTAACATTACAGATACAATTCAGTCTATTAATAAAGGGGTGGAATACGCTCAACATATTGCACGAAGAGGTTTTTTTGATTTAGAAGAAAGATTTCGTTCCTCGGCAGAAGCATACTTAAAGAAAAAATTGATTGGTGCCGCAGAAGAAGAGTTTAGAGAACAGATAGAGCTATATTATCAGTTGAAGGATATTGTGGATAATGTTACTAGAAGTAAACAGTTGGCACTATCAGTTTGGGCTAAGACGAAAAATAATTACACAACAGCAGTGGATAGTTATGCAACTTTGAAAGAATCCATTTCTCTATTATATAATAATCTAGTGTTGTTAATTAGACTAATAAAGTAGGAGGATATAATGAACTTGAAAACACCTTCTCAAAGAAAATATACGGACATTAGAAATAGCTTTGAAACACATCCAATATCTAAAGACCTGTTAACCATTTCGGGTGAGGATTCTATTAAACAAAGTGTACAGAATTTAATCTTAACACAAACCGAAGAAAAGCCTTTTCACCCAGAAATTTCTTCTGGAATATATAATCTTTTGTTTGAACCAATATCATCTGTCAGTGTTACGATGTTGGAGAAGGCAATTTCGGATGTAATAACAACTTTTGAACCGAGAGTTTTATTAGAGGGTGTGGTTGTTGTTCCTGACGAAGAAAAAAATTCATATGGGATTACTGTTATCTACACGTTAGTTAATAATCCTCAGCCTGTACAGGTACAGGAGCTATCATTTTTTATCGAGAGGAGAAGATAATGTTAACCAATAAACTAAGAGTTACTGAACTAGATTTTGATGGAATAAAGGAGAATTTGAAACAGTTTTTGAGCTCGGATGATTCGTTATTTAAGGTGGATGGTGGATTTAATTTTGAAGGTTCCGTTCTTTCTTCTTTATTAGACGTTTTAGCATACAATACACATTACATGGGCTACTATACGAACATGTTAGCTAATGAGATGTTTTTGGATAGTGCAGTAAAGAGAGAATCTGTTGTTTCTTTAGCGAAGCAATTAGGATATACACCTCGTTCTGCGACATGTGCACAGATAACCTTTAATGCTACGAATATAGATGATAGCAATCCAATCACCTTATCAACAAGTAAATTATTTGAGGGTGAGAACGATGAATCTAAAACTTTTAAATTTTACCCTATTGACGAGTATGTAATCCAGCCCGGACAGACTGCGTCTATTACATGTCAAGAGGGCTCTAAAGTTACTAGGGAGTATATTTCTGATAGTAATAATTTAAATCAAAAATTCCTACTAGATTCTAATGTAGATAAGTTTACATTAGAGGTAAGAGTTAAACCAGAAAATACATCCGATGATAATACTTTTGTAACATACAATGAGTTTGAAGACATCACTGCTCTTTTACAAACTGGAGCAAGTTTGGCTAAAGTGTATTATTTGAATGAAGTTGAAGCGGGTCAGTTTGAGGTTGTGTTTGGGGATGGTGTAGAAACTGGTTACAAACCAACTGATGGAAGTTTGGTAGAATTAAGGTATTTAGTTTCCTCTTTAGACGAGCCTAATGGCATTTCTCAAATTAGAGAATCTAGTACTGTTGCAGTTCTGGAGGATATACAGGTTACTTCTGTTGCTAGTGGTGGTTCAGAGCCACAGTCATTGGAGTCGATTAGATACATGGCACCCAAATCCTTTCAGAGTCAGAATAGAGCTGTTACTAGTGATGACTATACTACTCTTTCTCAAAATAAATTTCCTAACTTGAAATCTGTTATTTCATGGGGTGGCGAAGAAAACGATCCTGTTGCATATGGTAAGGTTTTTATTTCTATATGGAAAAAGGATAACGCACTACTAACTGAATCAGAAAAAGAATGGGTTAAGACAGATATGTTAAAAAGAAATAAAGTAATTGGTATTATTCCAGAAGTGGTAGATCCAGACTTTATTTATATGAAAGTCAATACCGAAGTTCTTTATGATTCTTCTAGTGCACTGATTCCAGCTGGATCTATTATGAATAAAGTTTCTTCTAGTATATATAACTATGGACAAGTTAACTTAGATTCGTTTGGACAGTCTTTCAGATTTTCTCCCTTAGCGACAAGTATAGATAATTCAGATTCTGCGATTGTTAGTAATTATCTTCAGTTATCTTTATACAAAAAGGTTACACCTTCGGTTGTATCTGGACAGTTAGATTCTTGGGAGTTTAATTTCAACACAGCACTGGATTCAGTTTCTTCTGATTATTTTGTTACACCTGTTTATTCTAATGTGAAATTTGTCGAGACTGATGGTGTTTTGAATCTGGTTGATTTGAATGGTCAAGTTGTTAAGACAGCAGTCGGAACTGTATCAGATAATGGAAAGGTGGAAATCAATCCTATTGAGATTACTTCTACTAGCGACATTACATTCACATCTACGATTGACCAAAAAGATGTAGAATTACTCAAGGGTCAAGTGATGGTCATTGACAAAAATGATATAGATGTCGTAATGAGGAGGGCATAGAATGAACTCTAATATTTCACCTATTATACAATCACAAATCCCATCCTTTTTAGCGGGTGGAGATTTGTCGGATTTTCTAATCAGTTATTATAAATGGTTAGAATCTTCCAGTAGTATAACTATTGGTGATATTTCTGATTTAACTGTTGGGTTTTTGGAAAACGAATCCGAATATACCCTACCTGTTGAAAATAGACAGGGCTACTCTGCACTATCTTCAATAAAGGATTATCAAGATTTCCAAAAAACTCCTGCCAAACTGATTTCAAAGTTTGTTAGTGAGTACATGGATGGGATTCCTGTACAGAAATTATCATCTATTCGCTCCTCTATGGGTCTAATGAAAAACTTTTATGAAAATAGAGGAAACGAAAAAAGTTTTGAATTTCTTTTTAACCTTTTATTTAAGGAAGTTATATCACTAACCTATCCTTCAGATAGAATTTTTAAACTCTCTGATAGTAACTGGGTAGAAAGAACTTATGTTAGGATTCAGAGTGCTTCTAATCTTAGTGATATAGTTGGAAAAACGATTGTTGCCACTGGAAGCGGGGCAACTGGTGTTATTTCTGGATCTAGTTATCATAAGTTATCTGATACTGGCATCAATCGTAACTATTATAGGTTAGCTCTTAAGGATGTAACGGGAACTTTTTCTGTTGGTGATACGATTGATCTGGCAGATACCACCTTTACATTATTGCCGGGTTTGTCTGGACTCACTTACCAAAGTCATTCTGCACTACTTCCTACCGATTTGATAAACATTTCTTTCGTGGGTGGTTCAGATTCAGTAAGGTCGTTTGGTTCTCAGGTCAAGATTAAAGAGTTAGAGCCTCATACATTAACTAATGCTAATGTAACTGTAAATGTTAGTGGCGGTAATGTTAGTTTGATTAACGATTTTTACGAGGTTTATGAATTGGAATCTGGACTTACTATTCAGACAGGAGATATTTTAACAGGTCAGAAGTCTGGTGCTATTGCTACTATCGTATTAGTTGATGGTAGTAGATTTTGGGTTAAAGATTTGGGTGGTGTGTTGTTGAGTGATTATCAGGTTAATGGACAGGGTGATTCAGAACTTGTCGATGTAATAGATAAGGATACGAATACTACTATAACTACGATTAGACTGAGAAAGAAATATAGTGCGTCAGAAATTCCAGCCCAGATTTTTGTGGAGTCGGGGGTTGCGACCATACCCTACGGTGGATTGAATTATCGTTTTAATCCTATAGATGAAAATGGAATCGTTACCATATCAGGATTTGGAAATATCAAAGAAATAGAAATACCAGAAATGGGTTATTTAGGAGGACAGTCTACAGCAGAGGCTACTATTGTAAGAACAGGAGCTCTTATTGCAAACAGTGCAGGATTTAATACAGGTGTTACCAGTACAGAAAGTTTTTTTGAATCTCTAATAAATACACTTGACGGTGAGGCGAAATTACGAGACAGTAATTACTATCAAGAATTTAGCTACGAGATCAAATCACAGACACCAATGAACAACTGGTCGGCGACTGTTTCTAGGATGTTACATCCAGCTGGTATGAAGCTATTTGGTAAAGAGGAAAGGGTATCAGCCCCTTTTGATTTAAGCCTCACCGACCAATCGTCTTCGATAGAATCTATTGAATTAATTTCACTGGGGCCACCACCAGCCACTTCTGTTTCCTATGATTACGGTTTAGGTAGTATAGGTATAGATGGTTTTGATAGTGATCCCTTTGAAAATATTGTCAGTCGGTTATATTATTTTACTGGAGAAAATAATCTAAATGCTTCATCATTCACTACTGATTATGATGACCATCTAAATTCTAAGACATACTTTCTTCCGTTTTCAGATGCATTTGGAACCGCTGATACAGGAATCGGTACTTTTAAAAATAGAGTAGTTAAGGAATATTTGGATTCTTCTGATGGTGGTTTGGATACAACTGAAAATATAGATGCCTGGAGAACCAATCGCGGTATTGTGGGGGAAGTTTTTGAGACACAAGAGCACATTACTGTAGACTTGTTTGAGAGAGGGGGAGAAGAAAAACCACAGCCAGCAGAAAAATCTACTCCTGTTGATATGTCGGGTGGGTTTAATGATGGAAACGAAGGTGGTGGTGAAAGAAAAGCAGGACAGGGCAAGGATTTTAAGACTAAAGAAGATGGGGAATTTAACACAGATGGTAGTGGGGGAGATGATACCAGAGATAGAAATGGTAAAGATTTTGATAGAGAATTTGATTCTGATGGGGTCGGTTCTGATGGAGATGGCGGAGTTGTTAGAGTTATAAAAGGTGTTACACACGAATTAGACACATACGATTCAAACTTTGGGGTATAAGTATGGTTGCAAAACTACATGTAGCAAAAGAAGAAAAGGAATTTTTAGTAGGGTTTGGTGGAGATTTTCTTGCAGATGATCTGGGTGCAACTTTATATGCCATTTTAGCACCACAGGCTCGCGAGTATCTTTCTACGACTTCTGTTCAATTATCTGAATCCTTTACTATTACAGAAGAAAGTACAACTCAAGTAAGACATGTTCTTTCCCATTCTGGCTCAAATGTTACAGGTACTTTGGGTACTATAACAATTGAATTTGTGATGCTCACACATCCTGTTGTTAATTCAAATCAAACTATTTCTTCTCTTACTGTTTCCTTTAATGGTGAACGTGAGTTAAATATGGATATGTTTCCTGTAGTACAAGGAGTTCAGTTAACTGAGTCTATAACAGAATCTTTTAGTGGTGAAAGATATTTGGCTATGAATACAATTCCTGTGATACAAGGAGGCCAATTGGTAGATTCAGATGTAGTTTCATTTGACGGTGAACGTGAGCTAAATATGGATATAGTTCCTGTTGTTCATAATACACAAACAGTAACGGTTGTTGCTGGTTCCTTTGAAGGACAACGTGAACTTAATATGGGAATTTTCCCAATAGTAGATAATTTTCAAAATGTTTCTACAGATACGGTTTCTTTTACTGGGGAAAAATATCTTCTTATAAATATGGTTCCTGTGATACAAGGAGGCCAATTGATTTCATCCGACACTGTTTCCTTTGACGGTGAACGTGAGCTAAATATGGATATAGTTCCCGTAGTACAGGGAGGTCAGTTAGTTGACTCCGACACTGTTTCCTTTAGTGGTGAACGTGAGTTAAATATGGATATGTTTCCTGTAGTACAAACAATACAAGAAGCTTCGGTTGATACTGTTTCTTTTAGTGGTGAAAGACATTTAGCTTATAATGTTGTTTCAGTTGTTCAAGGTCTTCAGGATATTAGTTCCAGTACTGTTAGTTTTAGTGGGGAGAGACAAGAAGAACCAAACTCTATTGCACGTACAGCAACATTGACTTCGGGTGAAAAATCTATTTCCTATGGTGAGAGCATTACTAGCAACTTTGACTTAACTCCAGTAAATTTAATAACAGAACAACCCAATGCTAGTATGAGTGATTTTATGTCATCAGGAACACCACATCAGGTGGGTCATACTACTTCATTTGAATTTGACGTTTTAACTCAAATGGCTAATATACCTGTTGGAGACACACCTAGATTTTGGGTTCATCAGGTAAATTCTATGGATGACTTAGACTCGATAACTCCTAAAACTACAGTTGATACGAGTGGAGGTACTTATTACTCTGAGGATGGAATTTTTATTATTGATCCAAAAACCGTAATTTCAGACATAGAAATAATGTTTATGGTTAAGTCTTATATGGGTGATATTAATAATAACCAGTATACAGTAGATAGTGGGTTTGCATATTTTAGGATAGCCAATAAAGATTTTTCAACAGGTCTTAGTTCTGAGAAAACCATATCCACTAGTAGTAGTTTTTCTACTAATATTACGGTAGGTGGTCAACAGGTTAGTAATCCAAACATAACAGCTATACCGAATCCTACAGCCACTGATGTTGGAGCTCTTGCAGTTCAGAAAAATGTTCCGAAAAATGTTAATTTACATGCAGTGTTTCAGAATTATACTGGCTGGACAATAACAGAATCTCCTACCAATGGAACATTGACTCCAGATCCAGCATATCCCAATTCCCCATTTTATATCTATACACCAAATACAGATTACACTAATGATGTTGCGACAATGGACTCTATAAAGTATACCTGTACAGATGGGGTTATTACTTCAGATGAAAAAATAGCGTTGTTTTTTGTTACGAATGATGTACCTGTCCTACCAGACGTTACTCCCCCATCAGGAACAGAAGATACTCCATATGATATAACTAGTTATATTTTTTCTGGAAGTGATGCGAATGGGGATACTCTGACCTATACTCTGGTATCAGAGCCTTCTATGGGGGTGGTACAAGATAATAATGGAATAAGAACAGCTGGACAGTCATTATCTGGAACAGTATACTATATACCCAACGACAACGAGTTTAATTTACCAAATACTTTTGATACTTTTACATGGAAGTGTAATGATGGTACAGTAGACAGTCCAGTCGCAGACTTTAAGATGCATACACAGCCTGTCAATGATTTACCTGTTGCAGCCACGATTGGATCTGAATCAAATAGACAAGAGTCAAATGAAGATAATGGAATGACTATAACTTTATCCGCAACTGATATCGAAGAACAAGCATGTACTTTCCAAATCACAGAAGAACCAGTAAATGGTAAGCTTTTAAATATCTATTGGACAGATTACAACTCTGGACATGAGTACGAGCTAAACGATCCAGTTCCAGATTCTAGTCATCCTGCGAATAATGGTAATGTGGTTACTGTAACACATTCTGGTACTACCACAACGGTTCCTATTTTCTATATGCCATCTCCCAATTTTCATGGAACAGATCAGTTTAAATATAGGGCACATGATGGAACTAACTATGGCCTAGAAAAGACTGTATATCTTAAAGTTAATGATGTTAATGATAAACCAGTTGCACATAACGATACAATTGGAACAAATGAAATTTCAGAAGGTGGGAGTATTGCGATAACACTTCCCGCTTCTGATGTAGAGAATAATACCCTAACCTATACTATAACAAATAATCCAACATATGGAACTTTGGATACCACTTCTCTGAATAATGGATTAGTTACTTATTCTCATAATGGTACGAATAATGACTATGATAGTTTTACCTTTAAGGTAAATGATGGCCAGTGGGATAGTGAGAATGATGGAACTATTGCTATTAATATAGCTATGGTAGATGATAACCCAGTTGCAGGTGGGTCTAATCCTTCGCCATTATCTGTTGATGAAAAGGGTCAGATAAATTTTGACCTGATTGGTTCAGATGAGGAAACTAATACATCTATTGGTTATTATATAACCACAATGCCTTCTAATGGGTATCTTCAAGAACAGGGAAGCTCTACACTTTTAAGTAGTGCAACTCCAGTTCCCCATCTTTTATCTACTAATCAACTCACATATTCAGCACCAGATCAGGGTGGATTTATGGACTCCTTTAATTATAAAGTTAGGAGCCCACATGATAATACTGGTAAATATAGTGATGCAGTAACTATCCAAATAACTGTTAATGCAGTTGATGATTCCCCTGTATGGTATGGATTAGATACACCGTCTGACCATACAATTACATTGGTAGAGGATATATCTGATACTTTTGATATTCCTGCTGCATCTGATCCTGATAACGATGATGCTCATATTACCTACACTGTAAAAAGTACTAGTAATTTGTCTCATGGTACTATTGAAAAAGAACCTGCTTCTGGCCCTAGAACTTTCAGGTGGAATCCAACAACAGCAAACTTTCATGGTAGTGCTGGTAGTGTGGAGTTTACTGCAACTTCCAACAATAAGACTGTGGATAGTGCTGCAGTACCTGTTACTATTAGCTCAGTGAATGATTCTCCTGTTGCAACAGCAGGTACTCATACCACACAAGAAGATACTGCTATCACTGTTTCTTTAACTGCCACGGATGCAGATGGCGATGCTCTTACATACTATATTGTACATGCCGTACATCATAATTATGGTCAATTGACAAAACCTAATGGTACAGCGTTGGCAGATGGTGATGCGGTTGGTAGTGCTGGAGAGAATCAAGTAGTTTTCACTCCTGTACAAAATTGGCATGGCTCCGATCAAGCACAATTTGATTGGAGAGCTCATGATGGTACTACATTTGGAAATACTGTAATAGAGAGGATAGATGTTACTCCAGTTAATGATCCACCTACCTATGACGATTGGACTTTTTCTGCTGCAGAAAGTAATACTGATGCTACGGATGTGTTCCATATAGAATTAGCCGGGGAGACTCGTAGTAATTGGTCTGATCCAGATGATACGTCTCATTGGTGGGTGATAACAGAGATTGGAAAGGGGTATTTTACAAGAGATAAGGATGATGGAACTACAGAAACTATTACTACCAGTGCTTTGCCATATACTCTTTGGTCTGGTGGATATAGTAGTAGTTATCACGAAATATATTGGACTCCAGATGAAGCAAACTGGAATGGGTCAACTTATATAAAATATAAAATGTATGATGGTGAGGTTCTTGGTGAAGAAAAAACTATTACTATTAATATTGCTGCAACTAATGATCCACCTATAGCATCTTGGCAAAACCTTTCTACTGATGAAGATACTGATTTAGTAATTGATTTTTCACAGTATGTGTCGGATGTTGACGACGCGATAACTCATTGGGATATTGTTAATACTACAAATTTAGAGGGTTCATTATCTCATACGGGAAATAATCCTATAAACACCACTGTTACATATACACCAACTGCTAATTGGAATGGTGATAAAGAGGATAATTATTTCATATACCGAGTAAAGGATGAGAGTGATGCGTGGTCTGATAACGCAACAATTTATATTGATGTGAATGCAGTTCCTGATCCACCCGTTGTGGGTTTTGTTTTATCAAGAGAGGTAACAGAGGATACTACCTACAATATAGCAGGAACTCAAACTTTAAGAACTATACAAGATAATTTTGATGAAGGTCAAGTTTCTGATCCTGATGACCCGAATGAACAATTTACATATTCTTTTGTAGGGAATACAAATACATCCAAAGGACAGTATACACTAGTACATGCTACTAATGGAACTTATAATTATACATATGATGCTAATGCGTATGGTTTAGATGATCCTGTAACATGGAAAGCGACGGATAGTACTGGACTATTCTCAGAGGCACAGATTAAATATAATATATTACCGATTAATGATGCCCCTGTAATTACATCCCCTGCTTCTAATGTAACTGTATCACCAAATATTATACGGGGAAGTACTGAACAGATACAATTTACTGGACAGGATGTTGACAACGAAGATGTGCTCAGCTGGTCTGTTGGAGCAGAGGTTAATGGTAGTACTGATATAACTGCGACTATCTCTAGCACTGGATTACTTACTATATCGACAGCTCCGACTACAACACCTGCTACCAATTACGAATTTGTGGTTCAGTTATCTGACTTAGACACTTATGATGAACTGACAGTAAGTGGAACAGTGGATTCTAATGCACCTGAGGCTACAGATCAAACAGTTCAGATAGGACATGAAACTACTACTATTTTTACACTAACTAGTTCAGATATTGACAATAATTTAGATAAATTTGTTGTAACACAAATACCCGACAATCTTACAGTTTTTCATGGTCAACAATATCAAGTTAGTGTAGGTACTCAAATTCCTTCAATGGATATTGCAGCAATATCAGCTACCCCCTATAATAATTTCTATAGTACGGCTAATAATACGTCTTCTAATCTATTAAAATATAGAGCTGTTGATGATATAGGGTTACAAAGTTCTATAGCAACGGTTACTTTTGATGTAGCAGAAGCTGCATCGGCAAGTACCAGACCAACATTTTATAGTATGTCTGATGATTTAGACAATGAATGGAATGTTACAACTCCTGTGGAATTTACCTTTCCCCCAACAACTGGACAAACTTTTGATGACCATTATTGGATTTCTGATCCAGAAGTTGTAAGTAGCAATGGTAAGATAGGAGTATCTCAAAGTGCAGACAAAACTAAATTATATGTTTCTAGTGCTTGGTCGATGAGTGATTTAAGCAATACAGCTGGATTGGCTGCTCAGAGTGCTACCATTACATGTAAAAGACGATGGGCACAACATGGAAATTCTGATACTGGTTGGACTGAGGAAACTTTTACCTTTTCTACTGTTGCTAGACCTGCAAAACCAACTGCACCAACTTTATCGGTATCAGCATGGGGAGATGTTAAATGGTGGGATGAGGCAGAGGTGGAAGATGGTGGATCTGATAAAAGAGCTATAACAATGACTAATTCTGCTGGGGTTACTCTGGATTCTTGGAATGTTGAGGAAACCACAAATAGTAGTTATGTACAGAGTGTTTCCTTTATCGACAATCATACAAAAATACAAGCAGAATGGTATAATACCGATGTGAATACAGCTTCACATCCACTGAACTTCAGGGTTACTCTTAACTGGTCGGGAAATACTTGGAGTGATACTGTAATTGCTGATTCGGCAATGTCGTTGTTGGCTAGACCTGCAAATCCTGGCAACATGACAGCTACAATTGGTGATATAGATACAACTGCAGATACGACAAGTGGCTGGAACTGGTCAGGTTTTCATAATCTTTCTTTATCAGGATCGGGTGGTCAGTATGTGGCCTCAGCCGATGACATATCAAGGTCTTATACGTCTACCAGTAATTTAATAACTTTGGGTCAATATGTTTGGAGTGATGCAAATTCTACCTATGGGGTTAATATTTCTAACTCATCTTCTAATAACAATCCTATTCAAACTTCTAATCAGGATTTTGATGTTACTGTTACTATAGATTGGATTACTAATAAAGTTGATGGTGATTGGTCAGGTACACAGGATGTTACATATAATATCAAAATGCCTGCCAGACCTACAAATCCTGGCTCACCATCTATTAATACTATCTACGATACCTCTTCTGCTTATAATGCATCAACTACAACTACTGTATCTTTGGGTTCTGGTACGAATTACTCACCGGCTTCTGGATATGAGGATGGTTGGGATATTGATGTTGACCCACAATTGTTTTCTTATATTACAGGAACTATTGTAGATTCTGGTAATCATCAAGCCACAGTAACGATAGGTAATTCCACAGCTGATAAAAACCTTACACAACAGAATAAAACAGCAACTGTAACAGTTGAGTATCATTGGGTAGCTAGTAATGGTGGTTTGTGGTCGGGTGTGGTTGATAAAACTTTTACCCATACTTCCAACAAAGAGCCTGTTCCAACGGCACCTACTGTTACCGTTGCACTAGAGAATCCAAACGAAAATCCCATTGATTGGAATACAGATTGGGAGTCTAACGTAACAAGGGATTCTACATATACCTATTCAAATGAAACTACTGCTATTAGTGGGGGATACTCTTCTTTATCTGCATCTGGTGTGGATAGGATACTTTATGGAAATAATGTTTCAACTTCTGCTAAAACTGTACACACTACCCATAGTTATAGCTGGTCTAAAAATAATGAGAGTGGCGAAAATGGATCTGGATCAAATGTTCAAGTTAATAGTAATACTATTTCTATTCCAGCATATCCAGCCCCCTCTACTACCCCAACGGTAAATAATCAAGGTAATACCTCATGTAGCTGGAATGGTAGTTCAACAGGAACTATGTCTGTATCCAATGGTTCAGGGTTTAATGGGTCTTGGACTATTACGTCTAATAGTGGTGCGATATCCGCATCAATAAATTCTAGTGGTGGTTTTACCGTTAGGAGTTCAAATAACAACACTACCGAATCAAATGAGACTGCAACTATTACAGCAACATATAGTTGGGAACATAATTCATCTGACCATACGGGTAGTCATTCTGATTCTTGGGTACATACTACTACTCCTCAACCTGTTCCGACTGCACCTAGTGTTTCGATTAGTTGTGGTACTCCAGCAAACTGGAATAGTACGGGTGTTTCTGTTACACCTACCAGAGATGAAAGTTATAATTATACTAGTATAGAAATTACAGAAAATTCTTCATACGCATCAGTATATCAGGGTACAATAACATGTAATAATAACACCAATTCTACAAAAACGGTAACTGTTACATATAGTTATGATTGGTCTAAGACTAATAGTGGAGGCCTCGGGTATGGATCATCTTCCACAACAGATACCCTTACAATTCCAGCCTATCCAGAACCAACATGGCCCAGTATTCAAGGTGATGTTGATGTGTCTGGTACTTGGAATGAAGATTTAGGCTTAACTTTATCTGGAGATTCTACAAGTTTCACTTATTCTGATTGGACTACTACTCATGGATCTATATCTAACGGCACTTGGTCATATACTGACAATAATACTTCAAATGCTCAAAATGTGATTACTGGAGTGGGTGCATCCGTTACTGCAACTCTGGATGCAGCTCCTTCTTGGTCTAAGACTATTACTAGTAGTGGATGGAAAATTACCCAAGCTAGAGAACCAGACTATAGTGCACCAAACAATAGTGTATCTATTGCTGATCCCACCAATTACAATAGTGGAGTAGCTGTTACCTATACTACTGATAGTAATTATTCTTATGCTAATGTATCTAAGACTATTACGTCTGGAGGGGATCATGCAGGATTATCGGGTACAACATTAACAGGTAATAATACTACTACTAGTACTCAGACTGTTACTATTACCTATGAGTATGATTGGTCTAGGACAAATAATAGTGGTTCTACTGCTAGTGGTACGGATGTTAAAAAGACAGATTCAGTTATGTTCCCAGCCTATCCAGAACCAACATGGCCCAGTATTACAGGAGAGCCCGCTAGTACAGTATCAAAAAATTGGTATAATGATTTTTCAGTTCAACTGAGCTCAGTTGGTGGTGATAGTGATATAACTGCTGGTTCATGGGGAGCTTTGATTGCTGGAAGTACTGATACAAATGGACTCTGGACATACACTACTAATGCATCATCTGCTACCACTATTACGGGTATTAAGGGAACTAGGGCATTTACCCATGATAATTCTGATTGGACTAAAACCGTTGAAAGTTCTGGATGGGCCATTCAACAATCTGCTAGACCATCTGCACCCACAACAAATGCATCAATTTCCAATTATAGTGGCATTAGTTACACTTGGAATGAGACAGGAACTAAATATTCTAGTGTGAATTTTACAGATGCAGTAGGTGGTTCTGGTGGTACAGTTAGTTATTCTATATCAGCTGGCACGGCTACTATTACTCCCGAAGGTACGGTTTCATATGAACTCAATACTGCAACTGACAACGAAATTAATGAAACTCAAACAGTAACAATGACCTATAATCAATCAATTGCACAAGGAGATCATGACCATACAGATACTGCTACTATTACAATAACAAAACCTGCTAGACCAGCTGCACCAGATCCAGCACCAACAATAAATTCTTATGGTGATATTAACGGTTTGGACTGGGCAAATGGGAGTACTGCTAATGGAACAAATGCATCATCATCAAATACTGCGGAGGCATCATCTATCTCCTATTCAATAGAAGGGGATGATGAAAAAAATGGTATTAAGGTATCAGTAAATAGTTCTACTGGAAAGGTAACAGCAGAGTCAACTGAGCATAATTCAGACGAAGAAGAAACATTTACCTTAAAAATGAGTTGGACAGCCAATGGAAATCATAGTGGGTCTGACACAACAACATTTAAGGTAAAGACCACCACAAGACCTGCTAATCCCGGCCCGCCATCTATTTCTAATTATACCTCTACAAGTACAAGTTGGAGTCTTTCAAATAATACTTATAGTCTTGGTTCTTGGAGTGTATCATCTAGTCGTCCGGCTGATCCAAGTCCATATGACGTAACATGGGGTGCTAGTCTTACTGCGGCAAATGGTAATACTTTGACCGCAAATATTTATGGTGGCTCTACTCATGGGATATCTGTTAATGCACCGAATATAAACACAAATGCTGCCTCGGGTACATGGACTCATTCATATACATGGTCTGTGAGTAAGGATTATGGTTTGTGGTCGGGTTCAGGTTCAGTTACCTATACACACACTCATAGTGCAATCCCACCCTGTTTTACTAATTATAAAAACTCTGTAACTATTACTAAAACTTTTACCGAGGCAACAGATAATACTACTGGTGATTTTGGAACTACTTTAACAGTTCTGAAAGGTGGATCAGGTCTTTCTATTAGTAGTAGTAATCTCGGAAACTGGGAAGATGGCTATGATGGTATAGCGGTTAAATCTGGTTCAAAATATCATGTATTGACGGGTGGAGGTAGAACTCATTATAATTTAACAGCATCAAGTGCTTCTGGATACTGGGCTGCAGGTAAAAGTTTTACAGTAGTACATTGGACAGATATTAGCAATTCGAGTCCGTATGATTATCAAGGTTCTACTTGGTATCTTATGGGCCCATTTACTGCTTCGGTTACTATTACTATCTCTTAAACTTTATAAATATATACAGACAAAAGGATAAACAATGGCTTCGACTACGGATTTTCATAATATAATTAGGTACGTTCTTAGATCTAATAGTGTATTTTCACCGACTAACAGTTGGTTCAAATTTAAGGTTGAGGATGATGCCAATTGGTATCCTACAAATGGATATATCTCTTGTAACTGTGTGGCTGTAGGTGGGCTGTTAAGATTTACCTATACATGGACTAGTGGATTGACTAGATACTATTTACCGACAACAGGAGTCAATACCAAACAAATAGACAAGATTAACATCTATAATCGTTATGGGGGTATGAGTTCCTATCAGGAATCTGATTTAGGATTTCAGGGCAGTGATTATGTACTACTCCATACAGCTGATATAGACGATCAGGTCGAATATGACGAGAATGATTATATTAAAACCATAGGAGTTGATCTCAATATAGCCACACAAAATTCAACAGTAAATTCACAGCTAGCAAAAAGACTAACGGGTAATGCAATTGCACCAAAGTTAAATCCTGGCTATATGAAATTTGGTGATGATTCCTTTGGAACAGATGGGTCTGGATCTTTTGTAACTGATTTTTATTCGCAGAGTGAGAGCGGAACTAATATCGTAAGTCAAAATACATCATTTCCGTCAAACTTTTCCATTGAAGTATATGGAGTGATTGACTCTACCATAGAACCAACTAAATATAGACTATATAACGAAGATCAAGATATTATATTAGACGAGGGTAATATTTCAGAGGATAGTAGCACAGCTAATATTACATGGACTTCTGGAGATACTGTGAAATTTACCTATACTAACACGGCACTTAACAAAGAGTAAATAGGAGAAAATAAATGGCTGGAATAATAGGTTCAAGTAACAACACATCCAATTCCACTTTAACAAACTGGTTGAATGAATGTGTTTATCAACTAGCAATGATAAAATCGGATAATAGTGATGTTAATTCTATATCATCTGCGGCTAGAAGGAATATTACAGTTCAAAGTTTAGCTATTGTGGTTAAATTTGAAAATGGGCCACCCGTTATTTTGGGTGGAAAGAGTACCGATTGGTCATTAGGAGATGGGTCGTTTACTAATTCTAATTTTGATGATTTAGCAGACTCTATTGTTGGAGATACATCTACAGACAGATATGTTAAATTTTCAAAAGATACAGTAGGTATTATAGGTGTTGTAGGAGCTACACACGAATTGGAAACAGATTTTAGAGCAAAAGCAGACGAGAATCTTGCAACTTTCTGGACTAAAGTAGATGCTACCGATAATCATTCTATTACTGATGAACAAGGGGCTGGATGGGGTGTAACAGTAGGAACACTAACACCTACTTATGGAACAACTGGTCAAGGTGGTGCCGATTATGATGCAGGTACTATTTTGATTAATCACCCAGAGGCCTATACTGGTAGTGGTGTGCAAGGAGGAGTTCCTGTTGATACGGTATTATTTAAGAGAGAAAGTGGATCTGGTTCAAACGCTTGGACAGTTCAGGGTTCAGGTCAGTGGGGCACTCAGGAAGAAGGTGGATCTAATTTTGCATATAACTATGGAAAATTATCAACTATACAGTTGTATATTAGAAATTCTGGTTCTGTTTTGAAAGAAGGCGGAGCTGCAGGTAATAATTGGGCCCAAGGATGGTATTCTTTAATAGACTATGATTTAGTTGCAAACGATAGTGTTACTGAAGATACAGTAGCGTCTACACTAGATTCCACTGAAGAAATATCAAAACTTGGATGGTATGGGCCAACTGATAAACCTCTAACGGCATCTGATTCACCGAACGATTTAGATCTTAACGATGGTATTCAGGACGTAAGACTTCGTTTTTCCTTGAAGGGTCGTGATAGTGATGGTGGTTCTAGTGGATCTTGGGCTCCTAAAAATTTATTAAATTGGGCTTTCCGACAGGGCCAGACGGAGAATTTCACGTCCGATACTCTATTACCATCTAGGGTTAGTATTCTATCAAGAAATACTCCATTTCTAGCGGGTGGATATGATGGTGATGGAACTGGTACAAGATATTATGGAACAGAAGTTATAACATCATTACATTCACAGAACGCAAATGTTCCAGATTCCCTAAATTACCCAGCTAATTCAGATTTCCATAGATGGAGTGGTAGTGATAAAGTTTTAGCAATAGAACATGGGTCAGATGCATCATATTTAGAACAGAATGGTATTATGATGATACAAGAAACGGATGGGCCAAAAATAGTTATTTTAACGGACATTCTAAGAGCTGGTTTGGATGATTTAGTTGCTAATCAAGCTTCTAATGATCTAACTGCAAGTGTAGTAAGTTCTATGAAAGTTGGAAATACAGACCCTGCTAACCACGTTGCATTTTTGAGTAAATATTTGACAGGTGAAAGCAGTACAACAAATCATTTGGATATAGATCTTGGAAATGAATATAATATTAAATCGTTTGAGAATCAACTGACTTTGGTTTTATTTGATCCTAGTATGTGGTGGAGTTCAATAACGAATGTTCCCGCCGGAAGTAATACAAGGGGAGATTTTGGTAGATTTGACAATGATGCTTTTAATTTTAAAATGGTTTTACCTTTCCAACCACACGCAGATTTTACAAAAAACGATAAGTTAAAAATATCAGTTCCGTTAGGCAATTCAATAGCACAATAATAAGGAGAATAAGAATGAAAAAGAAGATTACGGAATTTATTAATTCTATTGAAGGTTTTGGAAATCTTGTTGTTACTAAGCCTGACGGTACAATCCAGAAACATGGCTTTAAAAACACAATTACAAAACATTTCAGAGAAAACTTAATCAATGCTATCCTCTATGGAGATCAGGAGACTCTGTTCGATTCTCAAGGAAACGAACTGACAGATACGAATCCAGAAGGATATTATTGGTCGAACAAATTAATTGCTTACCAGTTCAAAGTTACAGTTGGAAAAGATACAACTGATGCGTTGTTAAGTAGTACTATTAAGGATAATGTTAAAAATGGATTTACTTCTACACTAGATTATGTAACATATGGTGGTGCTTCTGCACAACATTTGGGTGAGAGTAGATATGGTGTCATTGGTAATGTGGATACTAGACAAGCTCAACTGATTGAAGGGTTTAATCCACAGGAAATGAGAATGGGTAAGGACTTAAATCCAGATACAGGAGAATGGACTTCCTTTAATGCACAGAATGCATTTGATTTTAATCAAAATGTTTTTGTTGGATATACTCCTGTTCTTGACGGTGGTGGTAATCCAGTGCCTGGACTTAAACAACCACTGTTTAAACCTGCTAGAGAGAATGTAAGAATTGCTGATAATGGTAATCTATTACCTACAATCAATATTGACAAGTATACCAATTGGGCAAAAAGTTGGTTTGATTGGGATGTGTTAGATAGTCAAGCGTATGGTGGTACACAATCCATTATCCGTCAATCAATGGGTGCTGGGAAATGGACTCCTGCTGCATTTAAGACAGATGATGAGGAAATGATTGCGAAATATCAACTAAAAAACGGTAAGGATGTCAATGGAACTATATGGGTAAATGGTTCTTCGGGAAGTGATGCGACTCCAGAAGTAGATGATGGAAGACAATATTCAGCCGATAATGGTGATGGTCTTGAGTTAATTCGTGGGGTTGTTACTAAGGAATTTTTCGAGGGTAGTGTTTTTGATGGAGAGGATTCAAAAAAGTTTTATGCTGTTGACTATACCTTAGATACTCCAGAAGAAAGATGGTATTGGTCTTTTAATACTAGATCAGAGAATACGGAAAAATGGAATCAAAATAATCCATCCAATAAATGGATTACGAGAGATGTTGAAACAGAAAAAACTGGTCAGGTAGTTGCGATCGAGGTACAAAATTTTCCATCCAAAGTAATGTATTCAGATGATGTTTTTGCAGGAACATATTCTGTTGATCCAGAAACTATTGCATACTATTGTCCACCAGCTGGTAATCAAATCAAGATTGATAGGAACGATAACCTAACAGTCGAGTATAATTTTAAGTTTACTACTCCAACTGGCAATGAGATTACATGGAATGGTATGTATTTGGATGAATTAGCTAGAGCTATTAATCCTGTAAAGGATACAGAACAGATCACTAATTCTGCTAATAAGATTCAAATGACAGGTGCTGTTTTGTATGAGTCTGGTGTATTTGAAAATACTGTAGATAATCCAACGGAAACTCAGGTAGGACATTCTGTACAAACTATAGGCGGAACTAATTATACTACAAAACGTGTGGTTCCTAATACTATTAAGAAAAAACATCCAACATGGACACAGACAGGGGCTGAAACTACTACGACAAATACTAATGCAGATCCTTCAGGAAATAGATCAAATAGTACGATTACAGGTAGTACTGTACACAGAAAAACAGCTAATGGTGCTAATGAAGGTAATTTTGATCCTGACGGTAAGTTAACCTCAGAATTTGCAAGAATCTGGGTTTCACCTTCCGCTGATTTGTTCACTATTGATACTGGAGCTACTGATTTTACTAATGATATGAAAGCGGATGCGGATAGTAGTCCATATAATTATGATTATAGTTTTGGGTCTACGACATGGACAGACAGAAGAAGTTTTTATGCACAGACTAATCATACCAGAAAGGTTAATGTTTCTAGTAATGCTGATAATACTTTTGAAATTGATAGTTCTTTTGATTATTTTCAGTTTATGGTATCTTTACTGTTTGATAGTACTGATGGTAGAATCGACTTTACTAATAACAGATGTCAAATATTCATTAGTCCATATGGTAATATAGCTAATGCAATTATCCGACATGCTAAACTTACTAATTGGTTAAATGATTATACGGTTAGTACAACAGTTGATGTTAGTGGTAATATTGTGGCCACTGGTACTGCTGGTGCAAGTCCTGTTATTAACATTGAAACAATCTGGCAGAATGGTCTAAGATTATTCGGTGCGTCAGATGGAAATATAACATCAACGGGAGCCAATACTAATAATGCTGGTGCTGTTGGTGATACTCTAACCGCAACTGGATTAGGTTTATTGCATAATTATTCAGATGATGCAGTTAAGACACTGAAAATGTCTTCTGATTCCTCTGATGGTAGTTATATGGTTAGGGGTACTGATACTTCTGAAGCTATACCTGTTATAGATATGAAGATTACTAGTGATTCTCGATTCGTTACTCCACCGAAATTCTTTACGGTTAATTATGGAAGCCAAAATGGACATCCAGTGCCGGGTAATATGCATGACCAGAAAATACAATCTGGTTGGTATTTAAAAGAGGATTGGACAGACGAGTTAGATAAACTTTCCGAAGCTGGTGGTTTTAGTCAGACTTCTGGATTTAACTGGACAGATTATTATCGGTCAGAGGATAGAGATCTGATAGAACAAACCACCACAAATCAAAAGGAACATTATCTAAGTCCAGCTGATCCAACAGGGTATGGGGTAGAAGGATTCTTGAAAACTGGTGTTTTTCCTGAACATCAGATGGGAAATGTTAATTATGGTGTTTCGGTTTTACACGATTCTAACGATCACAAAGTTTATACTGAATCAGAAAGTATACTGGGAACTGATCCTGTTGCTGATTTCTCTGGTGATAATACCCATACTATACTTTATGGTGGGGAACTATATTCTCATGGTGATGGTTCAGTATTATGGGATTTCCAAAAAAGTCCAGTGGTAGTGGTTGGTTATGTCGATGAAAATGCATTGGCAATAGAAGAACCATCTCATAGATGGACAGAATTACACTTACAACCACATCAGATTACTGTTGTTGATGATGATTCGGGAACGACTATTGAAGGGGATTTTGTTTTTAGAAAAGCTGATGCGACTCAAAAATATCAATCGTTTGTTTATCCAGATCCGGGCGGAGTTACCTATAACGATTTTTCATATGAAGCAGGTAATAGTTATACTGTGGTAACACATCCAGTTTTTCCAACGGGTCATCCAAACGCTGGTGATGACATACTAGGAACCAATCATGCTGATGTGGCTGGTAATTCACCACCCAATAGATGGGAATATGGTAATGAGTGGAAATATGCTCCAAAAACTCTTACTGCTGGGATGGACTTAATCGGTACATCTGATAATGATTCGGAGGGAAACTCACCACCGAATGCAACTTGGGCGGTTGATGATACTTATTATAAGTCTGAGATACTTACTGCTGGAGGACAATTGGATGTAGATTTCCTAGCAGGTTCTCAAGCTACTTGGCATGATAGTATCGTTGGAACATCTGCAAATGATGCGAGAGGTAATCCACCACAAAATGGTAGCTGGGATATTGGAGATAGTTTTGTTCTAGCTAAGTGGGAGATTCAGGACTATGACCAATTCTTAGGTCAAAAGTTTTCTGGTAGAGATGGCAGTGAATCTACTATAGTTTGGGATTTTTCAGAAATAAATTATCCTGATAGAGTTTTGGTGTTTAATGCTAATGAGGGTACGACACATTCAGTTGTAGCTGAAGACGCACCAAACAGTAGATTTATTTCTAATACTATTAATACTTTAGTCAGTAGTGAAGCTACTTATATCACCTACGATGGAGATAGGACTTTAGATAACTATAAAAACTTTATGGTTCGATTAAAACAATTAGTTGGTTCTCGTAATCTTAAAAAGGTTAGCCTCAGGGATTATATTCCACGAACAATTGACTTTGATCCAACTATCTACGAAAAGAAAATGTTAACTGAAACTGGTATCCAGTATAGTTATATCAAACAGGGTGATACTCCAGTGATTGATAATAGCGGGGTTTATAGTACTTCTGATACAACAATAAGTGGAGGTAATAATTTTGCTCAAGCTCTACAACAAGGTTATCGTGAAACTGCACCGTTTAGACTGTCTTTTGCAAGGGATGCTGCAAATAATAATGAAAACATCAGTGATAACTATGATTTCTTAGATAACACTACTTTAGCTCAGGTTATAGATACAGAGCTAGATGGTTTTAAACATGCTAAGGATAACTCTTTAATACTAAAAAGAGATGCTAGTTATGGTAGATTCGGCACAACTACATCTTCAAATAGTGATAATAGTTATAGTTGGCCTGTTCCGACAAATACACCATTTGGTGATTTTACTTCAGCAGAAGATAAGTGGGGTGTTGATACAACTGCACATTATGGTTTTACACCAACTGAAATGGAAGATAAATTTCCAGTATATAAGTGTTGGACTAGTAGAATGATACCATCAATCAAATATGATTGGTATGCTGATGATGGTGAAACTATAATAACTGGTGATTTTCCAATTCCTGCTAGTTTTAGAGTGAATGGACAGGTTAATCAACCATTAGTAGGAACTAGTGAATATAATGATGGTAGTACTACCATGAGTTATGCAGAAAGATTGATGGATGAGATAGAGGAGGGCGGTCTGATTCCTTTCCCATCTATAGTTGATATGATTACTCTGGTCAAAACCATTGAAACTACACCATCAGAGTCTATTAAGATTCAAAGTGCTACAAACATCACGGCCGATCCACCAGAATACACTTTAGCTGATGCTAAAAGGTTATTTTTCAACCATGATTTTAGGAAAACTGTTAATGGTGAAGAGGTTGATAACGAGGTGGGTGATACTGTTACTGTCGAGCATTATTTTAGATCGGATACACAGTTAATGCAGTTTGTTACATCAATTGCTCCTTATGGATTCAAGGAAATGTATGAATATGATAACGCAACTCCTAATAGGATGAGATTATCATTACCACATCCAGATTTCCATATGTTCTTTGGATTTGTTGATGTTGGTGCTGGATCTACGGGTGGTGCAAACATAGGTGATTCTGGCCCCACTTGGACGCCAGGAGATCAGGTTCAGTTGTCTTGGACAGTTAAACCACCTGCTTCAGGAAGTGGTTCATAAGGAGAATATAGATGACAGCTATAGCAACTACTAACATTAGATTTCTACACTCTGATAATTTTATCAGGTCAATAAAAAATGTTGACCAGTTATTGTACATATTTGTTGGTAAGGATACCGCGTGGGAGTCAACGGCACCCACGCCAACCAACACCTATGACAGATTCCTTGAGGATTCTGCAGATATTACTTATTTGACTAGAGTGTACTATAACAATTTGTCCAGAGTAATGAAGCATGTAGAGTATACTTCGGGTACTCTATATACTATGTATGATGATGGTGTAGCTATAATCGGTACAAACTACTTTGTGGTAAATGGGTCTAATGTCTATAAATGTTTAGATAATAACGATGGGGCAAACTCAACAGTTGCCCCTACTTCTGTTTCCACTAGTGGAGTAGAAAGTACAAGCGATGGATATGTATGGAAATATATGTATACTATCCCAACAGAATGGGGTGAGAAAATAGAAACACCTAGTTCTAATTGGATTAAAATCGACAAGGTTGACACTAGGTCAGAGAATACTACTCAATGGGATGTCAGAGCTAATGCAAAGCCAGGAGGAATACATGCATTTAAAAAAGCTGGTGCTATTCCTTCAGATCTGTTAACAGTAGATAATACTGTTACAGTGGTTGGCGATGGTACAGGTTTTTCTGGTATAATCAAAGAGGTTAATGGAGTTAAGAAAATAGTCTGTGATTCAAACTATAATAATTCTGCTAACTCTGGTTCTAAATATAATGTAGTTACGAAGGTCTTAGTTAATGGAAATGAGGAGCATAACTCAGTACCCATTATAAACTATTTTAGACCTATAATATCTCCGCCAGGTGGTCATGGATCTGATCCTATTAGAGAATTAGATGGATATTATGTCCTAGTAACTGCAGATTTTTTGGTTCCAGATAACACTAATACTACATATAGAAAAATTGGTTTGATAACCAATCCTTTAAGAAAGACAAAGAGCGACGGATCAACAGATAATCATTTATCATATGTTTCGGGTGATAATTACTTGTTAGGAGAGAGGTTAGGTGCTAAGGCTGTAACTGGTAGTTCTGACTATCTGAGGTATTCTGGGGAAATTATTTATATAGACAATAGAGAAGAGGCAAAAACACTGACTTCTTCTTCGACTAACGAGATTAAATTGATATTAAGTTTTTAAGGAGAAATTATGGCAAACATGAATATACGGCCTTACTACGATGATTTTAGTGAGGACAGTAACTATTACAGGATATTATTCAGGCCATCCTTTTCAGTACAAGCTAGAGAGTTAACTCAGCTACAAACCATCTTATCAGATCAGATAGGAAAGGTGGGGAATAGTTTGCTAGATGATGGAGATGTTTTATCAGGTGGTGAAATGTCGTATGATTCAGTGGCCAATACTGTAACTGTCAAGAATGGTATTTATTACCTTAATGGAATGGCAATCAATGTCGATACAACAACTATCCAGAATGTTGGGGTCAATGATCTAATTGGGTTTGTGGTTGTTGAGGAATTTGTTGGTGCTGGTTCTGATGATACACTATATGATAATGCAGCCGGTTCTCCTAACTACAGAGGGCCCGGTGCTGATAGATTTAAAGTTAGTCTAACACTATCATCAAGAACTGAAATAATAGAGGATGAGATATTTATAGAAATTTTTAGATTGATTGGGGGAAAGGTTTTCCAATCATCTTCAACTGCGTCTACTATAATCACAGAAGATAAGTACTCCGACAAAGTAAAAAAATCGGATGGTGATTATGTAACTGATGCTTTTGACATAGATATTAAAGATACGGGTACTAGCTATTCTGTCAAGGTTAGTGATGGTTTAGCTATCGTGGATGGTAGAGAAATTAGTATAGAAGGGTCATCAAATTCGGTAACAGTACCTAAAGCACGTGATCCTCTATCAGTAAATAAGATTACTGCGAACATAGAAACTGGTCAGTATTCCTACATACACAAAACTGCAATAGCGGGTTTGACTTTTGGTCAATCTATGGATCTCAAGGATAGTGGTGTTAACAACAATAATATTCCTGAAACGGTTGGAGCTGCAACCCCTACACATGTTGCCCCTCACGATTTCACTTATCTTAAAGTATATTTGGAGGATGTTTCCTATGAGCCCGACAAATCTTCTTCGGATGTTAGACATTTGGGTGATATTCCTTTGTATGACGGGTTAGGTCAAAATACATTTTCTTTTCAGGGAACTCAATCGAAATTATTTACACTGTCTGCTCCATCAGTTACAGATATGGAAGATTTTGTATTTGATGGTGTAAGAAAAGTTCAGAAACAGACTGATGATCCTGCGAGATTTGAAGTTGAATCAGGTTTTATAAATGTATCCACCCTAACTGGTAATTTTGTTGATTTGGAAAATATTGTATTAATAGCACAGACTTCGGACGGGGGAGTCCTGACTTCTTATACTATTGAAGATCTGTATATAACAGTAGATGGTACAAAGCTGAAGTTTACACTTAAAGAGGACGGTAAGTTTTTTAGTACTAATGTTAATAATATTCCAAATTATTCTGTTGTTTATTCCTATAGTCATTCATTCTCTACTGGCGGTACAAAGACTTTCAAAGATGATGGTGTATTATTACTTAATAGTCTTTGGGATGGTGGTACAGAATTGTTGACTAGTATAAAGGTAGAGAATGGGGGTAATGCTGTTAAAGATGTTATTTCATTTACAGCACATCAATATAAGAGTTTTGTTACTCCTAATACCACTGATTTGAACGATCCTGCTTGGGTAGATGTTACTAGTCAATATATGATGGAGAAAAATGATACACCTAGTCAATTAGGTGATACTACTATCAGACTTAGACCAACTTCACTTGATCCAACTGGGGTAGTATCTATTCAATACACATATTGGCAATCGGGTGGCACAGAAAATGTTTATCATGGTGGATCTTATGTAGGCAATTTTGATAAATTGATGGATTTTGACTCTTCCTTGGCTGATGTTTTAGATTTAAGATCGGATGATAAGATATTCTATAACTGTCGATTTAGAGGAAAGGGTGTTGTTAATGGAAAACGAATAGATTCTCTTGTTCTTAGCTCAGATGGCTCACTTACTAAGGTAATTGGTGCTAAATATGTTGATCGTGTAGATAAGAATTTTGTTGAAAACGGTATTAAGTTATATGATTTAACTCTGAGTCCATATGACGGTATTGACTTCCAAAGAACGCATGGTGTTAAAAATGTTAATTATATTCATAACTTAGGAGAGAGAATCTCAAAGTTAGAGGAAAAAATTGTATTTACTCCACTCGAAACGGAAGCCCTCAATACGGATGTGGGTACAAGTGTTATAGAGGGGGTTATTGTTGATGGTTTTAGAGGAATCGGAAAGACCACTTCTAATGATGTTTCTATTGATTATGTAGAAAATGAATTACGTCCAAACTATGCTACTGTAAAGGGTAGTGTTAGTCATGCGACTGATAAGGTTATCACATTACCAACTGTTGGAACTGGTGTTTCTGACATAGCAAATCTTCAAACTTCTGGTTCTATTTTGATTAATGAAACAGGAGCTTCGGTGTGTCATGTCTCTCTCGATCCGATTGTTTGGTACGATGACACCCAAACACCTTTCATTAGTTCAGATCCAGATAAGAGATTTGATGGTGCAGATACTACTTCAGTATGGAATGGGTGGCAACATTTCTGGTATGGTGGTTTAGACGATTCTGTATACACGTCTTCTATTTCGGTAGACAATAAGGGCAAAAGACTTTTGGGTAATAACCTTAGAAATTATGTATCTGGTAGTATTACAGGTACTATTTCACCTGCTCCTTCTGGTACATGGGATCTATATATGGATGGGGATTTGGTTGTTAACGGGTATACAGGTGGTAATATTAATGTAGCTTTACCGTCATCAACACTAAGTGGTAAAAAATTGATAGAGATCAAAGATGGTAATACTGTTTTAGGATCTAACTATCTTTATGCTAGGGGTTTTGGTCAGGTAGGTCAAGAGAAATCATTGTCTGGTCTTGTGCAGGAGTTTGATGTTGTAACCGATACTTTCTATACTAAAGTAGATCTGTATGTTGATACGGTTGACATGAATGTTCCTATTTTTGTTCAGCTGAAAGATATGGCAACTGGACAGGTGGTTCCTTACTCAACTACAAGTGTTACTCTTACTAGTATTACCGATGTAGGAAAACAGACTTTCACTTTCCCTGAAAAGGTTTTACTGAGGAGAGGTAAATATGGTCTTGTTGTTGCTACTTCTTCGTCTACGGCTAAATTGACTACGGGTCGATATTCTGGTTCTTCTATTGGGCCATTAAATGGTAATGGATTCTCTAATCTAAAATTCAATCTATACAGAGCTGATTTCAATACATCAGGGGTGTCTATACCTCTTGCTGTTTCTTCTCTGGTGAATCCGATAGAGAAAATCTTCATGAATACTGACTATTCGGATCAGATTCGGGTTTATCAACCAACGCACTCCTATTCGGTAGACGAGACAGTTGAGTTAACTGGATTTGTTGGTAGAGAAGTACAGGAAGTTACTGTTTCAGCAGCTACGGCAACTACTATTGATAGTAATATTTCGTCTATGGGTGGTATAGAGGTGTTTAAAGGATTGACTGCTTTCCAACAGTTAGCAGATGTTCCGGCAGATCAGATACAAGCTCAACCCAGTAATGCAACATTATTAGCAGCAAATTCCGCGTCTCATAATTACGGAAAAATAATAGAGTGGAATCCAAATACCTTCACATTAACCTTTGAAATGATTACAGGAAAATTTACTGTAAATCATGTAACAGAAGGCACTTCTCTAACGATTAGTGTTTATCATCCAAACTATACGAGTCATTATCAACCAGTTAGTGTTTCGGATACAGGAGCTACTAGTGTTGGTGGAATATTAACAGAGAAGTTAAATACTACCTTTACTGTTAAGTCCAGACAAAATGATTCTTTTGTGTTGGAGGCTATTAGTGGTAATGGATTTACACCTCAGATAACAAGTTTCTATGCTTCAGATACTATTGGGGTTTCTAATCCACATATTAGAGCAGATATGTTGTATTTAAACTCAACTAATTATGTGCCAACAGGTACTTCAGAGACATGGAAGTTGCAGGTTGGTTCCTCTACTACAGAGTTAGCGTCAAATACTAATACCTATTTACAGTCTTCGACTGAAGTGGAAAATCCTTCGATTGATTGGGAAATAGGATCAACTGATAGTAGGGTTTCACCAGTTTTATACACTGAGGCCTCAGATTTATTGGTTGTTTCTAATTTAATAGATTCTATGACTCCTACTTTTGAGGATAAAAATTTAAACTGGACTCAGATTAGTCCAAAAGTTGCTGCAGATTTTATATCTATTGGTGTGAGTAGTTCTGGTCTTTTGGGAAAAGATGGTGCAAATGCTCCCGCAGATAAACTTACTAATGTTAGTGTTGGAGATTATTTAGCACTTGAAACCAGTGCAGGACATACTACCCTATTAGTAGTTACAGGTGAACAGACTAATGGTCATATTGTATCGGGTGGGAAAAATATTTCATTTGATACTACCAATGTTCTTTATAAATTGGTGGGATATGTACCAGAGACACATCGTACAGATGGAACATCGCAATCAAAATACACTACTAAACTCATTGAATTTAATAACAGTATTAACGGTGTTAGAGTAGATTTTGATGCTATATGTCCTACTGGAAATTGGATAGAAGTGTATTGGAGTGATGGTGATAAAGCTTTCACCGAGATTCCGATCAACTATCCATTGTCTGGCACATCTTCTGTTTATCAACCATTTTCATACGAATCTGTTTTTGGGTATATTAATAGTTTGGAAGTGAAAATAGTTATTAAGGGTGATAATACGGTAGATGTTCCTAAGATTAAAAACCTGAAAGTAATCGGGTATAATGACCATGACGCTGTTATTCCTTCTACAGCTATTGAGGTAGCAACAGTAAGTATTAATAATGTTGGTGGTGTCGCACCATTATCCATATCACCAATACCAGCACAGTCTGTTCCTAATAATGACGGAACACATACTTTAGATGTTTCTGGTTATATTAGTGGTGGTACTACACCATATCTTTATAGTGTTGGTACAGATATTGCAAATAAATTAGAAGTCAATTCTATTAATGCATCAAGTGGTATGTTAACTTTTGGGGATACTTCTGGTGATGATGACCTAACTACGATTCCATTAACTGTTACTGATAGTACTCCTGATACACCATTAACTTCAACTCAAGAGATTTATATTACTCTTGTAGCGTCCACACAATTAACATGGACTACTATACCTGAACAATCTATATATCAGGGTGGTGCTGATTTGGTAATAGATCTTCATCCAAACTATATCACGAATGGTACTGGTACTGTTAATTATAGTGCATCTTCACAATATGGTCAGGTTACAATTGTCAATGATCCTCTTACTGATGATGTATTAACTCTAAGGTTTACTGGAAGTTCTGCTACTAGTGATGTAGTTATTTTGACAGCTACAGATGATAATACTACGGTAGTAACGACATTTAATGTTAATCTCTTACTACCGTAATGAAAAACTTTAAGAAAGACCCCAAAACGGGTGCTATCATTAATATCAGTAAAGAGAAACCGTTAGAGCAAAGAGTAGCTCTACTAGAAAAAGAGGTGAAGGAGCTCCGGCTCCTTCTCTTAAGAGGAGAATCAGATGGCCGTTATAGACCAACTAAAATTGACTGATACTATCGGTCAGATGAGAGATAAAATCAACGATATTATAAATATAGTTAATGGAACTCAGATAAAATTGGAAAAATCGGACGATCCTACTAAATATGTCATTTTGACATACGATGGAACGGATATAATAATAACTGACGAGAATGGAGCAGTAAAGACAATAACTACTTCATAAGGAGAGAAAAGATATGAGCGTTATACAACTTAAACGTACAAATAAATCTGTAGATTCTAGTGCTGACCTGAGTACTTTATCAGGTACACCTACTAACTTAGAAGCAGGTGAAATGTTATGGGCCTTTGGGTCAACAGAAAATGAAGGTACTGGTGTTTTGTATATTGGTGATGGGGATGATACCAATCATAACCCAATACCTATTGGTGGTTCTGCATATACGTCTATGTTATCACCACAAACTGCAGATACTGTTACTAAATTAAATTCAGCTGAAGGCAGTGGTACTGGTGCTTCTTTAGTAATGGGTGATGGTCAAAATGGAGGAGAGAGTGTTACTATTGATACACCCAGTGATCTTGCGAATTCATATAGTATTAATTTACCATCTGGTGTTGGTGCAACTGGTAATAGTACTATTATAACTACTAATGCTTCTGGAAAGGTTCCAGCATTGTCATCTTCTGGTGGAGTTGATGGTACTAGTCTAGCTACAACTTCTGGTGGAAGTATAACTGCAGACGCTGGTGGACATATATCTACTACTTCTGGAAATATAGCTACTACTTCTGGAAATTTACAAACTACTTCTGGTACTATCTTAGTTGGTGGTCAGGTAGTAGTAGATGCCAGTAGAAACATTGCGGGTGCTAGTGTTGATGTTAGTGGAGCTGCTACGGCAGCTAGTTTTACAGCCGATGCAAACGGTAATATTTCAACTTCTGGTACTGGTAGTATTTCTACTGCTGGTGGTAGTATATCCGATGCTGGTGTTGTTACTGGTACTAGTCTAGTTACAACTTCTGATGGAGCTATAACAGCACACGGTAGTGGAAGTATATCGACTACTTCTGGAAATATAGCTACCACTTCTGGAAATATATCAACTGGTAGTGGTGATATAACAGACGGTACACTGACAATTAGTGGTGGTAGTGTTTCGGGTGCTGTTGATGTAACTACAACTGGAGATGTCGTAATTGGTGGTAATCTT
>Ga0310342_100000175_pt1 | contig 32837 bp, 39 predicted proteins | sample S15DNA20500_MG_FD_206155 | JGI IMG/M metagenome (GOLD analysis project Ga0310342, IMG submission 206155) | Marine microbial communities from station ALOHA, North Pacific Subtropical Gyre - S1503-DNA-20-500_MG | ecosystem: Environmental > Aquatic > Marine > Oceanic | place: Pacific Ocean: North... | reverse complement strand
CCCGCCACCACCACGTTCCACTCCTGGGGCGGTCCTACGGAGATCGGGTTCTGGCGTACCTCAATGAGCGACTGGGAACGGACCGACCTCATGAGGCGGCAGGCGGGCGAAACCAAGCAGGTTCCTCCGCCGAAATACGAGGGCGGTATGATCCCATACCTGAACTATCTCGTCAGGGAACAGGGGCTTGCCCGGGGTCCTGGGCGTCGTCGCAAGGGGAAAGTCGTATGGTCAGCAGAGGATCTAAGGGCGTTACCTGATGCGTAGTTACGGAGATGTTGGAGGGCTCTGCCATCTATGCAAGTATTGGAGGCCGGGTTTAGATAACCCCCGGGGAATACAGACTTGCAAGGCCTTCCCCGACGGGATACCGGACCAGATTTTCTCTGGGGCGGAAATGCACTTTGACCGTGTCAGGGGAGACAACGGGGTTGTTTTCGCCCCCGATGATGATGTGACACCGGAAATGGTGTCGGACTTCCTGGGCTTGAAGAAGGGGTACGAGGTGGCGGAAGAATGAGTTTGGAACAAATCGACCGCAACTTGACAACCCTGCGTCATATTGACGGGTCTTGGGATATGCCCGCCCTCCCGGAGCAGGTGATGTTGGACCTGGCGATCCTGCCGGGGATGCAGTCAGAGAACCTGGAATCACTCCTCTACGGTGCCTCTAACGAGATTGCAGCGGCGGCTGCTCCCACGCCCACGACCCTGCCACCAGTGGTGGACCCTGAGCAGGTAGACGTTGCGGGAATCGACCCGGACGAATCTAGGGAACCGACACGCAGGGCCCTGACCCGCTGGGTGAGCGCCACCCAGGGTGGGGCCAGGCCCCATGAGGTATCAGAGGACTCCATGGCAGCGGTACTGGACTGGAAGCGTCGTGCCGTTCAGGGCGGCTACATCGAAATGGACGATGCGGAGTTCAACAGTCCCCTCTGGAGGCCGGAATACAACGGCATCAACTATGACATGACCAGGGACCGGATGGAACGTGATTTCATGGGGGGAGAGGAAGGGTCCCTGTCTATCCGGGAAACAGGAAACATATTTGACGACTGGTTGTCACCTTCGGGTTTGGCGAGAGCCGCCATAGAAGCGGACCTGGCCTGGGACTACGGCGGGATCAAGCAGGAGTTCAAGGACTGGCCCACCAAGGCCCGCACTTGGTGGGATGAACTTTCCGCCTTCTGGGACGAAGACGAAGTCAAAGGTGTCCCCGGCTACGACCTGACTGTCGCCACCCTTGACATGGTGACCGGGCCCATAGACGAGGCGCTGGTCCCAGCCCTGAACTGGTTTCTGATACTCAGTGGGATGGGCAATACCTACCTGAGCGTAAAGGGTTTGACCATGGGGGCAGCGACTGTTGAAGGTACCAGGTTGGCCGCAGCGGGGGAAGGACTCCGGCAGGGCCACAAGTTCGCCCCAGGGGTTGGGGCGTTGTCAAGGGCGCTAACCCCAGCGCAACGCTTTGAGACAGGGTTCGGGGGCCTCCAGGGTGCTAGAGGCACCCGCCTGACCAACTTCGGTCGCCCCTCCGGCCTGTCCAACTACCTGGTTGGAGGCATCGGGGGGCAATACACCGGCAATGTTGTTGGTCGTGGGGCGGCGGCTGTCGGCCGGTCTGTGCCTGGGATGGCCGCAATGGGGACGAGCAGCATGGCGGAACAGGCGGTTTTCTTCGGTTCCAAGATGCAGCAGTGGAGGAACCTTCGTGCTGTTCAGGCCGGAAAGGTCACCTTCCAGAATGTGTGGAAGACCGGGCTTGGTTTGCGAGGCATTGAGGCGCTTCGCCCAGGCGACAGGGAAGACAGGGGCGGCGGGATCGCCCTGGAAGATGTCGGGGTTGTCGCTGACCTGCGAGACAAATACCTGTACCCCAGCACCATGACGAACATTGCCGGGGATCTGGTGTTCGACCTGATGTTCACCCCGTACACCCTGTTTGAGCCGGGAACAATCAAGTCGATCATAAAGGGAGCGAAGGCGATCAAGAACCGTTCCTTGTACGCCGCCCGGCATGTCGTCCCACCACTCAAGAAGCACCTGGCCGCTAAGGGGCACATGGGAAGTCGGGCGATAGCCACATTCCATGAAGCGACCCTGGACTTTCTTCGCCGCACTGACCCTGACCTGGCTAGAGAATATGAGAAACATGCCCTGGAGCATGGTGTGGGGGAGGCGCAGGCAAAGGTTTTCTTTGAGGGCACACCCGACGAGTTCGGTTCCGCCTACATCCACACCCTGTTTTCGATTGGGATAGAACACGCCGCCCGGCAGGCAACGAAAGTTCTTTCGGGGGCAACGGAAAACTTTGAGAGGAACAAGGTTTACAACACGGTGAAAGCCTGGTTGGAAGGGCAGACAAGGTACATGGACCCGCACGACATGTACGGGAACCTGGGTGAAATAGCCGCCCAGATCGAAGTCAGCGGGTCGGCGGGTAAGGGCTCTAAGGCCCTGAACAACCTTGAGATTATTCAGGCTGAACGAGCGAGGTTGGTGGAGCAGTTCCTGGAAACCCAAGCCGAAGCGGCTGCCAGGGGGACGAGGGTCGGGGACGGGTATGTCCGTCTGGTCTTCCAATCAGACCCTGAGAGTTTGGACTACCACTGGTGGAGGCCGGTGCGGGAGGGCGAAGAGTTGAGTCCTGACGCCCAAATAATGGATTTGGACTTGGACGAATATGCAGCATTCCATGAACGGCCTGTGGACGACATCGCAGACTTCTTCAACAACCCTGAGCCCGGTATCCCAGGCGGTCTCCGGGTTGACCTACCCCCGTCGTTTGTGGGGGAACACCGGGTACACAGGTGGGGTGACATTGAGGCTGGTACGGCCCGACGGTGGGACCGGGCCAAGTCCCGTTGGATGTGGGATGCGGAAATCATTGCCCCAGGGGATGAACTCATCCCTAAAGATCGTGTAGGCACGCTGAAAGGGGTGGTTCACAACCACAATGCCAAGCGTGACGGGACGATTGCCGACCTGATCAGCAACCTTGAGTCCGGCAACCCGAACCTGTCGCCGCAGATACACGACGTAATCCCGCAGATGGGTCAGATCCCCGCATCAACGAGGGCACAGGCGGGATACACCCCGACGATCCCTGCCCTGAGAAGGGCCCTGACGGACGACTTCCTGGAGCGGTTCTCCCACTGGAACGAGTATGTGGCGGCTGCTGACGAGTTGGGGGCGGAGACCGCACGGGCGGGGTTGAATGAAGCCCAGTACCTGACAGCCCTGTCAGCCAAGGGCCGACGGTTGAGCATGTTCCCGTTCGCTAGGGACGATCCAGAGCGGCCCAAGCCCTACGGCGGGTACTTGTTTGGCGAAAAGGCCGGTGACTACTCCTACATTGAGTGGATCAACAGGGGGATGTACGCCCCGCTGCTTCGGGCTTTGGATCCAAATAAGGGCCGGTACCATCTGGCCCGGACGGGGACCGTAGTGAAGCAGGAGGCGATTGAGTTCGCCTCCCAGGTCAAGTACCGCTACGACATGCTACGGACCATCCGTTGGCTCAAAGCCAGCGGTCTGACCGGTGCCGTGGATGAAGCCGTTGGGCAGTTGGTACAGACCTCCGGTGGCAAACTTGCCAAGGGAGCCGCCAAGGCTTTCCTCACCCAGGCCCAGGACGCCGAAAAGGCTGCTGGTGGGGAACGGGTCCTCCAACGGGCCTTCGGGGGGAAGACCCAAGGCAAGTTCGGTCAACTGGCTGAGGCCGTCATCGCCCTGGGTGAGGACAGCCCCTTGAGCCTGAAAGCGTTGGAGGACTTCCTGGTAGAGGAACTGACCTCGCTTGCGAACTCGCCGGAGTGGGTGGCCCGGTTCGGGTTGAAGAATCTGGCTGATGCCGGTCACGACATGGTGGAAACGGCCCGGAAACGGGCCAAACAGTTGCAGGAAGAATCGAAGTGGATTGCCGCCGAAGTGGACCCTGAGACACTGGACGCCGCATTCGTGCAGAAAATACACGACATGGGGTACAAGGTGGTGCATGGCGTGTCGTTCACCGATCCCCGCAAGTTGGGGAACCTGCTGCCAGAACTAGGGCTTCACCAGCAGCATCTTGTGAGCAAGTTGACGTTGGGGATGAGCCGTCAGAACCCGTACTGGTTGAGCCATCTTCGGATGAGGACAACAAAGTCCACGTTGGCGGGGGCCTTGGCCCACCACGCCTCAACACTCCCGGATGCCACTGTGCCGGTTTACAAGGGTGAAGACATAATCCAGGCTCGTACCGGGATAAGGGCGGAGTACGCCGACGGGAACCCGAACAGCAACGGCATCCAGGAAATCATGGACAAGTTATACAAAATGATGCGAGGCATAAACGAGGCTCGTCAGGCTGCGTTGACCGAATCAGAGTTGGGGCTAGCAACTTCCTTCCACACCAAGTTCGGGACCAGGTTGCAGGCTTCCCGCACCCCGTATTCTGTCCCTGACCTGGCAACCTTGAAGTACGAGGACATGCAGGCGCAGATCACGAACTTGGGTTACTCAGTGGACGAGTTCCGTGCCATCTGGGCCGGGTTGAAGAAAGCCCGGAAACTCCAAGAGGGCCTGTGGGTTCGTGGGTTGGCTCACCTGGAAGACCACCTGCGGTCCAGGCCCAACCTGCTGGACCTGACCACAGTCTTGGGCAAGCACCGGGCAAGCGACTTCATGCGTTCGGGCGATGTCCACGGGGTCAAGGGCCTGTTTACCATATTCAAGGACTTGCCAGCGAACACGAAACGGTTCGCTACGTCGGGCGACTACCGAACTAAATGGGGCAAGACCTACGGTGGCCGTGCGGGCACCTGGATGGGCACCTGGGGAGCAGGAGCAGGAGCCACAGCGATAACGAGTGAAGAACACCCCGACTCCTGGGGTGTCGATCTTGGTCCGCAAAGGGTCACACCAAGGTGGGCTCTGTCGGGCATCACGGGAGCAGTGCTGGGGAATGTCGCCTCAAAGAAACTGGCTCGCAGGTTGCTGGGGTTGACCCCGGAAGTGTCACGGCTCGCTTCGGTCGGAAAGACTAGCGGCCAGTCCGGCACCGATCTTGCCCGTCTGCGTGACAAGCCAGGCCAGTGGGTGACCCCGGGTAAGGGGATGGCTATTGGCGGGGCCATTGGCGGCGCAGGGGCCGGTACCGCTGGGGGCCTGGGAGAAGAAGGCCATTGGGGCGAGGCGGTAAAGGCTGGCCTTATAGGTGGCACCGTCGGGGGCCTGGTGGGCGGTTCCGTAAAGGGGAAGTTGTGGGAGGCGTTGCCGTTCAGGAACCCTGACGCCCTGTTCAGCCACACCGATTGGCAGAAGTATGCGTACATGGGCGATTTCTACGTCAACATGCGGGACTACCTGCGGTTCTCCCTGTCACCAATCTTCGACATGAGCCGTTATGCAGAAGCCCTGACCTTGTCGCAGGTCGTTGGTGCCGATGTCGCCAAGGGTATGAAACTGAACCAGTCGCCGCAGGGGCTCCGAAGGGCCTTGGCGAAGGGGTTCCGGGAGCAGGGTCGGGATGCCGATACGGCCAAGTATGCCGCTAACCAGGAATGGGACCGTATCCGGTCATCATTCATGGAGCAGGCGGAGGGCCGGGGGGACTTCGACTGGGAGAACATTGAGAACATGAGTCGCTGGTTCACATCAGTGGGAATCATGGGGTTCTCGCCACAGTCGTGGATGGCGTCCACCTACGGGCAGTTGTTGCGGGCGGGGGTGAAGCCTGACGACGCCTACGACGCCGCCCGGGGCATTTACACCTATGGGCTGACTGGTCGTTCAGCGGCGGAACAGTCGATCAACATGGTGTTCTTCCCGTTCTCGTTCATGAAGAAGACGGTGGGGCACTTCGCCAAGTACCTGACAGAGGACTACAGCCGTGCGGTGATCCTGCACGACATGATGAAGTCCTACGAAATGGCGGACGAGAAGTACGACCTTGGCAAAAGGTACGAGGCCTATTTGCCGATCCTGGGAAAGATGCGCCGGTCGAACCTGTTCGCATACGGCCTGTCACCGGGCGAGTTCGGTGGACCGAACGCACCATTCCTGCGAGCCATCTGGCATTCGCTCCCCGGCCAGGCCGCAGAAGCCGGTGTGGCAGGAATGGCGAGGATGGCGGGCCGGTCTGAGGAGTTCACCGGTGCCATGATGAATAGCCCTGTCATGTCGGCTCTGATGCCGAACGCTGTCAGCATCAGGGACGCTGATGACATGAACACCATCCAATACAACGTGAAGCGGATGTTCCCACTGTGGGCCGACTTCGGTCACCTGGTCGGGGACATCATGGAGCAGGCAGAGGTTATCGTCAGCCCTCATCACATGACTAAGCGTGCCCAAAACGAGGAGGCCTGGGAGGCCTGGAACAGTGCCAGGGACGATGTCAGGAAGATCCTGCATGGGATGAGTTTGCCGTTCAGCGCCGTTGACAGGTCGTCGCCCTACTTCGTTAGGCTGCGGGAATACCTGGATAGTGAGAAGGCCCGCCTGTTGGCTGAGTACCCGTCCTGGGGGGCCGACATGATGTATTCGGCTGCCAGGGACAACGAGTTGAAGAGCCGAACACACCACCCGACCGGGGGACCAGAAGGCGTAGATGAGGCTGCGGTTATCCCCTTTGTGCTACGGCTGGACGCTGAACGTGAGAAGGTGAAGGCCAGAGGATACAGCCTGTCGGATGTGGACTTCATGCCCCCGGACCACTTCACGACCATGCGCCAGGTGGCTATTCTCCTTGTGGAGCGTGACCCGGAGTTCTTAGCGATCTATAATCGCCTCTGGTCTAAGGAATATGGTCCGATCAGTCAGGAGGTTCGCTAGGTGACGCATCCCAACAGTGGCGGAGAGGACCACCCCATTGACGCTTTGGACATTGACGGAAAACCGATGTCCGACGAACGCTATGACGAGTGGGTAGAGGCAGGGAAACCAGTCAACTGGGTGGCCGCAGAGGGGGCGGCCACGACCGTGAACCAGCAGGCGGGTCGGGACCAGTGGGCGCTTGACCCTGGGATCTTTTACCAGCATTCGACCATGGTGTACCCGGTTCACCCGGACCCATCCACAGCAGGCGGCAGCCTGAATATCATCAACAAACAGCAGTACGACTACATGGTTCACATGGCGACGAACATCATCGAAACGCTGCGTAACCAGGGTGAATCTCTCCCGGACTGGTACACAAGAGAATCGGACGGGGAAGTTGCAGCAGATGCCGACGTTTTAGGCAACGCCTACGACGACGATACCAACTACGCAGCGGGCCCCAGCCAGCGCACAATGATGTTCATGGCCTGGTGGAACGGTGTCAAGGACAACCCGGTCTGGACGCCGATTCTGGCCGCTGCCGCCTCCCGGATGGGGTCAGAGACTGGCACGACAAAGGAATACATCGAAATCGGCGCACCGGGCCATCGGCAAAGCAAGATCTTCGCCGTCGACAACGTGGTCAGGTTGATCACAAAGTACGGCATCGACTTTCTGGATTTGAGCGGCCCCCATGGTTACGGCCTGCTGGAAACAGCAGCGACCTTCGACCTGGACCTGGATCCCCTGTTTGATATCGCTTCGACAGCGATGGAACGCCACCGGTCCACCCGCACCGTGTCTACAGACACCAAGGTGAACCTGGACGCTGAGTCCAGGGCCCTGCAAGCGGCTGTGAGCCGGTATAACCACTACATGTCGATTGGACACAACCATGTGCAGGCCAAGATTTACACGTTCGGGGGGTATGCGCTAGGGGAACGTGTGATGAAGATTGGTGACGGGACTGCCGAATCTGATTTGACTGGGGAGGAGATGGGCACGATCATGGGGATCCTGGGCCCGAACTGGCAACAGGAACTCGCTGACATGGACGCCTTTGATGGTCAGGACCCTGTCGGGTCTTACAGGTTCGCAGGCTACCTGGACGACCTGGTCAACAAGGGACCGGTGGAAGTCGAAGGAGAGGCCATGAGGGAAGCGGCAAGGGTGCTGGCGGCAGGGTGGAGAATGCAGCCCCTCAGCGACAACGAACTGGACGTAATGGTCCAGGATTTCGGATCGAAACTTCGTGCAAACCAGGTGATGGCCCCCGTGTGGGGCAATACCCTCGCCACAGGACACCCCTCCCGGGGACACGCCGCCATGGGCTCCTCTGGCCTCATTGAGAAGCCCAGCGTGCCCGTGGCGGTTGCGTCAGCGGTCAGGGGAACACCTGAGTACCAGCGCCTGTACGGGAACATGCCCACCGACATGGGCGAGGAGGAGTGGATCGGCAAGTTCGCTGGTGCCAGCCAGTCTTTGACTGGCATTGAAAGCCGTTCGGCTACCCGGGCCGGAATGGAAACAGGAAACTTGACACATGCCCGTCAAGTTGGTTTGACTGACCCGGAGGCCAGAGGCGGTACTTGGTACCGCCGTATGGCTGCTTGGCGAAAGGCGTTCCAGTAATGGCTCTTGACGACGCAATCGGACAGGTCGTTTCTGGTGTCCTTGGGGACACGTTTGATGTGGGCGGCTCAGGCGGCAGCCTGTGGGTGGCTACGTCCAGCAACCTGGTCAAGTTCGCTGCTGATGTTCTGAACAAGATTGACGCACCAGAGACTTACGGGAATCTGATGTTCCTGGTCACTTGGATGGCGAAGGAGGGCCAGGTTGCCTGGGAGGAGGGAACCCAGGAGCATCGGGCGGCTTTCAATCCGCTGAACACCACGAAGTTGTTCGGGGAGAACAGCCAGTATCCCGGCGATCCTGCGGCCGCAAGGGCCCAGCGGGTAGCCGACGGTGAGGCGGCGGGCATGTCGTTCTTCAACGAGTTGGAGGGCGACAACGTCGGTGTGATGAACTACCGGGACTGGGACCAGGGGGTAGATGCGACAGCAAGAACCCTCAGGGATAGTTTCCCGCCCGGCAGCGGCGACCGGCCTGTCTTCGACTTGCTGCGACAGGAGGGTGGGACCTCTTTGGCAGGCGTCCTAGCGGACCCCGGTACCCAGGCCACGTTCCGGGGCTGGAGTGGCAACTCCTACAGCAGCCTGGAGGGAATGGACCCAACAGCCTTCCGGGGTCACGGAGAACATGGCGTAGCGTCGGCTGTTCAGGGGTACCTCGTTTCGATAGATCAGGCTGATCTGATACCTGAGGGCGAGTCGGTTGTCGACACCGGTTCTACCGATGACACCGGTGCATCCGTGGACGAGCCCTCTGGTGCGGGGTTCGACGCTTCATTAGATGAAACGATGGAGGCGCTTGGGCAATCCAAGGGACAGTTTTTCAGGGTGGCGGCGACGCCCCTGGCGACGGGCGGGGCCGCTGCGGGAGGGTATGACCCTACTTACACCTACTATTACGCCCTTCCACTGCTCACGACTGCCAAGGTTGCTGCCGGGGACAGTGTCGCCGTTTATTGGCAGATTGACAGCCTGCCCACCGGGGTGGAATGGATGGAATACACCCGGGCTGATTGGCTGAACCTTGTTGACGGCAACCCGGACTGGGTACCCAGTGTTGGCGGGATTATTACCCCGACGTTCAACGAGGCAGGTTTCTTCCTCACGCCTGACGACGATCACCTGCCGATCAACGAACTTGTCAAACAACTAGTAACCGAAGCGTTCCTGGCTGGGACTGATGCTATTGAGCATCGTGAGATCCAGCAGATCATCGCACAGGCTATTGCCGACCCCAAGATGTTTGAGGCGGTTGACTACGTCCAGTTGCTGATTGACGCCACCCCGTGGGGGCAGGCAAGAACCGAACTGTCCAAGGGCTGGGACAGGGCGACTATCGCTGAGCGGGAAGCCATGGTGCAACGGGTCCTGGAGGATACCTCCAGCGGCCTTTACAAGCAGTTTGAGTATTACACCGGTGAGCCCGTTCAGCCCAACCAGCGCATGAATGTCGGGGATCTGTCTCTGCTCAAGTGGGCGGAGGCAATCGCCAAGGGGGAACGCTCCTACTGGGATGCCGGTTCGGCAATCAAAAAGTATGCGTTGGACCTGCCAGGTAAGAACAACAACCCTTACAAGATCCACGTCTTTGACACCGAAGTGGCGGGCCGACAGTACGGGGTGGACCTTGAAAGCAAGATCCAAGAGTTGGAGGTGGCTTACGCCAAGTGGGGGCTAAGCCCGGGAGAGTACGCCTGGGATGTCAAGACTCAGGCTGAGGGGATCCTGGACAACACCTATTCCATGACGCAGGTGATGGACGACATCCGGGCCACGGCATCAGAGAAGTTCCCGGGCAAACCCGACCTGCTCAGCACTACGGAGTATGCGACCCCCAAAGTCAATATGTATAACCTGGAGATGGAAACACCGCTTGACGCATCGTACCCATTGGGGAACGAGGATCTTATGGCCTCTTTGATGTCCGGGGAGTCACCCACAGAGTTCAGGACACGGCTCAGGGGGAAGGACGAGTGGAAGAGGTCCAGGAGGGCTAAGGAAATCACTGCCGACAAAATGAATACCATGGAGTCCACCTTTGGGTTCGGTGGCGGTGTGGGGAGGATCGTCTAATGGCCCGTCTAACGCCGGATCCCGACCGCTTCGGGACGGGCTTTAGGGAGAACGTCCTGAGCGGCGATCTGGACGCCCTGGCTACTGAGATTCACGGGGACCGTGGACCTGGGGCCAGGTCGCATCTGACCACTTCGGATGTCGACGCCTACCGGAGGTTTGTTACCGCCTTCACTAATGCCCGCATTGCCGAAGGGGTGGAGGAGAACGAGGCCTTCGACATGGCAATGGCAAATGCGGAAGTTATTCCCATGGGCGAGTTGGATGCCTGGTATGCGACGCAGGGGGTTCGGGCCCCCAGGGAACCAATCGGTATGCGTACCTGGCAGGACGACCAGGGGGTCTGGCATACAACTACCTCTTTCGATGACGGTACGGAAGAAACCCGCCTGGCCACCAACTCTGATGCCCGGAGTGTGGAAGACGGTCATCCCGATTGGAACATGGATGGAACCCGGAAGACTGTCGCCACGCCTGCCGGGCCTACCGGGCCGCTTTTTGGCCGGGACCCAGCCGTCGTAACGCAGCCAGACACGGCAGCAATCGACTTCTTCGACCAGCCTGGTCTCGCCCAGCAGTGGGCGCTACAGCACTTCCCTTGGGCGAAGGACTTGAACCTGGGCCGGATGATTGAGGCGGCTGTAACGGAGGGCATAGACGACGATGTCCTGATCGCACAGGTTCGTGACACCCCGCAGTACCTGGCCACGTTCCCCGGCATCACCGATGAGGACGGGCGTATGAGGTTCGTGAACGAACAGGCGTATGTCGACCAGGTCAGGGAATACCGGAACGTGCTGATTGACGCTGGCAGCATCGGTAGTAGGGAGATCTTCAACCCTCGCACAGAGAACCCGGTGGACTATGCGACGCTCATGGAGCGGGGCATCTCAACGGATGAACTCCAGAACAGGCTGGACACTTACAGGGACTTGACGAACAACTCTGCCCATGTGAGGGCGACGTTCAAGATTTACGCCAACATGGATGTCTCTGTAGACGACCTGTACCAGGCCGTAGTTGACCCGGAAGCGTCAAGAACCTTGATTGGCCGGTACAACGAGAACCTGCTGAATGCGAACTTCGACTATTCCAACTGGGTGGCGAACGCCACGTCGGCTGCCCTGGAGGCGACCGCTGAAACTCTCAGCATTCTGGAAGCGCAGGGGGCTTTGCCGGAGGGGGCGGTAGCGAGGATCAACGCTCTTACCGATCAGCAGGCTCAGGGGTTGGTGGAGGCCCTGTATTTGGGGGACCCGGACAACGAGGATCCGCTGTTGGACTTGGACGAACTGATAGAGGCGTTCCAGTTTGCTCTTATCGGCGGTGCGGCAGCGGAGCAGGGGCTGGTGGCCCCGTCTATGGCCCGTGTGGGGGCGTTCAGGCAGGCCGGTATCACCCGGGCCACAGCGTTGAAGGGTTACGGGGCTTATGTGAACCAGGGTTCAATGATCGAATCCATGCTTAGTAGAACGAACATCCAGGGGGAGGGCGCAGCCAGGTTCGGCCAGGAGGACTTTGAGAACGCAGTGTTCTTGAGCCAGGCCCCTGAGGTTGATCTCATAACACGGGCCCGTCAGGACGAGATGGCGAGGGGCCGTGCCCCTGGGGGGTTTGCTACTACCTCCCGTGGGGCCCGTCTGGCGCAGCCTGGACGAACAGGTGGCGGCGTGCGCTATTGACAGCGCAGTGTCAGTTATACTTAGATACACACATCCTCCTGGATACCCCTGGGGTTCGGGAGCGTAAGAGACCAGGAGACACATATGCCATTCGATGACGAAGAAGATATTTCTACGATGTCGGGAGGCACCCTCCGACACAAGTTGGAGGAAACGCTAGAACAGAACAGATCGCTTACCAGCGAACTTTCCGGCCTGAGAGCCTTAGAGGTTATTCAGCAGCACGGCTTGTCGCTTGTGGAGCCCACGGATCTGGTCGGCGTCGACATAGGTCAACTTGAGGAGCGGGCCAGGGAGATCCATGAGGATCGTCGTGGCATGCAAGAGAAGTTGGCCAGGGACCTACTAGCAAAGCGTGGCTTTGAGGGCGACGAGTTGGACCGCCAGGTTGAGGATTTTCTTGGCCCGGCACCTGATTCTGGTTCTCATGCTGACGCTGAGGCGTTCGATAGGGCTCATAAGGTGGGCGTAATGTCCGGCCAGCCGACTCCGGTAATCAACCCGGAGAAACTGACCGGCCTACAGGCCATTGAGTGGGCGTTGGAGAATAAGCCCGGCAAGCGCCGTCGTTAGAGGGTCCCGATAATCACCCACTAACCACAGGAAGGCCAGCAATATGCCAAGCGGCAGCGTGACCCTCCTTGAAGCGGCGAAGTATGGTGACGATCAGTTGAAGCGTGGGGTCATTGAGACCCTGATTCAGGAATCTCCGATTCTTGAGATGCTTCCGCAGACCGCCATCTCCGGGAACGCTCTCAAGGTACAGGTCGAAAACAGCCTGCCGACTCCCGCTTTCCGTGATGTGAACGAGGCCTATACCAGGTCGTTCGGCACTGACACGGAGCGGTATTTCGGCACGGCGATCCTAGGTGGCGAGGTATTTGTCGATAACTACCTTGTCAGAGTCCGTGGGAACGTAGTCTCTGCGAAAGCCAGGCAGTACGCCAAGTTCGCAAAGGCCATGTCCAGGACTTATGACAAGTATTTCTTCGACGGTACTGGTACCGCCAAGGATTTCAAGGGGATCAACTCCCTAATCACTGAGGGTTTGGGCCAGACGATTGCTGAGGCAACGAATGGCGGACCCCTCACGTTGGCGAAAATGGACGAGGCACACGATCTTCTGCGTGCCCAGTCCAGTGCTGATGTCATCCTGATGAACCGCTTTATCCGGCGCAAGTTGACGACCCTTGGTCGCAACACAACTGGTTACTTCTCCCTGCTTGATGTAGGGGATGACCGGTTTGGTCGCCAGATTCTGCAATGGAACGGGATTCCCGTTCGGATCATCGGTGATGACTCGTCAGGTTCTGCTATTCTTGCGTTCGATGAAACGCAGGGGTCAAGCAGTGTCACTTCAAGCATCTATTACATCGCCTTTGGCGAGGACGAGAACGTGACGGGCCTTCTGGGCCTGGGCGGGTCGTTCGACGTAATAGACTTTGGTGAGACTGAGGCAGCGCCTGGGCACATGGGTCGGGTAGAGGTCTACCCGGGCCTGGCCATTTACAACCCTCTATCCATTGTGAGGCATACCGGCCTCACGGAAGCATAGGGGGCTGAGACATGGCGCAATCGTCAACCACAGTCGGTCCAGGCACGCTTGTCCGGGACGCAACTGGTGGCGTACTCCTCGCAGATACTGCTATTGCGGCGGATGGCAACACTGGTTGGGTTCAGGTCGACAAGCCCGGACCCGTCGTATTGGAGATTGTATTGGGCGCTATCGGTGCGAACGCTTCGTTCGTTGCCGGTGGAATCCGATTTGAGGGTGCGGATACCGCAGCGGGTGCAAACACCGTTGAGTACGGTTCCTGTCCTGCAATCGCCCACGACGACGACAGTTCAACCCTTTACATCCGAATGGATGTCTACAAGCAGTTCATGAAGGCGACGTATGACATCACCACTTCGGGTGGGCACACGGCGAACGTGAAACTCACCTTGCGTGAGCCGCACGATCACCAGACCAACACCACATCGGCTGCACCGTAAACCGGCATAGCCAATAACCCGTTTGCGGGGCGGTCACCTGTCTGGTGGCCGTCCCGTGACCGGTGTATAGTGAGGACTCATGAGCGCACCTGATGTCATCGACTCCAAAGAATGGGGCGTGGTAGCCACCGTTGAGAAGTGGAATGTTGCTTCTGACCGGGCCAAAGGGCTCCCCCCGGACGACACGATTTCTGCTGAGGACAATCTTCTCCTGAACGGGGGGATCCAGAATCTGTTGGATCTTCTCTGTGCTATCGGTTCTGTTACCGCTTATGGCACGGGTAGTTACATCGGGGTGGGTACCAGCACCACGGCGGCTGCTGCGGGGCAGACGGGCCTCCAGGCGGGTACTTCCGCCAGGGATTACCAGGCGATGGAGTCCACGTTCCCAAGCCGGTCAGGTCAGACGATGACTTGGAAGTCGGTGTGGGGTTCCGCTGAGGGCAACTTCGCCTGGGAGGAATGGAGTATCCGCAGCGCCACCAGTGGTGTCGGCGGCGAGGACACTGGCACAGCCTTGAATCGTAAGGTGGCCTCCCTGGGTACGAAGGCTTCGGGCTCAGAGTGGACCCTGACGGTAACGATCACGGTTTCGTAGCATGGCGACCGCTTACCCGACGGCGCTGGACAATAGCACCCAACAGCCTTCTCCCAGTGCGTCCACGGAGATGGACGATTCTGGTTATGAGCATGATGTTGTTCACACCAATCATTCGGGGGCGCTTATTGCGCTGGAAACGAAACTTGGTATTGGATCTACGACGGCTGCTGGGGCTTCAACTAATCACGTTCTTGTAAAGCAGGGCGACGGCGACACTGAGTGGGCTGCCGTCCCGACGGCTGTACCTACCACGATCACGGTCGCTGATACGACTGATACGACCTGTTCGGTGGCCCTGTTTGAGTCAGCGACTGGTGACCTGGCTCCGAAGTCGGATGCCGGGGCTACTTATAACGCTGCCACTGGGGTGTTGACGGCGACTGGGTTCGCTGGTCCTCTGACCGGGAATGTGACCGGCAATACTTCGGGGACATCGGGTAGCACCACGGGCAATGCCGCTACGGCAACTGCCCTGGCGACAGGCCGGAATATCGGCGGTGTTTCATTTGATGGGACAGCAGCCATTGTCCCAGGCACTATCACTGTTGCTGACACTACGGATACCACTTGCTCAGTGGCTCTCTTTGAGAGCGCCACGGGGGACCTCGCCCCGAAGACCGACGGCGGGGCCACCTACAACGCTGGTACTGGGACGTTGACGGCGACCGCTTTCGCTGGGCCTTTGACAGGGAATGTCACTGGTAACGCTTCCGGGACTGCGGCCACTGTCACCGGGGCTGCTCAGTCGGCCATTACTTCGGTGGGGACCATGACTGGTCTGGCCGTCGATGGGACCTCCCAGTTGTACGAGTGCTTGACAGAGGACATCTCCGGTAACAAGACCCCGGCCTTGGGGGACGCTGGCAAGGTGTTCTACTGCTCTCAGTCTGGTGGCACGCAGACCATCACCATCGACGGGAGTATCTCTTGGCCGGTGGGCACACAGATGGTGTTCGTCGCATCAAACACTTCCACGGTCACGTTCGCTGAGAGCAACTCCACCAGCCTTGACTCCAAGGACGACAATAAGTCCATTGACGGTAGGTACGCTTCGGCTGCTCTCATCAACTATGGCTCTAACACCTGGTTCCTAATCGGCGCATTGGCGTAAGCCATGGCTATCGGCCCGTTCCTCCTAGCGGCAATCGGCGGTCAGGGCGGCGTTGTCGTTCCCGGTGCGCCGGGGACTCTCAGCCTTGCAGAAGGTTCTACCGCTCAGACTGAGATCAACCTGTCGTGGTCAGCACCATCCGATACGGGTGGCGGAACAATCTCTGGGTATCGGATCAAGAAGGACGGGTCGGTTCTTGTGGCCGACACCAGTTCGACGGGGACGACGTACACGGCCACAGGGTTGACATCCAACACTTCGTACAACTTCAATGTGGCTGCCATCAACGAGGCGGGTACCGGTGCTGACGGCAACACACCGTCCCTGACTACCGCTCAGGATGTCATCGTCGCTACGGGCGGCACGATCACCACTTACGGTGGGTACAAGGTCCACACATTCACGAGTTCTGGAACCTTCGAGATCACGGCGAACGGCGGCAGCGACAACATTGACGTTCTGATCGTCGCTGGTGGTAACCACGGCCACGGGGGCCTGAGCGGCTACTACACATCCACCGGCGGTGGCGGTGGCGGTGGCGGTGTTCGCACCGAAACTGCGACCGGTGTCGTACAGGAATATACCGTGACCGTTGGTGGTGGCGGGTACGGCGGTGCGTCCTCAGTGATGGGCGATTACACGGTCGCTGCGTCCGGTGGCGGCAACATGGGCGCTGGTAGCGGTGCGGCATCGGGCGGCGGCTCTGGCGGTGGCGGGGGCACGTACAACTACGCAGCGATAAACGGTTGGGCCGCAGCCGGTGGCTCTGGCAGTACCTACGGCAACGACGGTGCCGCTTCGGCGGTAGGACAGACCAGCAACATGTGGGGCGGTGCTGGCGGTGGCGGCGGCTCTGGTGCAGCCGGTGGAGCGGGCAACACCAGCGGTGTCGGCGGTAATGGCGGTGCCGGTGAAGGGAACGTCTACCGAACTGGAAGCACGGTGTATTACGGCGGTGGCGGTGGCGGCGGCGGGTGTGGTAACGGCACATCCCCGCAGCCCGCAGCAGGGTCCGGTGGCTCTGGCGGTGGCACCGGCGGCGGTGCGGCATGGAACGGCGGTACCAGCGGCGACGCCAGTAACGCCACCGCCAACACGGGCGGTGGCGGGGGTGGCGGGGGCACCGCTGTTGGCGCTGCCTACATCGCCGCCAAGGGCAACGGTGGCAGCGGGATCGTCGTCATCCGGTATGCGGTCTAGGGGGGCTGATGGCTCACTTTGTAGAGATTGACTCCAATAACATGGTCTTGCGGGTCATCGTTGTTGCTGACGAGGACACCGCCGACGGCGATGGCAACGAGGTGGATTCCATCGGGGAGGCGTTCTGCAACGACCTACTTGGCGGGACATGGAAACGCACCTCGTACAACAACAACTACCGGGTTCGGTACGCCGCCACGGAGGGCACCATCTACGACGCTGGCCGGGACGCCTTCATCAGGCCCTCTCCATTCCCATCGTGGGTAATCAACGAGGACACGGTTGACTGGGAGGCACCGACGCCGTACCCCGACGACGGCAAGGATTACTACTGGGACGAAGACACAACCTCTTGGGTTGAATACTCCCAGGAGTAGTACCCGGTGGCCTACCGTTCATCGCTCCTCTACCGGAATCCAGGCCATTACAGGCCTGGCATATTCGATCTCACATACCGGAATAGTAACCCGTACCAGGTCAAGGCCCAGTATCGAACGGGCATAGACGACCCAATCGGGGATGTCGGTTCGGGCGTTGACTCTCAGACGCTCTCAGCCGTCCTTACACCGGCCGACACGGGCTCCGGGGCGGAGGGAACATATCCCTCCATCTCTGTAACTTTGGAGGGCGGTGGACCGGTCCTGGAGTGGGTTACAGGGATCACAGATTCCCAGAGTATGGGTGTTGCGAGTACCGATACCGGGTCCGGGTCTGAAACTGAGATCAGCGGCATCTCCGCTACGAGTTCGGACAGCATCAACTATTGGTACGGGACCCAGCAGGGGTACCGAACCGATGTTGCCTACCAGTCAGCGAAGCAGTACCGGGGGGTCGGGTCCTGGCTTAGCATCAGCCAAACCCAGGCTGATACCGGTTCTGGCACAGACCTCACTGTCTCGTTTGACAATGCAATGTCAATCGCTGAAACGTCCCTATTCTTGGAGGCCGCAGGGATTTATCTTTCCCAGGCCGATACCGGGGCCGGGGCCGAAGCCCTGGCCGCTATCGGTATTACGGTAGAGGAGGCCTCTGCGTTCCTGGAGGCGCTGGGAGACAGGGCTCTCAGCGTAGAGGAACTGATGGACCTGGCAGAAGACACGGGTGGGGCGATTGGTACCGTTGCCGGGCCCTTGAGTTTGCGAGTAGATTTGCGTTACAGGACGAATAGGGCGGGAAGATTCCCGGGAAGAATGAGGTCTAGAAGGTAGTGGCTACCACCGTTTCCGTGTCCCTGGGCACGCTGATTGACGAGGCTCTGTCAAGGCTGTACCGGCATTCTGAGCGGCCGTTGCAGGTCACCATGTCTGGTGGGCCCAGCGACGCTGCCGATACGACGCTGAACTTGGCGACTGGTGATGCTTCCAAGTTGGCGATAACGGACGTTATCGAAATCAACCAGGAGGCGATGCTGGTCACTGCGGTGGACACCGCCACTGACATCGTGACCGTGGCCCGGGGGTATGCGGGGACAACCGCTTCTGCTGACCATCTAGCCACTCACCCGGTCCTGGTGCAGCCTGGGCATCTCCGGGCCGACATCGCCCGCTTCGTACAGCGTTGCGTGTCTGGCCCTATGAACGTCTACCTGCCGTACATTATTACCGGTGCCGACGGAACCGATCTGCTGTACCGCACGGCAGGCAAGCAATACGTTGAGATGCACGCCGACACCCAGCGGGTGCTTAGCGTGCGGCACTTCATCAGTGTCACAGGGCGGATCATAGATGTGGGGGGATGGCAGTTTGAGGAGGACATTCCGACTGGTCTGATTACTTCGGGCAAGGCCCTGCGTGTCCCGTCCACGGTGGAGAACGATGACGCCCTGATTGTGACTTCTGTGCGACCGTATGCCTGGTCGGTGGTGCCCCCGGTGGAGAGTTCCACTATCAGTCTGCCGTTGGCTTCTGAGGACTTGCCGTCGCTGTGGGCTGCGGCCTATGCGATCACTGGGCATGAGATCACCCGCCTGGACTTGGATCAGATTGAGGAGTGGAACCAGGACGCTGCCGTGAGGCAGGGGTTCAACATACGGATCATGCGTGAGTTGTGGGGGGAGTTCTACCGTCGGATTGACGAGGCCCGACGGGTCCAGAATGTGCCTCGTCACAGGACGTTCCGTAAGATGCCGAAAGTAATAGTCTGAGGTGAACCATGGCTAGGAAATACATCAACTTCTGCGAGGGGACACTGAACGCCGGTATAACCGACGCTGCCACTACTGTCTATGTGAACTTCGCCGCCAACTCTGCGATCCCTGACGATACGTCATGGGCGGGGGCCGACTACATGGTCATGGCCATCGACCCGGAAGCGGTCGAGCATCAGCCTGAACTGGTGAAGGTGACTGCTATCTCAGGTTCTTCCAACCCTTACACCTTGACAGTCGCCAGGGGCGGGACAGAGGCAGAGACCAGTTCCAACCTGGGCGGTGGCGCTGCGGCTGCCTGGGACAGTGGCCGTAAGGTCGTGTTCCCGGCGACGGCCCTGAGTTATGCGTAATGGCGCACACGGTTGGTGGTGGAAAGTTGGGTGGCGACGGGATCGCCGGGGGTTCTCTCTACGACACTCCGACCGTTGTTGTGACGGCTATAACCACGGTGACAGCGAACCCGCACACGGTCGCATGGACGTACACGCAGGCCCAGGGGGCTTCCCAAGAGTATTACCGGGTTCGGTACACCAACGACGCTGGTTCCACTGAGTACGACAACACCGGGTGGATAGCGGGCGCTGCCACCTCCCACGCCACCGATCTGGCAGCCATCTATGGTGGGGCCCTGGATCTGCATGGCAACACGGACCTGACTGCTGAGGTCACTGTTCGTGGCCCGGCGGCTATCGGTACCGGGGACGCCGACTACTACACCAGTGCCCCGGACACGGAGGACATCAACACGCTGAACCTGGGGGAACCGACCCTGACACCAGGCGATGTCTTGTTTGGGGCGACCAACAAGGGGACCTCTTCGACGTATGTGATGAACTCCCTCAGCACCATGACCCTGAACTGGACCTACGCCCATGGGGGGACGGGGGAGGCCCAGCAGGCGTACCGGGTGAAACTCCTGGAGTTTGAGACCGATGTTGAGTTGTTCGACACCGGGTGGGTTACCAGTGCCGCAACGACCTACGTCCTGAACTACGCCTTCCTGGACGACTTCAAGTATACGGTTTCGATGCAGGCCAGGAACGCCAACCTGGCTCCCACGACGTAATGGCTGCCGACACCATTGTCCTGGAAACGGACTTCACGGAACCGGCCAGCATCACTGCACTAAGCACTGTGGGAACGGTGTACGACATTGCCATTGACGGTACCGGGTACATCCTGGCGGAGACCGCTGAGAGTGGGGAGGGGTACGAGAAGACCACCATTCCCCTGATACCTGACCGGTTGGCGACTGGGGACACCCCGTTCGATCAGGCGGTGGAGCGGTATTCGTTCGGGTCGGGGGACTCCTGGGTGGGGGGTCAGGGTCAGACGTTCCTGAATCGTGAGGACAGCGACTCTACGATGTACCTGTCCAGCGAGGGTTTGGATCCGTTCTCTGTGCCGGGCTCCATCAAGTTGCTGCCGTCTACCCCGGAGATGTTCAATACCACTTTTGCCACACCCAGGCTGGTAGTGGTGGGGACCACCCTGTATGTGCAGACCGCCGCCGATCAACTCACCCACTTCACCGATGTGGGGACACCTGGTGGCGGGTCAGCAATCGACCATGAACACGGTGGCGCTGCGGTAACAATCACAGATTTGACAACCGACGGTCAGTTTTGGTATGCGGCGTGTGGGACTAAGGGGATCTTGAGGGGAACGACCTCTGCTATCACCACCCAGTGGAACGCAGCCGTGGCCCATAGCGTCGCCTTCGCAGCGGGCCGGATCTGTGCCGGGGTGATCGCCAACAGTTCTTCCACCCCCAACCGGTTCACCACCTACTCCATCGGTGGGGCTGGTGATACGGGGACAGAGGAACGCTCCGGTGGCCACCTGACCCTGGGCAAGGAATGGACTGTTGAAAGTTTCGCTGAGGCCAACGGGCACATCTACTTTTGTGCCCACAGTGGCAACCGGGGCATGGTCTACGCCTGGCCTCTGGGCCTGGACAGTAGTGCCAACACCCAGTACCCGTTCGTGGCCTGGGATCTACCGCCCGGCCTGTCTCCCCGGGAGGTCTTCGCTGCCGGGGGCTCCATCTTCGTGCGGGCCTACCGGCAAAGCGCCAGCAGCACCGGTACTGCATACATCTACCGGGGCGTGCCTGACCCACAGACCGGGGCTCTGACCCCGTTCTTCATCACTGAACTGGCCGATAAGGCCACCACCGATGTCCACGCTGTGGGGAAGTTCACGGCCAGGGACAACCAGGTGTTCTGGGGGTGGAAGAAGATGACCTCCGGGAACAAGACAGGTCTGGGGTGCTACGACCTGGAGACTGGTGGGTACGCAAAGTTCTTTGAGTCCGACGACGCCACCGCTGGCGATGTCTATGGGGCGGACGTATGGCAGGGCCGTCTGGTCTATTCGGTGGCCGGGACAGGCGTCAAGAAGGAGTCGACCACTGCGTTCCTGACTGCTGGGACCCTGGTCGGGTCCCGTATCGACGGTGGTAGTGCCCTGGCTAAGGGCTGGGACGAGATCGTTGTCTTGACCACCCCTATGGCCGCTAGTTGTTCGGTCATCCCATCTGTGTCTATTGACGAGGGGGCCACCTATACGGCGCTGTCCACGTTGGACACGGTTGGTGGAACCGCTCAGAGTACGAGACTGTCGTCGTCGTCCCGGTCCATCCAATACAAGGTCGTGTTCGCAGGGAGCGGCACAGCCACCACGACCTTGAACTTTGTGCAGGTCAAGTACCACGCCATCGGCTTGCGTGACACGGTGGTGTCAATCATTGTAGATTGCGGGGACAATGTGCGAGGGGTGAACGGTCACCCCTTGCCAGAGAACGCACCAGGGGCTGGGACCTTACGGGCCAGGACCCTGGCGGCACTGACACAGAGGCGGGTGAACTACCAGGACATTGACTGGCCAATCACGAAGGCTGCTGAGGTCTATGAGGTGCTCCAAGTCCAAACACGGGCCCTGGGGGTCTACGATAGGTCTCAGGCATTGAAGCGTCATCGCCTATTGGCGACCGTGGTGCTAAGAAAATCGGACTAGAAGAGAGAAAAAAATAATGCTGACTAAGGACATCTTTGAGCGGGTGGCCGCTACTTTCATCCAGGCGTTTCTTGCGGTGTGGGTTATCGGTGGGGACATCGGTAACGCCAAGGCCGCAGGTCTTGCCGGTGCTACTGCTGTGCTGAGTCTCATCAAGGGCGTGATGGCGTCCCGGATGGGTGACGGTTCAGCGTCTTTGGTTTCGTAATGGAATGGGTCGGTCCCCTTGGTTTAGTGGGAGCGGCCCTCATCACTGGGCTCTTCACTGTTATAGCCAGCCGGTTACGCAGGGAGAACACATCCCAGCACGCAGCCAATCTGGTCAGGCTGGAGGCTATCGGTGACGATGTCAGCGAAGTCAAGCAGGATGTCCGCCATGTCAAGGACTCCCACGACCGCCACCTAGAGTGGCACCTAGACGCAAAGGATGGCGGATGAAACACTGCCCACGCTGTGAGAAGGACACCGAAGGGGGGATCTGGTGTGGCGTGTGCGGGAAGTCATACGACCCGGCGAAGACGAGAGAGGCGCTTGGGTCCATCTCTGTGAATGGCTTTATAGGCGGTGCGAGCCTCAACCCAAAGATGGAAAAGTTCAAGGAGACTGGTGACCCGGCAGTGTTTGCCAAGCCTGGGGCTCTGGATTACGACCCGGCGTTGGCGGGTTGACGACTTAGTCACCGAACATGCCGGTCTCCGACTCGTCGTAGTAGTCGCCATCTAGGGCCTGGTGCCGGTAGTGGGGCAGGAACAACTCTCCGTCGGGGGTCTCATGCCACACGTCTATCCGCTGGGGGCCACAGGGGCATTCCCCTGTCGGGTGAACCTCATGGATGAACCCCATCTCAGTAGGGGCGTAGTGGAACGATGTGGGGCGTCCTTCGGATCCCGTTTGGGTTGTCCAGACAGCCCAGGTGTCGCTACCTGCTACCAGTCCCATGGGGGCTCAATCTACATCCAGGGTGTAGTCCATGACTAGAGCCCTGACCTGACTATCTAGGTCTTCGATTGACCCGTTGTTGTCAATGATCCCATCCCAGCCCTGAAACTCATCTAACTGTTCCTCGCCAGGGTGTGAGAGGTGAGGCACCGCCCTGTCTATGCGGTAGACCCTTCCCCCGGCCTGCCAGATTGCTTCTATCTCGTTTATGTACCGGACATCGGTGATGACCACGTTGACGCCGTCCTCGTCCAGGAGTTCGGCCTTGTCGACTACTGGTCGGCACCACACACCGGGGTCCAGGATCTCTCGTAGGCCGTGGCCTAGTTTCTGGAGCAGGCCCCGGACTTCCGTGTTCTCCTTGGTCATCTCCCAGCCCATGGTGTCGACCATGTTCTTGAGACAGAAGTAGTAGTTGGTTGATACGGGGTCAACTACCGGGTCCAGGACGTAGAGGACTTGCCGGACCAGGTCTGCGAAGGCCAGGCGTTCCCACCCCTGGGCTACTAGGCAGTCTCCTGCCGTGTCCTTGCCTACCCGGGCCCGGTGGCCGAATCCAACAATCACGTTATCCAGCACCTTCCGCTGCGAGTAACGCTTCCTTCGTCTTCCATCGTTCACTATCGTCAATGAGGGCTTTGAGGTCTGCCTTGGAATCCAGCATTGACGGTGTGATCTTGGCACCATCAGTAGGCAGAACAGTTCCTTCCCGGTAGGTGGGAAACGGTGAAGGGTGCAACTCACCAGCACACATCTCTCCTATGTAATACCTACGCAAACGAACATCGCCAATGATCTTCGTCAGGTAGTTACCCGGGTCGCTGCTGTTGGTCACCGTGAACGTGAGGCGTCCATTGTCGGTGGCGTACATGGCAACGGTCCAATCATCCAGGTGGACCTGGTAGGGCCTCATGCTTCTGCCCTGAACTTCTTGAACTGCTCCAAGGTCATGGTGTCCTGGTTGAACGAGGGGCGTGGGTAGTTCCGACGGTTCTTGTTACGAGCGATCTTCTCGTAGGCGGCGTTGGCCTTAGTGCATTCCTCGCATCGACAAATCTTCCGCTTGTAGGCGTTGACCCCATGCCGGATCTGCTTACTTTTCATTGGAATACCTCCGGTATCTCTAGTCTCGTTTGACAATCGGATGTCAACCACAGTTGTTTGACGAGGGCGTGGACAGCATAGGCATGGATGTCGGCCTCGTCGGCCAGGCGGGTGAAGTTTTCGATGTTGATGATCCACTTGCCCTTACCGTTCCGGTTCCTGCGGACCCTTTCTACCCCGATCAGTTCCCAAATGGGGGCAATGTAGAGCCGTGGTTCGTCACCACCGACGTTGTCCCTAAGCAGGAAGAACACATAGGGGTACTTGGTACAGGCCCGCCTTACCGTTAGTTCGTCTATTACGAACAGGTTACGTTCCGGGAGCCCGTCAATCAGGTGCCAACGTGCGGTGTAGTTCTGGTTCTTCTCTTTGACTTCAACGTAATAACCCGGTACCCATATATCCAGATCATCGGTGGCGTCGAAACGAGTAACAACCGGTACCCCGATGGATGTCGCTACATACTCCTCGTAATGCCGGGCATTGGCGAAGTCGTGTTCCTTCTGTTCCCTAGTGCGCTTGTACGGTTCACTCATCAGCCAGTTCCTCCGGCAGCCCCAACAAGTTCCAGGCCTCCAATAGTTCGTATAAGAACTCTGCGTCCACGACGGCGATGGTGCCCGGCGACATTGACAGTCGCCTGTCACCGTCCGCAACCACGACGGCCCACTGGTAGTCGGGTGCCACGGCCCGTATCTTCCGCACCCATTCTCGTATGTCCCACTGTTTCCGGTGCTTGGCCTCCACCGGGATGGGTACCCCGGTGAAATCATCCGACTTGTTGCCTGCCTTGGCCCGGTCGGCGTCGGGCCATATCTCTTGCAGGGCAACAAGGACTTCATTCTCAAAGGCGGTGCCTTTAGACCTGGCAGGGTTGGCCATCGCATTTCAGTCTACTGCCGGGGGTACCCAGCCTTCGGCCAACGCCTCTGCGAGGCGTCCACCGGGCAGGAAAATACCCTGAACGTCGAAGTCTTCTAGGGCCGTTCGGATCTTGGAAGCGGCCTTGCGGCCTGCCGGGTCGTCGTCCAGCAGGAGGAACGTGGTCTCGTATGGCCACCCGTTGAACCAGCGGGCCTGGACCGCACCAGCCCCCGCAGGGAGACCGTAGACAACGTGCCGTTCGTCGTGGCTAAGGGCCTTGGTCAGGCACCAGGTGTCCGATTCCCCTTCACAGATCCAGGCATGGGTGGCTGCGGGCCGGTACACGACGCTGTATAGGGCGGTGGTGAAGCGGCTCCCTTTGATGCTCATTTTGCTATCCGCACCGATGGTACTCCTAGTCTTTATCCCCACCACCTTGCCCTCATGCCAGAAAGGTACCCACAGGTTGTGCAAACCAACCTTGACACCGAACGACTCAACATCCTCCAGGGTTAGGTACGGCCACTTCTTTGCTACCCGGTCCCTGGCATTCTGCCGGGACATGGCAGAGCCCGCTGGCTCGCTGTTGAACCTGTCGGTCAGGTCGGGGAGAGGCTTGGGGGCTACCTCGTCACGGGAACCGTCCATCCCCTCTGCTTGACAGAGGAATGTCAAAGCACGCCAGAAGTTGCACTCCAACACCATCTTCACGAACTCAATCTGGTCTCCGCCCTGGCCTGTGGAGAAGTCATAGAAGTCGTACTCGTAGATGTGGAGGCTGGGCACGTTCTCGTTGGGGTTGTGAACTGACCGGATCTTGTGGCTGCTGTCTGGTGGGTCCAGGGCCAGCAGGTCCAGGACGGTCTCCATGCGGACCTCTCTGGCGATCTCCTTCATCTCTTCCGCAGTGTCATGCACCGCCGAACTCCCTCTTTCTCTCCTGTGTCATCATGTGGTTCTCCTCCACCGCTGTCTTGTGGTCGGCGTCGGTGTATAGGCGCACCACATGGATGCAGCAGTCGAAGTCGCTTTCGTCCTCCTCCTCAGAGGTTGGGGTCCCGTCATGGGTGTCGCACACGGGGGGACCAATCCAGTTGTTACGCATACCCAACTGGAGCCAGGCCAGGAACCGGTCCTCGTTGCTCTTACTATTACGCCCCATCCCGATGCTCCTTCTGTTCCGTGAGGTTCATGACCTTGATCTCTGCTTCCTCCCTGGAGAAGGCGTAGTCGACCATCACATCGTCGTCGCAGATCCGCCAGGCGATACTGAACAGGCCCGACCCCAGGTACACCGTCTGCTTCTCCATGTTGACACCCATCAGAACAGTTGGGTGGAGGGTAGGTCGGATGGCATCGGAACGATTGCCCCGGTCTGCGTGTCGAAGTGGTGCCGGACACCGTCGGGGTAGATCCCACCAGACGAGCGGGTCTTGAGGAACTGGAGCCGGAAGTCGTCGTCCAGGGCCTCCCTCATGCCCGGGTCCAGGCTGGGGTTCAGGCAGGGCCGGAAGGCCCCTGCCACATAGTCGGCGGACATCTCCCCACCGAACCTGGCGTCGGTCATGGACAGGGGTCGGTGGCCCTGGTTGTTGTCTCCTCGTTTGACCTGGTGCAGAACCACTAGGGCTATGTCCTCCTTGCGGGCGAAGTCTTTGAGAGCCCACCCCAGTTTGTCCACGTTCTCTACCTGAGACATGCCGGGGGACTTGACGAGTTCCATGTAGTCCACGACAGCAAGCCTGGCTGGTTGGCCGAAGGTGGCGGCGTACTCCTCCAGGGCGGCACCCATGGAGCGCACTGACAGGCCGGGCTCATCCTCTATGGCCAGCAGTGGGTACCGTTCCTCTGTCATTGCGACTCCCGCTGCTGCACCTGTCTCTGATAATGACCGTTCAATGTCAATCGTCGGTGTGTTGCTGGTGATCCCGGCCAGGCGTTGGAGTATGTACCGGGCGTGCATCTCCAGGGAGAAGAACACCATCGGTGTGGTCTCGTCCTGGTTGGCGATCATGTTGAGAGCCCACCAGGTCTTGCCGACACTGGTGCGGGCCAGGAACAGGAACACTTCTCCGGGGGCTATGCCCCCGTTCGTTCGGGAGTCAAAGAGGGGGTAGCCGGTGGGGACCCGGGTCAACCCGGATGTCGCCCACCGACTCAACTCCTCGCCAACCTCCTCTAGTCGGCGTACCACCATGGCGGCTAGGAGGCGTTGTAACCGGCGGGGATGTCCAGGCCCAACTGCTGAAACACCCAGTCGGGGGCCCGTGTCTGGAACTTGTCTGACTTGATCCAGAGACCAAGGTTGTATTTTCCATCCTTGTCCTTGAGGGTCTTGTGCCGGAAGTCGGGACCGTCGGGGCTCCGCTTGTCGTTGATGTTGTTGAACCAGTTGTTTGGGCTGTTGACCAGGGCGTCACGCCACTTGTCGTCCTCGTTGGAGGTACTGGTGATGGGGCCAACGAGGCCCTGGGGTGCCGGTGCTGGTACTGGTGCCGGTGCTGGTGCTGCCGGTGGTGCTACCAGCCCAGGGGCGGCGGTGGTCGTTGCCCCAGGGAAGACCTGGGTCACGACGGTTGCACCCGCCGCAGCGACCGCCGTGGCGATCCTCTCAATGAGATCGTTGTGGACTGTTTCCACGGTTGACAGGTACTTGTCAAGATCGCCGCTTCCGCAGCAGATTGAACCTGCCACCTTCGCTGCAACCTGGGCCACGATTTCGGCCTTCTCTTGGGGGCTGTACGCCATGTGCTTCTCCTCCTTAGGAGTCGGCTCGTTCCAGGGCCTCACCGTAAGGGCACTGCAACCAGTGGTCGCAGAACCTTTCGGTGCAGAGGAACGAGGTTGTGTTCGGCATGAAGGTGGTTCCTTCAAGCAGCCCGGCGGTCAGCCGGGCCTTTGACCTCACAGCGTCAATCTGTGCCACGGTGCGTGGCGCTTCTATCCGCTGGAAGTCTCCCTTCCAGGACGCAATATCGTAGGTGAACGTCACCATATTGGTCTGGAGGAGTTCTCGCAGGGCACCGGTGTAGAACCCTGGCTGAGGAGTGTTGCGGTGGCTTTCCTTGTTCTTCTGCCACTTCTTCTTGGCGGTCTTGTGGTCCACGATGCGGTACCAGCCGTCCGGTCCTTGGAGGACCAGGTCGACGGTTCCCTTCCGGGCCCACATGCCTTCGTGGCCTTCGTCGTTGGACAGGGTCAGGGGCAGCAGGAACGACTGCTCCACCATCTTGACCTTGTATTCCTCCGGCCAGACCCGGCCCTGGTCGAAGTAGGCGACTATCAGTGCCGACACCATGTTCTCTGCCTCTTTGAGGTCCAGGTCCATGCGCTGCTCACGGGCGGTCTCCTGCTGGAACGTCCAGTGGAAGGTGTTCTCGTCGGCTAGTGCGATCTCCTTGTGGAGCGCACCCAGGGCTTCGGAGATGCAGTCGGCCTTGTCGGCCAGGTTGTTCTCCATCCGGTGGGTGTAGTAGAAGGCGAGCCCGGCGTGGTAGGCGGTACCCATGGCCCTGTTGATGTCCGACGAGTAGACCCGGTCGGGGTCCTTGGAGTAGGACAGCCTCAGGTGGCATATCTCAGCGGTGTTGATGTCGGACTGGTGGAGGGTCCGTGGGCGGTGCTGGTTCAGGTCCCAGGGATCCAACAGGCCGGGAGCGGTCTTGGGGGTCATGTGCGTACTCTCTGTCCGTCCATGCGGGCCTTGGCTACGGCCCAGTAGACCTGGTGTGCTTCCAGGTTGAGGTCGGAGGCGATGTCCTTTGCGTTGTCGCCCATGTCGTACCGCCGGATGATCTCTCGTTTCTGTCCCCGGTCGGTTGCACGCCTATTCTTGCGGTTGGGTGTGACACCGTGGATGTCGAAGATGTAGTAGACCCAGCCACGGGTCTTGCCCAGGGCCATGCTGATCTCTTGGGGGGTGAATCCCTGGATGTGGAGGAGGATGGAGCAGGCTTCCTCCTGGCTCCAGCGGGCCTCCTGATGCACCTGGCGTACTGTTTCAGGTGTCACTGACAGGACCCGGGCGATGTCCTGCGTGGTCAATCCGAAGGCCCACAGGTGCCGAACACCGTCTGAGACTTCCTGGCCGTAGTACCCGGCCACCCGGGCGTACTCACAGACCTTCTGGATCTTCGGGGCGTTGAGTCCGAACCGATTCAACTGGATGCTCACAGGACTGGCAGAGGGTTCTCCCTGGTCAGTGCAGTAATCTCGTAGCAACACAGCGACCCATTCAGGGTCGGGCCTGTCGATGGCTTCGGCTATTGACGGTACTTGCAAGGAGTCCTCCTGGTCCTGGCGGGCTCGCTCTAGGCGAGCCCTCCTGGTGGCTGGTCAGTGACAGTTCAGTATACCAGCAGTTTTCAGGAAGTGGTGGACCCTAGAACAACGACCCTTGGGAATCGTCCTTGCCTACACCCGGGGTCATCAGGGCGTCCCAGGTTAGGACCCCGATAGCCCCGTCCGGCACCAGGCCCGCCACACGCTGGAATCTGATTGCCGCCCGGCGTGTTCGCCACCCGAACCTGCCGTCCGGTACCCCGGCGTCGTGACCCTTGGCCCCCAACTGGCGCTGGGCCACCTCTACCACCTTGCCCCTGGACCGGAGCCGGAGAGGCTTCCGGGAGACCTCTTCCCGGAGACCCAGGATGAACAGGATGATGGCCTTGAAGTCGATCTTAGGTGTGGGAGGTGCGTCGAACGCTGGGGCGTGGAACCAGCCGTCGGCATCCCTGGGCTGATGGTGCCACCACTCACCCTTCACTGTTGGCATCAACCCGAAGGACTGTGCCAGTTCGCTTGCCCGCACGGTTGACAGCCTCCTGTCAACGATGCGGAAATCGACGGCGTAGCCGTACCCATCGGCCTGGACCTGATGGTACGACCCGTAGAAGTACCCGTCGGGTCGCTTCCAATCGGGATTGGCGGCGAGGTTGAAGCCTCTCTTGCCCGCCCGGTAACCGTCGAAGAGCCTCTTCTGCTCTGCGTAGGACCGGACACCGCTGCAAACAACCATCCGCCCCCGGATCTCCGGGTGTCGGAATAACGCCACCAGCCGATGTTTGAGCGTGTTGTGCAGGAGGTCCACCTGGACCCACTTGCTGCTGACCGGAATGCCCTCTTTCTCCATTGCTTCGTATCAGCGGGAGGCTACCCCAGACCACGCACAAGAGCGGGAGGCTACCCCACTCTTGGCTGAGGCTGGGAACGTGGGGATTTGACAGGCCGGTGTCAAGTCGTGTGGGGACGTGAAGAAGGCCCCGCCCCGGCCTACCAGTGAGGAGGAACTCCTGGTAAGCGGGGGCAGGGCCAGGGCGAGGGCTGTAAGGCCTCCGCCCATCGGGGCCGCTCCGACTGTGGGGGGTCGTCGGCGGTCCCTGGTCTCAGGTCGTGAACTTTTCAACGACCTTGTCGTGCAATCCATCACCGGAACAAACTACCACGGTGCTGGGCAGGTTCTGACGTTCTAGGGCGAGGTGGAGGTCGTGGGCGTTATCGGAAACGATGCGCCGGACCTCCTTCGTGTGCTGATCCTGTTGACAGCGAACTGTCAAGATCAAATCTTCGTGTTGCAATGGATCCTCCTTCTATTCGGATTGGCTGTGCAAGATGTCCCCCCCGCCTTCCCGGGTAGGGGGGACACCCTGCACTCTGTGAAGGGGGTGACTTGGCTGGCACCCTCGTAGGGAGAGGACAACCAGACCAAAAGGCAAGCCTGCCCACGCCTCACGGCAGTGGGCCTCTTCCTATCTTCACATGGTGGAAGTGCGGGGAATCGAACCCCGGTACCCAGCATCCGATGCGTGATGTGAACACACCATTGCGTGGGTCGAAACCTATTCACTCCCGTAGTGCGGGGAGAGAGCAGGCCCGTGGTGCCGTCTTCGTAGTACGGCAGTCTGCTCCCTCCCCACGAATCAGTACGGCACTCCGCCCTGGCCCGCCTGGTCTGTCCACGACTCAACAAACGCCCGGCCATAGGTGGCCGATGCGTCATGCTCAATCATGGTGAAGACCTCACGGACGTAGGCTGCTGCCGCTCCTGGTAGGCCAACGAAAGCGTTGTCCACCAGGTTCTTGGCAGCGTGGAACTCCACCGGGTCAAACCTGAGTGATGTCTTGACGAGCCGCAGTGACGGCTGATCGACCGGTGTGGTCATGTTGACAGCCTCCTGTCAGTTGGGGTCACTGACCAGTGTAGGCCGGTCACCGTCCACCACGGCGGTATCGGAACGAGTCCAGTTTCCGGGTGGGCCAGGCGAACGGGTCGTCCTCCTGGATTCGTTCCCGGTCGTACTGCCCCATTCCCATCCACCTGGCGTCGTCCATGACAGTCTGATTCCGCCAGCACCAGACGTAGCCCAGTGTGATCATGGAACCGCTGTGAACGATCAGGCTGAGGATGTAGATGAACCAGGTCATCAGATCATCCCCATGACCAGCAGAGGGCTCTGCTCACCGTCGGGGGACACGCCGTCATATTCGACACGGTGCCCGTTCGGGGAGATGAGAACTGAATCGTCTTCGACGGTCCACTCCCCAAACCCTTCGCTGTTGAATAGTTCCTGAAATGCTTCATTCATGGGATTCCTCCTCGTTGATTGGTATTGCGATTGACACAGTCGTGTCAGTCGTCCCAGCCCCGGGCTTGCACCGGGGGGCCTGCTGGTCTGGGGGTCTTTCTATTCGGTGGTCTCATCCAGGTCCCGGAGGCGCTGCTCTAGTTCCGCTACTCGCAGTTCCAGGTAGGTGTTCCGGTGGCCTTCTGCCATGTTGCTCTGGTGGGTGGTGGCTTCCAGGTGACCGGGGTTTACACAGTGACGTACCCCGCATTTGTGGTGGATGACTGCGCCTTCAATGTCATAGTCCACGAACGCCCGGTACATCATCCGGTGAGCCCCGCCACCAATATCGGCTACGACGCATTGTCCGTAGCCGTCGGCGTTGATGGTCCGTTGCCATTCCCAGCACTGGGTGTTCTCGTTGATTGAGATGTACCCGTTGGCTGGGTCAGCGACCCAGTCGGCCCGCTCTTTCAGCGTCTGTGTGTTGCGACGCAGAGGGACCTCTGGGCTGGTCTCACCCGTTGCCCGGAGGCGCTGGTAGTGACCGTGGCAGAGACCGTGAACCAGGCGGTCGTACTGGCATGTTGAACCATCCGGTAGCACCAGCGTGCATTTCGTCGGTGGTGGTAGCGGGATGTGAGCCAGCGGGTCGCCGTTGTTCTTGCGTGCCCTCTGGGCATGAGCGCTACACATGCCCTTGGTCTTGTGGTCCCGTTGACAAGTAGAGCCGTCCGGGAGGACGACCGTACACCGCAGAGCCCAATGGCCTTCTGTGATCTTCACCAGTTCGGAACCCCTACGTCGGATCAGGTGGGTAGGTGCCCGCCCGTTCTTCCGATAGTGGTATAGGTGGCTACCACACAGGCACCCGGCACGATGGTCGGGGCTGGTTCTGCTTCGGCGTGGGCATCGTTCCCCCTGGGGGGTGGTCACCGCACACTGTCTGAATGTTCTCATGGTTCCTCCTCGTTGGTATTGTGATTGACACAGTCGTGTCAGTCGTCCCCAGCCAGGTCGTGAACCTGGTGCCAGCCCTGGGCTGGTCTGGGGGTCTCTATCAGCGCCTGCCTCCCCTGGGTAGGGGCTGCTTGGCCTCA
>Ga0310342_100000174_pt1 | contig 32909 bp, 22 predicted proteins | sample S15DNA20500_MG_FD_206155 | JGI IMG/M metagenome (GOLD analysis project Ga0310342, IMG submission 206155) | Marine microbial communities from station ALOHA, North Pacific Subtropical Gyre - S1503-DNA-20-500_MG | ecosystem: Environmental > Aquatic > Marine > Oceanic | place: Pacific Ocean: North... | reverse complement strand
GGTCTGATCGCAACAAAGGAGGATGTGGCGGCGGGCGACGTCGGTCCCAATCGAGACCGCGACCTCACGTTGGGTCCGTAGAGATTCCGTTGACACGTCGTTCATGGCGTCGAATCCATGAACATTAGCGGAAAAGGCAACGGTCGAAGAAATATCCGGTGCGGTGTGTCAGCTTCGGACGTGACCAATGTCACCGTCATCGCTCGTGCAACGAGTCGTAGTCGTACTCGCCGGTCTCCAGAACGAAATAGAGCCGGATTGTCTCGCCGGTAGCGAAGGCCCTCTCGATAACTGGCAATCGGTACCCGACCGCACGTAGGATAGCACGGCGCCTACCTCAGGACCTTTGGCGCCAAGTCGAGACAAGAGATTAAGTAAGATGGGAAGGCGGTTCAATTTTCTTAACAACTGGACGTCGGTCTTTCTGGCAACGGTCGAACGGGGCGGGAACGCGCTGCCTCATCCCGCGACCATCTTCGCCATCCTGGCACTCTTAATCATCATCATATCTGGCATCGTCGCTAGCATCGGCCTCGAAGTGATGCACCCAGGCACCGGCGAAACGATCCGACCGGTCAGCTTGCTAACCGTCGCTGGTCTGCACCGCATCCTGACCGAGATGGTCACTAACTTCACGGGGTTCGCGCCGCTAGGTACGGTACTCGTCGCGATGCTCGGGATCGGTGTCATGGAAGCGAGCGGCCTGATTGGAGCGGCGCTTCGCCTGCTTGTCCTATCCGCGCCGCAACGGCTGTTGACGTTCGTCATCGTCCTGTCTGGCGTGCTGTCGAACACTGCCAGCGAGATAGGCTACGTACTGCTTGTACCGCTCGGCGGAATCATCTTCTTAGGCGCTGGTCGTCACCCGATCGCTGGACTGGCCGCGGCGTTCGCGGGCGTGTCCGGCGGCTACAGCGCCAACCTACTACTCGGTACGATTGACCCTTTGTTGGCCGGGCTATCAGAAGAAGCGGCCCAGATCGTCCAAGAGGGTTATCGCGTCAATCCGGCGGCGAACTACTTCTTCATGATCGCTTCGACGTTCATTATCGCTGCAGCCGGCACCTGGGTAACCGAGCGGATCGTGATCCCTCGACTCGGAATCTATAAGGGTGAAGAACGACAAACCATTGTCAACCGGATCTCGAATGCCGAGTGGCGCGGCTTACGCTTTGCGACAGTGGCGCTTGCTTTGTTCGGAGCCGTTCTGCTCTGGGGAACGGTGCCAGCCGATGGGTTTCTGCGCAACCCCGAGACCGGCAGTCTCCTCCGCTCACCGTTCCTGTCTGGCATCGTGGCGTTCATTTTTTTAGGTGGCACCTGGGTAGGCGTGGCGTACGGGATAGGCTCCAAAAAATTCATGAGCGACTCCGACGTGATGGACGGTATGGGTAAAACGGTCGGTGCGCTCGGGACATATTTAGTATTAGTCTTCTTCGCAGCTCAGTTCGTCGCTTACTTCAACTGGACGAATCTCGGCTTGATCATGGCAGTCAAGGGTGCCGAAGCGCTCCGAGCTACCGGCATGGGTGGCATCCCGCTGATGCTCAGCTTCGTTGTCGTGTCGTCGATTATCAATCTGTTCATGGGAAGCGCATCAGCTAAATGGGCAGTGATGGCGCCCGTGTTCGTCCCGATGTTTATGTTGCTGGGCTATACGCCCGAGTTGACCCAAACGGCGTATCGGATTGGCGACAGCTCGTCAAACATCATCGCCCCAATGATGTCCTACTTCGCCCTCATCGTCGCCTTCTTCGAACGCTACGACAAGACGGCCGGCATCGGAACCGTAGTGGCAACCATGCTGCCCTACACTGTAGTCTTCATGCTCTGTTGGTCAATTCTGCTTATCTGCTGGATGTTACTTGGCTTGCCCGTTGGACCTGGCGCGGGTCTCTATTTGTAGAGAGCGAGCGACTCTTTCTTGATCCATTGAACAACTACGACGAGTCAGAGAGAGACAATTCGAAGCGGACTGCCCCCACCAGATCATCTTTCGTGTGAACATCAAGGTACAGTCGACCGGCGCGTAAGGCTCGCAGCTCGTTCCCCGATAGTGTGAACTGACTTGCCACACGCGGGGTACCACGCCCGGCTAGTGAACGAACACTCGGACCATTCGCCGCATCGTCGGCACGCAGATGAAGATCGATCGCCAGTATGTCGCCGTCCACCAACCCGAAAACCGATACGGAATACCGGAGCAGGCGTGTAGCCCGGTCGAACGTGAAGCTGGATCGTGCCGATAACCCCTCGGCAGCAATCACACGTGTCACGAGAGAGACCGGCCAGGGAGGCGCCACGAGACTCGGTGTGAAGTCGGGTGGGCTACGGTGATGGGTCGCCTGTTCAAACGAGTACGCCAGCTCGATGAGTCTCGGCTCGTCCCAGGGGCGCCCGAGCAACTCGACCCCGACCGGCATCTCGTCTTCGGCGAAGCCGCCCGGTACGGTGATCGCCGGCAGTCCGGAGATCGCGCTGAGAGCGCAATTGCTCCCCAATTGTGACTCACCAATCGGTCGAGCTGTCCGTCGGATCGTCGGATATAGTAGAGCGTCGAGATCGTGCTTATCCATGATACCGATGGCTTCCTGTCGAACCTCGTCACGCTTCGCTATCCGCTCACGGTAGTCATCGCTGTCGAGCGTCTCCACCTCTAACGAATTCTGCAAGCCGCGTTCGAGGCTACCGTGATAGAGACCGCTCTGAACAATTTCCTTGAGTGACCGCACATCGGCACCGCGAGTCTGGCTGAGGTAAGCGTCGAGATCGAACTTGAACTCCTGCCCGATGACTGATGCGGTCTGTAGTAATTCGATGAGGTCGGGCTGTTCGATCTCGACGAACTCCACTCCTAACTCTCTCATCCGCTCGACAGCCGCGTCGATCACATCCCGGACTGGCCGGTCAGAGGGGCCTGTCCCTAAGAGCGCCATCACAAGTCCGATCCGCGCGCCGTCGAGCCCGTTCGTGTTGAGATGTGCGGTATACGTCGCCGGAATATTTCCCTCGCTGAGCAGTGTCGTCTCGTCCGCCGGATCGACACCAACGGTCGCGTCGAGCATGATGGCAAGATCTTCAACAGACCTTGCGAGCGGTCCACCGATATCTTGTGTCGTAGACAGTGGAATTATGCCGTCCCCACTGGCTAGACCACGCGTCCCGCGAAGACCAACCAGTGCGTGGTGTGACGATGGAATACGGATCGATCCGCAGGTGTCGCTCCCCATCCCGACGGCAGCAAAGCTAGCCGCTACGGCCGCACCGGTACCCCCACTCGACCCCCCCGGATTGCGCGCAGGATCGTAAGGGTTACGCGTTTGCCAGCCGAGTGAGCTGACGGTCGTAATACCACGTGCCAGTTCGTGCATGTTCGTCTTGCCGAGGATGATAGCGCCCGCTTCCCTTAGCCGGCGCACCTGATAGGCATCATCGGGCGGAACGGAAGTGGCGAGTGCAAGCGTACCGGCCGTCGTCGGCATGTCGGCTGTGTCGTAGTTATCCTTGACGACGACCGGGATGCCATGCAGCGGACCACGCACCAACCCCGCCACCCGTTCCTCATCTAGCACCCTAGCCGTAGCCCGGGCATCTGGATTGATCGCAATCATCGCATTCAGCATCGGGCCCTTCCGATCGTAGGCGCCGATGCGTGCTAGATAGTGATCGACGAGCTCTTGGGAGTTGACGGTCCCTAACTCCAAAGCGGCGGTTAACTCGCGGATTGACATCTCCATGATGTCGAAACCACCTGTCGGCACGTCCGCTTCACCGCCAACACACGCGACTGCCGCACACAGTGCAATAACCAGGCCCGAGCGGGTCCTCGTCATCAGAGCCTCCTTCTCAAAAAGTTGAGAATTGAAATGATAGTGTCGCGTCACACGGATTCGTCACATAATTCCACTGAACACTAGTATCGTTCGTCATGAGCAACCGTACTCGCATCTACGTACTAGCCATCAGTTTGCTCGGCACCACCGGTCCAATCTCTAGCCAGGACCGAGCACCTCAGAACGACTCGATACGTACCACCGATCTTGCAAGTGATGTGTCGTTCCTAGCCTCCGACAATATGCGCGGGCGGCTTACCGGTACTCCTGAAAATAGACTGGCAGCCGAATTCATCCGGTCACGGTTTCAGCAACTTGACCTCAAGCCGGTCGGAGACGACGGCCATCTCATGCAGTTCGGCCTGATCGTGCCGACGCTGGGCGACACGGAGACGAACGCTTTGCAGCTCCGGGACGGGAAGAGCAACGCAGCGCCGCCACTGCTTGGTAAAGACTTCTTCCCGGAGCGATTTAGCGACACCGGAAGCGCACGCGGGTCGGTTGTCTTCGTGGGCTTCGGAATCTCGGCACCAGCACTCGACCACGACGATTATGGTGATGCGGATGTCTCGGGGAAGATGGTTTTGATGCTCGATCACGAACCAGGAGAATTTGATGCGGCGAGCCCGTTCGACGGCATCGCGATGTCAGAGCATGGACGGTTAGTGCGAAAGGTCGCCGAGGCCCAGCGACGGGGTGCTGCCGCTGTTCTCATCGTGGCCGACGTGCACAATCATGAAACCGGCCCGGGGCTCAGTGACCAGATGCGTAGCACCTGGCCCGTCGCGTCACGACGCGTTCCACGCTACGAGTTAGCGGCCTGGACTGAGACGATCCGGATACCAGCCGTGCGGATCACCTCAGAACTCGCAGCACGTATCGTGAGCGGTACCGGCACCAACCTTGAAGTGTTCGCGCAGCGAGCAGACAAGCCAACCGGATTCACCGCAGTGCCACTAGACGTCGAAGTTGAGGTGACGACAGTGGTCGAGCGTCACTATGTTACCGAACATAACGTCGTCGGCTTACTCGAAGGAAGCGACGCGACACTTAGGAACGAATGGATCATTGTTTGCGCACATTTCGATCACGAAGGTGCAAGCGGTGCCCGTATCTTCAACGGGGCCGACGATGATGCCTCAGGAGTCGCCGGGCTGCTCGAGATTGCTGAGGCATACGCGCTAGCTGCTCAGAACGGCACGCGGCCTCGTCGATCGATCCTATTCGCCGCCTGGAACGCTGAAGAACGCGGGCTTTTCGGTTCCTGGGCGTACACAGAACAGCCACTCGCGCCACTGTCCGACACCGTAGCCCTCATTAACATGGATATGATCGGCCGAAACGAGGAAGTGCCACCGGACGCCGGGCGCCGTTTCCGGGGTCTCCCCGCGCAAACGTCAGCGTCGAACCGCAACGCGGTAAACCTACTAGGCTACAGTTACAGCACCGACATGCGACGAGCGGCCGACACCGCCAACACCGCAATCGGTCTGACACTGCGCTTCCGTTACGACAACAATCGTTCAAACCTACTGCGCCGGAGTGACCACTGGCCATTCTTGACACGCGGAGTGCCCGCCCTCTTCGTGCACAGCGGCCTCCACCCCGACTACCATACCGAACGTGACCAAGCGGACAAACTCAATTACCAAAAGATGATGCGCATCGTGAAATTGGTGCACCAGTTGAGCTGGGATCTTGCGCAGCACGACGGGAGACCGACGCTCAACTGAATATAACTTCGACCTATGGCTTGCACGAGGAGGACCTTGCTCTCCGTGCATCCGGTTAACGTTAACTGTCTGCTTGAGAACCCGACTATCGCCGAGGTCTACAATCCGAACTAGCACGACCGTGACCTCTCGTGGGCTTGCCCGACCCGCGTTCCTGGTAGTACGTAAAGTGGTTCGGTACCATCCCGGATCACGGAGGCGTTCGCTTAAATACATTGGCGTCGTCACACTAGCCTGTGTCGTCAGCGTCCGCGCCCTGGCGGACCAACTTGACACGTTCGTGGCGAAGGTAGCCGAGCAAACAGCAACCATGCACCTAGCGGCTAGCATCCCACCCCAACCACTAGCTGCCATTCCTATTCGAAAGTGCAATCCACCTTCATCGCCTCGTTCAACCGCGCCAGGTACTCGCACCGCGGCACGTCGATCGCCCCGAATCGATCTAGGTGCGCGGTCCGCCATTGGATGTCCAGCAGCAGGTAGCGCCGCTCGCGCAATCGGTCTACTAGAGCACAGAGCGCGACCTTCGAGGCGTTGGTTGCTGTATGAAACATAGATTCGCCAAAGAACGCCCCGCGCAAGCTCACACCGTAAAGCCCGCCGACCAGCACACCATCCAGCCAAGCTTCGACTGAGTGAGCAAACCCAACCTCGTGCAACGATATGTAACTCTTGATCATCTCGCCGTCGATCCAGTTGCCGACTGGGTCAGGACGTGAAGCGCACGCAATAATAACGTCACGGAAGACGCGGTTCACCGCAATCTCGAATCGGCCCTGCCTCAGCACCCTCCGGATTCGTGTCGACGGGTGAAACCGATTGAGCGGTAGGATTCCTCGCGGGTCTGGAGAGAACCACTTGATCTGCCCCGCTACTACCATCGGAAAGTGGCCGGTGCGATACGCTTCAAGCAGCGTGCTAGTCGAAATCATACAAATGTCGTATATATGGATACCTTAAAGGACTGCCACACGTGACCACTCCACACACATCACCCAACGCCTTCACCTCAGAAGCGGTTACACTAGGCGTACGCGTACGTGTCACCGCACGGTACTCTGCTGAACACTCCCAGCCGCTGCGTAACCAATGGCTCTTCCTCTACACAGTCACCATCTCGAACGAGAGAACTGAGACCGTCCAACTCGTCAGCCGGCACTGGATCATCACGAACGCATCGAACACCGTCGAGGATGTCAAAGGGTTGGGGGTCGTGGGACAGCAGCCAACACTCGAGCCGGGTGAGTCCTTCGAGTACACCTCAAGCTGTCCCCTAAAAACACCGTTCGGATCAATGCGCGGCACGTATCAAATGGTGACGTCCGGTGGTGAAAAGTTCGACGTGAAGGTCGCACCGTTTGCCCTGACCGAACCGTATACGATTCATTAGAAGTCGTTTCACAACTCGTGTACAGCGGAACTTCAGGACTGCTCTGTAACGATCGACTGCCGCCGATATAACTGCGTTCTGAAACTAAACCGACGAGCCAACCGCGGCTACGGTGACCCCAGCATCCTTGAATCCGAGGCGTAGGTGCCCGACAAGATCGACCACTCCCAAAGTGTCGCCATGCACGCAGATGGTGTCGGCGACCAAGGCGATCCGTTCGCCACTAACAGTGGTCACCGTTCCCTCAAGCACCATCTGCAGCGCGCGATCTACGACCTGGGTCGTGCCGCTCACGACCGCGCCCGGCTGACCACGTGGGATGAGCACACCGTCGGCACCGTAGGCACGGTCGGCGAACACCTCCGACGCCACCGCCAGGCCCACGGCACGTCCGGCGTCGAGCAAGCATGACCCAGACAGGCCGTACAAAATCAGCGAAGGATCCAGGGAGACTACGGCACGAGCAATGGCATCCGCGAGAGCGCGGTTGCGAGCCGCCATGCTATACAGCGCACCATGAGGTTTGACATGGTGGAGACGCGTCCCTTCTGCTCGAGCGACGCCGTCGAGCGCGCCAACCTGAGCAAGTACAAAATCCTCGACCTCACGTGGTTCGGTCTTGATTTCACGACGCCCAAAACCAACAAGATCGGGAAAGCCTGGATGAGCGCCAACCGCCACCGTGGACCTTTGGGCCAGACGTACGGTCGTGCGCATTATGCTGGGATCACCCGCGTGCGCACCGCACGCGATATTGGCCGAGGTGATATTCTCCATCACCGAAATATCATTGCCGATCGTGTAGGCACCAAACGACTCACCGAGGTCGCAGTTGAGGTCAATCCGCTGTATTCGAGTAGGCAACTGGAGTTTCTCGGTCACCGCTCCCAGGGCACACGCCACAGGTGCTGGCGCCTAGTTGGCTCGACGGGGTAGTTTCGACGTGATTTCCACCGCACCGATGGAAAGGACACTACACAGAAGATCTCAATTGGAACTACCTTCCAACACCTTCTGGATATTGCAACGCGAGGCGCAATTCACGCGCTAGCAACTCGACCGTGGTCTCCCGCCGCTTCCAGGCGCCCTCGGTCTCAAAGCGCAGGTCGCCGATCCGACGTCCCCATGGGGAAATAACCCTTCCAATCGCTCGGAAGTCAGACCTTTCCAAGTGTTCCTGGTCAAGCCGACGCACGACATCCGGTGCAACACGGATGAATGATCTTAGGGATGAGGCGGTCTTGATAGAATACTTCCGGCCATTCCAAGCTGCGCCAAAGACCAGCGCAATCTGCTTAAAGTAGTTGACAAAAAATCGTTTGGCGTCGTTTTTAAACTCCCGATTGCGATTCTCGCTCCCGAACGCACCTGCTGCGAACTGCTTCTTGAGTTCCTGTGCTAACGGCGCCTGGGCCACCGTGCCACGCCCGATGCCAAGCAATTTGATGTCACCACACAGCGGAGAATCGTCGCGGTCGTTCAACGCACGGACGACGTCATGCGATACCGCCAAGTTGCCATCGCGGTAAAGTTGCCGACCCGAAAGGGATACCAGGTGCGATGCATTCAAGCGTGTGTGCTTAGCATTGATCGTCACGAACATCTGGACGAGGTGATCGTCTGGTAACCGGTCGAAAACCACCGAGGGAACGGTGAACGTCTGACCGCCGAACTGATCCATGTTGGCGTGGAGTGCCAAGAGCCGATGCTGCCCGTCGATCGCTCGCAGAATCCCCTCCCGCTCCGGGACGCGGAGATGCCCGAGTTCCGAATCAGCTTGAAGCGGCTCAAAGTGGAGCGGCTCGTCACACGAGATGATGACAGCACCCGGAATCGACGGGAGATCGTGAGCCTGACGACATTGCTCGTAGTACTGCACGAGTTCGTCAATCTTGCGGCGAATGATGTGACGCTGGTAGGCCTGCTCACTCGTCGCAATCCGCCGCTCAAGGAGATCCCAGTTAACCTTGGCGGCACCCCGGCGGCGTCTACCTGAACGGACCGGAGTTCGACTCTGCTCGCCATAACTGAGCACTTCGAACCTCACTAGCTTATCGATGTCACTGGCACTCAGCGAGACCTGGTAGAAGTGAACCCCGAACTGCTGCATGCGGATCGCGGCGACCTTGATCATGCTATATGAGACCCTCTCCACATCAGACTTAGGACTCGTGGTACAGCTAGTCCATCGCCCCAAGAAAGCGACATCGATCCGTGCTAAACACACGAATAATAACGGGTTATCGTGTAGGATCGCAACGAGTTTTTAGCAGATACGATCGCTAAATATTCGCCTTTTCAATCACTGAAGACGTAAATCTTCTTCATCGCCAAGGAGTTGAAAAGATGTGCTTTGCTACTCTTACCAATACGTGCCTGCTCACCACCAAAGTAGCGAACGGATTCCCCCTGACAGGCCTCGTTGTACGGTCGGCAAGTCCTTCCGGTCCTACCCAAACGGCTCAACCCATAGATGAGGACTTTGCCGCGCGCAGCCGTGAGTGGACGGCCCGTCCCTGTTCCTGAGCCTATTTGTCGATCATCTGCCTCTAGCTTAGAGACGCTTTTTCGGAATCCCCCATCTCAACACCGCCAGCAGGGAAGTATTCCGTCCAGCGCTCCGTAACCCGAGTCGCGATGTCTGGCCGACAAGACAATTCCTTCGGAAACGACGGCTTCAGACGTGCGTCGATGACGATCGGTGGTTTGTACGAGAGATGGTGCCGGGCAACAGTCGTCTCCGCCGCGTAGATATCAGCCGCTGGCTCGAAACGGGTGAAGGTCACCCAAAGAAAATTCATCACCGAGGAAACCGCCCGTGTTGGCTCATCGGATAGGATTACCAGCGGCCAGTCAGCGAAAGCTGGTTCGAGTGCGATCCGTGCTGCCGCGCGAGGCTCTACATCGAACGCCGGTCCACCAATCACCAAGCAACCGGGACAGAAGACATGCACCTCAGTCACGTCGCGCGGAAGGTCCGCTCCCTGGAACTCGGCCGGCAGCGTGCGAACCGGCGGCCCCAGCCCGAGCCACACCCCTTTAGAGCCCTTGTTGACCTCCGGACCCGTGTAGTCCAACGTGTCCATCGACAGACAGGAAACAACATACAGGTCGGTCTTGGGATTGGTCCGCTCAAGCACGTGCACCAACGTCTGCTTAAAATCCCTGAGGTCGACTCGCTGATCAGTTACCAGTAAAAACTTAGTCAGCGACAGCTGCCCCTCACCAAGGATCCGAAACGCGCTCACCATTGCCTCACGTGAATAGCGCTGACGGACGACAGCACCGGCAAGGGAATGATATCCAGTCTCACCGTACGACCAGAGGTCGACCACCCCCGGCATAACGAGTGGAAAGAGGGGCGAAAGGAGCTCCTGTAAAAGGTCGCCGATGAAGAAGTCCTCCTGACGCGGTTTGCCAACAACGGTTGCCGGATAAATCGCATCGTGCCGATGCAGCATCCGATCGACTGAGAACACCGGATAGTCGTGCCTCAGTGAGTAGTACCCATAGTGATCACCGAATGGCCCCTCGGGACGTCGCACGTGCGGAGCAACCGAACCAATCAACGCTAACTCGGCGCTGCCGACCAACGGATGAGGGCCGAAACTCTCAACCAGCGGCAGTCGCTGTCCCGCGATGAGAGAGGCCAACATCAACTCTGGGACGTTCTCCGGCAACGGAGCGAGCGCTGAGAGCATCAACGCCGGCGGCCCTCCCAGAAAAACGGTCACCGGCAACGCTAGGTCACGTGCCTCGGCAGCCGCGTAGTGGAAACCACCTCCCTTGCCGATTTGCCAGTGCATGCCTGTCGAACGGGCATCGTGAATCTGCAGGCGATAGATTCCAAGATTGTGACCAGGACGATCCGGATGCTCGGTGTACACGAGGGGCAACGTAATGAACGGACCACCGTCTTCAGGCCAGCAGGTGAGAGCAGGTAATCGATCGAGACGCACGTCATCGGTCATGTTCTGCGTGACCGCCCCGCGTATCCGCCGTGTCATCCCGACTCGCAGCATCGCCGCTGCCACGTCACGAGCACCCCACAGTTTCGCCGGTGTCAGCGGCATGAGTGTTTCCGCCAACTCGACTAACCGGCTAATAAGCTGTAACGGTCGTGTGCCGAACGCTAACTCGGCGCGGCGCGGTGTTCCGAAAAGGTTCGTCACCAGTGGAAACGCGGCACCGGCGACGTTGGTAAAAAGGAGTGCAGGGCCACCCGCCGCGATCACCCTGCGGTGGATCTCGGCCGCCTCAAGGTGCGCATCCACCGGGGCTTCGACGACGACAAGGTCGCGATCCCGCTTCAACTGATCTATGAAGGCGTGGAGATCAGGAAACATAGCGGTGCTCAACACTCCCATACCTTACCTCTATTACAAGGTTCTACAATGCGGGCATGGGATACAGCCTGCCCAACTTCTCCTCATGGGGGTCACGGTGATCACGTCGGCTACACACCTCTGTGCACAATCTTGCCTCGGCCAACTATGGGGTGTGCTGAATCGACACTCTCCGCATGATGCTAAAGGAATAGTCCGGATGGCGTTCCGAACAAGAAAACCCCCGCGTCTTTGACAAGTTCGACGAGGCGCGGGAGGTGTATCGCGAATTCGCGGCGACGCCGATCGATTGAGTAAAATCACTCTGGCAATTAGAAGTTTCCGTAAACGATGGCGCTACGTACCTTCTTCTAGCGGTGCGGGCCACAAAGAAACAAGGTGACGGAATGACGGACCGGATCAAAGCTGGAGGTCTCCAGGTCGACAAGAAGCTGCACGATTTCATCAACGACGAGGCGCTACCGGGAACAGATGTGTCTCCGGAAGCGTTCTGGTCCGGCTTCGACCGATTAGTCCACGACCTGTCGCCACGAAACCGCGAGCTGCTGGCGAAGCGCAACTATCTCCAGCAGCGAATCGACGCTTGGTATTCGGAGAACCGCGACCAACCGATCGACCTTGCGGAATACAAAGCCGTCCTTCAGGAAATCGGCTACCTGGTCCCAGAGGGCGCCGACTTCACAGTAAGCACCGCGAATATCGACCCAGAGATCTCCACCATTGCCGGACCCCAGCTCGTCGTGCCACTCACAAACCCTCGGTATGCACTGAACGCCGCCAACGCCCGCTGGGGCAGCCTGTATGACGCGCTCTACGGAACGGATGCAATTCCGGAAGACGACGGAGCTGAGCGCACCAGCGAGTACAACCCAGTACGCGGCAACCGTGTGATCGCCCTCGCCCGTGACTTCCTCAATTCCGCGGCGCCACTCGCCAGCGGCAGCCACGCGGATGCGACCTCCTACACGGTCGTAAACGGCACACTGGCGGTCACCCTCGAGGATAACCAAGTCACCGGGCTCGCCGACCCGTCGAAACTCGCCGGATATCGGGGTAATGCCGACGCGCCGTCGGCCGTCTTGCTCCGAAATAATGGCCTCCATATTGACATCACCATCGACCGCAGCCACTCGGTGGGCCGGGCTGACGCCGCCGGTGTCAAAGACATCGTTCTGGAAGCGGCTACGACAACCATTATGGACCTTGAGGATTCTGTGTCGACAGTCGATGCGGAGGACAAGGTGGTCGCCTACCGCAATTGGCTCGGTCTGATTAAAGGTGACCTCACCGACCGCTTCGAAAAGGGTGGTCGGATGGTCGACCGTGCGGTAAACCCTGAACGTGTTTATACCGGACCGGACGGGTCGGAGGTCCGATTGCCAGGTATCAGCCTGATGCTGATCCGTAACGTCGGACATCTCATGACGAACCCGGCGGTGCTGGACAAGGATGGGAACGAAGCACTGGAAGGCCTCCTCGACGCCATGGTTTCAGCGATGATCGCCATCCACGACCTGAAAAGCCGCAAGAACAGCCGTGCCGGTTCCATCTACATCGTGAAACCGAAAGTACACGGGCCGGAGGAAATCGCGTTCACCGACCAGACGCTGGGTCAAGTTGAGGATGCGCTTGGTCTCGATCGGTACACGCTCAAGATCGGCATCATGGACGAGGAACGGCGGACGACAGTCAACCTGAAGGAATGCATCCGCGCTGCCAAGGACCGTGTGTTTTTTATCAACACTGGTTTTCTCGATCGTACCGGAGATGAGATGCACACCGCAATGGAGGCCGGTCCGATGATTCGCAAGAAAGATATGAAAACGGCCGACTGGATGTTGACTTACGAAGACTGGAACGTCGATGTCGGCTTGGCCTGCGGTCTACCTGGACACGCCCAAATCGGGAAAGGCATGTGGGCGATGCCGGACCTGATGGCTGACATGCTAAAGACTAAGATTAATCACCCTGAGGCCGGCGCAAACACCGCCTGGGTGCCATCACCGACCGCCGCCACGCTCCATGCTACCCACTACCACCAGGTCGACGTCGCGGTCCGACAAGCCGCGCTGAAGTCGCGGTCTTTAGCCGACCTCGACAAAATCCTGACGATTCCGCGGGCTGAGAAACCGAATTGGTCAGTGGAAGAGATTCAGCAGGAGCTAGATAACAACGCACAGGGCATCTTGGGCTACGTTGTGCGCTGGGTCGATCAAGGCGTCGGGTGTTCCAAGGTACCGGACATCAACAATGTGGCGCTGATGGAGGACCGCGCGACCCTCCGTATCTCCAGCCAGCACATTGCCAACTGGCTGCGCCACGGCATCTGCACCGAAGCACAGGTGCACGAGACCCTACAGCGGATGGCTGCCGTGGTCGACGACCAGAACGCTGGGGATCCAAAGTATCGGCCGATGGCGCCCAACTTTGACGACAGCGTCGCCTTTCACGCGGCCTGCGACCTGGTATTCAAGGGGCGCGAACAACCTAGCGGCTATACCGAGCCGATCCTGCATGCCCGACGACAAGAAGTGAAAGAGAAGTTTGGCAGGCTCGATTGATGTCGGACGTCGCCGGCGACGATCACTAGCTGGCACCCCATGCACGTCACCCTGCCATGAGGTTCACCGTTTGAATTACGGCTATTGATGCCGTCCGATGTCGAAGCGACGCTCGCGAAGCACCTTGGTCCCAACGGTCTCCTAGTCGACAAAGTTCTTCTAGAGACGCTCGTGTTTAGCGGTGCCGGCCTCACACGTAAGAACTAGACGGTCAACAAGAGCTTGCAGTGTGACAATCCACCCGGCGGCGTATACTGACTAGCATATGTGCGCACACGTTCAATGGTCTCAGCTCGTCGGATTAGTGGGCTTCATGATCATCGTAACGCTCGGCTGGTCCGTAGACGGGCGAGGCGTGCAGACGGGTGCTGCACTGCTACTCTACGGCTGCGTGGAGAACACCGGTGCAGAAGCCGAAATCGCTGGCGCGCTCCTCTGCGACGCCCAACCTACCCCGGGACTCACCGAACGTGCCGAGCGAGACAACCTTCTGGTTCGTCACGGCGCACTTGTCATCGAAGTAGACAAAACCAGTATCTCTGAAACGGCTGGCCTCAAGGCTGGCGACGTAATCTATCGGGTCGGCGGTGTCGACGTGACTGATGCGGAAACGGCCGCCGAAAATTTGGCAACCGTTCAGACCCTCTCCGACACGGTCGTCAATTTCTTGCGCGGTGGACGACCATACCGCGTGAAACTGCGGCGGTAACATGGGAGCCAAGCGGCGGCTGGACCGACGGAAGTTCTTGACGATGACTAGTGCCATGGTCGCCATGTCACCGTTCCACGCCCTCGCTTGTCGAGCGGCTAGGTCGCTGGATGGTGATCAATCAATAGCGTCCGCGGACCGGGCCTCGAATACCGGCTACGGACCGCTCGGTCCAGTAACGGATGAGACCACCGGTCTCCCTCTCCTGCTGCTCCCTACCAGCTTCCGGTATTTCTCGTTCGGCTGGACAGGCGATCCACTCGCTGACGGGCTGACAACGCCCCACGCACACGACGGCATGGCAGCGCTGCCAGCAGGGAATGGCCGGATTCGTCTGATCCGTAATCACGAAGTGCGCGACGGTGCTGCTTTCGCGCCAGGCGCCTACGACCCACAGGCCGGTGGCGGTACCACGACGGTCGAACTCGACGCCACCAGCGCCAAGGTCATTACGGCCTGGGCTAGTCTGAGCGGTACGGCGATCAACTGCGCCGGCGGCAAGACCCCGTGGGACTCGTGGCTGTCGTGTGAGGAGACGGTCGCCGAGCCTGGGACAGACAGTAGGTACGAGCGAACCCACGGGTACATCTTTGAGGTGCCGGCGGATGGGCGAGCCAGCGCCAAACCGTATCGTGAGATGGGACGCTTCGTTCACGAGGCGGTCGCTGTCGACCCGGCAACCGGCATAGTCTACGAGACTGAGGACGAGGGGTCGTCTGGTTTCTATCGATTCCTTCCGAACGAGCGGGGACGGCTTGCTGCGGGCGGGCGCCTTGAGATGCTGGCTATCGCGGATACCCTACAGGCTGACACACGTAAAGACCAGACCACCGGCGCGTGGCGCAGTATAAGCTGGGTCGCGATCGATGAACCGGATCCTACCGACGTCGACGCAAACCGCGTTTTCTACCAGGGGTTCGACCGCGGCGGCGCAATCTTCAGCCGTTTAGAAGGAGCGTGGTACGGTCACGGTCGGATCTACTTCGTCTCTACCAATGGCGGTGATGTCGAGGAGGGTCAAGTCTGGGAATACGATCCGGCTAACGACCGCCTGCGTCTGCTGTTCGAGTCACCAGACGCCGAGGTCCTCAATATGCCAGACAACATCTGCGTGAGCCCGCGCGGCGGGCTCGTGCTGTGCGAGGACGGGAGCGATACCCAATTCGTGCACGGCCTAACCGTGGACGGACAGGTCTTTAGGTTCGCGCAGAACAACGTCGCGCTCAACGGTGAACGTAACGACCTCGTAGGTGATTTCACCGAGAGCGAGTTCGCCGGTGCAACCTATAGCCCGGACGGACGCTGGATGTTTGTCAACATCCAACGACCCGGTATTACGTTCGCCGTCACAGGTCCCTGGGGTAATGGGGCTCTCTAGTGTCCTGTGTCAGGAGCTGGTCGCGTAGGTCTACGGCAATGGTGTCCTGGCCCGCGCCGTCAATCCTCATTCACAAATGCCTGATATATTCCCTTCGTCGCACCTCGATCAGTCCGGAAGCGACATTGACTCCACGACCTAAACTAAGACTACGAACCTCCGGCACGGGACACTAGCTCGCGGTGGGGACATCGAGCATCGCCAGACGTGCCGGCCTCATCGCCTGCCTAGGACTTTCCCCGCTACCCCTCGCCGCACATCCGCTGTCGTTCACCGAGACTGAGCTCACCTTGCGGATCGATGGCACCTTCCAGGTCGAGATGATCTGTGACCTTGATGCGCTCGCCCTCGGGGCGCCCCAAGATGCGGACGACGCGGAGCTCGTTGCGGCACTCTTCGCGCTATCGTCAGACGCCTTCGACAAACGGGTCGAGCGCTTGCGTGATCTATTCCGACGACGCGTGCGAGTACGGTTCGACAACGAACCAGCACCATTTCAGGTCAGTTTTATTGACCACGGCACGCCTCGGGCAACCGAGGCCGTGATTCCGACGGTGCTCGGTTTGACGGTTCAGCTTAGCGGCGTGGTGCCAGCGGGAGCAACCGAGGCAGTGTTCTTCGCGTCTCGCTCATTCGCCGATGTGCATTTGACGATCGTCGACGAAGCACGCGATCTTAGGGTGCGGTCGATCCTCGAGCGGGGCGCCCGAAGCGATCCGTTCGATCTAATCAGTTCAGTCGCGGCACCAAGCCGCATCCAGGTGATGGGCCAATACCTGCGGCTTGGGTTTGTCCATATCGTACCGGAAGGACTCGACCACATCCTCTTCGTGCTTGGCCTCGTTCTCCTAAGCACTCAGCTCCGACCGCTGGTCTGGCAAGTGACCGCCTTCTCCATCGCGCACGCGGTAACGTTGACCCTTGCCACTTTTGGTGTGTTTTCACTGCCGGCCACCATCGTCGAGCCGCTAATCGCATTGTCGATCGTGTACGTCGCGATTGAGAACATGCTCACGAACCAACTAAACCGATGGCGACCGGTGATTATCTTTCTGTTCGGATTGCTACACGGCCTCGGCTTCGCAGGCGCGCTCGCTAAACTCGAACTGCCCCAGGGGGAGCGTGTGCTGGGATTGGTCACTTTCAATGTCGGCATCGAAGCCGGACAACTTGCAGTCATCGTGGCGGCGCTCGGCTCATTCGGGTGGTTCCGCGCACAGCCATGGTACCGAACTCGTCTGGTGATTCCAGTGTCAGCCGCCATCGCGGCGACCGGAATCGTATGGGCGGTAAATCGGATTCTTGCCACCCAGTAGCCATGCTATGATTTTTATTCGGAACACCGTAACAACGCGCATTTTTCGGCCTTCCAATTAAGCGAGGGATTACGGAATGACCAAGGCTGCTCACGGCTCCTTTGTGCGCGTGGCCTTCGCGGTCGCGTGCATAACGTTCGTCACCACCAGCACGCTGCTGGCAAGCGATTGGCCTAGTTGGCGGGGCCGCACCCAGAACGGAGTGTCGGACGAGACTGGTCTTGTCACCAGATGGTCGACCGACGGCGAAAATCTGATCTGGTTCCAGGAATACACTGGGCGCTCGACACCGGCCGTCTTCGACGGACGCGTATGCGGTAACGGGCGAACGGGTGACGACATTACCAAGAAAGAGATCGTTACCTGCTGGAACGCCGCCAACGGCACCAAGCTGTGGGAGCACACGTTTAGCATCGTCAACACAACCGTCCCGTTCAATCGCGTCGGGTGGGGTAGCGTCACCGGCGATCCTGAGACTGGCTACCTGTATGCGATGAACATTGACGGTCATCTGCATTGCTTTGACCGTGACGGCACCATCGTCTGGAGCTGGCGGCTCGGTGAGGACCTCGGCCGGGCATCCGGATACGGCGGAAGGACCTCAACACCGATTGTCGACGAGGACCGCTTGGTCCTCAGTATTATCGGTTCGATCTGGGGTGATTTGGGTGGTCCGCCTCGGCACCGCTACGTCGCTTTCGACAAACGTACAGGCCGGGTCCGCTGGATCTCGACACCCGGTGGTGCCCCGGCCGACATGAATACGCAATCAGTACCGATCGTCGCCGTCGTCAACGGGCAGCGCCTGATCATCGACGGAAACGCCGATGGTTACATCTATGCACTCCAGGCACGGACCGGCGTCAAGGTGTGGGAGTTTCACCTGAGCCAACGAGGAATCAACGTCTCTCCAGTCATCGACGGCACGACCGTCTATGTCGCCCACAGCGAGGAAAACATCGATCGCGGCACAATGGGACGCGTCGTCGCGATCGACGGGACCGGGACCGGCGACATCACCGAGACGGGTGAGCTGTGGCGTATCAACGAGCTCGCCGTCGGTTTTTCCTCACCGATGATCAAGGATGGGCGGCTTTACGTCATCGACAACTCGGCCAACCTTTTCGCCATCGACGCCACGACTGGTAGCGTGCAGTGGGAACAGACCGTGGGTACCGTCGGCAAGTCATCCCCTGTCTGGGCCGATGGCAAGCTGTACATCACCGAGGTCAACGGAAACGTTTATATTCTCGAACCCGGAATCAACGGCGCAACGGTACTCGACACCGAGCAACTAGAGTTAACCGGCGATCGCCATGCGGAGATCTATGGTTCGTTCGCAGTGGCGTATGGACGTCTGTACGTCTCAGCGGAATCGGGCATCTACTGTATCGGTGACGCCACCGCTCCGTTCGCTGCCACGTCCGGTACGACGCCTAATCTCGGTCCGGAAACGGTGGCTACCAGCACGGTAGCCACTATCCAGGTCATTCCGGCCGAGGTCATCGCCGGGTCCGGACAAACAGTCCAGTTCCGGGTGCTTGCGTTCGATGCCAACGGACAGCCACTCGGGGCGCGCGACGCCACCTGGGCACTCGAAGGATTGCCTGGCTCGCGTTTGAGAGTCAACGGCGAGTTTGCGTCTGATCCAGGTTCTACGAATCAGGCAGGCCGCGTAATCGCTACGGTGGGCGACGTGTCCGCCGCCGCGAGAATCCGAGTTTTCTCCCCACTGCCTTGGAGCGAAAACTTTGAAAATGGTCGTCCACCCCAATGGATTGGCGGTGGCGGTAGCCTGCAGGTGGTCGACGAGGGAGGACAGCAGTTATTCCGGAAGGGCCCGTCGCGCACGGGCATCCACCGGCACGCCATCTACGTCGGTCCGTCGTACCTGTCTGGCTACACAATCCAGTCTGACGTCCTGTCGACACAAAAAGGCCGGCGCCGACCGGACATCGGTCTGATCAACTCCGGTTACACAATGGATCTCCAGGGTAACCACCAGCGTATTCAGGTACAGTCCTGGGCCGCCGAGCTCCGAGTCGATGAGCGCATCCCATTCGCGTGGGAGTCGGACGTCTGGTACACACTCAAGCTGCGGGTCGACGTCGATGCTGACAGGGCCCTCATCCGCGGTAAAGTGTGGCCACGCGATGAAGCTGAACCAAATGACTGGACGGTAACAGTCGAGGACCCCGATCCAGTCCGTCAGGGAAGCCCCGGGATCATCGGCTACTCTCCAATCGACATCTACTACGACAACGTCAGCGTGATGGAGAACCAATGAATCGACAGGCGTTCATGTTTGTCTACGTACTGGTGGTAGCGTGTAGCAGCGCATTATCCGCTCAGGAAACTGCGATGTTTGGTAACACGCCGTCACGCAACATGGTTTCGGACGAGACCGGCATCGTCGCCGATTGGGACATAGCTAGTGGAACGAATGTACTCTGGTCACAACCGGTCGGATCACAGGCATATGGCGGGCCGGTCGTGGCAAACGGCCGGGTGTATGTCGGCACGAACAACGAGGGGCGTCGCGACCCCGCGATCGAAGGTGATCGAGGCGTCATGATGGCATTCGAGGCCACGACCGGTAACTTCCTTTGGCAAATGGTTCATCCAAAACTCTCAGCGGGTCGGGTCAACGATTGGCCACTCCAGGGCATCTGCTCGACCGCCTTTGTAGAGGGTAATCGCATCTACTACGTCTCGAACGAAGCGCACGTCGTGTGTCTCGACGCTGAGGGCTTCAAGGATGGCGAGAACGACGGGCCGTTCGCGGACGAGGTCGACACGGGCGACATGGCCGGCGACATCATCTGGTCGTACGATATGATCGGTGAACTCGACGTTTTCCCACATAATCTGGCGACTGGATCGCCACTCGTCGTTGGCGACGTCCTCTACACCGTCACCAGCAATGGAGTCGACGAAGGGCACGTCAACGTCCCGTCGCCGTTCTCACCGGAAATCATAGCGCTCGACAAAAACACCGGCGAACTATTGTGGGAGAACACCATCGTCGGTGAAGACGTTCTCCATGGGAGCTGGACGAATCCAGCATACGCCGAGATCAACGGCCGCGCTCAGGTTATTTTTCCTGGTGGCAACGGTATCATCTACAGCCTCGACGCCGAAACCGGTGAGCTGATTTGGGAGTTCGACTGCAATCCGAAAGACTCGGAGTGGATTCTCGGCGGCCGTGGCACACGCAACAACATCCTGTCGACGCCGGTTGTTTACGACAACAAGGTTTATATCGGGGTAGGGCAGGACCCGGAGCACGGCGAAGCACCAGGTCACTTCTTTGCGATCGACGCCACCGGCACCGGTGATGTAACCGATACCCACATGGTCTGGCATCGTGGTGGCGAGGATTTCTATCGCACCATGTCGACCACCGCAATTGCGGACGGCATCCTATACATCACTAGCCTCTCCGGTTTCCTCCACGCGCTCGATCCGCAGACCGGTGAGGAATTCTGGACGTACGACACGTTCGCCGCAGTCTGGGGCTCACCGTTCGTCGTCGACGGCAGGGTCTTTCTTGGCGACGAGGACGGGGACATCGCAGTCCTCCGTGCTGGCAATGAGATGGAGTTGCTCGGCGAGTACAACATGGGAGCCGCCGTCTACTGTACGCCGGTCGTTCGTGATGGTGTTCTATACATCTTGACGCGCAACCGTTTGTGGGCGCTCCAAGCTGGCGCCTCTTCACCACCCCTGGAGTAGGCGTCGACGGCAAAACCAGCAGACAGGACGACCTGGATTCAGTTCTACTCCCTAGCCTCAGGAAGCAATTCGGTTTCCGTACGCTCGCCGTCGCGGATGAACTCGACTAACGCAGGCTCGCCGACCTTCAGCACATCGAGTGCATACGTGTAGTCGTAAACGTTGGCAATCGTCTGACCGGCTAGACCCACAATAACGTCACCAGCCTGCAACCCGGCCACTTCGGCTGGTCCAGCCGCAACAACACCCGACAGCAGCAACCCTTCTACCTCCTGCGCGTAGTCGGGAATCGTACCGGTAAAGATACGCATGGTCGCCTGCCCGCCGCGCCGGACCTCCCGTTGGACCCTAATGAAGTCTGGCGCCTCGACGCGGTTTGCGAGTCGCGCAGCGACCATCGCGCCGAACTCACTGATTCGATCTAAATCAGGATAGTTGACTGTGTCGGCGTCGTCCGTCGGCCGGTGGTAGTCTTCGTGGCTACCGGTAAAAAAGGCGAGGCTCGGCACCTCGGCTGAGTTGATGCTCATGACGTCAGTCGGCAAGTACGGATCGTTGACATAGGCCAGGTCGAACCCCAACGGCTCGTTTAATTCCTCGACGAGATCGGGCCAGATCGAGCTCGTCCCGACAGCCTGCACTGTCAGCTTGTTCTCTCTTAACCGGCCGACCATGTCGAAGTTGAGATAAGCTGCAATCTGATCCATCGGCACTACGTCCTGATCGACGAATTCAGCCGAGCCGAGCAGCCCGAGCTCCTCGCCAGACCAGAACGCGAGAATCACACCGCGCTGCCGGTCGACCTGAGCCAGTTTCGCCCCCGCCGACAGGATGGCGGCGACGCCGGATGCATTATCGTCAGCACCGTTGTGGATCTCACCCGCCTCGTTAGCCCGTGCGAGCGAATCACTACCCTCACCGCGCCCAAGGTGGTCGTAATGGGCACCTAGCATGACATAGGGCTTCGCGATCCCCGTGATATCGGTCGGCGGTAGATAACCGACAACGTTGTAGCCTGTGCCCGCCTCCCTCTGGAGTACGGCGTCCAACGTCACTTGAACCGGGATCTCAAAGCCCGTCACATGGGGATTAGCTGTGTCGAGCGAAGCCTGGACCTCAGCGAGCGTTTTACCGGCCGCCGCGAGCAGCGCGTCCCCAACTTCACCGGTCACGGTCGCCGCCACAACACCGGAATCGCCGATCGCACTGTCGAACGTCATTGGCACGAGCTCACCAGCGTTTGGCGATCGTGGGCCCGTTATGACCACCAGACCCTTGGCGCCACGCTCACGCGCGGCAAACGCCTTGTAGCGCAGTCCCGCATGACGCGACAGAGTCGCACGGAGAGCTCCCTCGGTATCCTCTGGAAAGTACCGCAGCGCAACGACGATTTTGTCGGTAACGTCAAGCGTCGCGAAACTATCGTAACTAAAGTCATCGGTCTCGGGCACCGCCAGCCCGTAGCCAGCGAAGATCAGTGGCCCTTCTACCGAGCCGTTGTCCGAAAACGATAGCGCCCGGATGTCCTCCCCGGTCCACTGCTGTCTAGCCCCGCCATCAGGATTGACGGCTAGGGCCGTCCCGCCATCACTCACCCCAACTGTAAATGCGAAGGACTGCCGGAAGTCGGTTTGACCAGGTAAGGGCTTAGCACCAATCGCTTCGAGCTGGTCGATGATGTAGTCCGCAGCCTGCCGACTCCCGACCGATCCAGTCCGACGCCCTTCAAACGCGTCTGATGCGAGGGTTTCGACGAGTACTCGGGTATCGAGGTCGACCGGTAGCTGCTCACCGCAAGCAAGCTGCGTGGTGCCGAGTAGCACGAGTACGGTCAAACGCAGACGGTTAGATATCATCGGTTGGTCCTTCTGTCGAAGAGAGTGGACTCAGGGCAACCGCGCGACCCGCGAACCAAACCGCAACGAGCGAGAATCGGCACCCCACGCGAAGTCGTACGTCTCTGGATCCGAGGTGTAGAGCAGCTGACCAGTCCGTACGTCCACGACCTCGACCCAAGATGTGCCACCGTTCGACACAAGAAACGCTAACCCGGCTGCATCAGGCGCCCACAGCGGCCGCGACAGCGTCCGGCGATCGAACCCGTTAGCCGGACCCTCAGTATGACGCGTATCGACCAAGTGCATCGTCACGCTGAGATCGGCCGACAGAACCCATAGTCCGTCGGGTGCGACGACAGCGATCCGTTCACCGTCGGGTGACCACGCTGGGTCGCAGGTACCTGGGTCAGTTGCGATTTGGCGCGTGATGGTACCGTCAAAGACCCAGACACGCGTCGGAGGGATAAAGCGCGCAGCACGCTCAATCGCCAGACCTGACTCCTCGGCACAGATCGCTACGCGCGTTTTGTCTTTGTGCCAGGTGAAGTTGACTAGGCGTATAGCACCAGGTGGCACCGGCGGCGTCCCAGGATCCTCCGCAGGGACCACCTCACCATCCGGAGGCTGTTGATACGAGAGCCCGGTTACCTCCGTGTTAACGAACGCGGACACCAGCACAATGATACAGAGCGCACGTGCGCAACTCGTCTGCACAGCCTTCACTGTACCCGATACGCGTCGGACGACCAACCGCTCGCACGAGCATACGGAATAGTCACGTTCGTAACAACGGTGGCACTCGACCACCGATACATTCCGCTTCACTTAGTTGGAGTTACAGGTTAACGCGCGCGCCCTTGCTGGAACACTCGGTCGCACGCGCGTTGGAATCTCATGCTCAACTGGCGCGCCGCCTCTCCCGATAGATCGCCAAGGCGACGGCGCTCTGCTTGAAGCCGTTTTACTTCGTCGATCGCTTCGCGGCGCCTGGCCGCCTCGTCAACACGAACACCCATCGTGTTATTGGCCAGCTGCTCTCGCCACTTCTTGGCCAAGACCTCTACCGGCGACGTACCGACCTCATCAAGATCTGTAGCGGGAACGAGTATTTCCGCCCTCGTGCAGAGCTTCTCGAGCCGCTCTAGCTTGAGCGCCGGATCGAGATCAGTCCCGCGGAACTGATCCGCGTAAATTTCTACGAGGCGAGCAACCGCTTGACCGAACCGGGTGGCGAGCTTGCGTCGCACATCGTAAGGCACCTCCGGTGCCTGTCGCCACTTCTCCCGGATAGCACGCACCGTCTCGACCAGGTCTTCCGGCGCCTCGGACGCGGCGCCGTCACCGCTCGGGAGAAGCGCCTCAATTTCGACGCAGAGCGCCTCACGTGCCGCAATCTGCTGCTCGGCCGCTTCGCGTTCACCTTCCTTCAACCGATCGAACACGCGTTCGCTGGCTGCACGGAATCGCTGCCATACCACCTCTGACTGTGTCCGGCGGACCGGACCTACGGACTTCCATTCTCCTTGGGCTTTCTTAACCTCTACGACCGCTGTAGCCAGATCGCTCACGTCAGCCAAGGCTTCGACGCGGGCACATAGAGCTTCCTTCTGCTCCATATGCTGTGCCCACTGCTGCTTCCGCTGAATTAGGTCAGCTTTGCGGCGCGTGAAGAACCCACCACACGCTTTCCGAAAGCGATTCCAGAGCTCGTGCTGTTCCTTCCGTGGTGCCGGTCCAACCTCCTTCCAAATGGCCTGAAGTTCCGTGATCCGTTGAGCAGTCGTGATCCAGTTGGTCGATCCACTGAGTCGCTCCGCTTCTTCGACGAGCTGGCGCTTGCGCACGAGGTTGCGATTTCGTTCAGCCGTCTGTTTCTCAAAATACGCCTGGCAGCGCGGATATACAGCGTCGTGTGCCTGCTTGAACCGCTGCCACAGGACCTCGCCTCTATCCCTGGGAACGTCGGCTACCTTACTCCACCGATCCATGATGTTACGAAACTTCCCGGCAAGGCCAGCTTCATCTGCCTTAGAGCCGTCGCCGGCCTTCTCTCCCAATGCCTCCATCTCCCGACAAAGCTCCTCCTGCACGCCGAGATTCGCCCACCGCTGCCAGTCCGCGAAGTCACGTAACTCGCGCACCCGCCCCAGCAGTGCCGTATGGCCCTGCCGCAAGCGTCTGGTAATAGTGTCCCGGTCGCGGCGGGCCGGAAGTGGCGGAAGCGCGTCCAGCACCCGCCGCAGGGCACGCAATAAACGTTCGGCTTCAGCAAGACCCAGATCATCCTTGACCACCGCAGCGTCGATGCTGTCCGAGAACCTCTGAAGCCGCGTGAGATTTGTCTGGGCCTTGCGTTCTCGGGCCATCTCTGCCGCGTTTCCGAGGGCGCGGTGGCGTTTAGTAGCGGCTTCCTTACGCTGTTGAAGGTTCGCAACCGTTACGCCGTTCTCCGCGTCCCCGCTGGGCGATCCAGACTGGACAGTCTCCATCAACGAACACCACGTCTTTTCCAACTGTGACCAGCCGGCACGGACGGTTTCATGGTCGCCTGTAGCCACAAGCTGTTCGATCTCGGTGGTGAGCACATCGAGCTGTCGTACGCGCTCGTGCCGAACGACCCAAGCATTGTGTCTCTTCTCACACAACGTCGCAGCCTCTTCGAATCTCCGCACGAGAGCTGCGAGGTTGTCGTTCGCCACACGGCTATTTCCGTCGGCGGCGCGGGCCTTTATCAACGTTGCCCACTCCTCACGTACCTGGTTCAATTGCTCCACCGCCACCGGCCCGTTCAGTCGCTCCACCTGCTCGCAGAGAGCGACACATTCGGCTACCACAGCCGAGTGCTCAGCCTCACTACGCATCGCATCGGCCTTCGCTGCCTCAAGCGCTAGGAGTCGATCCTCAACCGCACGGCGTGCTACGGCGAACCGACCGCTCACGTCAGCGTCGATCGTCGCATCGATGGCCGCCCAACGTTCGACGGTCGCGTTGAGTGCACGCTGTCCGTGATTCAGATCTTCTACCGAGCTCAGGGCCTTAAGTGCAGCCAACAGCGGCTCCGGTTCCGCGATCGGGAGTTCTGGCGCCCTCGTCGCCACCGGTGCGTTCAACGCCGCCTTGGCTCGTCTCGCCACCACTTTCTGTTTCGACCTCCGAGCGATAGATTTAAGGAACTCCCTATCTATCTCACCATCGTCACCCATGAGTCGCTCGTAGGCGGCCATCGCTACAGTCTTGTCGTCTGCCTTGAGTGCCACACCAAGCAGATCCTCGTGACCAGTGATCCGAGAGAGCGCTTCGTGTGCGAGGGTAACGTTCTTTGCACGACGGGCAACCACCTCGAAGAACTTTGGATCGGTCAGCTTGGCCAGTGCGGCCCGACCGACAGACTCAGCGTGCGCGATGCGCGCGACGGCGGCCAGGTCACGCGCGTCCGACAGCACGGCTAGACCCGGTGCGGCACCGGCGACCTCTTTTGCACTGATTACAAGCTCTCGAACGACAGCCACCGCCTCAAGCTTGACCTCCTCGTCGTCCTCCGACTCGTTGCGCAGGAGATCGACAAGGCTCGCTTGATCAGTTAATCGGCTGACCGCTACACGCCGCACGCCTGGATCTTCGTCATGTCGGGCAATATCGAGCAACAGATCTTGAGCCTCGTCCGACAGCTCACGCACCGCCGTCAAGCGGACCGTAGGGTCTTCACTGCGCCACTCGGGTTGGGAGCGAAATTTGTCGAGGATCTTCATGAAAACAACGCTAGCTGGACAGTGCTTTACAGATTATGCATACTCGGGGCCGAGTTTCGTGGTGAATGAACGGCTCGAAATCTGGCGTTTTTGCAAGGTTCGTATCCCGATTGGTAGCTGGTCTTAGAGAGCCCCATCCTGAATGTTGGCTCTCTGATTCTATATGCTGGACAACCCTTTGAGCACGGTCAGCGGCCGCCAAGGAGCACAGCGGTTTATGCCCCTTCGCACATCGATGGAGGACTAACCGCGACACGCAGGTGTGGCGAAGTCAACTCTACGATACACAGCGTAGGGCACCGGCGGCCATCGTCAATGCGTACGTCGACACCCAGCGGGCCACTTTCAACCGAGTCCTCAGTCACCAGAGACACTGACCACACGCTGGCACGCATACAATACGATCTTGAGAGGGGCTCGTCGAATGAGGAGACTGAACACATGAATTCGATGATGACGCCAACTAGCGCCGTATGCTTAACCACAGTGCTGATGCTTACCGGCTGTAGCGGTGGTACCGAACCAGAAGAGACCGATCCAACGGCCGTCTCTGAACCGACCACCTCACCGCCTCCGTCTCAGTCGGCCCCGCCACCTGAGAACAACACCCGCGACGCCGCACCAGCCGCTACGGTGCCTGTTGAATCGCCAGACCCACCAGACCCACCGGAAAGTAATACCGCGGCGGCTCCACTGGAGACAGACACATCCGATGCCCTGGTCGGAGACGTCGTAGTAATGGAGACAAGTCTTGGCAATATGACGATCAAGTTGTTCCCAGACGAGGCCCCCATTTCGGTCGAGAACTTCCTGAGGTACGCCAACGATGGGTTCTTCGAAGATACAGTCTTCCACCGAGTGATCGAGACCTTTATGATCCAAGGTGGGGGACTGACCGCGGACCTGTCACCCAAGCGCGGGCGTGATCCGATCAAGAACGAGGCGACCAACGGCCTGAGCAATGAGCATTACACGGTCGCGATGGCCCGAACTAACGTCGTCGACAGTGCGACATCACAATTCTTCATCAACACGTCGAACAACGCGAGGAGCCTCGATCATCAAGGTCCGGACAACTACGGTTACGCGGTCTTCGGCCGTGTCACCGAGGGTACCGACGTCGTCGATAAGATCGCAACCGTTCCAACCCAACGTCAAGGCCCACACCAGGACGTTCCCGTCGAACCGGTCGTAATTACCTCGGTAACGATCAAGAACTAAAACCCCGAACTCGCAGTACGCGAAAGAGGCTTGACCTAAGACGTAAACCCTGAGACGGTGAGATTGCGTAGCGGCATCCTCAACAAGGCAACCAGCCACTGATAGGGCTAGCGAGGCACAATCATCATGTCGCGATTGAGCACGCCGTACTCGGCGCGCGCAGAATTCTTCGTCCCCGTGTCACAGAACACCCAGTGCGGCTCTGGCGAAAGATAAGCGGCAGGCACGGGTCGACCGTTTCGGCCAATATCAACCAATCCACACGATCCGGCGTCTCGGCCATTAGCCTTCCCGTCGTTACCGGTGTTCGCCTTGAAGCGATCGCGGCCGTCTCGCACAATGAGGAACAATAGGTAAGGCTCCCGTGTATGGAGATTCCACATCCTTCGTCTGTATCGGGTTCGATCGAGGAACATGTACTTGAGATCGTGACCGATCTCGTGGACGAACTCCGTGGCACCGGCCTACCGAGACGCGTCGGATCGAGAGACTCACTCGAGCGCGATCTCGGCATCAGCAGTCTGGAGCGCGTTGAGCTGCTTGTGCGTCTCGAACGGGCGTTCGGCGTGCGGCTCGGCGACACAGCCATGGCCGATGCCCTCACACCACACGACTTAGCAATCACGATCGAGAACGCTGACCCGAACGTCGTCGACGACCTACCGCGACTCCAAGTGGAAAGCACCGCGGCAACACCTGCACCTCCATCCGCCCGAACGATCGTCGAGGCACTAGCCTGGCACGCTGAACGGACACCAGACCGAATTTCGATCCATCTGCACAAGGACGAGGGGCAACAGCCACTGACCTACGGCTGGTTATGGCATCAGTCGAGCCGGGTGGCCGCGGGCCTCGTGGCCCGCGGCCTCCGACCTCGGGACACCGTAGCGATCATGCTGCGCACCGAGCCGGCGTTCTTTCCCTCGTTCTTTGGTACGCTCATGGCCAGCTGCGTACCGGTGCCGTTGTACCCCCCGTTTCGTACCGACCGGGTTGAAGAATATGCGCAACGACAGGTCGGGATCTTACGTAATGCCGACGCCCGTCTAATGATCACATTCGCCGAGATCGAACGGATCGCTGGACTTGTCGTCAACAGAGTGCCGTCGTTGGAAACGGTCGTCACTATGGATGTCCTCGCTGCTGACGCAACGTTTCGGCCGCGTCGGTTCACAGCAGGCGATCCCGCGTTGATCCAGTACACCTCAGGCAGCACAGGTCATCCGAAGGGAGTCCTGCTGTCACACGCTAACTTGCTAGCCAACATCCGCAGCATTCAACGAGCGCTGTCGATCGGATCAGACGACGTCGGTGTCAGCTGGCTACCCCTCTATCACGACATGGGACTGATCGGCGCGTGGCTCGGCACGATGTATTTCGGTACGCCGCTCGCACTCATGTCCCCGCTCGCCTTCCTCGCGCGGCCGGCACGCTGGCTGTGGGCACTCCATACGCATCGCGGCACGATGTCGCCAGCTCCCAATTTCGCCTACGACCTATGTGTCCACCGCGTAATTGACGATGAGATCGCTGGGCTCGATCTCAGTTCTGTCCGCGTGCTGCTCAACGGCTCCGAAACGGTAGTGCCCGACACACTTGAGCGGTTCAATCGCCGATTCGCACCATACGGGCTAAACGCAGGTGCCGTCGCTCCGGTCTATGGACTCGCCGAGTGTGCGGTCGGACTCGCGATGCCTCCCGTTGGACGATCACCACGATTCGATCGTGTCGCGCGCGGCGTGTTCGAGAAAAGAGGTCGCGCCGAACCAGCAACGCTCGATGACATCTCGGCACTCCGCTTCGTCTCGTGTGGACGAGCACTACCCGATCACGAGCTCCGCGTCGTAGATGACAACGGATCCATCGTGGGTGAACGCCACGAAGGCCACGTGCGGTTTCGGGGACCGTCGGCCACAGCCGGCTACTACCGGAACCCGGAAGCCACACGTGCGCTAGTCAGTGCGGACGGTTGGCTTGAAACTGGCGACCTCGGCTACATCGCCGATGGTGAATTATTTCTGACCGGTCGTCGCAAAGATCTGATCATCAAAGGGGGCCGCAATATACACCCGCACGAAGCTGAGGAGATCGTCGGGAATATTGATGGCGTGCGTAAGGGGTGCGTCGCTGCCTTCGGGGTGGCGGACCCGGACCGTGGGAGTGAACGCTTCGTCTTGGTCGCCGAGACACGAGCCACGGCCAGCGACGAACGTGAACAGATTCGATCAGAAATCATTAGCCGGTCAAGCGACATGCTTGGTCTGCCTCCGGACGTCGTCATCTTGAGCCCACCGGCGTCTATCCTGAAAACTTCGAGTGGAAAGATTCGGCGCGGCGCAACGCGCGACGAGTTTCTCGCCGGGCGGCTGACACGCGGGCGTCGGCCCGTCCTGATCCAATGGAGTCGACTTTTCACTCAGGCCGTCATCGGCGCGCTCGGCCACTGGACGGGATGGCTAGCGCGTGTTGTGTTCACCGCGTACGTCGTGACCGTGTTTCTAGTCACCGGCCTGGTCATCTGGAGTGCCATGGCGCTTGGACCACGCGGCCGCTGGGTCGATCGCTTGGTGGGACGCTGGACGCGAATTCTCTTTACACTGGCTGGTTGTCACGTCGAGGTGATCGGACTCGACCACCTGCGTGGCGTCGGACCAGTGGTGTTCGTCGGCAACCACACCAGCTATGCTGACCCGCCGCTCATGATAAGCGTGCTGCCTACACGGATCCGCTTCGCTGCCAAGGCTCGGCTCGCCACGTACCCCTTCCTCGGACTTGCGATCCGGAAGGCCGGTCACGTGACGATTGAAAAAGCCGACCAATCGAAGCTCGTCGAGAGCGCCAGCGACATTCTCGCGCCGCTTAGAGCTGGCGAGTCACTATTCGTGTTCCCGGAAGGGACGTTCGTCGCCGAGCCCGGTCTGTTACCGTTTCGCCTCGGTGCTTTTCGCGCCGCAGCGGACAGCGACTGTCCTGTCGTACCGGTGTCCATTCGAGGTATGCGCGACATCTTTCCGGCCGGAACCTGGCTGCTTCGGCCCGGCCGTGTAACGGTCACAATCGGTAAACCAATTCGGTCAAGGAACCAGGACTGGTCGGAGATGGTGCGGATGCGTGATGAAGCGCGGGCGGTGATCGCTCGGGAGACCGGAGAAGACTAAACGGAATGAGGACTGACAACAATCCGTCCGATAGCACATCCCGCGCGCAGATCGTCAAGTGCTGCCTGCACGGCCGAGAGTGGCCGCCGGTCGATCGGAATCGCCCGCACGTGACCGGACCGGACCAGAGTCATCAACGCCGCCATCTCGGGGAGGCTCCCGGTATACGAACCACGGATCGTGAGCTGCTTAAGCGGTAGTAAAGGCAGCGAGAGTTTGAGCCCACCACCGAACAACCCGACTACCACCAGCGTTCCGCCTGGTGCGAGCGCACCGACCCCGAAGGCAGATGACGCCGCTGACCCAACAAAATCGATCGCGGCAGCGACTCCACCACCGGTCAGCCGTCTGACCTGCTTCACGGCATCTGGTGCCGCCGGATTCACCGTCTCGTCGACGCCGTACGCCCGCACCGCGGCAAGGCGAGCATCGTCGACATCGGCAACGAGGAGTGACGAGCCTAAGAGCGCCTCTGCTAAGCTCAATGCCGCAAACCCAACTCCGCCAGCACCAATGATCAAGAGCTGCTGCGGGTCCCCGTGCTCACGCGACTTGGTTTTCGCCAACGCACTGTAAGCCGTCAACCCAGAGCACGCGTACGTGCAAGCCAGTGCGACATCGACCGAGCCATAGTCGAACAAGTAGCGCGAATGGGGTACCAATACGTGATCCGCAAACCCACCGGCGAGGATCACACCCAACGGTCTGGGTGTGGCACACACATGTTCATCGCCAAGCGTGCAGGTCTCGCAGTCGCCGCAACCGATCCACGGATACACGACTCGCCGATCGCCAACGGCTACATCCGTCGCGTCCGTGCCGGTGGCCACGACCGTGCCCGCGATCTCGTGACCAAGTGTGAGGGGGAGCTCTCGCCCCTTAGTGAGATCGAGCCGGTGCCCGTCACCGAGGTCGAAGTACCCGTCGTAGAGATGCAGGTCACTGTGACACACGCCGCTGGCATCGACTCTCAGTAGCACCTCATGGCATTCCGGCCGTGGATGCAACGTCTCGGCACGGTGGAGCGGCTGCGCGTAACCGGTTAATTGATAGCTGAGCACGAGATCAGGTTCATCGACCGGTTCGAGGGACGACATCGCCGTCGTTCAAATCTGCGGTGCCGTACACGAAGAAGTTAGCGGTGCCGCGAATCCTCTGTCGCCAACCGAGTGAGGTGAGCCGCACCGCGAGATCGTCCGGTTTATAGAAGATCTTCACGATCTCGAACTCGCGACCGTCTTGGAGCCGACGCCGACTCCTGGTCTCCGGCGCGTTGTTCGATGAGTGATAGAGCGCTGTCGACGCAGGATGGTAGCGGCTGTCGACGAAGAACACTCGGCCGCCTGGGGCCAAACACCGGCCGATGGTACTCCAGAACGGAATGAACCGCGACATCGGTACGTGCGACAGCCAAAAGCCAAAGAACACGAAGTCGTAACGCGCATCAGGCTCCCAGGTAAACAGGTCGGCGATCTGATACGCCACGCGTGGCGAGGCGACACGCTGCCGATTGAGTTCGATGACCTCTGGCGACGAATCAATAGCCGTTAGTTGGGTTGCCTGCGGGGCCAATTGCTCGGTCCAAAGCCCAGTTCCACACGCCAACTCGAGCACATGACCGACCGGGCGTGCTGCAGTCAACGCCGATCGAACCTCCTCTATCTCGTCGAACCAGTACCGAGTGTGGTCGGCACCCCCGTTGTAGCGGCCGCGCCGAAAGAACCAATCGTCGTACTCTGGCGCGCGTTCACGGTAGTACACGATCTGTTCCTGGATAAGCTGCGTGTCGTCCGCAACGTCGAAATCACGCAGCTTACGTCTCAAGGTTCTACCTTCCAGGTTTCGGACGATCCCAGTTCAGGATGTGTCGCCCTCACGCGCGAGTGCCTCAAGCGCGTCACCGGTCAGACGAAATACGGTCCAATCGTCCATCGGTACTGCG
>Ga0310342_100000173_pt1 | contig 32931 bp, 31 predicted proteins | sample S15DNA20500_MG_FD_206155 | JGI IMG/M metagenome (GOLD analysis project Ga0310342, IMG submission 206155) | Marine microbial communities from station ALOHA, North Pacific Subtropical Gyre - S1503-DNA-20-500_MG | ecosystem: Environmental > Aquatic > Marine > Oceanic | place: Pacific Ocean: North... | reverse complement strand
CGCAGCGAAGCGATCTTCTCCCTGCACTCCGCGCGGTGCCACGGTGTCGGACCCCAGGCATCTTCGGCGCGCAGCTGCGCCGGGTGGATCGGCGGCGGACGCGTGGGAAACGGCTGCGTGGGCGACAAGAACTCGCCGTCGACCGGGCCCTGGGGCACCGGGCGTTCCTCGACCGGGAAGAGCGGCTCGCCCGTGCGGCGGTCGAGAAAGAAGAGGTGACCCATCTTGGTGGCCTGCACCAGGGCGGGAACGATCTCGCCGTCGCGCGGGAAGTCGAAAAGCGCAGGCTGCGATGCGACGTCGTAGTCCCAGACGTCGTGGTGAACCGTCTGGAAGTGCCAGACCACGCTCCCCGTCTTGGCATCGAGCGCCACGATCGAACTCGAGTACTCGTCGAGATCATCGCGCTGGCCTCCATAGAAATCCGGCGACGTGTTGCCCGTGGGGACGAAGACGAGCGAAAGCTCCGGGTCCCCCGAAAGCGTCGTCCACGCGTTGGTCGTTCCGCGGCGGTACTGGACGCCGGCGGGCGGGGGCGGCGCGTCTTCCGGAACCGGGTCCCAGGCCCAGAGCTGCGCGCCGGAGCGCGCGTCGAAAGCGCGGACCACGCCGCCCGGCATGTCGGCTCGCCGGTTGTCGAGAACCATGGTCCCCGTCACGATGCGGTCATCGAGCACGAGCGGCGCCGAAGTGACGCCATATTCACCCGGCCGCACCTCGCCGACGCCGCCGCGAAGGTCCACGGCCCCGGCTTCGCCGAAGTCGGAGCAGGGCAGGCCGGTTTCGGCGTCGAGCGCGATGAGGCGGGCGTCGAGCGTTCCCGTGAAGATGCGCGTCGCGCAGACCGCATCGGGTTTCGCGCGAGCGTCGCGCCACACGGAGACGCCGCGGCAGTTGATGATGTACATGCCCGTGTGATCGACCTCCGGGTCATAGACCCAGCGCTCCTCGCCGGTCTCGGCGTCGAGCGAGATCACGCGGTTGAAGGGCGTACAGAAGACCAGGTTCTCGTCCACGAGAATCGGCGTCACCTGGAGCGCGCTCGGCATCTTCGCGCCTCCGGTTCCGTCGTCGAAGTCGCCGGAGTGATAGGTCCAGGCGATCTCGAGGTCATCCACATTGTCGCGGTCGACCTGGGTCAGCGGCGAGTACCGCGTTGCACGCGCGTCGCCTCCGTAGGCTGGCCAGCCCGCGATCGGCCCCCCCGGCTCGAGCTCGGACGCCCCACAACCGAGCACCAGGGCAACAGCGAGAAAAACCGGTGTTCGAATCGCTGTGTTCATGCCTCGCAGCTTACAACGAGAGCCGGTCGAGTTCGGCGAGTACTTCCGGCGTGGGTGGGTAATCCTCGGTGCGCTGCGAACGGTGGAGGTAACGGACGACCCCCTGGCTGTCGAGAATCGCAACGCCACCGAGCTGCTTGACGTCGCTGTGTTCGAGACGGGCGCCCGCCAGGTTCGCGTTTCGGATGCGGCTCCAGGCGAGGGCGGGGGCCTCGAGAAAGGGCTTCACGAGCATGCTCCACCAATCGGAGCGCCCGAGTCCGAAGCCGCGGTACGCCTTCCGGCCCGGATCGCCCAGGCAGGCGAACTCGGCCTGGGCCATGCGCCCGTAGCGGGCCGCCTCGTCCCCCGTTGCCTGCCCTACGGCGGCGACGCGGACGCCGCGCCGCCGGAACTCCGCGACATGACCCTGCACCTCGACCAGGCGCTCGCGGCAGATCGGTCAGCCGAAGTGGCGCAGGAAGACGAGGACGAGCGGTCCCTCGTCCCAGAGCCCGGACAGGCGGACCTCGCGGTCGCCTTCGCCGAGGAGGACGACGTCCGGTGCCCGTTCGCCGATGGCCAGGTCCACGGCGCACGAGGGTAGCATCAACCCGAAAAGCCGAGGAAGAGCGTACCCGCAAAGGCGACGAGCCAGCCGCAGAACGCTGCGCGCACGGCGTGCGCCGAACGCGCCGCGAGCCACGCATCGACGGCCGAATAGCCGGCGGCGAAAGCCAGCGCAAGGGGCGCCGTCAGCAACAAGAGGTACGGCGCCTTCGCCTGCGCAAAGAACGCGAGTTCGTAGGTCAAGGTCACGAAGGCGAGCGTCGCGGCCCAACCGGCGGTGGCCAGGAAGCCCACAGCGAGCCGCCAGCGCGCGGGACCCGCGCCGAGCGCCTGGCGCAGCAGGGCGCCGATTCCGAGCAGAAGCAGGACCGTGGCGGGAATCGCGAGCCAGTAGCCCGCAGTCATGAAATCGTAGTTCCAGAACGGATGCCGGTACCACGGGTCGGTGACGCCACCCGCGAAGCCGTCGCCCCAGAAGGTCGAGAAGAACGCATCCGCGAAGGAGCGGAATCCCGACAGGTAGGGATGCACCAGTGACTCGCCGAAGCCCAGGTAGTAGGCGGGGGTGTGGAAGCCCGGCTGCTGCCACCAGCGCTGGTCCGCGCCCGGAAGGTTCCAGTTGCCGAGGACCGGCGTGCCGGTGAGGAGCCACGTGCGCGCGTAGAACCAGCCCGCGAGCACGAGGAAGACGCCGGCGAAACCGGCGAGCCGTGCGAAGGCACGGCGCGGCGGGCCGTCCTCGATGCGGACGAGCTTCCAGGCGAGGAACCCGAACGCGACGGGAAGCGTCACGAGCACCGTGAACTTCGTGAGGGCAGCCGCGGCCAGCAGCCCCGCTGCCAGCGCCACCCCGGGCCAGCGCGCGCGCTCGGCGAGGAGCAGCGCCACCAGCGCGACCAGGCCGGCCCCGGCGAGAGCGGCGTGGAGCGCCTCGTTCGAGAAGTAGGCGGCGCTGTAGAGGTTCATCGGGAGAACGGCTGCGAAGAGCGCCGCGAGTCCGGCCCGTTCGGGCGCCTCGGGGAACAGGCGGCGCGCGAGCCACCACGCAACCCACACAGTGACGAGACCCGCGAGCAGCGGCAGCGCCTTCAATCCGGCGTCGCCCAGCCCGAGGCGCTGCACGCCCGCCGCGAGCGCGTAGAAGAGCGGCGGGTGGTAGGTCGACCATCCTTCGGCCGGCGCCGGCAGCTGTCCCGTCGCCAGGAGTTGCTCGACATAGGCCACGTGATGGCGCGCATCGAAACCGACCTGCAGCGGGATGCGCAGCACGCGCGCGGCCAGCGGACCGAGCCACGCCACCGTCGCGAGCAGCGGCACCGCAAGCGCCACGCCCGCACCCGCCCGCCCGCCGAAGCGCCGACGCACGAGCCAGAAGCCGAGTGCCCCCGCGGCGAAGAGCCCGAGGAGCGTGTCCAACTCGCGCGCGACGGCCTCCCGCGGCGTCTCGACCCCGAACGAGCGCGGGTTGGGCCGCGTGTCGTCGGCCCGGATCGCCGGGGCGGCGGCGCCCCCCGCAACACTCGCCGACCATTCCAACGGCGGGACTCGGGTCCCGATGGGCGGCGTTACGCCGACGCTCGTAAGCGCGAGGAGCCCCGGGCCGTGGGGGTTGCGCACGTCGACCCGCACCGCCAGCGGAACTCCCGGTCGGAGCCCCGCCAAGGGCACCGAACCCGACGCGTGACCCCGGCCCGCCGGTGGCGCGAAGCGCGCCACTGCGACCCCGTCGATCGAGACGCGGGCCTCGCCCAGGGTGCGCACGCGGAGCTCCGATCCCGGCGCGAACGTCTCGGGGTCGAATTGCGCCTCGAAGCGCGTGACGGGCACCTCGACCTCGCCCCACTGCTGGAGATCGGCCGAAACCGGGAGTGGCGCCATGATCCACGGCGCGCGCGAGGGAACGACCCAGGGCACCGCGTCCGCGAATCCGCAGCGCAGCATCACCGCGGCGAGCGGCACCAGCAGGATCGCGGCCGCCGCCGCCCACTCCAGCGGCCGTGCACCCCCCGCCCCGTTCGATCCGGTCCGCGGCACCGAGGCCGAGCGTAGCTGAGTCGGCCGTCGTTCAGGCCGATCGGCCGGGCTATCCTCCGCGGCTCCAGAGATCACGATGCGCAGCACACTCGCCGCCCCGCTCGCCCTTGCCCTTCTCACCGGACTCGGCCCGGCGACAGCCGAGGAGATCCTGGTCGACGGCATCGCGGCCCAGGTCGGGGCCGACATCGTCCTGATCTCCGAGGTGATGGAACTCGTCGGCGCCCGGGAGCAGATGATGCGCTCCGAGGGCGCCTCGGCAGCCGACATCGCTCTCGTGCGTTCCGACGCCCTCGAGGCCGTGATCGAGTCGCGCCTCATCGAGCGCATGGTCCAAGACGCAGATCTCGGGGCCACCGACGCCGAGGTAGACGCCACGATCGAAGCGATCGCCCGCGAGAACAACCTCAGCATCACCGAGATGCAGCGCAGCGTGACGTCGCAACAAATGGAATGGGCGGAGTACCGCAAACAGATCCAGAGCGAACTCGAGCGCCGCAAGGTCATAAACGCCGTCGTGGGGTCGAAGATCACGGTGGAAGATGACGAGGTCGAGGCGCTTTACCGCGAGCGGCACGCCGACCAGCCGGAAACAGGCACCGAGGTCCACCTGCTCCAGATCCTCGTCCCGGCCGGCGCGGAGGGCGGCTTGTCAGTCGCCGAGGCGTGCCAGCTGACCCACAAGGCGCGGAAGCGGATCGCGAACGGGGAGCCCTTCTCGGATGTCGCGTCCCGGTACTCCGTCGTCGCCTTGCAGACCGGAGGGGACCTGGGCTGGGTCCACATCGACTCCGTCGCGGGCTGGATGGTCGATATGATCGAGCCGCTCGAGCCGGGGCAGCTGAGCGCGGTCCACGAGCTTCCGATCGGCTGCACCTTCGTGCAACTCGTCGAACGCAAGCAATGGCGCCCGGTCAGCATGGAAGAGGTCAACGCGAAACTCCAGCAGCAGATCTACGAGCGCAAGCTCATGGAGGAATACCGCGACTGGATGGAGCAGCTTCGAAAGCGGACCTTCATCGAGCGCCGCGGCTATTTCGCCGAGGCGGCTCGCTTCCGAAAGCAACACGGGACGAGCGACTTCGAGGCGGGACTCTCGGGGCACAGCGTGCTCGGCGGCGCGCCGGGGGCCGAAGCCCCGCAGTGAGCACCGGCGTCCCCTCGCCCGAAGCGATCATCGTGCGCGGGGCCCGGGAGCACAATCTCCGCGACATCGAGGTCCGCATTCCCCGGGACCGCCTGGTGGTGGTCACAGGCCTCTCGGGCTCGGGGAAGTCCTCGCTCGCGTTCGACACCCTCTACGCCGAAGGCCAGCGTCGCTACGTCGAGTCGCTGTCGGCCTACGCACGGCAGTTCCTGGACCAGATGAGCAAGCCCGACGTCGACTCCATCGACGGACTCTCGCCGGCGATCGCGATCGCGCAAAAGACGCTGGGACGCAGTCCGCGCTCGACGGTCGGCACCATCACGGAGATCTCGGACTACCTGCGCCTGCTCTTTGCCCGGGCGGGGGACCCGCACTGCCCGCGCTGCGGTCGGCCCATCGCGAGCCAGACGGTTCAGCAGATGACCGACCGCGTACTCGCGCTCGGCGAGGGAACGCGCCTCCAGCTGCTCGCCCCCGTGGTGCGCGACCGCAAAGGCTCCTACGGCAAGGAACTCGAGCAACTGCGGCGCCGGGGATACGTTCGGGCGCGCGTGGACGGGGAACTGCGCGACCTGGCCGATGAGATCTCGCTGCGGCGCTCGGAGCGCCACACGATCGAGGTGGTCGTGGACCGCCTCGTCGCCAAGGAGTCCGTGCGCGGACGGATCACGGAGTCGATCGAGGCAGCGCTTCGCCTGGCCGGCGGGCTCGTGATCCTCGATGTGGGCCCGGGGCGAGAGGAGATGCTGCTCTCCGAGCGAAGCGCCTGCGCGAAATGCGGCGTCTCGCTGCCCGAGATCGCCCCCCGGCTCTTCTCGTTCAACAGCCCGCACGGCGCGTGCCCCGACTGCGGCGGGCTCGGCACGCGCGAGGAGTTCGACCCGGCGCTCGTGGTGCCCGACGGCTCCCTCTCGCTGCGCGGCGGCGCGGTCGCACCCTGGAGCGGGCGCGCCGCTCCGCGCTACTACGCAAAGCTGCTCGATGCGCTCGCCGAGCGTTACGCGCTCGACCCCGACCTCGCCTGGGAGAGGCTCCCGGCGCGGGCGTGGCGCGGCATTCTCGAGGGCGGCGTCACGCTCGACCTCGACGTGGCGCGGGGCGGCAAGCGCGAGCGCTACCGGCGCAAGTGGGACGGCGTTCTCGGCGAGCTGGCGCGCCGCTACGAAAGCGGCGGCGAGGCGGAGCGCCAGCGCCTCGCCCGCTACCGCAGTCCGCGACCGTGCCCCGGGTGCAACGGCTCGCGGCTGCGCCCCGAGGCGCGCAGCGTGCAGCTATGCGGAGAATCGATCGCCGCGGTGAACGCCCTGACCGTGGCGCAGGCGGGCGCCTGGATGGACGGGCTCTCCCTGCGCGACGGTCAGCGCCAGATCGCCGACCGGGTGCTCCACGAAATCCGCGACCGGCTGCGCTTTCTCGAAGACGTGGGCCTCGGCTACCTGACGCTCGAACGCTCCAGCGCCACGCTCTCCGGGGGTGAGGCCCAGCGCATCCGGCTGGCCACGCAGGTGGGCGCTTCGCTGGTGGGCGTGCTCTACATCCTCGACGAACCATCGATCGGCCTGCACCCGCGAGACAACCGACGGCTGCTCGACAGCCTCGAGCGCCTGCGCGACGCGGGCAACAGCGTGATCGTGGTCGAGCACGACGAGGAGACGATCCGCAGCGCGGATTTCGTGATCGACATGGGTCCGGGCGCGGGAATTCACGGAGGCGAGATCGTGGCCCGGGGCCCGCCCGAGGCCATCGCGCGCGACCCCAACTCGCTGACGGGGGCCTACCTTTCGGGGCGCCGCGCCATCGCGGTTCCAAAGCGACGCCGGCCGCCCGGGCGGCGCGCCATCGTCGTCACCGGCTGCCGAGAACACAACCTGAAAGACGTGACGCTTCGCGTACCGCTGGGAGTGCTCACGCTGGTGACGGGAGTCAGTGGCTCCGGAAAATCGACGCTGGTGAACGACACGTTGCACCGCGTGCTGGCGGTTCGCCTGCACGGTGCGCTCACGCCGCCGGGCCGCTTCGCGCGCATCGCAGGGGTCGACGAGCTGGACAAGGTCGTCGCCGTCGACCAGGCGCCGATCGGGCGCACGCCGCGCAGCAACCCCGCCACCTACGCCGGCGTGTTCGGCGCCATCCGAAAACTCTTCAGCCAGGTCCCCGAAGCGCGGGTGCGCGGCTACGGGCCCGGGCGGTTCTCGTTCAACGTAAAGGGCGGGCGCTGCGAGACCTGCCAGGGCGACGGCGTCTTCCGGGTGGAGATGCACTTCCTGCCCGACGTCTTCGTGACCTGCGAGGTCTGCCGCGGCCACCGCTACAACCGGGAGACGCTCGAGATCGCCTACAAGGGTCGCACCATCGCCGACGTGCTGGAGATGACCGTCGAGGAGGCGCTCGGTTTCTTCGAAAGCGTTCCGCCGATCCGGCGCATCCTCGACACGCTCCACGACGTGGGGCTCGGCTACCTCCACCTGGGCCAGCCGGCGACGACGCTCTCGGGCGGCGAGGCCCAACGGATCAAGCTCGCCAAGGAACTCTCGCGCCGCGGCACCGGGAAGAGCCTCTACCTGCTCGACGAGCCGACGACCGGCCTGCACTTCGCCGACGTCGAAAAGCTCCTCGAAGTATTGAACCGGCTCGTCGATCTGGGAAACACCGTGGTCGTGATCGAGCATCACCCCGACGTGGTGAAGACGGCGGACCACGTAATCGACCTGGGACCGGAGGGCGGGGAGAAGGGCGGCGAGATCGTCGTCGAAGGCACGCCCGAAGAAGTGGCCCAGCACCCGGTCTCCCACACCGGCCGGGCCCTGGCCCCGCTCCTGTTCGAATAGCGCGCCCGGCCCGGAGAGCCCCGGGCGTTGACAGCGGAAAGTCCAGCCCGGAAGCTCTGGGCCATGGCCCTCTCCTCCCCCATCGACGCCGAGGCGCTCGCCTGGGTCGAAGCGTGGAAGCCCTGTCTCGACGAGCACGCCTACGCGGTCACGCGCATCGAGGGCGAAATCCCGCGCGAGATCCACGGAACGCTCTACCGCAACGGACCCTCCCAGCGGATCCTGCCGAGGCAGGGGTACGAAGCGCTCCACCTCTTCGACGGCAACGCCCTGGTTCACGCCTTCCGTTTCGAAGACGGCAACGTCCACTACACGGGACGCTACGCGCGGGACGCTCGCTTCGTCTACGAGCAGGAGCACGGCACAGACGGGCTCGGCTTCGTGAACCTTCCCGCCGAGCGAGAGGACGTCGCAGTCGGCTTCTCACCGAACACGAACGTCGTGTGGCACGGTGGAAAGCTCCTCGCCCTGGTGGAGGCCGACTTCCCCTTCGAGCTGGATCCGCGGACGCTCGAGTCGCGGGGCACCCATCTCCTGCGCAAGGAAATGCTCGGCATGAGCACGACCGCCCATCCGAAGATCGACGGGCGCACCGGACAGATGTTGATCCACGGCTATCAGCCCATCGAACCCTACGTGCAGCTCTACGTCGTCGAACCCGACGGGACATGCTCCAGCGCAGAGCCGGTGGAGACACCCTACGCGGTGATGATGCACGACTTCGCCATCACCGAGCACCACGTGGTGCTGCCGCTGTGCCCCCTCACGTGGGATCTCGAGCGGGGCAGCTGCCTGCGCGACTGGCTGCGCTGGGAGCCCGAAAAGGGACTCCGCTTCGGCGTTCGCGAGCGCACGGCCGGCAGCCCGGTGCGCTGGTTCCAAGCGCCGAGCCCCGGCTTCCTGTTCCACCCCGGTAACGCCTACGAGAAGGACGGGAAGATCTGGATGGACGCCTGCACCTACCCGGACGTCAACGCTCTGCTCGAGCAGCTCGCGGTCTACCGGTCCGGGCGCCTGGTGAGCAACGCCGGCGCCCACCTGGTCCTCTACGAACTCGACCTTGCAAGCGGCAGCTGCAAGGAGACCCGGCTCGACGACCGCGTGGTGGAGTTCCCGCGCCTCGACGACCGGCTCATCGGGTACGAGAGCCGCTTCGGCTATGCGCTGATGGGCGAAGACGGCTTCATCGGACCCCGCGCCAACAGGATCGCCCGCTACGACCGCACCGGGGGCGCGGGCACCTTCCACGAGTTCGGGCCGACGCAATATCCGGGCGAGCCGGTCTTCGTGCCGCGTACGTCCGACGCGTCCGAAGACGACGGCTTCGTGCTCAGCGTCGTCTACGACGGGGAAACCGGAAAGAGCTACGTCGCGGTGCTCGATGCCCAGAACCTGACCGGAGAGCCACTCGCGCGCGCTCACCTGGAGCACCGCGTGCCGCTCGGCTTCCACGGGAACTTCGCCGCCGGGGTGGTGTAGTACGCGGGCGCACACTCTATCCCGACGGCGCGGCGCTAACATCGTCCCATGGTCGAGCCGCTCTCGCGCGTGGCACACGTCATCGTCGGTGCGCTGTCTTTCGTGCTCTTCGCGATCCTCGGGGCCCTGCTGACCCTGCTGGTATTTCCATTCCTCTACCTGCTCCCGTCCACGCGCCCGGTGCGCGAGGTGCGCGCGCAGCGGGTCCTTCATTGGACGTTTCGCACCTACCGGGCCGCCATGACCGTCACCCGCGGCATCTCGGTCGAAGTCCCGGGGGAGGAGCGGCTCAGAGCGCCCGGGCCACACTTGCTGATCGCGAACCACCCCACGCTGCTCGACGTCGTGATCCTCGGCTCCCTGATGCCCCAACTCGACTGCGTCGCGAAGCGCGCCGCCTGGTCGAATCCCTTCATGTTCGGCGTGATCCGGGCCACCGGCTACCTGCCGAACGATCCCGGACCCTCACTCGTCGAAGCGTGCACGGCGCGGCTCCAGGCAGGACGGTCGCTGCTGATCTTTCCCGAGGGAACGCGTTCGCCGGTGGGCGGCCTGCAACCCTTCCGGCGTGGGGCGGCCCACGTGGCGCTGCGAGCCGGCGCACCGATCCTTCCGATCTGCATCCGCTGCACCCCTCCGGCTCTCGGAAAGGGGAGACGCTGGTGGAATATGCCCACCGAAACCCTCCGTTACACCCTCGAGGTGGGGGACCCGATCGACGCGGCGCTACTCGCGCCGCGCGACGGAGCGCGCGGTGCCGCCGTCCGCCGCGTGACCGCGGCGCTTCGTGACTTCTACTTGAAAAAGCTGCACTATACCGAGCGCTGAGGGGAGCCGGGATGCAGTCCAAGGAAGAGATCTTCGGCTGGGTCGCCGACGTGTTGACGCACGAGTTCGAATTCAGTGCAGACGACCTGGTTCTGGAAACACGCCTGATCGACGATCTCGACCTCGACAGCATCGACGCCGTCGACATGGCCGTCCGCCTCGAGGAAAAGACGGGCTTCCGCTTCGCGGAAGAGGAACTGCGGTCAGTCAAGACGATCCAGGATGTCGTCGACCTGATCCATGGCCACCAATAGCCGTCCCGCGGGCGACGGCGACTCCTCGAACCGCTGGACCCGGATCACGGAACGCGGGACGCTCCTGGGCATGCGCGTCACCGTGTGGTGCTACCGCAATTTCGGGCGCCGCGTGTGTCTCGCCCTGGCCCACGTCGTCGTCACCTACTTCTTCCTCACCGACGGGGCCGGCCGCAAGGCCTCCCGGGCCTACCTCGCGCGGGTCTGGCGCGACCCGCGCGGTCGCCGGGTGCTCGGGCATCGACCCGGCACGTGGCAGAGCTTCCTGCACTACCGGGCCTTTGCCCTCGCGATCGTCGATCGCCTCGCAATCTGGTCCGGAGCGCTCGGCGAAATCGAATTCGACGCGCACGGCATCGAACTCGTGGACCGGCTGACCGCGGAGGGACACGGTGCCCTCGTGATCGGCGCTCACCTGGGAAGCTTCGACGCCATGCGCCTGCTCGCCGAGCGCACGAACACCGTGGTGAACGTGTTGATGTTCACCGCCCACGCGCAGCGGATCAACCGGATCTTTCGAGAACTATCCCCCGACGCCGGGGCCCGCGTGATCGCGGTCGAGCCCGGATCCGTCCACAGCGTGTTCGAGATCCGAGCGTGCCTGGCTCGGGGAGAAGTCGTGGCGATCCTCGGCGACCGCGTGGAGGCCGGTGACCGCGGGCGCACGAGCCGGGTTCCCTTTCTGGGAGATCCCGTCGAACTGCCCCAGGCTCCCTTCCTCCTGGCTGACCTCCTCGGCTATCCGGTGTTCCTGATGCTGGCGCTCCGCATCCGAACGGGCCGCTACACGGTGCACACCGAGAAGCTCGCCGATCGGGTGCGGCTGCCCCAGAACGCCCGCGAGAAAGGCGCCTCCGAACTCTTGACAACCTACGCCGCTCGACTCGAAAATTACTGCCTGGAGGCTCCCTATCAGTGGTTCAACTTCTTCGACTACTGGGGCGACGCCCGCTCCCCCTGACCCGCCGATGACCCGGCGCGTCGTCGTGACCGGCATGGCCGGTCTGACATCCGTTGGACTCGAATGGACCGACATCCGCGCTGCCCTGCGAGCGGGACGCTCCGGCGTGCGAAGCCTGCCCGAGTGGTCCGAGATCGACGGCCTCACCTGCCGGCTCGGCGCGCCGGTCCGCAACTTCTCGACCCCGGAGCACTACCCGCGCAAGAGCCTCCGCTCCATGGGACGCGTGGCCGTGCTCGCCACGCGCGCGGTGGAGCTCGCTCTCGAGGAAGCCCGCCTTCGCAACGACCCGATCCTGCGCTCGGGAAGGCTCGGCGTCAGCTACGGATCGAACTCGGGCAGCCCGCCGGCGATGGCCGCCTACACCGGACGGCTCCACGGAAGCGGAACGCTGCGTGGCATCGCCGCCAGCGAGTACCTCAAGTTCATGAGCCACAGCTGCGCCGCCAACGTGGCGTCCTTTTTCGGCGTCCGGGGCCGCGTCATCCCGACCTCGAGCGCCTGCACCTCCGGGAGCCAGGGCATCGGCTACGCCTACGAAGCCATTCGTTTCGGCCAGCAGGACGTGATGCTCGCGGGAGGGGCCGACGAACTCGACGTGATGGACGTCGCGGTGTTCGACCTGCTCTACGCGGCGTCGACCCGCAACGAAACACCGGAGCAGACGCCGCGACCCTTCGACGCCGACCGCGACGGTCTCGTCGTCGGAGAGGGCGCCGGCTGTCTCGTGCTGGAGGAGCTCGAACACGCGCGCTCGCGGGGCGCACGGATCCACGCCGAGGTGATCGGCTACGCGACCAACTGCGACGGTCGTCACATGACAAACCCCGACCCCGACGGGATGGGAACGGTGATGCGCCTGGGGCTGGCGGACGCCGGGGTCGAGGCCCACGAAGTCGATTACGTCAGCGCCCACGCGACCGGCACGACGGCCGGCGACATCGCCGAGAGCGCGGCGACCCACGCCGTCTTCGGAGACCGCGTTCCCGTGAGCTCCCTCAAGGGTCACCTGGGTCACACGCTCGGCGCGTGCGGCGTGCTCGAGGCCTGGATCACGATCGAGATGTCCCGCGAGGGCTGGCTCGCACCCACGCTGAATCTCGAGCGGCCGGACCCGGCCTGCGCACCGCTCGACTACGTCCAGGAGAAGCCGCGGCTGGCGGAGGTGCGCATCGCGATGAGCAACAACTTCGCCTTCGGCGGCATCAACACTTCGCTCCTGTTCCGACGCTGGGACGACTGAGCCGCGCCTCCTCGTACGCCAGCGAGCGCCTGCCGTTCTCGGTCTTTTCCGCCGGAAACCACTTCGCGAAGATCCGGTCCGAGAACCCGTCGCGGTAGTAACGGAACCAGAGCTTTCGGAAGACGAATTCGCCCGCCAGCAGCGCTCCCATCAGGAGATAGAAGACGAGCCCCGCGTAGAGCGTCCACCACTCGAGGGGCGCCCACAGCGCGAGGGCGCCCACGCAGAGGGAGTTGGCCAACAGGAAAAAGCACCAGACCTGCGTGACCGTCCGACAGTACGGAACGCAGAAGTCCGGCAGGTCGACCTCCACGATGCGCGCAAAGCGTTCGATCATCGGCATCCCGCCGCGCAAGGTCGCTGCGAACGTCCAGAAGAGATAGAGGCTCACGAGCATGGGAACGAAGAGGAGTAGCGTCCCGCTTCCCGTAATCACGGCGAGCAGCACGAGAAGAACGACCGGGAGGTGCTGCCGCGCCAGGTCCCGCAACTCGACCGCGGAGCCGCGTCCTCGCACGAACAAAGCGACGCCATAGAGACCGATCAGCAAGACGCCGAGCGCCCGTGTACCGAGGTGTGTGTACGCCAGCCAGACGATGAGAGGAAAGGCGAGGAAGAAGAGGGCCTGAACCGCTCCCGCGGCCAGTCGCCGAGCGTCGAGGCCGGGCTCCGCTCCGTCCATACTGGGACGACGGTACCCACTAGCCGCAGCGTAGACAAATGCGGCGGCACGCGTTGTAATCCGGGCGATGTCGCAAGATCGCATCCGCACGGTGGCCGTGGTGGGCGACGGACCGGCAGGTACGACGCTCGCGACGCTCCTGGCGCGTGCGGGCCTGCACGTCGCGCTCTTCTCTCGCGGACGGCCGAACGCGCTCGTCGTCGGGGAATCGCTGGTCCCGGCGGTGATTCCCCTGCTCCGCGAGCTCGGCGTCGAAGACGAAGTGCGCAGATACTCGACACTCAAACCCGGCGCCACGTTCGTGCTGGGGCCGGGACACTCGTTCGAGATCGACTTCGCGACCTCGTGCACCCGGGTGCCCGGCTACGCGTACAACGTCCCTCGGGATCGATTCGACGCGACGCTTCTCGCCGAGTGTGAAAAAAGTGGTGTGCGCGTAGTGAAGGTCGCGGCGCGTGTGGCGCGGGACAGCGGCGACCGCGTCCGACTCCGGGAGGAGACGCTCGCCGCAGCCGGCTTCGAAGCGCAGCCCGACCTGGTGGTGGACGCCAGCGGCCGGGCGCGGCTCGTGGCACGCCTCCTGGGGCTGCCCACCCATCCGGGCAAGCGGCGCGACACGGCGCTCTTCTCGCACTGCGAAGGCGTCCCGCTCGACCGCGACGGACACGTGCACTCGGACCGCCTCGAACAGGGTTGGTGCTGGCGGATCCCGCTTCCGGGCCGCGTCTCCGTGGGCGTGGTCGCCCCCCCCGGCGTGCTCGCCACGCGGGGCGAGACGCCCGAAGCACAATTCGACGCCGTCCTGTGCGGCGATCCCTACCTGCGAAGCCTCGCTCCCGATGCGCGCCGGATCGCGCCCGTGGTGCGTTACACCAACTACGAGCTGTCGACGCTGCGAGGCGTCGGGACGAACTGGGCGCTGGTCGGAGACGCTTTCGGCTTCATCGATCCCGTGTTCTCGAGCGGCCTCTACCTGGCGATGCACTCCGCGCGGATCCTGGCACGGGCGGTTCTCTCCGGCGGCAGGCACGCCCTGAGCCGCTACGAGGCCCGTCACCTGCGCCACCTCTCGGCCTGGCGCACCGCCATCGGATACTTCTACGACGGCCGGTTCTTCGCCCTGCTCCAAATGCGCGACCGGTCGGAAAGATCCCGTTTCGGGCGCCTGGTGAATCCCCACCTCGCCCGTCACCTGCCCCGCGTCTTCACCGGAGAGGCGAGCGCGGGGCGCTACGACCCGTGGCTGCTCGCCGCGTTGGCGCGCGCGGCCCGGCGCGAGCCGGGCGTGGACTCGTTCGGGATCCGCGACGCCTAGCCATCGGAGCCCTCGGCCTTGTGCCAGACCCAGGTGCGCACCCCGGCGCCCAGGGCGAGGTCTTCTTCTCCCGAGAGGTGCCAGCGAAGGAACTCGGCCGCGTCGGGCCACGGTCGGCTCGCAACGTTGCCGGTCTCGGACACCAGCTCGAAACCGATTCCGGGACCGGGCCGGTTCGAGAGCAGGAGCGCCAGCGCGTAGGCGCAGCGCGCCTCCTCGACCAGCGGCGCGAACGTGTCCGAGAGCGGCGCGTCACCCACCACCAGGAGGACGGGGCGGTCCGGATCGCGCTCGAGAAAAGTGAGCGCCTCGAGAAATCCGCAGCCAAAGGTCTCTTCCCGGGCCGAGATGGAGCTCGAACCGTTGCGGTTCGCCGCCGCGATCGAGAACAGTCCCGCCTGGGCATTGTGCACCGTGTGGCTGAACCGCGTCGGCGAGAGCGGCTCGCGCCGGGCGAGACGCTCGAACAGGTCGACCGACTCGTTGATGTTCCCGTGGCGGGACGCGAAGACCAGCGCTGCGCGCGACCGCTGCTCCTCGTCGCAGCACTCGAACGCCGCAGTGAGCATCATGCGCGCGAGGGGGCTACAGCGGCGGCGGAGCATCGCCGGGAGAAACCGCGCCTCGGGAACTCCCTCCTCTTCGAGCGCGTTCGGATTTGCGCACCAGTCCTGCCACGCCTGCGCATCCTCGCGCCCCGGAGACCAGGCCGCCCAGCGTTCCAGGGTGGCACCGATCACGACGCCCCGGGCGCGAGCACGAGCGTGCAATTGTTCCCGCCGAACCCGAAGGAGTTCGTCATCACCGGAGCGACACGCGCGCGCATTCCCTTGCTTGCGAGCGGAACGTCTGCGAGCGCCTCGTCCAGCTGTCCGTCGTAGCAATGCGGCGGCAGCAACAGATCCGCGCCTTCGGTATTTTCGAGCATGAGCCAGCAGAAGCCTGCCTCCATCCCCCCCGCCGCCCCGAGCGTGTGCCCGACCAGGGGCTTGGTCGAACTCGACGGCGGCGGCGACCCGAACGTCCGCACCACCGCCGGACACTCCATGGCGTCGTTGAGCGCGGTTCCGGTTCCGTGGAGGTTCAGGTAGGCAATCTCGCCCGCTTCGAGGCGCGCATCGGCCAGGGCCTGGCGCATGGCCTGCTCGGCACCCAGGCCCTTCGGATCCGGCGCCGACATGTGGTGGGCCTCGCTCGACTCGCCGATACCGCGAAGCTGCACCCCGGCACCGCCGCGCGTCGCGAGGAACACGACCGAGCCCTCCCCGAGCGTGAGACCGTCGCGGTTGACGCTGCACGGGTTGGTAATGCGGTCGGAGATCGCCTGGAGCGCCGTGAAGCCGTTGGTGGTGAGACCGCACAGGGAATCGGCCGCACCGCAGACCACCGCGTCACACACGCCGAGCGCCAGCAGGGAGCGGGCCGAGACGAGCGCCCGCGCTCCAGACGAGCACGCGGTCGAAATGGTGTAGGCGGGGCCCTCGGTCCCGAGGAACTCGGCCACGAAGCTGGCGGCCCCGCCGAACTCGAGTTGCGCGTAGTGGAAGGTTGGCGCCAGGCGTCCCGTCTCCACCTGTGCGCGGATCGCAGTCTCTGCATCGCTGACCCCGCAGGTGCTCGTCCCGATCACCACGCCGACGCGCTCGGGGCCGAAAGCGCGCCGCGCTTCGGAAATCTCCACGTCGATCTGTTCCAGCGCCGCCAGCATCAGCGCGTTGTTGCGGCAGGCATATGCCGACAGCCGTTTGGGAACCGTCGGCAGCGGCCCCGACACCTCGGCCACGACCAGGCTGCGCCCGGGCACCAGATCCTCCCGCACGCAAAAGTGCGACTGGTCTCCCGCCAGGAGCCGCGGCCAGATCTCGTCGGGTTCTCGGCCGAGCGCGTTCACCATGCCCATGGCGGTGAGTGCGCAGGCCGTGCTCGTGTCCGTCATCGGACTCAGCTTACACGAAGCCAGGACGCGACTACGCGCCGACCAAGACCCCGCAGCTGCCCGCGGACCGGGGACCGCCGTCGCCAGGCGGGTTGCGAGTCAGGCGCAGCGCCTTGCCCGTCTTCCCGCCGATGATCCAGGCTTCATGCCCGAATCTCTCCTGCGAGCAGGTGCCACAACTCGTCCTCGCTTTCGAGACCGAGCGCCAGCCGCGCGGCCTGGACGGCAGAGGACACGACGCCGTAGACACCTCCACCGGGCTGCGCCCAGTGACCCACGAGGCGGAGCCCGTTGACGGGCGTCTCGATTCCCGAGCGTCCGGGACCCACCTGCCGCGGCGTGAGCGCCCAACCGTAGATGGCGCCGCCGCAGTTGCGCGTGTAGCGCTCCATGGTGCGCGGCGAACCGCCTTCGACAAACGCCGCACTGTCGCGAAGACCCGGCAGGCTGCGTTCCGCCAGGACCAGCATCCGCTCCATCATCGGCTGCTTCTCGTCTCGCCACGGCGTCGCCGGGCAGCGGGGGGCCAGGGTGGTCAGGGTCACGACGTCCTCGCCGGGCGGTGCGGCTGCGGCGTCGACGTGCGACGGAACCGTGACCGAGAGCCACGAGGGATCCGCTGCGAGCGTGCGCGCGTAGGCGGCGTCGTGGTCCCAGTCCGTGTACAGGAAGGTCTCGTGACTGCGCGGAAGAACGCCCTCGCCGAAACGACCCGCCAGGTAGACGACGAAGGCAGAATGCGATGGCTCGAGGGCGCGCAACGCGGCGAGGTAGCCGGCCGGCAGCGCCTCGGCACCGACGAGCTCCTCGGCTGTCTGGAGGGCGTCGGCGTTGGAGAAGACGAGCGGCGCCGAGACCTGCTGGCCGTTCTCGAGCACCACACCGCGCGCGCATCCGGCCTCGACGACAATGCGACGCACCGCACTGCGCAACAGCACCTCGCCGCCCCGGTCGACGACCGCACCGGCCAGCGCCTCGGCGAAGCGCTGAAAGCTTCCGCGGCAGTAGAACGCTCCGTCCGCCACGTAGCTCATGAGCATCGTGGCGTAGTAGAGAAAGGAGACACGCGAGGGCGGAAGACCCAGGTAGGGCCACAGCGCGCCGACCAGCGCCTTGGCCCGCGGCGAGTCGAGATGCGCGTCGAGCACGTGGCCGAGCGTCGCGCGCCGGTAACGCAACAGCGTCGAAAAGCGCCCCGGATTCGCGACCACCGAGAAGGGCGTCGCGAGTTCCGACGCCCGCCGCACCTCCTGGCGGATGTTGAGGCACTCCTGGGCGAACTGCTTCAGGCCTTTGCTCTCTTCCGGGAAGACATCGGCGTGGGCCCGCACGAACTCGTCCAGACCCGAAGGAACGTCGAACGCCGCGTCGGGGAAACCGACCGAGTAGAAGGGGTCGACGCGTGCAAAGTCGCACTGTCCTTCGACACCGACGCCGGAAATCAACCGATCGAGCAGCCCACCCCCCTCGTAGGGCACCGGGGCGCAGCCCCCCACCAGGTGCACCGCGGCATCGAACAGGTACCGCCCGCGACGAAACGAGTGCGCGTATCCCCCCACCCGGTCGTGCCGCTCCACCACCAGCACGTCCCGCCCGGCTCGGGCGAGAAGCGCCGCGACGGCCAGCCCGCCGATGCCCGAGCCGACCACGATCGCGTCGTAGGCATCGCGGGAAGACTCGGCGTGAAAGCGCACCTTCAGTCGACCCGGAGGCCCGTGGGATCGGAGCCGCTCTGCGCGCGATCGCGACGAGCGCTCCGAGCCTCCGACGCAGCGCCGTCGAGCTCCCGGGCCAGAACCGCCCGGCTGCGAAGTTTCCGGTCGCCCATGGGCGAGATGATAAGCCGCCGCCAGCCCCCCTTCAACGAGAGATCACGGCGCGCGGCCTGCTACGCTGTCGGCCGTGCTGCCGCCCCCTCGAGAAGAGATCACGCGCGTCGTGTTCGAGATCTTGCGCGACGAGATCCTGAGCCGCGGCCACGAGTTCACGCCGCGCACGAACCTCGTCGCCGCCGGCCTCGATTCCCTCGCCGTCACCCAACTGCTGCTCTCGGTGGAAGAGCGCACCGGGGTGTGGGTCGACGACAGCCTGCTGACGCCCGAAAACCTGGAGAGCGCCGAGACCCTCGGCGCCCTGGTCTTCCAGCAGCTTTCGAGCGACTGAAGCGGGGCCGTTCGCGTGCGCTCCGCCGTCTCCGCGATACCGCTCACCGGCGCCGACTGCTTCCTGCGCGCCTTCGACGGAGAGATCCGCCGCCACAACCAGGCAAGTCACGTATCGCAGCTCGTGCTGCGCCTCGGCCCCGGTTTCGAGGCGGAACTCTTCGGGAAGCTGGTGGAGGAAGTGGCCCGCGCCGAACCGCTGCTGCGCGCGCCGATCGTCCGTCCCCTGGGACTCGGCGCCCCGGTCTACCGGACCTCCGCGGCCGACCGCTGCCCGTTGCCGCCCGTGATCGTTCACGACGCAGCCGGTCCGCGCGATGAGACGCTTCCGGAACTCTTCGCCCAGCGAATGAACCAGCCCCTCTCGCGCCGACGGGGCGAGCTGCTGCGCTTCGACGTCGTGCGCCACGACGGCGGGGCGGGAGGCAGCGACCTGGCCATGAGCTGGCTCCACATGCTCTTCGACGGCTCGGGCAGCGAGCATTTCGTCGCGCGCCTGGACGAGTGCTTCCGCGGCGCGTGCCCCCCGGGCGCGTTGCCCGAAACCGGCGAGTTCGAACCGCCGGGGGCAGACGCTCCATCCCTCGGCGAAGCGGGCGACGGCGCGCGCGCCTGGCAGCGCTGGGTGCAGGGTTTCGGCGAGCGGCCGACGCGCTCGCTCGCGGGTCCCCTGAACCGCGCGCGGCAGGAGCTGCACTACGACGTGCTGCGCCTTTCCGAGCAGGGCACCGAGCGCGCGATGGCGCGGGCACGGGAGCAGGCTGGCTTCCTGACGCCGATGCTCTTTTTTCTCGCGACCGCCGTGCGCGCCCACCACGCCGTCTACCGCGCGCGGGGGCTCGACCCGGGCAGCTACCTCATTCCGCTGCCGGTCGACGTGCGTCCGAAAGGCGTCCCCAGAGCGGTCTTCCGCACGCACGTGTCCCTGCTCTGGTTCCAGGTCGCGCCGGAGTGCGTCCAAGACCTCGGCACCCTGCTCGAGGAGCTCAAGCGTCAACGGCTCGCCGCCATCAAGGCAAAACACGTCGAGAACGGCGTGCACGCCATGCGCTTCGCACGCTACGCGCCGATGCGTCTCTACACGCGCATGGCCCGCCGTCACCTCGGCGGAGAACTCTGCTCCTTCTTCTTCGCGTGGACGGGAGAGTTCTGCGCGGACCTGGACCGCTTCCTGGGAGCGGAAATCGCGGATGGCTTCCACGTCCCGCCGGTGCCCGCTTCGCCGGGCAGCTGTGTCGCCATGAGCGTGCGCGGCGGCCGCCTCAACGCGGTCCACGTCCGGCAGGAGGGCGTGTTCACCGAGCCGGAACTCGACCTCTTCCGGGCGAGCCTCCGCGCCGACCTGGCCGGCTAGAGCCGGTGGAACGGGGCGAGCGCTTCGATGTCGCCGTCGCCGGAGGCGGCCCGGCGGGCGTAGCCGCCGCGATCACTTCCGCGGCGCTCGGCGCGCGCACCCTGCTCGTCGAACGCGCGGACCTTCTCGGGGGAAACGCCGCGAACGCGTTCGTCCACACGATCTGCGGGCTCCACTTCGCCGACGAGGACGAACCGCGGACCGCGCACCCCGGCTTTCCGGCGCGCTTCGCGGCGGCGCTGCGGGCCGCCGGGGGGGCGGGCGAGCCGGAGCGCGCAGGCCGGGTGTGGGTGCTCCCGACCGACCCGGTTCGATTCGCCGCAGTCGCCGAGCGCTGCTGCACCGGCGCGAAGAACCTCGTCGTGCGCCGCTCCTGCGAGGTCCGCGGCGTGCGCCTCGGCGGCGGAGCGGCGCCCCACGAGCTGGCGCTCGCTTCGCCCGGCGGGGGCGAGCCCAGCGCCCGCGCAGACCTGCTGCTCGACACCAGCGGCGATGCGGCGGCGGGCGCGCTCGGCGGCGCCGCCACCGAGAGCCCTCCGGCCGACGAAGTACAGCTGCCCTCGTTCATCTTCCGCCTGGCCGGGGTCGATCACGAGGTGCTGCAAGGGTTCGGGCGCCTGCAGCTCACCCACGCCGTGGCCGGAGCGGTTCGCGCGGGCGGGCTCCCGCCCGGTTGCGAGTCCGTGCTGGTGCGACCGGGAGCCGAGCCGGGCGACGCCTACGTGACGCTCAACGTCCCGAGGCCCTCGGATGGCGCCTTCTCACCCCTCGACGCCGAGCAGGTCGCCGCCCTGGAGCGCGTGGCCCGCGAGCGGGCCCAGGCCGTCGCCGATTTTCTCCGCGCGACGCGCCCCGCCTTTGCGCAGAGCCGGGTCGCGGCGTGGCCGCGCCGGCTCGGCATCCGGGAGTCGCGCCGGCTCGAGGGGCGCGAGACCGTGACGCGCGCGGACGTTCTCACCGCGCGACGCCGAGACGACGAAGTCGCCGTCTCCACCTGGCCGATCGAGCTGTGGCAGGACCATCGGCGCGCGCGGTTCGAGTACCCGGCGGGCGCCTGCTCGGTTCCGCTCGGTGCACTGGTGAGCCGTTCGCATCCGCGACTCGGCGCGGCCGGACGCTGTCTTTCGGGCACGCACGAGGCACTCGGTGCGCTGCGCGTGATCGGTACGGCGCTCGCCACCGGCGAGGCACTGGGCGTCGCCGCCGCCCTGGCCGCCGACGCCGGAGTCGGCCTCGACGCGATTGCGCCGCGCGACGTTCGGCACCACATTCTCGAACAGGCCGAGCGGACATGACCATCGTCGACTCGATCCGAGAAGTGGCCGCGCGCCGACCCGAGCATCCCGCTCTCGTGGTCGGCCGCGGGGACGCGACGGAACGCGTCGGCTACGCCGCGCTCGTCGGCGCCTTCGAGGCGCACGCGAAGCGGCTGCGAAACGCCGGCGTAGCGGCCGGCGACCGCTGCGGCCTCTCCTCGCCCCAGGGCCGCGGCTTCGTCGAACAGGCGCTAGGAATCCTCGCGGCCGACGCCTGCCTCGTTCCCATCGCAGACGAAAAGCCCGATGCCTTCGCAGCGCGCGCCCACCTCCACCACGCGGTGCTCGCGGACGACCTCGATTTCGCGCTTCGCTCGTTCCCGGACGCGACGCCGGTGGACGGCGCCGGCGATTCGACCTTCCGCGCCCTGCGGCCCGCCTACCTGCGCTTCACCTCCGGGACGACGAACCGGCGCAAAGGCGTGATCCTCGGGCACGACCGCATCCTCGAGCGCACCGCGGCCGCAAACCGGGTGCTTCAGATCGGACCCGACGACCGCGTGCTGTGGCTGCTGCCGATGGCGCACCACTTCGTGGTGTCGATCCTTCTCTACCTGCGCGCCGGGGCGACGATCCTGCTCCCCTCGAGTTCGCTGGCGCGCCCGGTGCTCGAGTTTGCGGGACGCGAGGCGGCCAGCGTCCTCTACGCCTCGCCGCACCATCACCGGATGCTGGCGAAGGACGCCTCGTCGCTGCGGCTCGATACGCTTCGCCTCGCCATCTCCACCGCCGAGAGTCTGCGCGCCGAAGTCGCCCGGGCTTTTGCCACGCGCTTTGGAATTCCGCTCGCGCAGGCGCTCGGAATCATCGAAGTGGGTCTGCCCGTTTCAAACCTCGCCGCAGCGGCCGCCAAGCCCGAGGCCCTGGGCCGGCCGTTGCCCGACTACGACGTCTGGCTGCGGGACGAGGCCGGCGCCGCCGTGAGCGGGCCGACCTCTCCGGAGCGAACGGGCGAGATCTGCATCCGCGGTCCCGGGCTCCTCGACGCCTACCTGGACCCCTGGCTGCCCGCGGCGCAGTTGCTCGAGCCCGACGGCTTTCGCACCGGCGACCAGGGCTGGTTCGACGCGGACGGCGACCTGCACCTGGCCGGGCGGCGCACCAACCGGATCAGCATGGCGGGCATGAAGTTCTTCGGCGAGGAGGTCGAAGCCGTGCTGGACGCCCACCCGGACGTCGTGGAGAGCCGCGTCTTCCCGCGCGAGCACGACCACCTGGGCGAGATCCCGGTGGCGGAGGTGGTGGCGCGGGACCCGGCGCATCCCCCGGCGGCGCGCGACCTCACGCAACACTGCCGCCGGGATCTGCCCGGCTTCAAAGTGCCGCGCGAATTCCGCGTGGTCGCGGCGCTGCCGCGCACCGCGACGGGAAAGCTCGCGCGGCCGTCGTCCGCCTAGGGACCCGGAAGACTCCGCTCGGACACCAGCGTCCACGTCGCGGCGGTGTCACACGCGGGACGCAGGAGCCGCACCGCGTCGCCCGGGACCCGGCCGAGGCCGCGGAGGCGGTGGACGTCGAGGAGGACGTTGTGCGGCGGTACGCTGAGCACGGCGGCTGGGAGCGCGTCGATGTCGACCGCATCGCCCCGCTGCACCGCGCTGAAGAGCTTCGCTCCGGTGGGAGCGAAACCGATCACCACGAGCTCGTCACCGCGTTTCTGGACGACGACGTCGAGATGGACCACAGCGTCTTGGTGCTCGAAGCGCGCGCGCTCGCGCGCAAAGAAGTCGCCTTCACGCGGCAACGGCGGGACCTCCCCGGGGCAACGGGGCAACGCGCTTCCTCCGGGCGGCAGGTGCACGCAGCCGCAGAGGACGAGCAGGAGCGTCGCGCGGAGCGCGGAGCGCACCGTCAGGTTTCCCGCCGCGGCCCAAGGCCGAGAGCCGCCAGCGTCACCGGCGCGAGCGCGTAGGAGAGCAGGATTCCGACGCCCACGGTCACGCCGATCGAACGCAGCGCCGGCTGCTCCGAAATCGCGAGGGCACCGAACACGAAGGCCGTCGTGAGACACGAGATCAACAAACTCAGCATCGTGGCGCCCAGGTCGCGGCGAACGCCCGCGCTATCCACGAGGAAAATGCTGAAGTCGACGCCCATTCCCATCACCATCACGAGACTCATGACGTGCAGGAGGTTCACCTGCACTCCGGCGAGGGCAAAGCCCTCGAGCAGCAGCACCGCCACCAGCGCGGAGGGCAGGAAGGCGGCGAGCGTCGGGCGCCAGGCCCGGTAGCGCAGCGCCAGGAGCCCGAGAACGAGGAAGCCGCCGACCAGGAGCTGGCGCAGGGTCATGCGCCGGTACTCGCCGTAGACGTCGGAGAAAAAAGTCCGCTGGTCCAGCAGGTGCACGCCCGGCAGGCCGTCCAAAACGCCGCGCACCGCGTCCGCGGAGTGCAGGCCTTCGAGGTAGGTGACCACCGCGACGCCGTCTCCCAGCGGAAACACGAACGGCGCGAGCATGTCCCGCAGTGGAGTCGCCTCGAAATCGGCGAGCGTGAGCGGAGCGGGAGGGGGCGCCGCCAGCGTCTCCCGGAAGGGCGCGAAAGCCCCCGGGCGGAATCCCTCCGCGACAAAGGCGCGTTCGACGCGCGCCGCCAGCTCCGTGTCGGCGCGCACCCACGCGAGGTTGCGGCGCTGGAGCTCCGCGGACCAGAGCACCGGGTGCAGCGAACGGGTCCGCTCGAGCTGCCCCGCAGCGATGGCCTCGCCGAGCAGGAAGTCGACCCGGTCGTTGAGCACCACCGCCGCCTCGGGACTCTCCGCCAGGCCCACGACGAAGTGTCCGCCCTCGGGCGCACCGACCCGCTCGCGCACGCGACCGTCTTCGGCGAGGAGTTCCGGATCGAGGTAGGCGAGTCCAGACATGTCGTCGAGCCAATCGACGCGGGGCAGGGCGACGAGTCCGAGCAGGCCCGCCACGAGGGGCGCGAACAGCAGGGCCCGCGGCGCGCGACCCAGGGCGCCGGCGAGCCGCGCGAAGACCGCAGCGGCGCGCGTAGCGCGCGCGGGGAGACGCGGCACGAAGCGGAGCAGGTCCGGCACGACGCCGAGGCTCACGACCAGCGCGGTGAGCACGCCGACGGCGGCAAAGAAGCTCATCTCCCGGAACGCGGGAAAGGCGGTCACCGACATGCCCCCGAGGCTCGCCACGGTCGTGGCGGCCCCGAGCATCAGGCTGGCGCGCAGGCGTCGCGCCGTTGCCGCCGGCGCCGTGCCGGGGGGCGACAGTCCCTGGTGGATCAGCAGGTGGTTCGAGTAGTCGATGGCGATGCCCATCAACGACGCGCCGAAGGCCATGGTCAGCCCATCGAGCTTGCCGAAGACCGCGAGGCCGGACGCCGTGGCCACCAGGATTCCCGCGAGCGGCGGCACCGCCACCACCAGGAAGCCCCGCAAGGAGCCCACGAAAGTGAAGAAGAGCGCCGCAACCCCGAGAAACGAGACCGCGCCGATCCAGTAGACGTCGCGCTTCATGCGCTGTTCGACCGACACGGAAAAACGGTTCGAGCCGCTCATCTCGAGCACGGCATCGACGCCGAGCCGATCCGAAATCTCGCGGAACGCCGTGTCGATGAAGGAGAGCAGGAGCGCCTGGGGTGCCGACGCGAACGCGCTGCTGCGGGTAGCCGCCAGCACGATCGCAAAACGCCCGTCGACGGTAACGAACTGTCCGCCCCGGAGAACGAGCTCCGGCTCGCCACTGCGCAGGCGTTCGACCACGCGCTCGAAGCCGCCGATCGGGTCCGAGCTGGCGAGCTCCTCGAGCAGCGTCGCCGCCGGCGAGGCGAGCCGGCGCCGTAGCGTGCGCGCCCGCTCGCGCAGCGCCCCCTCGGAGAGCCACTCCGGTAGCTCCCGCTCCGGGTCTTCGGAGAGCAAGGCGTAGCGCCGGGGAAAGTAGAGTTCGAAGAGGTCACGGAGCCGATCGTCTTCGACGCCGGCCCGGACCCAGGAGATCTCGGGGTGACCGCGCAGCTGTTCGGCGAGTGCGCGCGCCACCGCGACGGCGTCGTCGGGGTCCGAAGCCCCGACCGAGAGGACCATGGTCCGCGTGAAAGCCGAGTCGGCGAGCCGCGTCGACATAGCGGTGAACTCGGACTGGTTGCGGTCCGGCATGAAGTGGGTGATGTCCGTCCCGATGCGCGCGTGCAGCGCCACGTAGACGACGAGGGCCAGGGCGAGCGCAACGAGGCCGAGAGCGCGACCGCGGCTCACCGGACCTTCGCCAGGGGCTTGCGCTCCCGGAAGAGCGTCTCGAGTTCGGCGGGAGCGAAGCTGCGGTCGATTTCGACCGAAACGAAGCGCGTCACGGTCCGGTCCCCGTCGGTTTCGCGCACCTCGAGCTCCCGCATGCCGCCCGCGTCGCCGCGCAACGTCACGGCTTCGATGAAGCGCGAAAGGGGCAGCCCGCGCGGCGCCAGGACGAGCTCCCAGTCTTCTCCCCGGGTCGCGAGACGCGCCTCGTAGAGGCGCTCCAGGCGGCCGCGATCTCCGCTGAAGACGGCTATGAAGTTCTCGACGAAGGCGCTGGCCATCGGGCTCGCCGAGAGATCCATTTCCTGCGCGTCCGGGGCGTCGCGAAAGCGCAGAGCACCGCCGTCGGCGACCAGCGCCGAGAAAGCGGGCTCCGTGGTGAAGCGCGCCATGCGGTCGGGCGGCACGAAGTAGAGGAGGCCCCGGCTCTCGAGAGGCTCGACCAGCAGGGCCACCTCGCGGCTCTCCCGGAACTCGGCCGCCACCCCGCGCGTCGCGGCCATGCGCGCGAGCAGCGCGTCGAGTCCGGTCTCGTCCGGCTCCGCGCCCGCCGGTGCGCAGACCAGCAGCAGGATCAGGCTAGCCGCGCAGGCGGCAGCGGATCTCACTCGGCGTCTCCAGCTGGAGATTCCCGCCCGCGTCGACGGTCGCGAGGACCGTCTGAGCCTTCGCGCTGCGCCGTTCGCAGCTCAGATTCGAAACCTCGTAGGCGATCACGATACGGCGCCGCGTGTCCCGGACCCAGGCGGTGACACGCGCCCGCTCGCCGTAGCGAAGCGGGTACGCGTAGCGGCAGCGGCTCTCGATGACGAACATTCGAAAGCGCTCTCCGATCAGCTCGCCCACATCGAGACCGCGGGAGCGGAGCAGTTCCGTCCGCGCCAACTCCAGGTACTTGTAGTAGTGGCCGTGCCACACCACCCTCATCGGGTCGACGTCGTGAAAGGGAATTTCGAGCTCGACGGAGGTCTCGCAGCAGCGACCCATCCAGCACTAGCCCTCCTCGGGCACGAACGCGAGCAACGCCCGCAAATGACTCGGCGCCCCCCCCCGCGCTCGACGCGGGCCCCCGAGACCGCGCGAATGGTAGCTTGCCCGTCCGGCGGCTGCGGTAGAATGGTCTGGACCACCCCGCGGGGCAGTCGACGTTCGACCGCGCTGGCCCGATCGCGAACAGGGAGTTCCGGCTTGGCAGACCAGGAGAAGCTCGAACACGAGATCAAGGAGTTGATCATCGCGGCGCTCGCACTCGAGGACGTCGAGCCCTCGGACATCGAGTCGGAAGCGATGCTCTTCGTCGAGGGTCTCGGCCTCGACTCGATCGATGCGCTCGAACTCGCCATGGCGCTCGAGGAGCGCTACGGCATAAAGATCGGCGAAGACCCAGAGCTGAACCAGGAACTCTTCGCTTCCGTTCGCAGTCTCGCCGGCTTCGTGAGCCAGAACCGCACCCACTAACGGAATCGCCCGGGCCACTGGCCCCCCCGGCCGAACACATGCCGCTGCGAAAGCCCCGACGCTCGCACCCGTTCGCCGACGAAGCCCGCGGTGTTGCTCGCGAGCCGATCGTCGAGCACGAGCAGCGGGGCGAGGGCCGGCTCGAACGGCGCGTGCGTGTGCCCGAAGACCTGGCCTTCCTCGATGGTCACTTCACGGGCTTTCCCGTGGTGCCGGGCACGGTGCAGCTCGGCTGGGCGATCGGTGCGGCCCAAGACCTGCTGGGCCGCCCGGTGGCGGTGCGCTGCGTCGAGGCGCTCAAGTTCCCGACGCTGCTGCGCCCCGGGAACTACGCCGTACTGCGGGTCGAGCTCTCCCCGGACGGGGCACAGCTGCATTTCGGTCTCGAGGCGCCCGACGACGCGGCGCGCGTCTTCGCGAGCGGCCGCTGTTCGATCGGGGACGCGCCGTGAAGCCCTGTCTCCTGATTCCGATCTACGACCACGGGCGCGAGATCCCGGCCGTGCTCGATGCGCTCGCCGTGCACGATCTTCCGTGTCTCGTGATCGACGACGGAAGCGCCGTCCCGACGCGCGATACGCTCAACGCACTGGCGGCGAAACACCCCTGGGTCGAGGTCCACCGCCGCGAGAAAAACGGCGGACGCGGAGCGGCGCTCAAGACCGGCTACCGGCTCGCGCACCGCCGCGGCTTCAGCCACGCGATCCAGCTCGACGCCGACGGGCAACACGACCCGGCCGACGTGTCGCGCTTCGTCGAGACCGTGGCGAAGTATCCCGAGGCCTTGGTCCTGGGCGCACCGGTTTTCGACGCGAGCGTCCCGAAGGGCCGGCTCTACGGGCGCCAGCTCTCCCGCGCCATGGTCTGGGGCCTGACCGCCTCGTTCCAGGTCGGAGATCCACTGTGCGGATTCCGCGGCATCCCGCTCGCCGAAACCGTCGCGCTCCTCGACACCACGCCGACGGGAGATCACATGGAGTTCGACCCGGAGCTCGTGCTCGCCCTGGTCTGGCGGGGTGCAGCGGTCCACAACATACCGACACGCGTGGTCTACGACGCCTTCGGGCTGTCTCATTTCGACATGCTCCGGGACAATGCCCGCCTCTCCTGGGTGTACACCCGCGCCGTCTTCTCCCTTCCCCTGCGCCTCGCCGAACGGCTCGGGCGCCGCGGCGACCCGGCGGCTTCGTGACCGGCGGGCGCTGGGCGCAGATCGAAGAAGTCGGAACGCAGCGGAGTCTCCGCGTCGTCTCCGGCATCGCACGGCGCGTGCCGCGACCGCTGGCCTTGGCGCTCATGGCGGTCATCGCGGTCTACTACACGCTCCGTAACGGCGAAGCCCGGCGCAGTTCGCGCGCCTACCTGGCGCGGGTGTGGGCGACCCCGGAGGGCCCCGAGGCATTGGGGAGCGCTCCGGGTCTTCGCACCGTGTTCCGGCACATCCGCGAGTTCGCGGTTTCGCTCTACGATCGCGTGATGGTCTTGAGCGGGGCGCTCGACGGCGTCGCAGCCGAGCACGACGGCTCCGGCGAGATCTTCGCGATGGCCCGAGCCAACCGCGGGGCGCTCTTCATCGGCTCCCACCTCGGAAGCACCGACATGCTCTGGCTGATCTCGAAGCAATACGATCTGCGGGTGAACGTGGTCGCTTTCTTCGACAATGCCCGGCACATCAACGCCTTCTTCGAATCGATCGATTCGGAAACGCACGTTCGGGTGATCGAGATCGATCCCGATTCAGTGCGTGCCGCGTTCGAAATCCGCGCCTGCCTCGAACGCGGGGAGGTCGTCGTAATCCTGGCGGACCGGCTGCCTCCCGGACGAGCGGTCCGTGTCGCGGAGGTGGACTTCCTCGGCGCGCCCGCGCGCTTCCCCTTCTCCCCGTTCCGGCTGGCGAGCACGCTCGGATGCGCGACCTACTTCGCTCTCTGCGTTCGAACGGGAGATGCGCGCTACAAGACGGTGCTGCGGCCCCTCGGTGACGGGGCTCCGATCACCCGGAGCGAGCGGGAAAAGCACGCCCGCGAACTTCTCGAACGTTACAAGAGCCACCTCGAAGCGTGGTGCCTGCGCTTTCCCCTGCAGTGGTTCAACTTCTTCGACTTCTGGGAACGGGACGAGAACCGATGAGCGCCACCGGCCTTCCCGAGATCGCCGAACTCGTCCCCCACTCGGGACGCATGCTGCTGCTCTCGCACGTCATCGCCCACACGCCCGAGAAAACCGTGTGCGCCGTCGACCTCGAGCGCAGCGAACTCTTTCACGACACCGACGGGAGCGTTCCCGGATGGGTGAGCCTCGAATACATGGCCCAGTGCATCGCAGCCCACGCCGGACTCGTCTCGGGCTCGCGCGGCGAGCGGCAGCGCCCGGGGCTCTTTCTCGGCTCGCGGCGGACCCGCATTCACGTCGACGCCTTCCACCCGGGTCAGTGCCTGCAGGTGACGTCGCGGCATCTGCGCGGCGAGGCGAGGCTCGCCTGGTTCGACTGCGCCGTCGAGGACGCCGCCGACGGAGCGACACTGGCGCAGGGGCGCCTCAGCGTGTACGCCATGGAAGCGGCCGAGAGGCCGCCGGGAGCGCAAAATGGCAGCTGAGCGAAAGCGGGTGCTCGTCACCGGCGCCAGCCGGGGGATCGGGCGCGCCGTGGCGCTCACGCTCGCGCGCGACGGCTTCGACGTCGCCCTGGGCTACCGGCAGAGCAAGGCGGCCTGCGAGGAAGCCGTGGCGGAGATCCGCGGGCTCGGTCGCGAGGCGGTCGCGCTCGGCTTCGACGTCGCCGACCGGGACGCCAGCGCCGCTGCGGTCACCGCGGACATCGACGCCAACGGCGCCTACTGGGGCGCGGTCGTGAACGCGGGGCTCCACAGCGACGGGCCGTTCCCCGGCCTGAGCGCCGCGTCCTGGGACACGGTGCTGCGAACGAACCTCGACGGCTTCTACAACGTGCTCCATCCGCTGGTACTGCCGATGATCCGCCAGCGCTCGGGCGGGCGTATCGTCACGATCTCGTCGCTCGCCGGGATCTCCGGCAACCGCGGCCAGGTGAACTACAGCGCTTCGAAAGCGGGGCTCATCGGCGCGACGAAGTCCCTGGCCCTCGAACTCGCGAAGCGGAAGATCACGGTGAACTGCGTGGCCCCGGGCTGGATCGACACGGACATGCTGGGCGACGCCGACCGCGAGCAGCTCGCCGCGGCGGTGCCGCTGCGTCGGCTGGGAAGCCCGGACGACGTGGCGGCAAGCGTCGCCTTCCTGTTTTCCGGCGGCGCCGACTACATCACCGGCCAGGTGATCCAGGTCAACGGAGGCATCCTGTGACGTCGTTCGACGTGGCGATCGTCGGGGGGGGGCTCGCCGGGAACCTCCTGGCCCGCCAGCTGCGGCGCCGGCTGCCAGAGCTGCGCGTCGGGCTCTTCGAACGCGAGACCGCAACCACTTACAAGGTGGGAGAGGCGACGGTCGAGATCACCGCGAACTACCTGACCCGCAAGCTCGGACTCACACAGTACCTCTACGAAAAGCAGCTGCCGAAAAACGGCCTGCGCTACTTCTTCGACACGGCCGAGCACGACGCACCGCTCGAAGAGATGAGCGAGGTCGGGTCGATCAACCTTCCCTTCCACCCCGCGTTTCAGATCGACCGCGCCAGCATGGAGGCGGACCTGCAGGAGATGAACCGGGGCGACGGCGTCCAGGTGCGCACGGGAACGCGGGTGGGACGCATCCGGTTCGGGACCGACGGTGCGCCGCATCGCTTCGAAAGCGTCGAGGAAGGCGTCCCGGTCGAGAACGAAGCGCGCTGGCTGGTGGACGCCACCGGACGCACCGGCCTTTTCGCGCGTCTCCTCGACCTGCGGGTTCCCGAAGCCAGCCACCACATCGGCTCCGTGTGGGGCCGCTTCGAAGGCGTCGCCGACATCGACTCGCTCGGGTCCGAGGCCTTCCACGCGCGCGTGCGCCACACCGCGCGCCGGCTTTCGACGATCCATTTTCTGTACCCCGGTTACTGGATCTGGTTCATCCCGCTGCGCGGCGGGATCACGAGTGTCGGCGCCTCGGGTGCGTTCGTGGCAGACGACCCCGAGGTGCGGACGCCGGAAGGTTTCTCCGCATTTCTCTCGCGCCACGCCGCGGCGGCGCAACTGCTCTCCGCGGCAAAGCTCGTAGACCTAGGCTGCTACCGGAACATCGCGTACGGCACCCGGCGCTTCTTCCATCCCGACCGCTGGGGCCTCACCGGCGAGGCAGCGACGTCGGCCGACCCGCTCTACAGCCCGGGCGGCGACTTCATCGCGCTCGAGAACGATCTCCTCACCGACCTGATCGAGCGCGACCTCGCCGGCGAAGCCGTCGCCGAGCGCTGCGATGCCTACGACGAGTTGATGCAATTCCGTCACGAGGCGTCCATGCTGCTCTACCGCGGTCTCTACGGAACGCTCGGGAGCTTCGAACTCGCGATCGCAAAATGGGACTTCGACATCGGCTGCTACTTCAACCTCTGGGTGCAGGCCTACATGCGCGACGAGCATCTCGATCTCGAGAAGGTCCGGACGCAGCTCCGGCTGCGAGGGCTGGTGTTGCCGTTCCTGAAGCGATTCTCCGAGCTCTTCCAGCACGTCGAGGCGACCCTGCGCGGACGCGGACAGTACTTCCGCGCGAATACCGGTCGGTTCCAGTACGGACTCGAGAACATCGACTTCGCCGAGGCGGTGGGAACGGATCGCTCCCCCGAAGAGGTGATGGCGAAGACACTCGATGTCTTCAACGTCGTGCGCGCCGAGGCCATGGAGATCCTCGGCCACGCCAGCTCGTACCGCGAAGTCGAGCCGGTCCCGCTCGCAGCATTCTTGCCGGGCCGTGAGCTCTGGTGAACGGCTCCGCAACCGGCTGATCGTCGCCGCACTCGGCGCGGCGCTCGGTGGGCTGCTCGTCGTGTACCCGCGTGTCCTCGCCTCGGGCGTCGCGCAGATCGGCGTGCGGCCGCTGGCGCTGGGGCTGCTCGTGCTCGGGGCCCTGCTCATGCCGCTCGGGCGAAGCCTTCGGCGCCGTGCGCTGGGCGCGGCCGCCCTCATGGTGCCGACCCTGCTCGTGCTGGCCGCGGCGACTGGGAGCCGCGTCTTCCTGCTGCTCGTACCCACGGCGGTCTACGGCGTGGTCGCCGGCGTGTTGGCGACGAGCCTGGGCGAGCCGATGTCGCTCATGGAACGCGCCGTTCGGACTCTGATCCCGGCCGCACCGGATTTCATCGCCGACTACTGTCGCGGCCTCACACGTTTCTGGGCCTGGTTCTTCGCGGCCACGGCTGCGATCACCGCCGGGCTCGCGCTGGCCGGGCCCGAGCAATGGTGGCAGGCCGTCACGAGCTGGGGCGTGTTCGCCGCAATGCTCGCCGCCTTCGTCATCGAGTTCGCGATTCGCAAGACGCGTTTCCGCTACTACTACGTCGGCGGTCCGGTCGACCGGGTCTGGTCGCACTTCTTTCCGGCCGAGGAGACCGCCCTCGGCCGGAAGTCGCTGGAATACATCCAGATCCGCCGCGAACAGATCCGGCGGGAACGCGAGGCCGAAGCCGCACGTCGCGACGCTCAACGGGACCCGGGCAGCCCGAGCCGCTGAGCGACGCACGCCGCAATCGCCGCCTCGACGGCATCCGGCGCGCCCGACCCCGGGATACGCGCGACGTAGTCGGCCGAGATCGCGCGGAAGATCTCGGCGACGTGCTCCAGGCTGTCGCGGTCCTCGAAGGCCTCGCGCGGGCCGCCGCGAGCGCGCACGCGCTCCAGGCCGGCGACCGGCTCGAGTTCGAGGAGCACCACCAGGTCGGGCACGGGAAAGGCGGCCTCGGACT